>Ga0326597_10000702_pt1 | contig 57874 bp, 51 predicted proteins | sample RVTome_12_FD_203789 | JGI IMG/M metagenome (GOLD analysis project Ga0326597, IMG submission 203789) | Soil microbial communities from uranium-contaminated site in the Upper Colorado River Basin, Wyoming, United States - RVT100D185 | ecosystem: Environmental > Terrestrial > Soil > Contaminated >...
GCATGGAGATCGATGCGGGCGGAGAGCTCGTCCACCTCGGCGTCGCTCATGCCGGTGCCGACGTCGCGGCGCGGCACCGCGAGGCGCTCGAACCATTCCTCAAGGACCTGGGGCCGATCGGTCAAGAAGCGGTTGAGCGCGACGTCCTCGATGCGCGCCGAATGCCAGAGGAGCCACGCGACGGTATTGACGCCGGGATGAGGCCGCGCGCGCAGCCGCGCCTCGGAAAGGCTGTCGAAGAGGCTGTCCACCAGCCCCTGGTGAACCTCTCCGTAGCGGGCCAGGAAGAACCCGATGGCGTCCACCGCTCCCGCCCCGAGCGCCGTCCGGCTACTGCTTGATCCACACTTTCATGAACGTGTTGTTGTCGTAGGTGGTGAGCCCCGGCTTGTAGTTCTGCAGGCGCTTGTCCTTGAAGAACCAGCCCTCGACCCATGCCACGGCCACCGTGGCGGTGTCGCCCCGCGTGAGGATGTAGCGCTGGAGCTCCCAGTAGGCCTGCCGGCGCTTGTCCTTGTTGGACTCCTTCAAGGCGCGCTCCGCCAGCTCATCCACCTTGGGATCGGACATACGGCCGTAGTTGCTCCCGCCCCCGGTCGTGTAGGCGATGTGGAAGATGCCGGAGGGGTCGTTGACGTCCATGCTCCGGTCCTGGGTGGCGATGATCGTGAAGTCGCCCTTGCCCCAGGCCGCGTACCCTGCGGCGCTTTCGTGCGTCTTGAGCGTCCCGCGGATGCCGACCTTGCGGAGCTGGGCGATGAGGAGCTGGGCGCGGTCCACGTAGTTGCCCACGGAACGCACCGCGACCTCGATGTCCAGGCCGTTCGGGTGGTGCTTCTCCACGAGCTTCTTCGCCTCGGCGATGTCCTGGTCCTTGGGCTGACGGCAGCCGGGGATCTTGTTGACCTCCTCGAGCGGCAGGGCGAAGTCCCCAAGCAACTTCGGATCGAGGAGGGCGCACGGCACGCCCGCTCCCTCGAGGGCCTTGGCGACCATCTCCTGCCGGTCGATCGCCAGGTTGACCGCTCGCCTCAGGTCCGGGTTGTCGAACGGCGGCTTCTTCGAGTTGAGGTAGACGAGGATCAGCGCCCCGGTGACGAAGAGCGGCACGCTCAGGCCGCTCAGGCTCGCGATGCGCGCAAGGTAGTCGAGGGGGCCGTTCTGGTTGACGGCGGAGACCACACCGAGGGGGATGGCCCAGATCACCGCGATGGCGAGCGTGAGAATGGCCAGCTCCATGGAGCGCGGGAAGCGCTCGCGCAGGATGTCCCAGACCGGCCGGCGCTGCGCATAGGACTTCCCGAAGTCGCCGCGCACCGCTCCGCCGATCCAGGACAGGTATTGGATCACCACCGGCCGCTCGAGCCCCAGCTCGTTCCGGATCTGGTGGATCTGCTTCTGCTGGACCCCGCTCGTCTCGGAGCCCGCCTGGTACACGAGGATCTCGGCGATGTCCCCCGGAACCAGCCGCATCAGGACGAAGATCAGCATGGACGCCCCGAGGAGGGCGGGAACGAAGAGCAGGAGACGGCGGACGACGTAGGTGTTCATGCGGTGAGCAGGTCTGCGCCCTACTTGGCCTCGACGATCGCCTTGATCCCTCCGGGGTTGTCGAGGGAGGAGAGATCGCCGGGGTCGTTGCCCAGATGGGTCGCGCGGATCACCCGTCGCATGATCTTGGCGCTGCGGGTCTTGGGCAGCTCGGCGGCGAAGAGCACGCGCTCGGGCTTGAGCGCCTTGCCCAATTGCCGGGCGATGAGATCCGAGAGCTCCGCGCGGAGCTTTTCGCTCCACTCGGTGCCCGGGCGCAGCACGGCGAAGCAGACCACGGCCTCGCCCTTGACCTCGTGGGGCACGCCGACCGCCGCGGCCTCGGCCACCGATGGATGGCTCACCAGCACCGATTCGACCTCCGCCGGGCCCACGCGCTTGCCGGCGATCTTGAGCGTATCGTCGGAGCGGCCCGTGACGAACCAGAAGCCGTCCTCATCTATGTAGGCCCAGTCGCCGTGCACCCAGACGTCCTTCCAGCGCGACCAGTAGGTCTCGATGTAGCGGTCGGGTTCCTTCCAGAAGCCCGCCGTCATGCCGGGAAAGGGCCTGGTGATGACGAGCTCGCCCACCTGGCCGCGCACCGGCCTGCCGTCCTCGCCGAAGACGTCGGCGGCGATGCCCGGGCAGGGGCCGTTGAAGGAGCAGGGCTTGATGGGCGCGATCGGGAAGGAGGTGACGATGCCGCCCGAGATCTCCGTGCCGCCTGAGTAGTTGATGATCGGCACCTTGCCGCCACCGACGTGCTCGAAGACCCAGCGGTAGGGCTCGGGATTCCACGGTTCGCCGGTCGATCCGAAGATGCGAAGCCGGGAGAGGTCGTGCTGGCGCGGCCACTCGGCGCCGTGGGGCATCAGGGCGCGCACCGCCGTCGGCGACAGGCCCATGACCGTGACCTGGTGCCGCTCGGCCACGGCCCAGAGCCTGTCCGGCTTGGGATAGTCGGGCGTGCCTTCGAAGAGCACGAGGGTCGCGCCGTTGGTCAGGCCGCCCAGGATGAGGATCGTGCCCATGACCCAGCCCATGTCGGTGAGCCAGAAGAAGCGGTCGTCGGCGCCGAGGTCGAAGAAGTACGCCGCATCGTGGCCGATCTTCATCTGGAGCCCGCCCTGGGTCAGCACCACGCCCTTGGGCTTGCCCGTCGTTCCCGACGTGTAGGTGATGCAGCAGGGCCTGTCGGCGTCCACGGCCAGCGGGGAGCAGTGATCGGACTCGCGCTCCGCAGCCTCGTGCCACCACACATCGCGCCCAGGCGTCCACGGCACGTTGCGCCCGGCGCGCCTCAGCACGAGGAGGTGCTTGACCGACGGCGACTGCGCCGCCGCCTCATCGGCCACCTCCTTCATCTTGACGGTCTGGCCGCGGCGCGGGAAACCGTCGGCGGTGATCAGCACCTTCGCGTCGCAGTCCTGGAGGCGCGCCGCGACCGCCTGGGCGCCGTAGCCGGAGAATGACGGCGAGTAGATGGCCCCGATGCGGCAGATGGCCATGAGCGCGATGGCTGCCTCGGCGCACATGGGAAGGAACAGCCCCACGCAATCCCCCGCCTCGACGCCGAGCCGCTTGAGGACATTGGCCAGGCGGTTGACGTCGCGCGACAGCTCCCGGTAGGTCCACGCGCGGACCTCGCCGTCATCCGCCTCCCAGATGATGGCGGCCTGCTCGCCGCGGCCGGCGTCCACGTGGCGGTCCACGCAGTTGTCGGAGAGATTCATGAGACCGCCCTCGAACCATCGCGGCCAGGGGATCCCGCGCGATGTGTCGAGGACGCGCGTGTAGGGCTTCATCCAGCGGAAGCCCAGGTCCTTCGAGACGGCGTCCCAGTACCAGTCGGGGTCCTCCACGCTCCGGCGCTGGAGGACCTCCAGCGTGGCGATGCCGTGCGCGCGCATGAACTTGGTCAGCCGGGCGCGCTCGATGCGCTCGGGGGTGGGGCGCCAGATGATGTCGCTGTCAGTCATGGGATCTCCCCGTCAGGGCCGCGATGGTAAGGCGGCGCCATGGTAGCATGTTCGGCGTCGTCACCTGGACCCCCCATTTATTTAAAGGAGACCTCATGAAGGCGGTCGCGGCGGTCGCGGAAATCCTGAAGCGTGAAGGTGTCAAGTTCCTCATCGGCTATCCCGTCAATCCGATCATCGAGGCCGCCGCCCAGGCCGACATCCGCACCATCATCGTGCGGCAGGAGCGAACGGGCCTGCACATGGCCGATGCCGTGAGCCGCGTCACCTCGGGGCAGAAGATCGGCGTCTTTACAATGCAGCACGGGCCCGGATCCGAGAACGCCTTCGGCGGCGTGGCGCAGGCCTACGGCGACTCCGTGCCCATCGTCGTCCTGCCGGGCGGCTACCCGCGGCGCATCACCAACATCCCGCCGAACTTCAACTCCTTCATCAACTACCGGCACGTCACCAAGTGGATCGAGCAGGTGACGATGGCCGACGCCGTGCCGGACGCGCTCCGGCGCGCCTTCACCCAGGTCAAGAACGGGCGCCCGCGCCCGGTCCTGATCGAGATCCCGGTCGACGTCTTCCAGGAAGAGGTGCCCGAGCCGCTCAACTACGTCGCTGCGCCGCGCATGCGCTTCGGCCCCGACCCACAGGCCGTGGCCACGGTGGCGGCAGCGCTGGTGGCGGCCGAGCGGCCGGTCATCTACGCCGGCCAGGGCGTGCACTACGCCCAGGCGTGGAGCCAGCTTCGCCAGCTGGCCGAACTGCTCGAGGCGCCGGTGACCACGAGTCTCCCGGGCAAGAGCGCCTTCCCGGAGAACCACCCGCTGTCGCTCGGCTCTGGCGGCCGCTCGGTGTCCAAGCAGCTGCACGAGTTCCTGAAGAACGCCGACGTGATCTTCGGCATCGGCTGCAGCTTCTCGACGACGAACTACGGCGTCGCCATGCCCAAGGGCAAGGCCATCATCCACGCGACGCTGGACTCAGCGGACATCAACAAGGACGTCCGGGCCGAGCACGCGCTGGTCGGTGACGCCGGCCTGACGCTCGACGCGCTCATCAGCGAGGTCAAGGATCGCTTGAAGGGCAAGCCGCGCGGCCGGGGGCAGGCCGTGGCCGCCGAGATCAAGCGGATCAAGACCGAGTGGATGGCGCAGTGGATGCCCAAGCTCACGTCGAGCGGCAAGCCGCTGTCGCCCTACCGCGTGATCTGGGACCTCCTGCACACGGTGGACGCGGCGCGGACCATCATCACTCACGACGCGGGCAGCCCACGGGACCAGATCTCGCCCTTCTGGGAATCGACGGAGCCCCTGAGCTACATCGGCTGGGGCAAGACGACGCAGCTGGGCTACGGCCTGGGTCTCGCCATGGGCGCCAAGCTCGCGCACCCGGACAAGCTTTGCATCAACGTGTGGGGAGACGCCGCCATCGGCTTCACGGGCATGGACTTCGAGACAGCGGTGCGCGAGCGCATCCCCATTCTCTCGATCCTGCTCAACAACTTCTCCATGGCGATCGAGCTGCCGATCATGAGGACGGCCACCGAGAAATTCCGCAGCACGGACATTTCGGGCAACTACGCCGACATGGCCAAGGCCTTCGGCGCCTATGGCGAGCGCGTCACCGAGCCCGGCGACATCGCGGCGGCGATTCAGCGCGGCATCAAGAAGACCCAGGAGGGCGTCCCCGTGCTCCTCGAGTTCATCACGGAAAAGGAGATCGAGTTCTCCATCCACAAGTACTGAGCCGACGCCGAGGCTGCCATGCCGGTGAAGCTCGATCTCGGCTTCATGACGTTCGACCTCCGCGAGATCCCCGCGTACGCGCGGCGCGCTGAGGAGCTGGGCGTGGGCGCGCTCTGGTCGGCCGAGACCAGCCACGACCCCTTCCTGCCGCTGGCTGTCGCCGCCTCGAACACCGCCCGCATCCAGCTGGGCACGGCCATCGCCGTCGCGTTTCCACGCAGCCCGATGGTCCTCGCCCACACGGCCTGGGATCTCCAGAAGGCCTCGGGCGGCCGCTTCGTCCTCGGCTTGGGCACCCAGGTGAAGGCGCACAACCTGCGGCGCTTCGGGATCGCGTGGGAGCCGCCGGGGCCGCGCCTGCGCGAGGTGGTGCTGGCCCTGCGCGCGATCTGGGAGTGCTGGCAGCGCGGCGCGGCGCTTGACTTTCACGGGCAGTCCTACCGCTTCGACCTCATGACGCCTTTCTTCAACCCGGGACCCATCGAGCACCCGCGGATCCCGGTCTACATCGCGGCGGTCAACCCGTACATGGCCCGGATGGCCGGCGAGATCTGCGACGGCCTCCACGTCCACTCCTTCCACAGCCCGAAGTACCTCCGCGATGTCATCCATCCCGCCGTGGAGGTCGGGCTCGGCAAGTCGGGGCGCTCGCGCAAGGACTTCACCTTCCGCGCCTCGACGATGGTGGTGATGGGGGACGACGCGGACGAGCTCGAGCGAAGCAGGCGCGCCGTGAAGCAGCAGATCGCGTTCTACGCCTCGACGCGCACCTACCAGGCGGTGCTGGCCGTCCACGGCCTCGACCACCTGGTCCCGAGGCTCCACGCGAAGAGCCTCGAGGGCGACTGGCAGGGCATGGCGGATCTGATCAGCGACGAGACGCTCGACCACTTCGCGGTGACGGCGACGTGGGAGACGCTCGGCGCGCGCCTTCGCGAGCGCTACGACGGGATCTGTGATCGCACCCAGCTCTATCCGTCGTTCCAGCCCTCCCTCGACGATCCACGCTTCGCCGACCTGTTGCGCGAGCTCAACAGCTAGACTCCTCAGCATCTCAGTCGCCCGTCAGACCTTGGCCTGCACCGAGTCATCGCCCTTCAGTCGGATCGGCCTGTCAGAGTTACCGTATCAGAAATACCGAAGTCCGGTCAGAGTGACCGGCCACTAGCTTGGAATCCAGGATTTAGACAGCGCAGCGGACGTTCGGCTGGCTTGAGGCACGATCCTTGCTGCGCAGTGAGCCGGGATACTTGTATGGATGCGAGACCGTCTAACCCGATGTAGCCGAGGATCAATGTCGTGGTCTTGCTCTCACGATCGAAACCAGGGGCGGCCGGGGTCGCGGCTCTCAGGAGCACGTGGACCAAGCTACCGGGCGGCATGATGCACGCTCTCGCAGGCGGCGGGGCGCCGTCGCGCCCCACCGTCGTGCTGGTGCACGGAATGGTCGTCTCCAGCCGGTACATGGCGCCGATGGCCGAGCTCCTGACGTGCGTCAGTGGCGTCTACGCGCCGGATCTCCCGGGGTACGGGAGGAGCTACAAGCCCTGGCCGCTACTCGGCATGGCCGAACTGGCCGACGCGCTCGCCGAATGGATGGACGCGGTCCATCTTGACCGAGCGCATCTGGTGGCGAACTCCTTCGGCTGTCAGATCGTTGCGGAGTTCGCCGTACGTCATCCTTCGCGGCTTGGACGGCTGGTGCTCCAGGGGCCGACCGTCGATCCAGCTGCTCGCACGATGTGCAAGCAGATCTGGCGGTCCATCTTCAATTCGCACAATGAGCCGTCCTCGCTGGGCTGGATCTCGCGCAAGGACTATCGGGCAGCGGGGCTGCGGCGGGCCTGGATGACGTTCAAGCTCGTGCTCGCCGACCGCATCGAGGACAAGCTGCCGCGGATCCACGTACCGGTGATGGTCGTGCGGGGCGAGCGAGATCCGATCGTGCCGCAAGACTGGGCGGAGAAGGTCGCCAAACTCTTACCACGAAGCGAGCTGCTGACCATGCCCGGCGTTGGCCACACGATCAACTACTCGGCGCCCGAACGGCTCGTCGACGCGATCCGGCCGTTTCTGCGGCTCTGAGGCCAAGGACGGATATGAGTAAACCCCCGGTTGCGAACTTCGATTCGGCCACTGGAATGGCGCGGGCGCTGGCGGCCTGTTTGGACGGTCGGGGCTTCCCGATGCTTGGAAGCATTCCGCTCTGGGCCGAGCCTGCGATGCGGATGGTCGGCGGCCTGGTGAACAGTCTGCCCGTCGCGCTCAGGGAGGAGATCTACACATGGAGTGGATGGGCCGAAGCCATTGGCCCCGCGCGGCTTCGCGCCGCGGACGCCGAGCAGGTTGCGGCCTCGATGACGGCTCTCTATCCGATGCGGACCTATCCGGCCGTCGCCCTCGGCTCGTCGAACGGAGCAGCCGTGCACCTCTTCGCCGCCCTCGGCATGCCGTGGCTTCCGCAGACTTTCCTCATGCCCGTCGCCCGAGCTATGCGGGATCCCGACGACCCGAAGGCAGACATGGAGTGGGGCCGCGAACCCGGCTCCCTCTTCCTCGAGCGGAATCCACATACGCAGCTCCATCAGATGCACGATCCGAACCAGGATCGGCTCATGGTCCGACAGATGGCGTACTTCCGAGTCAAGCGACTCCGTCTCGGGCCGGCTTACGAGCGGTTTCTGCTCCAAGCGCTCGAGCCCGGCGGGCTGGTCTTGATCGTGGAGTGCGGACTGAACTGGCCGACAACGCGACTCGGCCCTCGGCATCTGTTTCAATTCGGGGGACTTGGCGGCGCCACGGTCACCGACTACCACTGTGGTGGACAGCGTGTGGCGGACTACCTTGCCCGATACAAATCGCACCACACGCGATGGGACGCGCCAATCCCGGACGGTGAGAGCCCGGAGGCCGAATGGGGATTCGAGGAGACCCTGCGGGAGGACATCGAGCGGCTGGCACGGCGCCATGGGTGGCGCGTGATGCGGATGCGCTTCGATCAGCCAGAGGACCTCAGTCCGGTCGTCGCCGATCTCTACCGGCAGTGGTATCGGGAACGCGGCCTGGACGGGCGCCGATTGCTGGTCGAATCGTTCGTTCTTCAGGACCCGTATTGGACACTCCGAACGGCTTCGGTGCCCTTCTGGATGGTGTTCAACAAGGAGCCCTCGGCGCGGGCCCTGGCGGCATATCTCGATCGTGCCGACCCGTTCGACGAGATCGCCATGTTGCTCTTCTCACATGGCGTGGAGTCGGTGGGGCTCGTTCGGATCGAGCAGTGGCGCGCGTTGCTCGCCCGCGCTCGGCGGCGGGGCATATTCGTCGGAGTCGACGAGCGCGCCTTCCCGCGGGACTTTGCCGTGTTTACGCGGTATCACCACGATCTTCTCGCCAAGATCAGAGAGCGCCATCCCTTACCGGCGCCGCTGCCGTTGAGCACCCTCGAGAATCTCAGGATGCCCGACGGACACCGGTTGTGCAGTGAGGCGAGCGAGCCGGAGCGGCGCGAAACGGGAGGCGTGCGGGGATGGAGCGCATCGCCCCATCCCGCTAGCCGGAGTCAAGCTGGCTCGGGCGCTTGAGGGTGTCGCCGCCCGGCGGCAGGTTGAGCACGGTGGTCGGAAAAAGGTTGGCGAGCCAGCGGATGACGTCGCTCACCGTCACGATGCCGACGGGCTTCCGGTCGGCGTCCACGAGCGGCACGGTCCGGTAGCCCGCCACGCTCATGCAGTGCACGGCGTAGGCGACGCGGTCGCGGAGCGACAGCACCTCGGGATTCGACGTCATCACGGCTGAGAGCGCCGTGACCTTGGGGTCGGTCCCTCGTCCAATGACGCGGGTCAGGAGGTCGCGCTCCGTGAAGATGCCCGTCAGCCGGCCCCTGGCGTCCACGACCAGCACCGCCGCCTGGCGCGCCTGGACCATCCGGTGGGCGGCCTCCCTGACGGTCGCGGTCTCGCGCAGGCACACCGGCTCCGCGGGGGCGAGTACACCCACGGTGTCGTTGAAGACGGCCGGGCCGATCGAGCGCTCTTCTGGGTCGCCGCTGCTGGAATAATCGTCGTCGGCGTCGAGATCGTGCATCGCCTTGCTCCTTACTCGCCCACGAACTTCTGCGCGTTGCCCATGTGCGGCCAGGTCCACGCCTGCACGTTCGAGAGGATCTGCTTGATGTGGTTCCGGTCGTGGTGGACCCACTCCTGCAGGAGATCTTCCACGCGCAGCCACCCCACCTTGGGATGCTGGCCGCCGCGGGTAAGGTCACCGGGCTTGAGCCCTCGCACGATCTTCACACTTTCCGCCCGCATCCGTTCGAGCTCCGCCACGAGCTTGGCCGCCGTCTTCATGTCGTCTCGACGCCCCCGCGCCACCTCGTTCTGGTCCCATCCCTCGAGCTGGGGATCCTTCGAGGCGAGAAGAATCTTGATCCGCCCCGCGAAACCCCTGCGCTCGGCCTCGATCAGGTGGCCGATGATCTCGTTGATGGACCACTCGTCGGGCGCGGGATGCCAGACGTGGACCGCCTTCGGCAGCGCCACCACCTCAGCGCGGATGGCGGCGGCTGCGCTCTCGAGCAGGTCGGCGACCTCGGCCGGGGAAAAGTGCTCGGCCATCGTCCTAGACCGCCTTGTCCCGGCGGAGCCCGGCGATGTCCTCGGCGGAGAAGCCGAGCTCGGCCAGGATCTCCTCGGTGTGCTCGCCGACGTCGGGCGCCGCGGTTCGCACTGAGGCCGGCGTGCGCGACAGCGTGACCGGCGGCCGCTGGAGACGCATCTCGCCCAGCGCGTGGTGCTTGACGGGCACCGCAAGCCCCAGGTGCTCGACCTGCTCGTTCCCGAAGGTTTCCTTGATGTTGAAGATGGGGCCGGAGGGCACCCCCTTTGCGTTGAGCAGCTCGACCAGCTCGGCGCTCGTCCTGCGGGCCGTCGCCTTCTCGAGCTCGACTGTCAGCGCCTTCCTGTTCTTCGAGCGGTCGGGCGCGCTCTTGAAGCGCGGGTCCTCCAGGAGCGGCTCGGTGCCCAGGGCCTCGCAGAGCCGCCGGAACATTTGCTGGCCCGAGGCGGCGATGTTGATGTGGCCGTCGGCGGTCTTGAACACGCCGGTCGGGATGCTCGTCGGGTGGTCGTTGCCGGCCTGCGGCGGGATGGCGCCGTCGATCAGCCAGCGCGCGGCCTGGAAGTCAAGCATGGTGACCATGGCCTCGAGCAACGATGTGTGCACCCACTGCCCCTTGCCCGAGCGCTCGCGCTCGATGAGCGCGCAGAGGATGCCCTGGGCCAGGAAGATCCCGGCCGTCAGGTCCGCCACGGGGATGCCGACGCGCACCGGCCCCTGCCCCGGCAGTCCCGTCACCGACATGAGGCCGCCCATGCCCTGCGCGATCTGGTCGTAGCCGGGCCGGTCGCGGTACGGGCCCGTCTGGCCGAAGCCCGAGATGCTGCCGTAGATGAGGCGCGGGTTCAGCTTCGACAGCGACTCGTAGTCGATGCCGAGCCGATGCTTGACGTCGGGGCGGAAGTTCTCGACGAGCACGTCGGCCTTGGCCACCAGGCGCTTGAGGATGTCGATCCCGCGCGGCGACTTGAGGTCGAGCGTCAGCGAGCGTTTGTTGCGGTGGAGGTTCAGCGAGTCGAAGCCGCGCCGGACGAAGTCGCCTTCGGTGTCCTCACGGGCCGAGATCTGGATCACGTGGGCGCCCATGTCGGCCAGCTGGCGCACGCAGGTGGGGCCGGACCGGGCTCGGGTGAGGTCGATGACGGTGTAGGGCTCGAGGGGCAGGCTCATCGCGACGGCACTCCCTGTCTCGCGGGTTGAGGTCTCGCGGGTTCTGGCGGCAGGATGGCCGAGGTGCTGAGCGAGGCCGGGTTGCGCAACGGCCAGCGCCCCGCGTCCACGGCGGTGAGAAAATCGAGGACGGCGCGGTTGAAGGCCTCCGGCTCCTCGAGGTTAACGGTGTGCCCGGCCTTCGGGATGACGACGAGGCCGGAGGAACGGATCTTGCGCTTCATGAAGAGCGCGGGCTCGAGACAGGGCTCGTCCTCGTCGCCCGTCACGATGAGGGTCGGCACCGTCATGCGCTCCATGCCGGCCTCGAGCTCGTAGACGGACGGCCGGGTCATCTGGACTCCTCGCATGGTCAGCGCGTGACCCCTCGCAGACTGGGCGCAGAACATGTCGTAGAACTCCTGCCAGCCCGCGGGATCCTTGTCCATGAACTGCACGCGCGTGGGGCCCTTCGTGTAGAACTCGGCGACCGCCTTCATGCCGTCCCGCTCGAAGCGCAGGGCCGTCTCCTCGACGTCGCGCCTGAAGCCCTCCCTGTCCCCGGGCACGCTGCCATAGCCCGCCCCCGCGACCACGAGCGACAGCGCCCGGTCGGGGTACCGCAGCCCGAAGTGGAGCGTCGCGTAGCCGCCCATGCTGAGTCCGCAGATGTGCGCCTTCCGGATTCCGAGAGCGTCGAGCAGCCCGCGAATGTCGTCGACGGCCTGGTCCTGGGAATAGGCCTTGGGGTCTTCGGGCACGTCGGAGGGCGGGTAGCCGCGCGCGTTGTAGGCGATCGTGCGGTAGCGCCGGGCGAAGAAGCGCACCTGGAGGTGCCAGCTCCGCGCCTCGCCCGCGAACTCGTGGACGAAGACGAGCGGCACCCCCTGCCCCGTTTCCTCGTAGAAAAGGCTCAGCCCGTTGACCCGCGCTGTCGGCATGGCGGCAGTCTACTCCAGACCTTGATGCGGCTCAACCGCGAGCGCTCTCACGCCGAGAGGTCCACGAGCACCTTCATCACGGGGCCGCCGCGGAGCGCCTGCTCCATGCCTTCCTGGAGCCCTTCGCATGGCTCAGTCTCCTTCCTTCCGGGTGGGCTCGGCCGCCAACAGCCGGCGGGCGACGGTGAGGCGAAGGATCTCGGTGGTGCCCTCGGCGATGCGCCAGGCGCGGATGCGGCGGTAGAGACGCGCCAGTGGATGCCCCTCGACGACGGCCGCGCCGCCGGAGAGCTGGATCGCGCGGTCCACGATGCGGGCCACCGCCTCCGTGGCGACAGCCTTGGCCATGGCGACCTCGGTCTCGGCGTCGCCGGCCTCCGCGGCGCGCGCGGCGGCATACAGCGCGCCGCGCGCGGCGAAGAGGTCCACGGCGCTCTGGCCGAGCATGGCCTGGACCTGCTCGCGCTCGCCGAGCGGCACGCCGCTCCTGTGGGGACGGCGCGCCTGGGCCAGCGCGTAGTCGAGCGTCCACCGCGCGGTGCCGCACGCGGCCGCCGCCGCGCGAAGACGCAGCGCCGTGATGCCCGCGAGCGCCTTCGGCAGCCCCTCGCCTATCTCTCCGAGCACGTCGGCGGCGGGCACCTCCACGTTCGTCAGCTCGAACTCCCCGTGGAGGCCGCCGTCCAGCGTGCGAATCTCGCTCGTCAGCGTGACGCCGGGCGCGTCACGCCTCACGGCGAACACGGCCGTTCCCGTCTTGCCGCCGGGGTTCGCCGTCACCTTCGCCACTGCCAGAAGCAGGTCGGCCTGGGGGCCGCCGGTGACGAAGGACTTGACGCCTGACACGACGAACACCTCGCCCCGCCTCACTGCCGTGGTGCGCGGTCCCTCGCGAGCATCGGTGAAGGCCAGCGCCGCCGTGAGCTCGCCGCGCAGCGCGGGCAGGAGGAAGCGCTCGCGCTGGGCCGCCGACGCCAAGCGCAGGAGCCCGCCGTCACCGCCGAGGACGAGGCCGCCCAACGCGCACTGGGAGCGCGCGATCTCCTCGTGGAGCGCCGACAGTCCGACGGGCCCGAGCCCGCCCCCGCCCAGCTCGGCCGGCTGCGCCAGCCGGTAGAAGCCGAGCTCGGTCGAGCGGGCCCGCGCAAAGCCCCTGAGCGCGGGGCTCGCCTGCGCCTCGTCGACGACGCCCTCGCGCCGCTCCGCTGGCAGCAGCTCTCCGTCAAGGAACACGCGCAGGCGGTCGCGAAGCGCGGCGGTCTCGGGCGGCAGGGCGTAGAGGTCCACGGTCGCGCGCGTCACGATCGCGCTTCAGGGGGCCTGCGCCGCGTCAGGACCCAGCGCGATGCAGGCGGCGCGACATTCGCCGCGGTGGGAACACCGAAGCGCGCCGTGTGCCGCGCCGGCAGCGTCTTCGGGAAGTGCCTGACGTACTCGGCGTTGACCGGTGGAACGAAGAACTCGATCATGGACGGCACCTCCTGTCGATGGCCGCAGGTCCGCACCCCGAGGAGTGTAGGCGGCGGCGGCGCGCCCCGTCAACCAGCGGCGCGCCCAGTTGTCCGAACACCCCTGCTATACTGCACCGGTGCTCGAAGACATCGCTCCCCTCCGCGGACTCGTGGTCCTCGACTTCACGCGCGTCCTGGCCGGACCGTACTGCACGCGCCTCCTCGCCGACCTGGGCGCGCGCGTCGTCAAGGTCGAGCGCGCCGGCGGCGGCGACGACATGCGCAAGGGGCACCTCCAGCTCGAATCGGGGCGCGACGACCAAAGCACCTACTTCACCCGCATCAACGTCGGCAAGGAGAGCCTGGGGCTCGACCTCGGGCACCCGGAGACGCGCGAGATCGTGCGCGACCTGGCGCGGAAGGCCGACGTCGCCGTGGAGAACTTCGCCCCGGGCGTCGCGACGCGCCTCGGCATGGATTACGACTCCCTCGTTTCCGCCAAGCCCGACCTCGTCTACTGCTCCATCTCCGGCTTTGGCCAGACGGGGCCCTGGCGCGAGCGCCCCGCCTTCGCCCACATCATCAACGCCGCCTCGGGCCTCATGCACCTCGAGCAGGGCGATGCGCCGGCGCCGCAATCCACGAACCTCCAGGCCGCCGACGTGCTGTCGGGCACGCACGCCTTCGGCGCGATCCTCGCCGCGCTGTGGCGCCGTGCGCGGACGGGCGCGGGCGCGCGCATCGACGTCTCGATGCTGGAGGCCCTGATCGCGGCCGACGATGTCTCCTTCGCGGCGGTGCTCAACGGCGGGGAGGAGATCGGCTCGCCGCGCCCCGGCATGGGCGTCTACGAGATCGGCGGCCGCCATCTGGCGCTCCAGACCACGGGCTCGACGGAGCTCTGGCCGCGTCTGCTCGAGATGATGGACCGCCCCGAGCTCGCCAACGACCCGCGCTTCGCGACGGCGCCGTCACGGCGGGAGCACTGGCCGCTCCTCCGCGATCTGATCGGCCAGTGGCTCACGCGCTTCCGGACGGTGGACGAGGCGCTGGCGGCGCTCGGGGCGGCCCGCATCCCCGCAGCACCAGTGCTCGAGCCGCGCGAGGTGATCGCCCATCCTCATCTTCTGGAGCGCCAGGCGTTTCCCGACGTCTCCCACCCGACGCGTGGCCGCGTGAGGGTCACTGCGAGCCCGTTTCACTGGGACGGCCGCCCGGTCCATCCGGCGGGGCCGGCGCCCTACCGCGTGGGCGAGCACAGCCGGCTGGTGCTCTCCGGGCTTCTGGGCTACGATGCGAAGCGGATCGACGCCCTCATTGCAAGCGGTGCCGTGGAAGTACCTTGATGAACGCCGCCGGCCGTCGAGAAGGGTCCAGATGCGAGGCAGCGCCCCGCAGTTCGAGTTGAGCGGCGGCCAGGGCCGACGCGAGACGAGGGCTGGGTAGATTTGCGGGCGAGGCGTACTCCTTGTACGTTGAGCCCGCAGCCGAGGGCGCCCCAACAGCCTTTGCTAAATGACGCAGATGGGCCCTTATCGGCGGCCCGGTAGTACGGAGGATAAACCCTTATGGCCAGGATGACCGGCGGCGAAGCCCTCGTAGCCTCCCTCTTCCGCGAAGGCGTGCGGGTGGTGTTCGGCCTGCCCGGCGTCCAGCTCTACGGCGTGCTGGCGGCGCTGCGCGACGAGCCGCGCATCCGCTTCATCAGCACGCGTCACGAGCAGGCGACGAGCTACATGGCCGACGGCTACGCGCGGGCGGGCGGCGGCATCGGCACCGCGCTCGTCGTGCCGGGCCCGGGGCTGCTCAACGCCGCCACGGGGCTCAGCACGGCCTACTCCGCCTCCTCGCCCGTGCTCATGCTCTCGGGCCAGATCCCGCGGGAGCAGATCGGCAAGAACATCGGGCTCCTCCACGAGGTCAACGACCAGATGGACTGCATCGCGCCCGTCACCAAGTGGCGGCGGCGCGTGCTCCAGGTGCCGGACATCCCGGCCGCCGTGCGCGAGGCCTTCGTGCAGCTCAGGAGCGGCCGGCCGCGCCCCGTCGAGCTGGAGATGCCGCCCGAGACCATGGAAGAGGAAGGAGAGGCCGAGCTCCTGGCACCGGCGGAGGTCGCGCGCGCCGCTGCGCCCGCCGCCGACATCAACCGCGGCGCCGAGATCCTGCTGGCCGCGAAGAACCCGATCATCTACGCGGGAGGCGGCGTCAATCTTTCGGGCGCTCACGAGGCTCTCCACGCCGTCGCGGAGTACCTGCAGGCCGGCGTCGCGTGCACGGCCGAGGGCAAGGGTGCGGTCAGCGACCACAGTGACCTCTCGCTGGGCGCCGCGTTCTGGCGCGAGTCGCCGCTCCGCGCCGCCATCCATGCCGCGGACGTGGTGCTCGCCGTCGGCTCCAGGCTGGCCCTCGTCTCCTTCGCGCCGGAGACGCGGATCGTCCAGATCGACGCGGACCCGGAAGAGATCGGCCGCACTCACAAGAACACGCAGGGGCTCGTGGGCGACGCGCGCGCGACGCTCGAGGCGCTCCTGGAGAAGCTCCGCGCTGGGGCGCCCGCCCGCGCCTCCCGCAAGGCCGAGCGCGAGACCCTGCGGGCCGAGATCGCGGCCCACATGACGCAGGAACCGCAGGTATCCATCGTCAAGAGCCTCCGCGCGGGATGCCCTGAGAACACGATCCTGGTTGCGGGCATGACGCAGATCGGTTACTACTCGCGCCCGCTCTGGCCGACGTACGGTCCGCGGACGTATCTCTCCTCCTCGTATTCCGGCAACCTCGGCTACGAGTACCCGGTCGCCCTCGGCGCGAAGGTCGCGCGCCCCGGCAGCCCCGTGGTCGCCGTGATCGGCGACGGCGGCTTTCTCTACAACGCCCAGGAGATGGCGACGGCCGTCCAGCACAAGATCAACGTCGTGGCGGTGGTCTTCAACGACCAGGCCTACGGCAACGTCGCGCGCGATCTCGACGAGGACTGGGGCGGGCAGTACGGCTCTGCGCTCCACAACCCCGACTTCATGAAGCTCAGCGAGGCCTTCGGCCTCCATGGCATGCGGGCCAAGGTCCCCACGGACGTGGGGCGGCTGGTCGGCGAGGCCATAGCCATGAACCGGCCGGTCCTGATCGAGGTGCCCGTGGGCCGGATGCCGCGTCCCGTCTTCTTCCCTCAGCGCAAGGCTCCCAGCAAGTACAAGCGCTGACCCGTCTCGGGCCACGGTCGCTCCCCGACGGCCGGTGACACGGAACGTCGGGACCTCGACGCCTGATCTTCAAGAATCGTCACACTCCGTGTCGCTTGGCTGAGTGCGCCGCTATCTTTTCAGCCCTTTAGGCGCTCTCGCCGGTGGCACCGATGTTGCTGGTACTGCGTGAGCATTCCTGCGCACATTTTGAGCAGGAGAAAGGGGCTGCCGATGGAAGGCAAGATCAAGCGAGAGGCCGCATTCGCGGGGCAGCGCGTCAAGCAGAAGGTCGTCTTCGCCCTGGCCCTCTGCTCGGTCATCCCGCTCCTCGTCCTGACATACGTGCTCCACGGCAACCTCATGCCCTCCCTGGGGGCTGCAAACCTGAACGATGTGCTCGCCCTCCCGACCCTCGTCGCCTTCACCGGACTCCTCATGGCCGGGGGCGGCTACGTCGTCTGGGACCTCGCCAGCGCGGTCACGCACGCGGCCAGCCTCGTCGCAACCACGCAGCCCGTCGGGGAGACGGCCGGCGCGCGGCACGATGAGATCGGCACGCTCATGGTCTCGTTCAACCGCATGATGGCGACCATCGAGCAGCAGTCCGAGGAGATAAGCCAGTTCCCGAGACGCCTCGAGCAGCTGACCAGGCAGGCCTTCCGCGACTCGCTCACCGGGCTGCCGAACCGGGCGCTGTTCATGGACCGGCTGAGCCACGGGCTTACGCGCGCCCGGCGACGCCACGAGCACCTGGCCGTGCTCTTCCTCGACCTCGACCGCTTCAAGGTGATCAACGACACGCTGGGCCACGCGGTCGGGGACCAGCTGCTGGTCGAGGTGAGCAATCGCCTCAGCGCCTCGCTGCGCCCGGGCGACACCGTGGCGCGGCTCGGCGGCGACGAGTTCGGCCTCCTGCTGGAAGACGTGGCCGACGCAGAGACCGCAGAGGCAGTCGCTCTGCGAATCGAGGAGGAGATGGCAAGGCCGTTGCTCTTCGAGGGCCGCGAGATCTTCATCACCGCCTCGATCGGCATCGCGCTGTCCTCGGCCCGTATCGGGTCGCCCGAGGAGATGCTGCGCGACGCCGACCTCGCCATGTACCACGCCAAGGCCAAGGGCAGTGCGCGCCACGAGGTCTTCGACAACGGCATGAGCGCACCGGCGCTCGACCGGATGGACCTCGAAATGGACCTCCGCACGGCGATCTCGCGCCACGAGTTCCGGCTCCACTACCAGCCCATCCTGCGACTCGACACGGGCAGGATCACCGAGGTCGAGGCGCTGATCCGCTGGCAACACGAGAAGCGCGGCCTGCTCCAGCCCGACGCGTTCATCGGTCTGACCGAAGAGACCGGGCTCATCGTGCCCATCGGGCAGTGGGTGCTCAGCGAAGCCTGCCGCCAGGCGAGGGCGTGGCAGCTCGAATTCCCGAGCGACCCGCCGCTCGTCATGAGCGTCAACCTTTCGGCCAAGCAGTTCCAGCACCCGCAGCTGGTCGACGAGATCACACGGGCCCTGACGGAGAGCGGACTCGAGGCGTCCTGCCTCAAGCTCGAGATCACCGAGAGCGTCGTCATGCAGGACGCGCCGGCGACCCTCGCCAAGCTCAAGGAGCTCAAGGACCACGGCATCCGCCTCGCCATCGACGACTTCGGCACGGGCTACTCGTCGCTCGGCTACCTCAAGAGCTTTCCGGTGGACACGCTCAAGATCGACCGGTCCTTCGTGAGAGGGCTCTCCGGCGAGGGCGGCGACAGCGCCATCGTCCGCGCCGTCGTCACGGTGGCGAAGAGCCTCAACATGGACGTGACCGCCGAAGGGATCGAAACCGACGAGCAGCGGATCGAGCTGAAGGCGATCGGTTGCCATCGCGGCCAGGGCTTCCTCTTCGCAAGGCCTGGCGACGCCGAGCATGTGAGGCCGCTCTTGGCGATTTCCAAGAGCGGCGCGCTCGTCGCCGTGTAGCAGGCTGCTGAAGAGGCCCTCCTGCGAAGGTCTCGATGCCGATGAGCGAGGTCGCCAGGAGCGCGAAGTAGGCCAAGGCGACCAGGATCGGCGTCGCCACGAGAAGCCTCACGTCGGCGCTCCAGCCCGACGACGGCGCGCCGCGCAGCCCGACCGTCTCGCGCCGGTCGTCGAGCACTCCGCCCTGCGTCGAGAGCGCGACCGCCGCGGCGATCCCAAGGACGCCCACCGTAACAAGAGCAAGCCGCCGGCCTATGGCCGCTGACAGCGTCACAATAACGGCGGCGGCCACGACCCAGCCGAGGTTGCCGCAGATGCCGTGAACGCCGCAAGCGCGGCCGAGTCGCGACGGGCTGACCGAGGCGTTGACGATCGAGTAGTCCGCCGGGTGGAAGACGCTGTTTCCGAGGCCGCCCGGCGTCGCGCAACCCGAAGCCGGATGCGGGGGATTCGCGCCGCGTGGTACCATGCCCCCGGCTCGCTCAACACGGGTGTTCTCTCACGGAGACTGACGCCATGCCGATCCAGCTCGTTGGCCGCGGGGTCAAGCGGCTCGAAGACCCCAAGCTCATCACGGGCGCCGACCCCTACGTCAACGACGTGCGCCTCGAGGGCGCGCTGCAGCTGGCGTTCGTCAGGAGTCCCCACGCCCACGCGGTCCTCAAGCGGATCGACACGACGGCTGCCAAGAGGTTCCCCGGCGTCGTCGCCGTCCTGACAGGCGCCGACATCAACGCCGAGGTCGGCGTCATCCACACCCCGATCCCGTCCGAGATGTTCGCCTCGATGAATCGGCAGGGGTACACGATGCTGGCCGAGGGGCGCGTCCGTCACGTGGGCGAGCCCGTGGCCGTGATCGCCGCCGAGACGGCGCAGGCCGCGGTGGACGGGGCCGAGGTGGTGGTGGTGGACTACGATCCGCTGCCGGCCGTCGTGGACTCCGAGGCGGCGCTCCGCACGGGCGCGCCGCTCCTGTACCCGGAAACCGGCTCGAACCTCGGCGTATCGTTCAAGGGCGAGAAGGGCGACGTGGACGCGGCTTTTAAGAAGGCGCCCGTGGTCATCGACGTCAAGCTGATCAACCAGCGCGTCATCCCGCTCGCGATGGAGCCGCGCGCGTGCAGCGCGATCTGGGACGCCAAGGCGGAGAAGCTGACCATGTGGGGCGACACCCAGATCCCGCACGGCATGCGGAACCAGATCGCCGAGCGGCTCAAGCTCAAGCCCGAACAGATCCACTTGATGACCGGGCGCGTGGGAGGCGGGTTTGGCGCGAAAGTGCCCGTGTACCAGGAAGACACCATCGTCCCGATGCTCGCGAAGCGCCTGAACCGCCCCGTGCGCTGGGCGGCGACGCGGCGCGAGGACATGCAGGCGACGGGGCACGGTCGCGACATGCGCTGCCACCTGCGCTTGGCATCCGACTCGACGGGCCGCATCCTGGCGCTCGACGCGAAGATCACCGGCAACGTCGGCTACTGCCTCTACCACGTCGGCTGCCTCCTGCCGATCCTCTGCGCCCAGATGATCACGGGCTGCTACGACATCCAGACGGCGCGGGCCGAGGTCGTCTGCGCTTTCACCAACACGATGGGCACCGTGCCCTATCGCGGCGCGGGGCGGCCCGAGGCCGCCTACTTCATCGAGCGCGGCATGGACCTGCTCGCCGCGAAGGTCGGCCTCGACCCGTCCGAAGTCAGGCGGCGCAACTTCATCCCGCCCGACAAGTTTCCCTACGACACGCCGCTCGGCAACTCCTACGACAGTGGGGAATACGCGCGCGCCCTCGACCACGCGCTCGTCAAGGCCGGTTACGAGGAACTCCGCCAGCAGCAGCGGGCGGCGCGCGCCCATGGGCGCCTCATGGGGATCGGGCTCGCCTCCTACGTCGAGATCTGCGGCTTCGAGGAGGACGAGGTGTCGGACCTCGTCGTGGCCGACGACGGGCGCGTGACCGTGCTGACGGGCTCGGCCTCTCACGGGCAGGGGCACGAGACGGCCTACGCCCAGCTGGTCGCCGACGAGCTGCAGATCCCGATGGAGATGGTCAGGGTCGTCCAGGGCGACACCGCGCTCGTCAGGAACGGCGTCGGCACGTTCGGCAGCCGCTCGGCAGCGCGAGGCGGCATGCACGCGCTCGGCCAGGCGGTCAAGGTCAAGGACAAGGCGCAGCAGGTCGCCGCCAGGCTCCTCGAGGCCGCCGCGCACGATCTGGTGCTGGCCGACAGCAGGTTCACGGTGCGCGGGGTGCCCGATCGCGCCGTCACATGGCAGCAGGTCGCCGCGGCCGCCAAGGGCAGTCTCGACTCGCGCGAGGACATCAGGGCCGGCGTCGGGATGCTCTTCCCCTTCGGCTCCCATGTCGCCGTGGTCGAGGTGGACAAGGACACGGGCCGGGTCAGCATCCTGCGCTACATGTCGGTGGACGACGCGGGATTCCTCATCAACCCGCTCCTGGTCCAGGGCCAGGTGCACGGCGGCCTGGCGCAAGGCATCGGACAGGCGCTCTGGGAGGAAGCGGTCTTCGACGAGTCGGGACAGCTCGTCTCGTCGACCCTCATGGACTACGCGATCCCAAAGACGGACGACCTGATCTCCTTCCAGAACGACCACACCCGCACGCACTCGCCGCGCACCACGCTCGGCGTCAAGGGAATCGGCGAGGCCGCGACCATCGGCTCGACGCCCGCCATCGCCAACGCGGTCATGGACGCGCTCGCCCCGCTGGGCGTCACCCACGTGGACCTGCCGCTCACGCCGCACAAGATCTGGGCCGCCATGAGCGCGGCGCGAAAGCCCCAGGTCAAGGAAGCCAGCCGATGAAAGCCGCCGTCCTGTACGAAGCGACCACGCCGCTCCAAATCGTGGACCTCGAGCGGCAGGGGGCGCTCGTCAGATGAACCCGAGGACCATCTACGAGGCGGCGCGTGAACCGGGCGCCCAGGGTGAGGACGTCGTGACCAGCACCTGCGGACACAACTGCGGCGGCCGCTGCGTGGTCAACGCCCACGTCAAGGACGGGCGAATCGTGGGCATCAGCACCGACCCGCGAAAGTGGACCTTCGAGATGCCGCCACTCACGGCGTGCGCGCGCGGCTTCAGGGCCGCGGACCGCGTCAATCACCCCGACCGGCTGCGCTACCCCATGCGTCGCGTGGGCCCGCGGGGCTCGGGTGCCTACGAGCGCGTTTCGTGGGACGACGCCCTCGACGAGGTTGCCGCGCACATGCTCCGGATCCGCGACGCCTACGGGCCCGCGGCCATCCTCGACTGCTCGCGCTCCGGCAACACGGCCGTCCTCCACAACCGCGCCGCCATCCAGCGGCTCCTGCACCTCTTCGGCGGTTGCACCGAGCTGTGGTCCAACCTGTCGAACGAGGCCGAGATCTTCGCCCTGCGCCACACGTACGGCCCAAAGGCAGACTGCAAGTTCTCGGGACGCGAGCCCACCGACTACGTCAACTCGCGCCTCATGATCCTCTGGGGCTGGAGCCCCGCCGACGGCACCTTCGGCACGAACAGTCCTCAGTACCTGCGCTGGGCCCACGAGCGCGGCGTTCGCATCGTCTCGGTCGATCCCCGCGCGACGCGGACGAGCGCGCAGTTGTCCGACGAGCACATCCCGATCCGGCCCGGAACGGATGCGGCCATGCTGATCGCGATGGCGCAGGTCGTCGTCAGCGACGGCCTGCACGACCAGGCCTTCCTCGACCGGTTGGTGCTCGGGTTCGACGAGGCCCACCTGCCCGAGGGCGCCCCGCCGGGTTCGTCGTACCGCTCGTACCTCCTCGGCCTCTCGGACGGCGTGGTCAAGACGCCCGAATGGGCGGCGCCCCTGACCGGCGTCCCGGCCGCGACCATCCGACGGCTCGCGCGCGAGTTCGCCAGGCTCAGGCCCGCGGCGCTTCACTGCGGCTATGCGCCCGGGCGCACGGCATACGGCGAGCAGTTCCACCGGGCGGCCTACGCGCTCTGCGCCATCACGGGCAACATCGGCATCCCGGGCGGCAACTCGGGGTGCAGCGGGGGCGCGCGCAACCACGGCATCAAGCGGCTCGGCGCCCCGCCGAACCCCGCCAACGCGCGGGTCGCCTCGACGCTCCTGGCCGATGTGCTCGCGCGCGGCCGGGGCGGCGGCTACCCGGCCGACATCAAGATGGTCTACTCGGCCTGCGGCGACCTGGCCAACCAGGCGCCGAACGTCAACAAGATCATCGCGGGGCTCGAGGGGCTCGAGTTCATGGTCGTCCACGATCATTTCCTGACGCCGACGGCGCGGTACGCGGACATCGTCCTTCCGGCGACCACGTTCTGGGAGCGGAACGACATCCACACGCCCTGGAGCGGGGCGGGACACTACGTCATCTTCATGCGCCAGGCGATCAAACCGATGTACGAGTGCCGGAACGACGTGGACATCTGCGCCGACCTCGCAGCGCGCCTCGGGCTCGAAGGCTACAAGCGCGTGGACGACGTCGAGTGGCTGCGCGAGATCTGTGCCGGAACGGACGTCGACGACTTCGACACCTTCCTCGAGCGGGGGCTGGCGCGGCTGCCCGCCCCGGACGAGCCGGTGGCCTTCGCCGACGAGGTGCGCGACCCGGCCTTCCACCCCTTCTCGACACCGAGCGGAAAGATCGAGATCTACTCCACCTCGATCGCGGCCAATCCCGACCCGCACGGGCTCGGCCGCATCCCCCCGATTCCCACGTGGATCCCGCCCGATGAGCCCGACCCGCGCCATCCGCTCGAGCTGATCTCGCCCAAGTCACGCGCCCGGACGCACTCGACCCACGACAACCAGGAGGCGCTGGCCCGCGTGGAAAGGCAGGACGTGTGGATCCACCCGGAGGATGCGGCCGCCCGCGGCATCGCCGACGGCCAGATGGTGCGCGTCTTCAACCAGCGCGGCGCGACGATCGTACCGGCGCGCGTGACGGACCGCATCGCCTGCGGGGTTGTGTCGATCAAGGAAGGCGCCTGGTTCACTCCCGGCCCCACCGGGACCGATACGCGGGGATGCGCCAACGTCCTGACGGAGGACCGCGCCTCGCCCTGCGGCGCCCCGACGTACAACACCTGCCGCGTCGAGATCGCGCCGGCCTGAGCCGGCGGCCCTGCGCACAGAGATGAGCGACGATGCCGACATCGAAGCGAAGGTCGCGGCAGCCCTCGAGGGGTTGGGCGCGGCCTGGGAGCTCATGCGCATCGATCCCGGCTTCGCCGACACCGCGGCCTTCTGCGAGAAGTACGGCGTGCCGCTCGACCACTCGGGCAACACCATCATCGTCGCCTCGAAGAAGGAGCCGAAGAAGTTCTGCGCCTGCTTCGTGCTGGCGACCTCGCGGCTCGATGTCAACCACACCGTGCGGCGACTGATGGACGTCTCGCGCGTCTCCTTCGCCACGGCGGACGAGACCAAGGAGCTGACCGGCATGATGATCGGCGGGGTGACGCTGCTGGCCCTGCCGCCCGACCTGCCGATCTACGTCGACGAGCGCATCATGGCGCTCGACTACGTCATCCTGGGCGGCGGCAGCCGTTCCTCCAAGATCAAGCTCGCCCCCGACGTCCTGCTCCGGATGCCCAACGTGGCCGTCGTCCCCGGCCTGGCGATGGCCGCGTCGTGAAGATCGGCGTCAACCTGATCAACTTCGGCCCGGGCGCCAGCCCCGAGTCGCTCCTCGCCTGGGCTCGCCTCGTCGAGGAGCTGGGCTATCACCTGCTCATGACCTCCGACCACGTGACGGTCACGCCCGATGTCGCGGGCCGCTATCCCGCGCCATTTTACGAGCCCCTGACCCTTCTCGGCTGGCTCGCCGGTGTCACGCGCCGGATCGAGCTCGGCACCACCGTCATCATCGTGCCGTACCGCCACCCACTCGAGACTGCGCGCGCGACGGCGGTGGTGGACCAGCTCTGCGGCGGGCGTTTCATCTTCGGCGTCGGCGCCGGCTGGGCCAGGCAGGAGTTCGAGGTGCTGGGGCTGCCGTTCGAGAAGCGGGGTGCCATGACCAACGACTACCTGAGCGCGATCAAGGTCTGCTGGACGCAGGACGTCGCCTCGTACGAGGGGCGCTTCGTCCGCTTCGCCAACGTGCAGACGGCGCCGCGGCCCATGCGCGCCCCGCATCCGCCGATCTGGGTGGGCGGCGCGAGCGAAGGCGCGCTCCGCCGCGCGGTGCTCCATGGCGACGCGTGGCACCCGATCAGGATCCGCATCGACTGGCTGCGCGATACCGGCTTGCCCAGGCTCAAGGACATCGCGGAGACGGAAGGCCGACCCGTGCCGGCGCTCTGCCCGCGGATCAAATTCCAGCTCTCCGAAGGTCCGCTGCCCGAGGCAGAGCGGGGCGCCGGCCAGGGCAGCCTGGAGCAGGTGCGCGGAGATCTCCGAGCGCTCGAGGCCATGGGCGCTCCCTATGTCCTGCTCGACACGTACTATGACGATCCCGAGGCTACGCGGAGCCACGAGCCGGCCTGGCGCATGCTGAGGACGGCGGCGGAGCGCCTGGTCGACCTCGGGCGTGGGACAATCCGTTCATGAGATGGCTCGGCGCGGCCGCGGCGCTACTTCCGCGAAATCGGCATCTCACCGCAGCAGTATGGCCCCGTACCCCAAGGAGGGAGATACAGTGATCTACGAGATCCGCACCTACGGCCTCCAGACCGGCAGCCTCGCCGAGGTCGAGAAGCGCTACGGAGAGGCATACGAGCACCGGAAGAAGTACTCCCAGCTCTTCGGCTTCTTCCACACCGAGATCGGGCCGCTCAACGAGATCATCCACATCTGGCAGTACGAGGACCTGGAGGAGCGGAGCCGGATCCGCGCCGCGGCCGCGAAGGACGCCAACTGGCCACCCAAGATCCAGGAGTTCATCGTGCGCATGAGCTCCGAGATCGTCGTGCCCTTCCCCTTCGCGCCCACGGCGAAGCCGGGCAGGCACGGCCCCTTCTACGAGTTCCGGTACTACGAGATGAAGGCGGGGACGCTGCCCGACCTGAAGAAGCGCTGGGAGCCCAAGCTTCCGGGCCGCGTCGGTCTCTCGCCGCTGGCGCTGGCGGGCAACGTCGAGTTCGGCACGGCGAACAGGTTCGTGCACATCTGGCCCTATCCGACCCTGGATGCGCGGATGGCGACGCGGGAGAAGGCGCGGGCCGAGGGACTGTGGCCGCCGCCCGGCGGGGCCGGTACGCTGATCACGCAGGCGGCGAAAATCTGCATGCCCGCGGCCTTCTCGCCGCTGCAGTAAGGCCGGCCCAATGGCGATCGAGGTCGACCTCTACAGCGATACCGTCACCAAGCCCACGCCGGAGATGCGCCGCTTCATGTGCGAGGCCGACGTGGGCGACGAGCAGAAGCACGAGGACCCGACGGTCAACCTCCTCCAGGAGATGGTCGCCGAGCTGCTCGGCAAGGAGGCGGCGCTCTTCCTCCCTTCGGGCACCATGTGCAATGAGATCGCGCTCCGCGTCCACTGCCGCCACGGCGAGGAGATGCTGGCGCATCGGACGGCGCACCCCATCCACTTCGAAGCCGGCGGCCCCGCCGCGCTGGCGGGCGTCAACGTCCAGACCCTCGACGGCCCGCGCGGGCAGTACGACGCCACGACGCTCGAGGCCGCCATCCGTCCCGACAGCCGCCACATGGCGCGGAGCCGGCTCGCCTGGGTCGAGCAGACGTCGAATCTCGGAGGCGGCTCCGTCTGGCCGCTCGACAAGGTCCGCGCCGTCACCGATGTCGCCCGCCGCCGCGGGCTCTCGACCCACATGGACGGCGCGCGGCTCATGAACGCCGTCGTCGCCTCGGGCATTTCCGCCCAGCAGTGGGCGGCGCCTTTCGACTCGGCGTGGATCGATTTCACCAAGGGCCTGGGCGCCCCCGTCGGCGCCGCCATCGCAGGCCCGCGGGATTTCGTCGCCGAGGCGTGGCGGCTCAAGCAGCAGATGGGCGGGGCCATGCGCCAGGCGGGCATCATCGCCGCGGGCGGAATCTACGCTCTCGAGCATCACGTCAAGCGATTGGCCGAGGACCACGCCAACGCCAAGCGGCTCGCCGAAGGGCTCGCCACGCTGCCCGGCATCGCGCTCGATGTCGAGACGGTCGAGACCAACCTCGTCTTCTTCGATCTCACGGGCGCGCTTGATGCGCCGGCCGCGGTCGAGCGGATGCTCGCCCGCGGTGTCCGCATGGGCGCCCTCGGCCCGCGGACCATACGGGCCGTCACCCACCTCGACGTGAGCGCCCAGGGCATCGCGCGGGCTCTCGACGCGGCCAGGGCGGTCTTTGGATGAGCCGGGTGGACCGCATCCTCTTCGACCACATCGCCATCGGCATGGCGAAGATGGCCGACGCGGCGCCTTTCCTCGCGGGAGAGCTGGGCGGCGCGCCCGACATCGGCCGCCCATCCGGGCCCTACACCTGGGGCACCTACCGTTTCAAGGGCGGCGGCTGCATCGAGATCATCGAGCCGCTGGGCGCGTCGGGCTTCCTCCACAGATTTATCGCGGAAAGGGGCCCGGGATTCCATCACGTCACCTTCAAGGTGCCGGGCCTCGACGAGGTCTGCGCGCGCGCCGAGCGGGCGGGTTACGACATCGTCGGCCGCGACGACTCGGACCGGGAGTGGAAGGAGGCCTTTCTCCACCCCAAGCAGGCGCTCGGGATCGTGGTCCAGTTCGCCCAGCCGGGGCCGGCTCACGGGCCCGCGCGCGCCTTTACGCCTCCACCGGGAGTGCCCTCACCTCCGCCCCCGGCGACGCTGCTGGGCCTCCGCATGCGCGCGCAGTCGCGCGAGCGCGCCGTGATGCAATGGGGCACGGTGCTTCAGGGGCAGATGGCCGACGGGCCGCTGGGCAGCCTCGTCTTCCGCTGGCCGGGCTCGTTCATGAGGTTGGCCGTGGAAATCGACCCGGTCCGGAACGAGGGCCCGATCGCGATCGAGCTGGCGAGCCCGCGCGCGTTGGCGCTGCCGGAAGGCCTGCACCCGGCTCTGGGAGTCCTCTTCAAGCAAGGGGAGGCCTGAGATGGGAATCCTGGTGGCATCCGTCCAGGGAGACTTCGTCGCGAGAGTAACGGGGCTCGAGCTGTCGAAGCCGCTCGGCGACGGCGAGTTCGGCCTGGTGCGGAGCGCCTTTGACCGCTTTGCCGTCCTGGTCTTTCCCGAGCAGCCGCTCAGCGATGAGCAGCAGATCGCCTTCAGCGAGCGCTTCGGTTCCCTGGAGGTCAGCATCCGCAAGGACAGGCCGCGGGCGGTGGCGCGCGCGGAAGTCTCCGACCTCTCCAACGTGGACGCCGACGGCCGCCTCTACGCTCCGGACGACGAGCGCTCCATCTACAACGCAGGCAACCGCCTCTGGCACAGCGACAGCTCGTTCAAGCGCGTGCCGGCGATGGCGTCGCTCCTCTCGGGCCGCGAGGTGCCGCCTCACGGCGGCGAGACGGAGTACGCCGATCTCCGCGCCGCGTGGAACGCCCTGCCGGCCGATCGCCGGCTCGGGCTCGACGCGCTCGTCGCCGAGCACAGCTTCGTCTACTCGCGCGGGCTCATCGGCTACGACCAGTTCACCGACGCGGAGCGGGCCATCGTCCCACCGGTCCAGCAGGCGGTGCTGAGAACCCACCCGGCGTCGGGCAGGAAGTCCCTCTACCTCGGCTCCCACGCCTCTCACATCATCGGCAGACCGGTGGAGGAAGGACGCGCGCTGCTGAAGGAGCTGCTCGAGTTCGCGACCCAGCCCCGGTTCGTCTACAGCCACGTCTGGAAGCGGAACGACCTCGTCATGTGGGACAACCGCTGCGTGCTCCACCGCGGCCGCCCGTGGGACGAGCAGCGCCACCGCCGCGTCATGCACCGGACCACGGTCGCCGGTGCCGGCCCCACTGTTGTGGACGGCCGGCCCATCCCCGTCGGCTAGACTCTCAGCCTCCGTGTTCCTCTTCGGCGAAGCGGAAGAGGGCGAGCACGAGGGCGACTACCACGGGACCGAGGATGATGCCGATGGCGCCGAAGGTCGCGAGGCCGCCCATCAGGCCGAGGAGCACGGGCAGCGTTGAGATCTGTGACCGGCCGGAGACCACGAGCGGCTTGACGATATTGTCCACCACGGAGACCACCACGAGGCCCCAGACCGCGAGGAAGATGGCGGCACCCACGCGCCCGTGCGCGGCGAGCACGATCGCTGCGGGAGCCCATACCAGGGACGAGCCCACGAACGGGATGAGCGCAGCCAGCGACGCCAGGACACCGAAGACGACGGGAGACGGCAGGCCCGTGAACGCGAAGCTGAGGCCGACCAACGCGCCTTGGCACACGGCGGTGAGGAGCGTCCCCAGGGCCATCGCCCGCGTCACGGCCGAGAGGTGGCCGACCAGGTGCTCTTTCCGCTCGGCGCTCAGCGGGATCATGGTCAGGCCGCGCGCCACCGCCTCATCGCCGTCGCGCACGAAGAAGAACAGGAGGAAGAGGGTCAGGGTCACCTCGACGGCCACGCCCAGCACGCCGGCGAAGAAGGCGCCGCTCGAGGAGACGAGGAACATGAGCAGCGACTTGGAGCCTTGGATCGCCCAGCCCTGGATCTGCTCCGGCGGCACTGAGATGAGCCTGCTGATCCACTGAACGAGTTGGTCGAGGGCCGGCACCAAAAAGACGTCGCTCGCCCGTGAAATCTTGTACCGATCGGCGAGTTCCTGGAGCTTGGCGACGAGCTCCGACGCCTGACCGGCGAAGACCACCGCCGTGACGACGGCAGGAATCAGGACGAAAAGCGCCCCCGCAACGGTCACAAGTAAGGCCGCGAGGCTCCGGCGCCCGCGGAATACGAGGGTGAGCCGGCCCGTGACGGGCGCCAAGAGAAACGCGAGGAGCCCCGCCCAGAGGATGGATTCGAAGAAGGGCTTGAGGATGCTCAGGACGGCCAGCGCCAGCAGCGCGGCCACGGTCAGCCAGAACACCCTCCCGTAGAAGCGGCTCTCGTCCTCCTGGGTCATGTGCGGGCTACTTCAGCTTGACCTCGATGCCCTCTCCCGCGAGCGTGAACTTGACTCCCGTCTGGATGCTGGTCAGCTCCAGCACGACGCCATTCTGGTTCCGGAGCGCGACGGCGCTCGTGCCCCCGCCGACGGCCGCGCCGGCCTGCGCGGCCGCAAAGTTGCCCGCGAAATCCTCCAGCTTGTTCAGGTGGAAGACCTTGCCGCGGGCGCTGACCTTGGAGATACCGACGTCCACGACGCTGAGCCCCCTGACCGAGAAGGCATGGGTCTTGCCCTTGTAGTGAAGCTTGCCGTCGCCCCAGCTGACGCCGATTCCGAGCGCGACGGACTTGTTCTCGATCGTCACGGTGCCCGAGGCCTTGTCCTCCGCTGCCGCCATCCCGGCGAAGCCCACGAGCGCCGCGGCCACGACCCAGATCCATGCACGCGCCATCCTCGTTCTCCTTGCCCGGCTGACGTTTTTCCTGCCGCTGGAGTGTAGCACGAGGCGCGGTATAGTAGCGGGCATGGCCACCTTCCCTCTTGCCCTCGACGGCGTCCGCGTCCTCGATCTTTCCCGCGTCATCGCCGGCCCCTGGTGCGGAGCCCTCCTGGCCGACCTCGGTGCCGACGTCATCAAGGTCGAGGACACCGGCGCCGGCGACGAGTCCCGCACCTGGCCGCCCCACAAGGACGGCGAAGCCGCGGCCTACCTCCTCTTCAACCGGAACAAGCGCGGCATGACGCTCGATCTCAAAGCTCCGGAGGCGGTCGAGGTCGTCAAGGCCCTGGTCGGGACGTCGGACGTCCTCATCGAGAACTTCCGCACGGGCACCATGGAGAGCTTCGGCCTCGGCTACGATGCGTTGGCGACGATCAACCCGCGCTTGATCTACTGCTCGGTCTCGGCGTTCGGTCGGACAGGGCCGCGCAAGGATGCGCCGGGCTACGAGGCGCTCATGCAGGCTTTCTCCGGCATCATGTCCATCACGGGCGAGCCGGGCGGCCAGCCGGTGCGCGCGGGCGTCTCGTTCCTCGATCTCTCCACGGGCATGCTCTGCGCCATGGGCGTGTGCGCCGCCCTGATTCAGCGGGAGCGCACGGGGCTCGGCCAGCGGGTTGACGGCTCGCTGCTCGAAACCGCGGTGAGCCTGCTGGCCTTCCACGCCGAGGGGTACCTCCTGACCGGCGCCATCCCCAAGGCGCTGGGCTCGGGGCATCCGTCGCTGTCGCCCTACCGCAACTTCAAGTGCAAGGACGGACAGTGGATCTTCATCGCCGCGGCCAACGACCGCTTCTGGCTGAAGCTCGCCGGGGCGCTCGGCCTCGACGATCTGGCCGCCGACCCGCGCTTCGCGGTCAACCAGCAGCGGGTCAAGAACCGCGTCGAGCTCGAGACGCTGCTGGAACGGGTGATCGGCGACCGGGACCGCGAGACGCTCTTGAAGCTCCTGGCCGAGGCCGACGTCCCCGCCACGCCCGTCAACACCGTGGCCCAGGTGATGGCCGACCCGCAGACGGTCGAGCGCGGCATCGTCCAGAAGGTGGCGCACCCCACGCTTGGCGAGATCCCCGTGGTCGGCACGCCGCTCAGATTCTCGCGGATGGCGCCGGGAGTGCGGCGCGCGGCACCTCTCCGCGGCGAGCACACCGACCAGATCCTGGCCGAGTGCGGCCTGGCGCCCGGGAAAATCCGCGAGCTGCGCGACAAGAAAGTCGTGCTCTAACACAGGCCGCAGGTCGTCGAGAAGGGTCCAGATGCGAGGCGGCGAGCGCCGCGGCACCCCGAGGCGTACTCTCTGTACGTTGAGGGGTGCTGCAAGCTCGCCAACGAAGCAGATGGGCCCTTATCGGCGGCCTGAGGAGGACACCCATGTTCGGTCTCCACAAGCTCTCGATGATCGCGAAGGAGGAGGCGCTTCCCGGCCGAGCGGCGGCCATGCCGGTGCCCGCGGCCCATTTCGTGAGCGGCGCGCCTCTCACACCCCCCTTCCCCGTCGGCACGGAGCTCGCGCTCTTCGGCATGGGCTGCTTCTGGGGCGCGGAGAGGGTTTTCTGGCAGGCGAGGGGTGTCTACTCGACCTCGGTCGGCTATGCGGGCGGCTTCACGCCCAACCCGACCTACGAGGAAGTCTGCAGCGGGCTGACGGGCCACACGGAAGTCGTGCGCGTCGTCTTCGACCCCGCCGCGGTCTCCTACGACGCCCTGCTCCGCCTCTTCTGGGAAGGACACGACCCGACCCAGGGCATGCGCCAGGGCAATGACACGGGCACCCAGTATCGCTCCGCCGTCTACTGCTACGGCGACGCGCAGCTCCGGGCCGCTCAGGCATCGAGGGACGCCTACCAGCGGGCGCTGGGCAAGGCGGGCTACAAGGCGATCACCACCGAGATCCGTGAAGCGCCCGAGTTCTACTACGCGGAGGACTACCACCAGCAGTACCTCGCGAAGAACCCTCGGGGCTACTGCGGCATCGGCGGAACAGGCGTCAGCTGCCCGGCCGGTTTCGCGGCTGGGAAGGCATGACTCGCGGGCGGAACCACGGCCCGGTGCTGGTGACGTGGGCGGTGGTGCTCTCGCTCCTGGGCGGGTGCGCCTGGCTCGACTTCGAGACGGCCGACTCGGTGATGAAGGAGGGCGAGCAGCTCTACCTCGACAAGAAATACGACGAGGCCATCGCCAAGTTCGAGCGGGCCATCGAGCTCGACAGCACGCGCTGGAGCGCCTACGTTTACATCGCCCGCTGCTACATGGCCAAGGGCAGCTGGACCAAGGCCATCTCCAATGCCCGCCTCGCCTGTCAGGCCGCGCCTGCAGGCGGGGATGTCGTGCCCACGTTGGCCCAGGCGCTCTGGGGCGGCGGGATGGAGGCGTTCAAGAGCGGGCAGTCCCGGGACGCGATCTCCGCGTTCACGGAATACCTGCGGCTGCGGCCCTCCGACGCTTCCGGCTATCTCGAGCTCGGCCGGGCGTTCATGCGGTCGGGCAGCGTCTCCGACGCTGTCACCGCGTTCCGCAAGGCGCTCCAGCTCAATCCGAGCCTGGCCGAAGCCGCCGATCTCCTCCGCGGTCTCCGCTAGCAGGCTCGCAGGCCGCCGATAAGGGCCCATCTGCTTCGTTGGCGCCCTTGGCCGCACGCTCAACGTACAGGAGTACGCCTCGCGTGCGGCCGTCGGGCGCCGCCTCGCATCTGGACCCTTCTCGGCGCCCTGCGCCGCCGGGCGCCGCCCTGCAGATGGGCCCTTATCGCCGGCCTGCCAGGCGACGTCTCACTTCCTGGCCGGCGAGCTGCAGGGCGTTCGTCGAGGTCCAGTAGAGGACCATGCCGGCGGGAAAGGTGTAGAAGAGCAGGAAGAACAGCAGGGTCATGCCCATCAGGTTTCTGCGCTGCCTGCGAACGAGAGAGGGCGTGAGAGCGCTGGCGCGGAACCGGAGCAGGGCCGCCAGCGATACGCCGCTCATGAGAAATGGCAGCAGGTTCAGGTGGCACCCGAAGAACGGCAGGCACACGGACAACCGCAGCAGCTCGTCCGGCCTCGACAGGTCCTGGATCCAGAGAAACGCCACCTGGTTGAGATCGAAGTCCTCCGCCAGCATATCGAACACGGCGACGAACACGGGCAGCTGGATCAGGACGCCGAGCAGGCTCCTCAGCGTATACAGGGGATGGACGCCCTCCTCGCGGTACAAGCCCAGCGTGCGCCGCGCCCGCTCCTCGCCCCGATGGGCGGCCTTGATGGCGTCGAGCCCTGGCTGAAGCCGCGCCTGCGTTGCGTTGACCTGCTCCTGCCAGCGCTCAGCCACGAGCGCCAGCGGCAGGAGGAAGACCTTCACCGACACCGCGAGGGCGACGATCGCGAGGCCCGGTTGGCCGACGAGCGCGGTCAGCCCGCGGAGGAGAAACAGGAGCGCCAGGCTCAGCGCGCGCAGCCACGACCAGAGCCCGGAGAAGAGCAGCCGCTCCAGGCCCGGGTCTGCACGGGTCAGCGCGCGGCTCTCCAACGGTCCCGAGTAGAAGGTGTAGCGCCACGAGAGCCGCCCCGGCTCGTCGGCTGTGACGAGGGCGGCGCTCGCGCCGGGCCGAGGCTCGAGGACGCCGGCCTCGTCGGGCCGCACGAGCACAGCCCAGAATCGGCCGCGGAATCCCACCCAGTCGCCCGCGCCGAGAGGCGTTGGGTCTCGGGCGTCGTCGCTGACGGCGCTGACTCCGCTTGCGGCGATGACCACCCGGCTCACGCGATCGAGCATCGCGGAGAAGCCCGGTGCGGGCGCCGGGAGAAGACCTCGCCCCGCGCCCAGCTCGAGCTCGAGACGCCGGCCCGCCGCGAACGCGGCGGCCTTCTCCCCGCTCAGTCGCACCGTCATCACGACCTCGTAGCCCTCCCGCGAGATCTCGAACGACTTGGTCATGCGCACGCCGCCGCCCGGCAGGTCGGAGCGGAAGGTCACCATACGGGCGCGTGCGCCCTCGCCTAGGTCGGCGGTGAAGCGCAGGCCCTGGAGATCCACGGGCGGACCAGGGCCGCGAAGGTAGAGCCGCGCCTGAGGCGGATCGTCGCGGCCGGTGAAGCGGACCGACGTCACCTGCCCCACATCGGTCCGCGCACAGGACGGATGACAGGCGCGCCACCCGACAGGGCTGGCGCGATCGAGGGAGAACACCAGGTCGAGACGGCTGGTCGTCACGCGGATCCGGTTGCCGCCCGTCTCCTCGGCCGAGACCGGCAGGGCGATCACGCATGCGAGGAGAAGCAGCCCGGCGATCCGGAGCGGTTGGCGGCCGATCCCCGACGGCCCCGTCCGCCAGTCCAGCCGCGCCGCTATCGCCAGTAGCGCAGCTATCGGTAAAACCGCCGCATCTCCTGGAGCGCAGCCCGCAGGCCGGCGTTGGGGAGCTGCGGGTTAGGGACAAGACGATAGTTCCGGTCGCGGATCTCGTAGCCGTTCGGGCGGACGATGGTCACCCGTTCCGGCTCGATCAAGGCAAAGTCGAGGTGGCTGGCGCCGATGAGCCATTCCCATTGGCTGTCGGAAAAAAGGCTCTGGCCGCTCGCGTAGTCGGAGGGCGGATTCGGGCAGCCGAACAGCTCGGCGAGCAGGGTCGGCGCCACGTCGTTGTGGGAGGTTCGGCGAAGGACGCGCCCCGGCGGCCGCCCCGGCCAGCGGATGACCAGCGGCGTGTGCATCTGGAGCTCGCTGTAGGCCGTTCCATGTCCCCTGAAACCCTGCCCGTTCTCGTCGAACTCCATGCCGTGATCGGACGTGACGATGACCACGGTGCGCTCGCCGAGGTTCCGGCGTGCCAGGTCGTCGAGCACCCGCCCGATCAGGGAGTCGAGGAAGCGCACGGCGGTCAGGTAGCGGGAGTGCCGGCGTACCCACTCCGACGCCCCCGGCGGGATTGGCACGGCCGGAGGGTAGTCGTCGGGTGGCTCGAAAGCGGCCGCGGCATTGTAGTAGAGGAACCCGAAGAAGGGACGCGATGGATCCCGGCGGCCAAGCCAGTCGTACCACTCATCCGTCAGGATCCGGTCCCTCGCGGCGGACCCCGGCACGGGGGAGATCGTTTCGCGGCGCAGGTTCGGGATGCGGGCCAGGGCCGTCCGATCCAGCTCGACGACCCAGCTGTACACGGGGGAGCTGGAGAACAAGCCGAGCTGGTAGTCGTACTTCCGGAAGAGGTCCATCAGCACCGGCGGCTGGCCGACGTCGGCGAAGGCGTCCCAGTAGGTCGCGGGGAGCCCGTAGAAGAGGGAAAACATGCCGGCGCGCGACGCGTTCCCGCCGCTGTAGTGGGCATCGAAACGGATCGCGCCCTGCGCAAGTTCGGCGAGCCTCGGCGCGGTGCTGGGCCCGATGACATCGGCGCGCATGGCGTCGACCACGACGAGCAGGACGTTGAGCATCGGACGGCGCGGCTCACACCGCAGGGGGGCAAGCGGGTAGTTGAGCGCGCCCTCGGGCGGCCGCCCGAGGGCCGTGACGAGCCTGTGCTCCCGCGCCCGGGCTTCATCCACAAGGCCGAGCCTCGCCATCCGCCGCGAGTCTTTGAGCGGGAAGTAGAGAGGCAAGTACCGGGTGAACGCGGTCACCGGCACGTAACTGTGCGCCTCGGCCCACGCGTGGACGAGGTGGCTCGCCACGAAGCAGATCCCGAGGCCCAGCGCAAGATACCGCCCGATGCGACGCCGCGGGGGGACGGCGCTGCGCTTCCAGACCCAGAGCGCCAGCATCGCCTCGATGGCCACCCCGACGAGGAAGTAGAGCGCGAGAAACGCCCAGGTCAGCGGCGCCAGCAGGAGGAAGGTCAGGACGCCGACGTGGTATCGGTTCTCGGCGAAGACCAGGCTGTCGAGAACGATGAAGCTGAGAACGGCGCTGGCCAGCAAGACGCCGAGAGGCAGGATGACCCAAGGCCGCGGGATCAGCACCACCAGGGGGACCAGCAGGAGAAACGGAATGTAGCCGAGCGCGGTCATCTGGCCCAGAAATGCGAGGACCGCGTAGATCCAGGCGAGCGCGGGCTGGAGCGCGGAGTAGTACCAGAGGTAGCGCAGGCCGACGACAGCCAGAAGCGCCGCGTTGAGGACGGCGAACCAGCTTCCCCAGCGGAGCAGCCGTCTTCTCGCGCTCACTTCTCTCCGCTAGGCCGGCGCCCCGCGTGGTGCGCGGCGCCCAAAGCCCCGACGCCCGCCCGCTCGTCCGCGATGCGGGCAATCTCCCGAGCCCCCACCTCCACGCTCCGGCCGACGTTGAAGGCCCAGGCATCCCGCAACGCCGCACTATGTCTACGAAACTCCGCCGCGCTTCGGAGGAGCTCCGCGGCGCGCTGCGGCGCCTCGGCCAAGCGATCGAGCGGCAGGACAGCCCCGAGCTCCCTGCGGATGCGCATCTCCATCGGCTCGAGACCCAGCTCCGCGTACTTTGGGTTCTGCACGCGGGGCGGGACATCGACGAAGAGCACCGGCTTGCCGAGACCCAGGGCGTACTCGATGGCCATGGAGGACCAGTCACAGATCAAGAAGTCGGACTCGAGCAGCGAGGCGCTCTCCTCCATCCGGTCCACATGGCGGAAGCGCCGGTCGCGCTCGAATCGGGTGACCAGTCGCTGAACGAGACGCGGCGCGAGCCGGGCCGTCTGGTAGTGCGGCCGCAGGATCACCTGAATGCCGGCGTCAAGCAAGGCGGCGATCAACGGCTCACCGCAGACGTGCAGGATGGAGTGTTCGCCCCAGGTCGGAGCGAGCAGCGCGGTGAGCGTGCCCGACGGCTCCCGCGGGTGGGCGGCGGCCAACTCGACGAGACGCTCGAGGCGCGGATAGCCGTAGGCGAACAGGTGCTTCGGCGACAGGCCCTTCAGCTCCTCGCGCCGGCGGATCTCGGCGACGTGGTGGGGCCCGGTGCAGAAGAGGTCGTCGTAGTGGTCGTAGGAGTTCTCGTGATCCACCATGTGCGTGCTGCCCATGCTATGGAACACGTAGACGTAGCGCACCGGGTGGACCGATCGCTTGAGCTGGAAGTTCTGGAGGTCCAGCATCGTCAGAACCATGACGTCCGCCTTGAGCACCTGAAAGAACCATGTGCGCAGGGCGCCTGAGCGGATGCGGAAGGCGTGCAGGCCTTCGTTGGAGGGGGGCGGCACGGTCTGCTCGGAGGTGACGTGGCAGACCGTCCGGGACAGGCGCTCGATGAGGAAGTCGATGAGCGGCTGGAGGTGGTGCCAGTCCTGGTAAGTTTCGGAGTAGAAGACGATGCTGCGGTCGCGCGCCGGAAGCTCCTGGAAGGCGCGGTAGCTCTTCCAGTCCTGCCACATCCTCATTGGGCGTCGGGACGTCCGCCCTTCTTGCCGCGAAGCAAGCCGACGAGCCGGTACCAGAACAGCTTGAGCGCCAGTCCAGCCGCCGCCGCCACGCCGATGATGGCCGAGAGGAGCATGCTGCCGGTCCCGGGATCGAGGTAGGCGTGCGCCGGGGAAGTGATCGACAGGCAGGCCACGAGAGCGAGCACGAGAATCCGCGGGACCGTCATCGTCTGGGCTCCACGATTGTCATGAGTACCAGAATGGGCAGTCAGAATCAAGATCCGCGCGACGCCGTCTCAGACCCGGAAGGTGTAGGTGCGCGTGGGATCACGCTCGATATCGGGCGGGAAGCTTTTTCGCTTGTCGGCGTAGTAGCGCTCGCGGTGATCCCCGGCCGACCGGCGGTTGTAGGTGATGTAGAGCACGCGCCGCCGCTCGGCGGTGAGATTCGGGCCCGAAGCGTGCGGCGTGTAGGAATCGAAGAACACGGCGTCACCTGCCCGGGTCGGTACCGGACGGGCATCCAGGCGGCGCATGTCGCGGTCGCTCAGGGGCGCCCATTCCTCCCCTAGATCCCCGCCGAACAGGCCGGGTACTTCCACGAAGCCGTCACGCCTGAACGTTGCCTCCAGCCCCGTGTCGGGCCGCCGGATCGCGCTCTCGGTCATGCGCACAAGATACTATAGACACGGCGCGTGCCGGATGCGACTCTTGGCGCATGCTGGGCCATGGGCTGACGGCGGTCATCCTGGCCGCGGGGGTGGCGGGCCGGCTTGCGCCGCTGACCGATCACACGCAAAAGTCACTCCTGCCGGTCGGAGGCCGGGCGATCCTCGCCTGGATGCTGGAGGCGCTCCATGCGGTCGGCGTGCGGCGCGCCGTGATTGTGGTCGGGCACTGCGCGGATCAAGTGGCGGCCCTTGCCGCGGCAGCGAAGCACGGCATGACGGTCGAGTGCGTGCACAACCCCGCCTACCGCAAAGGCTCCTCGATCTCCCTCTACTGCGCGCGCGACGTGATCGTCCGGGAACCGACGCTGATCATGGACGCCGACGTCGTGTTCCCGCGCGAGTTTCTGCGCCGCCTCGTGCGCTCGACGGCCGCGAACGCGCTCCTGATCGATCGGGGCTTCGCCGACACGGGCGAGGAAGTGAAGCTCTATGTCCAGCGGGACCGGGTCATCGCCCTCGGAAAGAAACTGGTGCCCCCGGCGTGGGATCGCGTCGGGGAGGGCATCGGCTTCTTCAAATGCGGAGCGGAGTCGGGCCCGGAGCTCGTGCGACTGCTGGAGCAGGTGATCGAGCAGAGCCACGGGCTCTGCGAGTACGAGGACGCGCTGCATCTCTTCCTGGCCCGGGAGCACGTCGAGGCGGTGGACGTGACGGGGTTGCCCTGGACGGAGGTCGATTTCGTCGAGGACCTGCGCCGGGCGGAGTCGCAGGTCTTCCCGGCGATCGCCCGGCTCGAGCCAGAAGGTCGTTAGCCCGCGATCGCAGACATCAGCGCGCGAGCGACATCTCGGACACGATCAGGCTCCATCAGCTCGTGGAAGCGCTGGCCCGGCTGATTGCCGATCCAGTACTTGCCGCCGAAACCGTTCGGGTGGAAGAGGCGCCAGAGGCTGCCGTCGGCGTCCAGCAGGGTGGACTGCGGGTTGATCAACATGAGCCCTGAGGGCGGCACCGTGCGGTCGTTGTTCATGCGCTGGCGCGCGCCCATCTCCATCATCTCGATCCGCGCGCGGATGCCGACCTTGACCCACATGTCCGCGATGGCCTCGACGAGGGCCTTGTCGTTGACCATGGTCCCGCTGCCGCCTCGATGGTCGTAAAACCCGGCGTCACCACGGTCTTGCCGGGCTGCATGTTGCGCTCGAGCGTCGCTTTGACGTCCTCGGCCGTGAACGGAGTCCCGTCGTGGAACTTGACCCCGGGCCGCAGCGTGAACTCCCACGTCGTGTCGTTGACGGTCTTCCACGACGTCGCCAGCCCCGGCTGGAGATGGAGCGCCGTGTCCCAGCGGGTCAGGGTGTCATAGAGGTTGACGAAGTAGTTGACCGTCAGGACCTGGGTCGAGCGCCCCGGATCCATGGTGGTCGCTTCGGCGGGCTGGGAGATCACGACCTGGGCGGGCTGGGCCGTGGCCGGCGAGGCGGCCGCGAGGAGGGCCCAGACCGCGCGGCAGGCGGAACGCATCGACCGGCAGTCTACAACCGGCCGCGTGCGACTGGCAATGGGCAGGACGGCCTACCCACAATGGCTCTTGCCCCGGAGGTTCGTGGGGTCTATTCTCAAGCTCCAGTCACTCTTGGGCCGCGCCCGCAACGACCAGCCGACATCTCACGCATGGAGGCTCTCATGAGCAATGCTCCGGTAGCCAGCTACAGCCTCACCGTTCGGGTCCGCATCGTCAACACCCCCGGCATGCTCGGGAAGGTGACGTCCGCCATCGGCGCCGAGGGCGGTGACATCGGCGCCATCGACATCGTCGAGGTGGGGAGCCAGGTCACCCGCGACATCAGCTTCAAGGCCAGCGACGAGGCCCACGGCCAGCGCATCACCGAGCGCATCCGCGGGATCGAGGGCGTCACGGTCGTCAACGTTTCCGACCGCACCTTCCTCATGCACCTGGGCGGCAAGATCGAGGTCAAAGGCCGCGTGGCCGTGAAGACGCGCGACGACCTGTCCATGGCCTACACCCCGGGCGTGGCCCGCGTGTGCATGGCCATACACGACGACCCGGAGAAGGCCTACACGCTGACCATCAAGCAGAACACGGTCGCCGTGGTCTCGGACGGCTCGGCCGTGCTGGGGCTCGGAGACATCGGCCCCAACGGGGCGCAGCCCGTGATGGAGGGCAAGGCGCTCATCTTCAAGGAGTTCGCCGGCGTGGACGCCTTCCCGCTCTGCCTCAACACCAAGAACGTGGACGAGATCGTGATGATCGTGAAGGCCATCGCGCCCGTCTTCGGCGGCATCAACCTCGAGGACATCTCGGCGCCGCGCTGCTTCGAGATCGAGGAGCGCCTCCAGCGCGAGCTGGACATCCCCGTCTTCCACGACGATCAGCACGGCACGGCCGTCGTCGTCCTCGCGGCGCTGCTGAACGCGCTCAAGGTCGTCGGGAAGAAGCTTCCCGACGCGCGCATCGTCTTCACCGGCGCGGGCGCCTCCGGCATCGCCACGGCCAAGCTCCTGATGCTCGAGGGCGCGCGCCACATCATCAGCTCCGACCGGGCGGGCGCCATCTACCGAGGGCGCAAGGAAAACATGAACCCGATGAAGCAGTGGTTCGCCGAGCACACGAACCCCGAGGGGGTGCGCGGCTCTGCCGGCGACGCCCTCAAGGGCGCCGACGTCTTCATCGGGCTCTCCGGCCCCGGCGTCGTCTCGCTCAAGGACATCCAGACGATGAACCGGGACCCGATCGTCTTCGCCATGGCCAACCCGACGCCCGAGATCATGCCCGAGGAAGCCGGCCCCTACGTGCGCGTCATGGCGACGGGCCGCTCCGACTACCCGAACCAGATCAACAACTCCTGCTGCTTCCCCGGCTTTTTCCGCGGGTTGCTCAACGTGCGGGCCAAGAGCGTCAACGACGAGATGAAGCTGGCGGCGGCGCACGCCCTCGCGGGCATCGTGGCCGACTCCGAGCGAAACGAGGAGTACATCACGCCGTCCATGTTCGACCCGCGCGTGGTGTCCACGGTGGCTGCCGCAGTCTCGGAAGCCGCGGTGCGGACGGGGGTCGCGCGCAAGACCGGCCGCAAGTAGCGGGGCGACCGCGGAGATCTGGGCTGAGCGGCTCGACGGACGAGCTGCCCGCGGCTACGAGCCAAGGGTCTGAGCCGCATACCACATCCTGAGTCTCCCTTGGCCCGCGTGCTATCTTTATGGCTCGTAGTGGATGTCACAGATCCGCGGAGGAGGGAGAGCCGTGGCAGCCTATGACTTCAAGGTGCTCCTCGAGCCGGACGAGGCGGGTGGCTACGTGGTCACTTGCCCATCCCTGCCCGGCTGCTACACGCAGGGTGAGACCATCGAGGCGGCCCTGGCTAATATCCGGGAGGCGATCGAGCTCTGCCTGGAGGACCTTCAAGCTCAGGGGCAGCCGCTACCCGATCCCTCCGGCGTTCTTGTCGGAAGCGTCGTCATCACTCGGTGAGTCCGAGCCTGCCCGTCGTTTCCGGGCAGCAGGCGGTGCGCGCGTTCAAGCGGCTCGGCTACGAGGTCGTGCGTCAGCGCGGCAGTCATCTTCGCCTGCGGCATTTGCATGATCCAACTCGCCTGCCGTTGACCGTCCCAGATCACCGAGAACTGAAGCCAGGTCTCCTGCGCCGGCTGATCCGGGACGCTCAAATCGATGTGGCCGAGTTCGTCAGGCTGCTCGATGCATAGTAAGGTTTCGCGCGGCGCGAAAACATCGGCAGCTTCACCCCACAGATCAACAACTCCTGCTGCTTCCCCAGCTTCTTCCGCCGCCTACTCGCCGTGCGGGCGCACAGCGTCAACCTCCGAGAATGGTTTTGTCTCCTCTACGCTCGACTGGATCGGCGGCGAACTCACCAGCGCATCCGAAAGGGCCGGTAGTCGGCGTCACCGTTGATGAGCTTCACAAGCGCGCCCGCTTGGTGCTGGAGGATGCCGGCCGGGGCGACGGGTCGCCCGCGCCAGCGAATCTTCCGCGTCCACGATTGGATGAAACTGCGCGCGAGAACGCGGCGCGCGCGGAGCCGCAAGCCGTCCCCACCAGGCGTCGGGATCTTGAGACCGCGGCTGATGAGGGCAACAACGAGACGGTCGGCAAACGGGGCGCGAAACTCCTCAATGAGGTCGAAGACCAGGCTGCCCTGGTCACGCTCCGAGCCGTGCATGATGCCGAAGTAGGGATCGAGGCCGGCCTTGACGAGTGCGCGCCAGACCTCGCCGTACAGCATGCCGTAGACGTAGTTGATCGCCTGGTTCACCGGATCGCCCGCGTCGCGGGTGACACGCCCCTTGAAGCCGGCCCCAGCGGGCAGCAGCAGAGCGAGATGGGACCAGTAGGTGGCGGCAGCCTGGCCCTCGAACCCCATCGCCGTCGCTCGTACGCCCGCCGCTCCGGCACCGACTTGTTCCAGCCGGTGTCCGAGACCGCGCACCTCATCGCTCGCGGCCACGAGCCGCCGGTACAATTCGGCGTCCGTTTTTACCCGATACTTCGCGAAGTAGCGGAGGATGGCCGCCTGGTTGCCCGCCTTCGCGCCGAGCATGCGCAGGCCGGCGCGAATCACGTCGGGGTCGTTGCGGCGAAGGACCTGCCGTCCACGGAGGTGAGCCCGGGCTGAATCGACGGGATTGAGCACTCCCAGAGGAGCGCCGATGGGCTGTGCCACGACCAATGCCACGTCGCGCTTCGCACACTCGGAGGCCAGGGAGAGCGACAGCGACGTGCCGAGACCCTGGAGAAAGAGCAGTGAAACCTGATCGAGAGCCTTCCGGAAGATCTCGACCCTTCGGTGCTTTACCACCAGCGCGCCGTCGGACTCGGTCACGTAGGCGCCGTGGGTCATGACGTACACGCGCCCCTCATGTTCAACGATCGCGGCTCGTTCCGTCGGGGTGTCCGCATCCGCCGGCGACTCGACGCGAGCGGGAGGCGTTGGCACAACGGCAGGGGCCCCTGCCTGCAGGTGGTCGTCCTTGACCATCCAGTTCAAGGGACCGCTCGGTGCGCGCTCTTCTGGGTAGACGTTCTGCGCGATGGGTGGGGCGGTGGCGTCGTCTTCCGGCGCGTTGGCGGTGAACCGCTCCCGGGCGAGCCACGCGGGGTCGTCCCGAAGCTCCTCCGGTAGTGTTTCTTCTGCCAATTCGTCGACGGTCCGATCCAGGTGGCGGAGCTGTGGGAGGATCGGCGGCTCATCCGGCAGGCAGAAGTACGCGCGGAAGCCGCGGATCAGGCTGTTGATGCGCCCCAGTGTCTTCATGCGCTCCAGGAAGCTGGCGTGCGGCGCACCCAATACGGCGAGCGACGAGTGGAGGGCCGAGGTAACACGGTCGAGCTTCTCGGGTTGAATCGTCACCACACCGCCCGAGAGGCGGAACCCGAGGAAGTCCATGCCGTCGGCAACGCAGACGTGATGGGTTTTGGCTGGCTTGAGGCTCAGGCGGAGGGGATCGTGTAGGAATGCCGCCATCACTCGCAAGCCCTCAAGGGCCCGAGGCTCGTCGGGGCGAAGATGAGGATGTCGCCGGCATAGCGGACGAAGTCAAGCCGGCGCTCTTCGAAGTGCCGATCGAGTGGGCTCAGATAGACGTTCGCGAGCAGGGGCGAGATGGGGCTTCCTTGGGGGACGCCAAGGTCCGTCGGGACGAGGTCTCGGAAGTCGAGCACGTCGGCGGTGAGCCAGTGCCGGAGCAGTGCAATGAGCATCGGGTCTGGCGCCCGGCGGGCGACCCGCGCGAGGAGGAGATCGTGGTCGATCGTGTCGAAGCACCGTTCAATGTCCGCCGTCACCGCCCACTTGCCCCCCGCAGCGACGAAGCTTTGCGCGAGCGCCACGGCGTGATGGGCGCTCCGTCGTGGCCGGAAGGCGAAGCTGAAGTGGCTGAAGGTGGGCTCGAAGATCGGCTCGAGCAGGGACAGGCACGCCGTCTGCGCGACGTTGTCTCTCACGCAGGAGATCCGGAGCTGGCGATACCCGCCCGACAACTTTGGGATCAGAACAGATCGGAATGGGCGTGCGCGATACTGCCGGGACTCCAGATCCTCGAGGAGCGAGTCGAGCTCGGCATCGACGCTGGCCTTGAAGCGCGCAATGGTGACACCGTCGACGCCGTGCGAGTCCGGCCGGCCCTGCGCAACACGAAGCCAAGCGGCGCGGAGCAACGCCTTGTCGCAGAGCCGATCGTAGAGACGGCCAACCCGGGGGCCCGTGCGTTCCAAGGCCGTCACCGCCTGGGCAACCGCCAGAGGTCGCCGACGCCGCGCGGCATAATGCCTGAAGCGCCAAGCCAGGGGAATCGCGGGGGGTTGCTGTCGGAACTTCACCACGAGCGCTTGGCCCGATGCCCCCGAGCGCAGCCACAGGTCCCCTGCACTGAGGGTCGAGAGACGGCTTCGCGCGGCGTCGCCCAGCCACGGCGCCAGCGGCGTGACCGGCAGCCCGCGTTGCCCGAGCACCCAGATATCGGCGCCGCAATCAATCCAATCCTTCAACGCTGCGCTGGGCGCGCGATCAGCGGAGAGCGCGAACACGGCGACGTGGCGGACGCCGCTCGCTGTGCCCTTGAGGCGTTCGGTCAGGCCGGGCCCGGTGGTATCTGGAAAGAGCTGCAGGATCGTCGGCGCCGCCTCCGGGCTTTGGGCGGCGACGTTTCTTCGATACAGGGCATCCCAGAGCGCCACGTCGACGAGCAGTGTGGCGACCTTATGTTCAATCTGCTCGAAGTGTTCCACTGGGATCTCGATCCACGTCGTCTGAGTCTTGTGGAGCGCCGTCGTGAGTGCGACGCGGTTCGGCGCCTCCGAGACTGTATAGACGCTGGGGAACCTCAGCGCCCAGCTCAGCGTTCGGGCGAGCGCTTCCCGTTCGTCGGCGGTAGTCTCTACCCCTGGGAACCATCGCTTCACTTCGGGCCGGCGCAGCGTGTGGTGCCACGCGGCCAGACCGACCTCGCCCTCGTCCGCAAGCTTGACGCCGACACCGGCCGCCCACGCGAGCGCCTCGTCTCGAAACGAAGCGTGGCTGAGCTCGCGGAGCCGGACCAGGATGCTCATAAGGAGGCCGTGAAGCGCGTCCGAGCGGCGGAGCCCGAAGACACCCAGGGGCCGCTGGCGGTTTGCCAGGTCGCACCACATGACCGGCCGCTTGGACAGCCCTCCCTCGTTGTCGCGGTGGAGCAGGGGCTCACCTCGGCCGATCCAATCCAGGACGAGGAGGGGGCCCGCACGCTCCTTGAACCGCAGGACGCGGCGCAAGGCGAGGTCGGCTGCCTCGGGGCCCTTGCCCAGGATAACGATCGGCCTGATCACTCGGCGTAACTCCATTCGTCCGGCTTGCTGGCAAGCGCGCCCCGCAAAGCGGGCTCGAGATGGGCGGGCACGCCGAGGCTTGTCAGGTCCGCATCGGCTGCGGCCCGATCTCGTAAGATGGCTACAATCTCCTCCGCCGCGTGGTCCGCGAGCGTCACGCAGACACCGCCGGTCACGGCGTCGCGAAGCTCGGGACCGAGCGTCTGGCCCGGCGCGAGACGCCGAAGGACCTCGCCGGCGAGGTCAAGGACAGCCGTCATGCCCGCGTCGTCCAGGGCGCGGAGACGCAGCGCGTAGTCGGGGTGCTGGCGGAGCGCAGACAGCGCGAACGTCCGGCCCCGCGCGCGCCACGCGTCCCAGGGGATGAATAGCTCCGCATCGGAACAGGCATCACTGAGAGCCGTCGCCACGGACTTGCTCACGACTCGGCGGTCTTGCCTAGTGTAAGACGCCGAGCTTCCGCGACGCTGGATCGTCACGCGGTCCTTCTCGCCGAGCTGGGCGGTGAGGCGCTCAAGCGTGGCGAGGCGCTCTCGGAGGTTGCGCATCACGCGATGCGCGACCGTGAGGTCGAGGACGAATGCCTCGTCGAGCGAGATCCCGACGCCCGTGAGATAGCAGCGGGCCATAGGCCTCCTCCTTGTTATGGCTCATGTTCGCCCGTTGCAGCGCCGGGCGGGTGGAAGCCGCACCACCCGCCCCGGCGCTCGGGCAGCCGTTCTTTAGTGCGGCCCCGACTCGCTCGCGCTATCGCTGCTATCGCACCCGTCGTTAACTTGCTCTCGGGCCGGCTTGTCGTCATGCCATTGACAGTCACGGCCGTACGTGTCCCTTTCCGGCCGGCGGTCGCTGCGAGAGCTGCCGCTGTCGCCCTTACTCGGCACTGTTATTGCCTCCTTCCCGTCGTGAGCGCCGGCGTCGTTTCTCACACCACGGTAGCCGACGAGTGCTATAACGCAATCGATCCGGTTCACACTTTTTCACAACAAGGGGCGGGGACATGCGACGGCAGTCGTTGATGATCCAGGTCCGCGAGAGAGCCGTCACGGCGGCGGATCGTGGCCGGTATGCGGTCAGCGCGCGCTTCTTCTTCCTCTACTTGCTGCTCGCGTGGCAGCGATGTTCCGGGGGCGGGGAAGAGTACGTCCGTTGCGACGTCATCCGCCGCCTTCCGCACTGGGAGAGGAACACGCTGGACAGCGTGGGGAAGCAGATCCGGCGCCACGTAGTGGCGATGCAGCGCCAAGGGCGCAACATCATCCAGTATGTAAAGGCGGTGAGCGGGCCGTTCCGTCTCGCCGTACCCGGCGGTTCATCCGTTTCGACGTGCCGCCCGCGGAAGCGAGGCAACTGCTGGATATCCCGCTGGCACAAGGCGCGGGACGTCGCGAGGACGCCGACGCTCTCTACCAGCACGTCCAGGCGATGACCGAGGGCAACGCATCCTTCGACGCCGGCGCTCTCGACGGCGCGCGCGCCGCCTACGATCGGGCGCTCGCAACGAGCCGGACTCCCGAACAGAAGGTGGCGGCCCTCCAAAAGCTCGGACGGACGCTCGAACGGCAGGGCCGCTACGCGGAGGCGCGGTCGCTCTACTCGGGATGCATCAGGCTACAGCGCGATCATCCGGAGCTGGACCAGTCCACGACGGCGCGCACCCAACTCTTCCTCGGCTGGCTGGACTACCGCCAGGGCAAGTATGACCCAGCGCGGGAGCGGTTTGGTGCGGCGCTGGAGCTCGGGCGGGGCAAGCGTGACGACTGGCTGCTCGGAAATGTCTACAACGGCCTCGGCTTGCTGGAGAAGCGGGCAGAAGTGTTCGAGGAGGCACTCGCCCGGTTCCGCACCGCGCTCGACTACTGGTGTCGGGTCGACTACCCGTACGGAGTGGCCGCGGCCTACGCCAACACCGGGAACACGTATCTGTCGTGGGGCAATCAACTCCGGGACGCGCGCTTGACCACGGAGTCCCGCAGCCGCTATCGTCGAGCCGTGGAGTGGCTGGCGCGATGCCTTGAGTTCGGCGCCGGCGCCCGCCTCGGCGAGGATACGAGCGAGGCGCAGGTCGCGCTGGCCGAGGCGTTCCTGGGACTCGGCGAACGGGACCGCGCCTGGGAGATGGCCCGCGCAGGTCGGGACGCCGCCCAAGAGGCGGGGAATCAGCTCGATTTGGCGTCGGCGCTCGCGGTGATGGCCTCCGTTCTCTGGGTCAAGGGCGCCCGCGAAGAAGCTTCGGTGTGCGCCGAGGACGCCGCCGCTCGTTTCGATCAGCTCGGCCACCCTGCGCGTGCCGCGAAGATCCGCCAGGCTCTTGAAAAGAAAGCTCTTTTCTCCGCATCCGAAATCGGTTAGCATGCCTCGACGGACGGATCCTCAGCCAGGCGCGATTATCTCGGCGGAGGGAGTGCGACATGTCGTCTGGACGCAGCCTTGACCTCCTCTGTACCAACTCCTTGACGTCTCCGCGGCCGTTAGCGTTCTTCTCCAACTCAACCCGGCTCGGCCCAACGGACGCCGAATTGCGGGGAATAGGGATTTAGCGAAACTGCCGAGTTTATTGCGCTTCACCGCAGAAGGCCGCCGCATCGACCGGACCCAAGCGGCTGACGGACAACGCCATTCCTGATTGGCCGATGCGCTGTCGAAGAGGCGGTTTCGACACGTCGTCGGGCCCTGCCTTCGGAGTGCCTGTAAGTTCTTCTGTCTTCGCTCCTAGTGCGCCTTCCCCTGGTATGCTCGGAGTCGCCACTGTCGAAGGCGGTCGATGATCCCACGGCGCGCCAGCCGCAAGCCCCTCGCTGAAAGACCTCGAAGGTCGAATGCGCCCCGCCGTAGATTGCGGATCGGACGGTTTCGCAATCCACGGAGGAGGTGCCCCATGTCGAACGATCGGGACCTTGGATGCGCAATTGACGAGTTCTTGCTACAATTCTCGGCGAATGGCCGGATGCCCTCTTCGGTGAGTTCCTACGCCCGCGAGTTGGATCTGCTACGGCGATACCTGGCGGGGCGACCGGTGGGAGGCATCACTACCAGTGACGTGAGTCGGTTCCTCGTTTCGCCGCTCGTACGGGCGCAACGCGACGGACGAGAAAAGTCAGTAGCAACGCTGAATCGCACGAAGGCGGTGATCCGCACATTCTTTGCCTGGTGTGAGAGCACGAACAGGACCGCCGGCAACCCGGCCTTCCTCGTGAAAGCGTCTCCGTGCACGCCGCGCATCCGGTACATGACCCGGCCCGAGATTCGACGCTTCCTCAACGAAATGCGCCGATCCACGCACAAACTCGCTCGCCGCGATTACGCGCTCTTTTCGACGATCGTCTACACCGGGCTTCGGTTATCGGAGGCGACGCGAGCGGTGTGGGGCGATGTGGACCTTCGCCACCGCCGGCTGTTGGTGCGGTTGGCGAAGGGCGGTGGGCAGGAGATTCGGCACATCCCCGGCCGTCTGCTCAATACTCTTGTCGCCCTCCGGCGAGACGCCGAAGACGTGATCGATCTGGACAAGTGGCCGCTTTTCCCATCCAGAGGGCGCGACGCGCTGTCCTCCCGGGCGGTGCAGTATCGCTTCGCCTTCTGGCTCGCGCGTTCGGGCATGCGGCAGCGGATGTCGGTCCACTCGCTACGTCACACGTTCGCAACGCTGCTCTACCGCGCGACCGGCGATCTTCTCCTGGTCAATCGTGCCCTCGGACATCGCGACATCCGGAGCACTCAACGCTACGCGCACGTCGAAGACCGTCGGCTCGTCCAAGCGCTGAATCGGCTCTAACTGGCTGCGCGCGCTCGGTCAGGCGGATGCCGGCCGGATTCAGTGGCGGGGTGATCCCCGGTCATCCGCGCGGAGCTGTCATGCGTGCGCCGGCTGGCGCTCACGCCTGCCCTTGCGGCCCCCGAGCTTGGGCAAGGCCCTGATTGTCTTGCCCGCTCTCTGCTCGGCCAGGCGCAGCTCATAGAGGGACTGCAGGTTCAGCCAGAATTCGGGACTGGTGCCGAAGAAGTGGCCGAGCCGCAGCGCGGTATCGCCGGTAATGGCGCGCTGGCCATTCACGATGCCGGTGATCCGGTTCGTCGGGACCTCGACCTTGCGCGCCAGCTCCGCGGCGCTCATATCGAGTGCCTTCAGTTCTTCGGCGAGCTGCTCGCCTGGGTGAATCGCAAGCCGTACCATGTGTCTCTCCCGTCAGTGGTGGTACGAGTATCCGTTACGTCAAACATAACTCTGTGTGCCCCGGCGCCGGGTATGAACTCCGGCGTGTGAAACACGCGTGAGACATTGCCCTTGCCCACGGGCCAAAGTCCGTCTATCGTTTCGTCCAAGAGGCGCGGCCAGGGGCGCCGCACTGCGGCATCCACCCGCCGCTGCCGACGTTCAACCAGCCCGCCGCGCGCCGCGTGAGGCCCGGGGCGGTTCAACGCCCCGGGAGGCCCTATGGCAGCCGGCACGACCGCGAAGATCCTGCACGTCGACCTCTCCACCCGCCAGACCCGCGCAGAGATCCTGCCCGAGACCGTCGTGCGCAAGTACCTGGGCGGCGGGGCGCTGGCGAGCTACATCCTCCTCCGTGACATGCCGGCCGGGGTCGAGCCGCTCGGTCCCGACAACCTTTTGGTCTTCACCACGAGCGTGATCAACGGGCTGTCGCTGTCCGGCACCAACCGCTACACGGCGGCCGCCAAGTCGCCGCTGACGGGCGGCTACGGCGAGTCGGAGGCGGGCGGCTGGTGGGGGCCGGAGCTCCGCGCGGCGGGCTGGGACGGCGTCGTCATCCGCGGCAAGGCCACGGCACCCGTCTACCTCTGGATCAAGGACGAGGTGGTCGAGTTCCGCGACGCCGCGCCCTACTGGGGCAAGCTCTCGGGCGAAGTCCAGGACGGGATCGAGGCGGACCTGGGCGACAAGCGCGTGCGCGTCCTCCAGTGCGGCATCTCCGGCGAGCGCGGCGTCCGCTTCGCGGCCATCGTGAACCAGCTCAAGCACTTCCACGGCCGGAGCGGGCTCGGTGCCGTCATGGGCTCGAAGAATCTCAAGGCGATCGCGGTGCGCGGCTCGAAGCCACCCGTCGCCGACGACAAGGCGGAGGCCAAGGGCCAGCTGGTCTGGTTCAAGGACCACTACGACCGCGCCACCGACCGCTTCCACCAGGTCGGCTCCTCGGGCGGCGTGCTGGCGCTCGAGGCCAGCGGCATCCTGCCGACACGCAACTTCCGCGACGGCTCGTTCGAGGGCGCCAAGGCCATCAGCGGTCAGACCATGCGCGACACCATCCTGGTCAACCGCGGCACCTGCTACGCCTGTGCGGTCGCCTGCAAGCGCGAGGTCGAGGTCAAGGAGCTGGGCGTCACGCCGAAGTACGGCGGGCCCGAGTACGAGACGCTGGCGGCAGCGGGCTCGCTGTGCGGCGTGGACGATCTCAAGATGTTGGCGCTGGCCAATCAGCTATTCGCCCAGTACGTTCTCGACTCGATCTCGACGGGCGCCACCATCGCCTTCGCCATGGAGTGCTACGAGAACGGCATCATCACCAAGGAGATGACGGGCGGCCTCGAGCTGAGGTTCGGCAACGCCGACGCGGTCATCCAGCTCATCCACATGATCGGCAAGCGCGAGGGCATCGGAAAGCTCCTCGGGGAGGGCGTCAAGCGCGCCGCGGCCCAGCTCGGCCGGGGCGCCGACCGCTTCGCGCTCCACGTCAAGGGGCAGGAGCTGCCGATGCACGACCCGCGGGGCAAGAAGGGACTCTCGCTGGCCTACGCGCTGTCCCCGACGGGCGCCGACCACATGGAGGCGCCCCACGACCCTCTCTACGCGGGATTCCACCCGCAGGGCCATCCGCTGGGCGTGCTGGGGCTCATCGAGCCGCTCGAGCCGCTCACCCTCGACAGCAAGAAGGTGCGGGCCTTCTTCGAGACGCAGAAGGTCTGGAGCGCGTACAACTCGGTCGGGATGTGCGACTTCGTGGGCGCGCCGCTCAACGCGTTGGGTCTCCAGCCCATGATGGACTACATCAACGCCGTCACCGGCTGGAACATGAGCCTCTACGAGCTCATGAAGGTGGGCGAGCGCAACAACACGCTGGCGCGGGTCTTCAACAACCGAGAGGGTTTTACGCCGGAAGACGACATTCTGCCGCAGCGCCTGCACGAGGGCATCGGCAACGGGGTGCTCAAGGGCTCGAAGATCGACCCCGACGAGTTCTTCGCGGCCCGCCGCACCTACTACGAGATGGCCGGCTGGGACGCCAGCACGGGCCGGCCGACGGCGGCCAAGCTCGCCGAGCTGGGCGTGGAGGACGCGGCGGCAGGACAGAAGTAGGGCGCCGGCGCATTCGCTCCCGAGAGGCGGAGGGCCTCGTGGTCACCACGACGTTCTGCCTAGTCCGTCCCGACACGTACCGTGACTCGGTCGAGTTGATGCGCGTGGCCGCTCTCGTCGAGAAGGCCCGGGGGGTAAGCCGCGCCGCGCTCATGATGGCGACGCCCGCCAACCGCGAGCTGCTCGCCGGCGCGGGGCTCCTCGACGCCGCGGGCGCAGCGGCCGGGCCGAACGATCTGGTGGTCGCCGTAGCCGCCGCCGATCCCGCCGCGGCAGAGCGTGCGCTCGGCGAGGCCGCCCGTCTCCTCGACGAGCAGGCCGCCGTGGCCTCGCCGTCGGGTGAGAGACCCTCCCCGCGGACCATCGCCGAGGCGGTAGGCGAGCTGCCGCACGCCAACCTCGCCATCATCTCGACCCCGGGCGCCTACGCGACGGCCGAGGCTCTCAAGGCGCTCAAGCGCGGGCTCCACGTCTTCATCTTCAGCGACAACGTCCCGGTTGCCGACGAGGCCCTGCTCAAGCGGCTGGCCGTGAAGAAGAAGCTCCTCGTCATGGGCCCGGACTGCGGCACTGCCATACTCGACGGCGTGCCGCTCGGCTTCGCCAATGCCGTGCGGCGCGGGCCCGTCGGGCTCGTGGGCGCGTCCGGCACCGGGCTCCAGGAGATCAGCTGCCTCGTCGACCGCCTCGGCGAGGGCTGCTCGCAGGTGATCGGCGTGGGCGGCCACGACCTCGACGAGCGCGTGGGAGGCCTCATGATGCAGGCGGGCATCGAGCGGTTGAGCGGGGACCCCGGCACGCGCGTCATCGTCCTGGTCTCCAAACCCCCTGCCCCCGCCGTCGCACGCCGGGTCCTCGATGTCGCCCGCAAGTCGGGCAAGCCCGTCGTCGTCAACTTCCTCGGCGGCGACCCGGCGGCCATCCGCGCGGCCGGCGCGATCCCCGCCGCCACGCTCGAAGACGCGGCGCGCGCGGCCGTGGCGCTCGCGCGAGGCAAGCGGGTCGCCGCGGCGCCGCTCGCCGTGGCGCCCAAGCTCGCGGCCGCGGGTCTGGCCAAGGCGCGGCGATTCGCCAAGGGCCAGTCTCTCGTTCGCGGCCTCTACAGCGGCGGCACGCTGTGCCAGGAGGCGGCCCTCATTCTCGAGGGCGCTGACGGCCAGAAGCATACGACCGTCGACCTGGGCGACGATGCATTCACCGTCGGCCGTCCGCACCCGATGATCGACCAGAGACTGCGCAACGAGCGCATCCTGGCGGCGGCCGAGGACGCCGCCACGGCGGTCATCCTGCTGGATGTCGTCCTGGGGTACGGCGCCCACCCCGATCCGGCCGGCGCGCTCGTCCCGGCCATCGAGGGCGCGATCAAGGCGGCGGCCAGGGGTAGGCGCGGCCTCGCTTTCGTCGCCTCCGTCTGCGGCACGCCCGCCGATCCCCAGGGCTTGGAGCGCCAGGAGACACGGCTCGGGGCCGCCGGGGTGCTCCTGGCTCCCAGCAACGCCCAGGCCGCGCGGCTGGCGGCGTCTCTCGTCGGCCATCGCCGGCCCGCGCGAAGGAAGGGCTGAGCCGAATCATGCGTGAACACATGCGCCACCCTCACCCCGACCCTCTTGATCGAAGAGGGACAGGGAGCCGTTTCGATCCCCTCGCCCCCGGAGGGGGAGAGGGACAGGGTGAGGGGGCGCATAGGACGCGGAACGCGCGTTCGTGAACAGAGCAGGCTGAGCCCATGCCGCCGTCGAAGCAGAAACCCTCGACTGGATTCTCGTCGCTCTTCGACGGAGGCATCCGCGCGCTCAACGTCGGCGTCGCGGAGTTCGCGATTTCCCCGCGCGCCCACGGTGCCAGCGTGCTCGAGCTCGACTGGCGTCCGCCCGCGGGCGGCGATCGGGACCTCGGTCTCCTGCTGGCGCATCTCGAGGATGACCCCGACGACCCGATCGGCTCGCGCGTCGCCGCCGCGAATGAGCGCGCCGTCGAGCGCATCCTGGCCGCCAAACCCATGCTGGTGGACATCGGGCGCGCCGCCGACAACGTGAAGGGCCTGGGCCCCCGCCACCTCCTCCACGCCGGACCACCCATCGCGTGGGAGCGCATGTGCGGCCCCATGCGCGGCGCTGTCATCGGCGCGATCCTCTACGAGGGATGGGCCGACACGCCGGACGCCGCGGAGCGACTTGCCGCCGGAGGCGGCGTGACCTTCGCCCCCTGCCATCACTTCGGCGCCGTCGGGCCGATGGCGGGCATCGTCTCTCCGTCCATGCCTGTGTTCATCGTCGAGAACGCGCCGGGCGGCACCCGCGCCTTCGCGATCCTCAACGACGGGACGGGCAAGGTGCTGCGCTTCGGCGCCTATAGCCAGGAAGTCCTCGACCGCCTGCGCTGGATGAACGAGTCGCTGGCGCCCGCTCTCGCGCACGCGCTCCATTCGCGCGGACCGGTGGACCTCAAGAACCTGACGGCCCAGGCGCTCCAGATGGGCGACGAGTGCCACAACCGGAACGTGGCGGCGACCTCGCTCTTCGCCCGGCTGATCGCGCCGTCCCTCGTGCGCACCGCCCCGACCGAGGTCGCGGCGCGCGTCCTCGAGTTCCTCGAGGCCAACAACAACTTTTACCTGAACCTCTCGATGGCGGCCTCCAAGGCGACGATGGACGCGGCGCACGGCATCGAGGGCTCGACCGTGGTGACCGCGATGGCGCGCAACGGCGTCGAGGTCGGCGTCCGGATGAGCGGCACGGGGGACGAGTGGTTCAGCGCCCCGGCCCCGGCCCCCGACGGCCTCTACTTCCCGGGCTACGGTCCCGCGGACGCCAACCCCGATCTCGGCGACAGCGCCATCACGGAGACCGCCGGCCTCGGCGGCCTCGCGATGGCGGCCGCGCCCGCCGTCGTGCGCATCATCGGCGGCGCCGCCGAGGAGGCCATCGCGACCACGAAGCGCATGTACACGATCACGCTGGCGCGAAACAACGACTTCGGCATCCCGGCGCTGGGCTTCGCCGGCACGCCGACCGGCATCGACGCGCGGCGCGTGGTGGACAGCGGTGTCCAGCCGGTGTTCGACACGGGCATCGCCCACCGCGAGGCGGGCATCGGCCAGATCGGCGCCGGCATCGCGAAGGCGCCGGTCGCCTGCTTCGCGGGCGCGCTCCGCGAGCTCGGCCGTCGGCTGAAAGTCCCCGTGTGACGCTGCCCGCCCGCACCGCCGTCATCGCCGTCGGCGGCAACGCGCTGATCCGGGCGGGGCAGAAGGGCACCATCCCCGAGCAGTTCGAAAACGCGCGCGCGACGGCCGCGCACGTGGGCGCGCTCGTGTCCGACGGCTGGCGCGTCGTCCTGACCCACGGCAACGGCCCCCAGGTGGGCTTCATCCTCCGCCGCTCCGAAATCGTCGCCGAGACCGATTTCACCCCGCGGCTCACGCTCGACGTGTGCGTGGCCGATTCAGAAGGCGGCATCGGCTACCTCCTCGGCAATTCTCTCGTAAGTGAGCTGGGGCGGCGCGGCATGGCCGACCGCGTCGTGTGCGTCCTGACCCAGACCGTCGTGGATCCCAAGGACCCCGCCTTCCAGCATCCGTCGAAGCCCATCGGCAGGGGCTACTCGGCCGAGGAGGCGCAGCGACACAGCACGCGCGACGGCTGGATCCTGGCGGAGGACGCGGGGCGCGGCTACCGGCGGCTCGTCCCCTCGCCGCGCCCCGTGCGCATCGTGGAGGCCGAGGCTATCGGGGCGCTCCTCCACGCGGGCTTCGTCGTCATCGCCTGCGGCGGCGGCGGCATCCCGGTCGTCGAAGAGGCGCCCGGCGTCTACCGCGGCGTCGAAGCCGTGGTGGACAAGGATTTCGCCTCAAGCTTCCTCGCCGCCCATCTGGGGGTGCCCGTATTCCTCGTCTCGACGGGCGTCGAGAAGGTCGCGATCCATTTCCGCAAGCCCGGCGAGCGCTTCCTCGACCGGATGACGCTCTCCGAGGCGCGGGGCTACCTCGAGGCGGGCGAGTTCCCGGAGGGCAGCATGGGGCCGAAGGTCCGCGCGGCCGTGGAGTTCATCGAGCGGGGAGGCACGCGCGCCATCATCACCTCGCCCGACCACCTCGAGGACGCGCTTGCCGGGCGGACCGGCACGCACGTGGTCGCGGGATGACGTCGGTCGAGCTCGCGGTCAACGGCCGGAAGAAATAAGAGGCGACGTTCACCCGAGGACCATCTGCGTCTGGATGGTCATGGACAGCAGGCGGCCCGAGTCGTCGCTGACCCGGGTCTGCCACACCATGGTCCGCTTGCCGCGATGGAGCGGCGTGGTCTCGGCGCGCACCGTGCCCGAGCGGCCGGCGGCGAAGAAGTTGGTCTTGGACTCGAGCGTGGTCGTGCCGGCGCCGGCCGGCAGGTTGAGCACCGTGGCGACGGCGCCGACCGTATCGGCGAAGGCCATCAAGGTCCCGCCGTGGAGCGCTCCTCCGACGGTCCGAAGCTCGTCGCGGATGGCGAGCGCAGCGACGACCCGCTCCCGGGTCAGCTCCACGAACTCGATGCCGAGCAGCTCCACGAGCGTGCCCCTCCACTGCGCGGCCATGGCGCCGGCGTCCACTGTGTCTCCGCTCATCGCGACTACCCCCTGGGAGAGAATTCGAGACGGAAACCTTGTCACATGCGCGGGAAACATGCTACACCCGTTCCAATCGAGACCACCTCCTCTTGCCCAACTCTGCCAGCCCCGCTCCCCGCCAGACACGCATCCTACGCGGGGTCTTGCTCATCACGCTGGCGACCGGGTTCTTCGTCGTCATGAACACGGGCGCCAAGGTCCTGAGCGCGCACCTGCCCGTCGTCGAGATCATCTGGGCGCGGAGCCTCGTGCACCTCGTCTTCGTCTTCGCACTGTTCGCGCCCACGTCCGGCGGCTGGCGGCTCTTCGTGACCCGGCGGCCGGCCGTCCAGGTGACGCGCTCGCTGCTGCTGCTCGCCTCGACGAGCTTCTTCTTCACGGCCCTCGCCCGGGTGCCGCTGGCCGACGCGACGGCCATCTCCTTCACGGCGCCCTTCATCGTGGCGGGGCTGGCGGGCCCTCTCCTCCACGAGCGCGTGGGGACTGGGCAGTGGCTGACCATCGCCGTGGGCTTCCTGGGCGCCCTCGTCATTCTCCGGCCGGGCTTCGGGCACACGAGCCCGTACGCGCTCCTGGTCCTCGGCAGCGCCGCCTGCTACAGCCTCTACCAGGTCTTCACGCGCCACGTGGCCGGCGTGGACCGCCCCGAGACCAGCGTCACGTACAGCGCGCTGGTGGGAACCGTGCTGCTGTCGGCCGTCGTGCCCTTCTACTGGCGGGCGCCCGCCACCCTCTCACACACGCTCGTGCTGGTCTCGCTCGGGCTCCTGGGCGGGCTCGGCCACTACTGCGTGGCGCGCGCGCTCCTCTGGGGCCCGGCCTCGATCCTCTCCCCCTTTCACTACACCCAGCTTATCCTGGCCGCGCTGGCGGGCTACATCGTCTTCGGCGACGTGCCGAGCGTCTGGACCTGGGTCGGCGCCGCCATCATCATCGGGAGCGGACTCCACATCGTCTGGCGGGAAACGTCGCGCTAGCGGCGGCTTTGCGCCGGCGGCCAAACGGGCGCCGTCTTGTGCTCGGGCTCCTTTGGGTGCATCAGAGGGCCCCATCATGAGCGCTCCACACATCATGCTCGTCAGGTGGCACCGGACGGGCGCCCCGGTGGAATACGGCGTCGAGTGCCGGGATTTCAATCCGGATGCCCGCTGGGATGTGGTCGGGAGCGTCGTCCTCTTGCCCGAGGTGCACATCTACCACTTCAACCCGACGGCGATCTGGCGGAAGAAGCGCGTGCTTCCGCCCCACCTGTATGGGCTCGACCAGTGCGAGCGGGTCGCCGCGATTCGGAGCACGTACCGCGGCTTCGGCTTCGGGGCCTGGGGCGAGGCGGTCCACCAGTGCGCGACCGCGCTGATGCGCGAGCGCCTCTACCCGGAGCGTCTCGCGTACCGGTGGGACGTGCTCTGGAGGGGCGCCGACCCGAAGACCGCCTAGCAGGGCGGCGATAAGGGCCCATCTGCTTCGTTGGCGCCCTCGGCCGCACGCTCAACGTAGCGGTGTACGTGATCGCATCCCGACACTACCGGCCAGAAACTTGGGCGGCGAGAGGGGGCGTACAATACCCCCGGGCGCCGGGGACAGTGGCCGAATCCTCACTGGTGCTGGTGTGA
>Ga0326597_10000704_pt1 | contig 57819 bp, 102 predicted proteins | sample RVTome_12_FD_203789 | JGI IMG/M metagenome (GOLD analysis project Ga0326597, IMG submission 203789) | Soil microbial communities from uranium-contaminated site in the Upper Colorado River Basin, Wyoming, United States - RVT100D185 | ecosystem: Environmental > Terrestrial > Soil > Contaminated...
GATCATGAGTACGGCACCGTGGCGTAGTCGAAGACCGGGGGCGGCAATCCCGCGACGTCGTCTTCCCCTCCGGTGAGGCGGAGGACGAGTTCGCGGTCTGAGCAGAACGCTCGGCTTGCCCGCGCTTGCTCTGGGGTGCGGAACAGGCAACGGTGTTCGATCTCGTATCGCGCCTCAAGCCGGTGCTGGGGCAGCACCCGGCGCCGCGGCCGGAAGCCGCGCATCGCCCAGACCCGCTCACCGTCGACGAGGGCCGAGTACCAGGCGTGCTTCGTCTCGGCGCGCAGCTCGGGCAGCGGCCGGAAGAGGTGGGGCTGCTGGCTCCGGCTGCCTGCCACCTTGCGATGCCACCCGGTCGCCGGCTCGCGACCGCTGTCGGGCGTCCACATCGGCACGCTGACGACGTGCTCGCGGACCGTCCCGAGTTCGGCCCGTGCGGCGTCGCGGTCGGCGTGGATGATCCAGTCGGCATCGACGATGGCGATCCAGTCGGAGCCCTTCGCGGCCTCGGCGAGGAGGAACGTGCGCTTCTCGACCTGTCCTGCCCACAGCCTGTTCGGCTCGACGATGACGCAGCCCAGACCGGCCACATGCGCAGTGCCGCGGATAGCCTCGGCCTGATCCGGCGGGCTGGTGACGGTGGCACCGGGATAGCGGGCATAGGCTCCGTCCACGGCCACGATGCGGTCGGCGATCTCGGCCGCACCGAGGACGCAGGCCACGAGATCCTCGGGTCGTTCGTTCCACCAGGACAGGGCGGCGGTGATCATCGACGCAGCCAGTACACGCCGGCGACGCCGGCCAGCAGTCCGCGATAGGTTGGCGGATCCCCGCGCAGCGAGACGAGGAAGTCGCGTTGCTCCGACCCGAGCCGAGGGTCGGCAATAGCCCGGTGACCCTCCCGCCGCCACAGGTCGAGCTCGGACTGGTTGAAGTAGCCGCCGCGATAGTCGGCCGCGAAGCCCGCCGCCTCGCACATCGCCGTGAAGTCGGCTTGGCGCCACGCCCGCGAGATCGGGCAGCTCTCGCCGTCGGTGGACCGCGAGAACGCCCGCTCGATCGCCAGCCCGGCGTCGATGCCCTCGACGATCTGCCGCTGCCACGCGACGTAGAGGTGGACCCACAGGCTGTCGCGCGAATAGGCCATGATCGACACCGTGCCGCCCGGCCGGAGAACGCGACGGAACTCGGCTAGGATCGCGGCCGGATCGGAGACGTGGTGCAGGACGCCCTGGCAGTAGATGTGATCGATCGAGCCTGTGGCGAGCGGAATGGTCGGATCGGCGTCCGATACCTTGACCAGCCGCCAGCGATCACTGTCATGCAGTCCTAGTCGCGATCGGGCGAGGGCGAGCGCGGTCGTCGACACGTCGGCCCCGATGACCTCCCGCGCCTTGCCGTGGACGAGGAAGCCCGTCATGTCGTTCGCCGGTCCGCAGCCGTAGTCGAGCACGACGTCCCGCGAGTGCTCGCCCCACAGACCCATGAGCTCATGGAACAGCGGGTACTTGGCTGAGCGCCAGTCGAGGAAGGCGAGAGACGCCGCGGCGGTCGCAAACGGCCTCGTCCGGACGGTGTGTGCCGACCAGTACCGATCGACGGCGGTCACGGCTTGCGGGTCATAGTTGGTGGCGTAGTCGGCTCTCATGCCGCCACCTCGGCCTGCCGCTCCATGAGGAGGCGCGCCCGCTCGACGAGGTCCGGCGGATAGACGGCCGCGAGCCGCTCCCACGGGTCGGTCCGCTCGACGACGCCCCACTTCCGCCACATGCCGTCGTATCCGGTGATGAGCGGCCGGTAGCGGAAGCCGATGTACTGCAGGGGGTGGACGTCGCGCCACTCCAACCGGATCGGGCGCTTGAACCCGCGGATCGTGTTGTGGTCGCAGTTCTTGTTCAGCGTCTCGGGCAAGGGCCGGAAGCCGACCGGAGCCATGAGCGAGCGGTGGAACATATGCGGCCCGGCGCCGACCTGTCCGACCTTGAGCTCCGCCAGCCGGTCCAGTTGGACGGGCGCGTACATCCCCGAGGTCCGGGTCATTCGCGGATAGGGAAGTGGCAGGAAGTAGGCCGGGTCGACGAACGAATCGGAGCCGATCGGCACGATCCACTCGGCACCGTGCCGACCGGCGTACTCCTCGCCGTCATTGAACTTCCGCGACAGGAAGATATTGTCCTGCTCGATGGTGTGCATCCCGAGACCGCGGGCCACATCGAGGTTCTCGTCGTCCGCGATGACGACCTGATGCGCCTCGACGCCAACTCGGGCCAGCGCCTCGATGACCTGCTGCCGCTGCTCGAGACAGATGGCCGTCAACTCGAAGCGTGCGAAGGCGGGGGTAACGAACCAGACGCTCATGCCGCGACCCTCGGAGACAAGAGGTCCCAGTCCACCGGGAACGTCGCCCGGAGCTTCGGCGTGATGAGGTCGTGCGCCCGGCGGAACCGGCTCTGCGCGTCCTGGTGCCGGACCCACAGCCACGCCGGGGCCTTGTCGAGGAACCGCACCGGGGCGAGACGGGCGATCTGCGGGTGGACAGCCTGCTTGACGTGCGCCCTGTCACCCTCGGGTACGTACAGCGACGACCACGCGTTGCGGATGTGGACGATCCGCTCGGCCAGACCATCGTTGATCCGGTAGCCGACGGGGAACACGAGCGCCGTCCGCTTCCGCAGCGGCGAGGCCGCCGCGTACAGCCGCGCGAAGGCGTCAGCGGAGAACCCGTCGTCGTCGTCGATCCGCGTCGTGAGGACCGGCCCGGACCAGTCGATCGCCGTCTCCGCTTCCGCGGTGCTTGTGACGGGGATGACCGTATGCCCTGCCGACCGGAAGGCATCGAGCCGGTCCTCACGAAGGGGATCGTCGGGCGCGACGAAGGCCAGCCACGTCCAGTCACCGTCCTGCGCGGCGAGGGATCGGGCGGTGATGCCCCGGAGGAGGCCTATCCGGCGGGCGTTCGCATCGAGCGGGTAGTCGGGGCCCCGGTACGAGCGGGTCATGAGGTAGTGACGGAGGGTCACGCAGGCACCGCCTCACGCGCGACTCGCGCACCTTCCTCCACGCCGTTGAAGAACGTCCACCCCTCGTCGAGAGTGAAGGCGACGTGACCGACATTGCCGATCGTGATACCGAATAGATCCTTGCGGAACCGCTGTCGGCCGCGCCAATCCGGCTCGCTGTAGCAGTTGGTCGTGATCGTGGCGAAGATCCCGGTGTCAGCGAGCAGCAAGCCCGCCCGCCACCGCAGCTTCGTCAGGTCGTCCCATCCTTGATCGAGGGGCGGCTGAACGTGGCCCTCACGGTCATGGATCACGATGAGCGGATCGTGGATGTCCAAGTCGTCGTCGTTCACGCCGCAACGTCCTGACAGAAGCACGGATCGCTGCCGTGCTCCCAATACGGCCAATAGCAGCCACTCGACAGGTGGTCATCGGTTCTGTGCCAGCAAACAGCGCACCGACCCAGGAGGAACGCGATCAGCGCTCTCACGCTGCTACCTCCTGACCGACCTTCGCTCGGAGCGCCTGCACCTCGGCGACGAGCGCGATCTTGAGCGGCGCCGGGATGAGGGTCTCGCGGTAGGCGCGGATCGCGACGGCACGTTGGGCCGGGTCCGGGATGCGGCGGGCGATGTGCTCGCAGCGGGCCACGATCTCGCGGTTGCGTCGGCGCATCTGCTGGCGAGCCGGGGAGTCGCGCCGGGTGTCTGGGTGGGTGCAGAGCGAGCCCTCGCGGCCGAGGCGGTTGTACGTCATGAAGTCCGACACCGCGACCGGCCGGACGTTCCGCATGACCCGGAGCGTGAGCGAGTCCTGGCCCAGCCTCTCGGCCGGGTTGTGGGCCCCGATCTCCGTGTAGCGCGACGTCCGGTAGATGCCGACCTCGTATGCCTTGCGCTGGCCGCGGGCGAAGTCTCCGGGGACCGGCGTCCCATGACAGCGGAGGTGGCCGGGGTCGCCGGGGCAGTAGGCGTCGTTGTGGTAGCGGACCCCGCCCGAGGCCACGTCCTTGCCGTACGCGAGGAGGCGCTCGATGTGGTCGGGGTCGATCCAGTCATCCGCGGCCACGGGCGCGTACCAGGCGTGGGGGCTGGCCCAGATCGCCACGTCCTGCGCGAAGTACGCGCCTCGGTTGACGGGGTAGCTGTGGACGATGAGTCGGTCGTCGCGGATCCCCGAGAGGGGCGGCTCATCGCCGTCGCCGATGACGACGCACACGAGGTCGCGGTAGGTCTGGGCGAGGACGCTCTCGACCGCACGCCGGACGTACTCGCGGGTCGGGGCGTAGTGGGTGACGCTGACGAGGACGGTCATCGTCGCGCCGCCCGAAGCAATCCGAACTCCGGTCGGAGAACGATCTTCCAGCGGCCCAGCTTGAGCATCAGGCAGCGCACGCCATTGAGTTCGAACCGTTGGATCACGACGTCACCAGCGCTTCCGAGTGGGACTGGTGCTGCCAGCAGAAACGCTCTCCCTGCCCGGTCCGTCGCTCGCAACGATGGACGCCGTCCGGCTGGGCGTAGCCCCGCGGCCACGGCCCAGCGGTGTGCCATTGGCACTGCCGATCCGGCGGGCCGAAAGGCACGGGGGCCACGTTGTACGACCTCACGATGTCACCAGCGCTTCGGACCGGACGCGCTTGCAGTCCACTTCCAGGTGGTCAGAGACCGTGCCGTATGCGAAGTCCCGGATCCCCGTGACCTCGTACCGGTCGCCGTCGTCGGTCGCGTACCGGATGTAGCTCGCGTTCTCGACCGGGGCGGTCCGCAGCAGGAAGACGGTGTGGTCCGACACCTGCGCCCCGGCCTGGCTGATGAGCGCGATCTCGCGGGCCGACTTCGGCTGGATGAGCCCCGAGACGAGCGTCACCGTCGGCTCGCCTGGGATGGGCTGGCCGTACTCGTCCGTGGCCGTGCCGACGTCGTCGGTCGGAGTGACGATGGCGAGGGCGTGGATCAACCTGTCGCTGATCGGCATCAGCTCGGCCCGCTCGTGCGCGTGGTGTCGGCGCTGATCGCGAGCCGCCCCGACAGCGGGGTCCGCACGTCGCCGGCCATGTCGTCGATCTGCACATCCCAGTAGAGGGAGCGGGCGATGACGTGGTCGGTCAGATCCTCGGTGTCCTCGGGGTCGAGCGTGATCGTTGCCGTCCCGAGCGTCGGGTCGTAATCGGTCACGATCCCGGAAGCGGTCGAGAGGCTGATGACAGCCTGCGCGTCGGTGTCGGTTCGGCGGCGCTTGGCGGTGAAGGTGATGGTGATCCCGGTCAAATCAACAGCCACACCGTCGGCATCGACGACGGCGATGTCGAACGCCTGCTTGTCGCCCCGGACCATCGAGAGGAGGCTCATTCGATCTCCCCGCTGTACGTCGCCGGCGTGATCGTGCCGCTGTAGGCGTCACCGAGGACGGCACCGCTCATGCGCCCGGGCGGGAGCGTGGCTCGCAGGTGCTCGATGCGGACCACCTCGCCGCCTGCCCGGCGTCCGAGGATCGTGGCGAGAACGACGGCGGGCAAGCCGGGACCCGTCACGTCTCGGATGAACGTCGCCGACCCTCCGCCCGTGGCGGTGAGCACGCCACTGCGGGCCGTCGAGGTGAGCGACGTCAGCACGCCGCCCCCGGACATCAGCGCAGCGCCGTAGCGGGCCGATTCCACGGACAGCGTGGCCACGCCGCCGCCCGTGGCCGTCAGGGCGAAGCGCCGGTCGGCCATGACTGCGAGGGTCAGGACGCCGCCGCCAGTTGCGACGAGCGCGCCGGAATGGCTCTCGGCCGAGCCCCCGTTGAACGTCGCGACACCGCTGCCGGTGCCGGTGAGGGTGCCGGCCCGCGCGGTCGTCTCCGCCACGGCGAACACACCGCCTCCGGCCCCGGTAAGGGTCGCGGCGCGGTCCGTGGATCCGGAGAGGGTCGCGGCCCCGGCGCCGGTCCCGGTGAGCGCAGACGATCGCTCAGAGGTGGGCGCGAACGTCCCCACGCCGCCGCCGGTCGCCACAAGGGCGGTCGGGCGGTCGGTCGTCGTGCCGAGTACCGCCACGCCGCCGGCCGTGGCGACGAGCGCACCCGAATGGGCTTCACTACCCGAGCCCGTCTCGTATGTGAAGGTGGCAACGCCGCCGCCCGTGCCGACGAGAACCGCGTTCCGTTGGCTATCGGCTGGGGAGGTGAACAGGCCCGCGCCCGTCCCGACGAGCGGACTCGTCGCGCCCTTCCTGGCACTGGTGGTCAGGACCCCGCCACCCGTGCCCGAGAGCGTCCCACTATGGAGCTCCGGTCCGGCGGAGACCTCGACGGTCTGTGTCGCCGAGAACACGGTGTAGCTGCCGCCGGTCGCCGGCGCACCGGCCATGCGGACCGTGTAGGAGCCGGACGTATCGCAGGTGACGGTGATGCTCTGCTGGGCCTGTGAGTTGCTGTTCGTGACCGGGTTCGTGTCCGCCGTGATGAGGCCCGTGCCCGAGGCTCCGATCGTCACATATCCGCCGCCGTCGTCGACCTCCCATTTGAAGTCGTACCGGGTGACCCCGCCAGACCCACTGAACGCAGGCGTGCCCGAGAAGGCGAACGTATCGGTGACGTCCGCCGTTACGGGCGCTGCTGGCGCGTCCAGCGAGATGCTGTCGAGGACCTTGGCCATGTGCTACGCGTCGTTCAGATCGAGCGAGGAGCCGGCCGCCGTGATCGTGTACGTGCCCTGCGCGCCGAACGCCTCGTCGGTGACGTCCTTTTTGAGGTAGCGCACGGTCCCCGCGGTGTTCCACAGGGACAGCCAAGCCACGGTCGTCGCGGCCGGGATGTCAACGACGACGTCGCCGTTCTGCGCGGCGGCGCCGGCGGCGGCAGCGCTCCACGCGATGGCCTTGCGGGCATACGCCGGGGAACCCCCGGACACCTCGTTTGCGGCGGTGTTCGCTGCTCCGGGATCGCCGGTGTGGGCGGCCACCCTGACCGCGAGGGCCGCGAGGGCGTCGAGCATGACGTTCTTGGCTTCGGCGTCGTAATCGTTCGCCATCGGGGTCTCCTAACTCACCAGATGCCCACGGTCTGTGGATTGAGCGACGCGAGGATGTCGGCCCGCTGCTCGGGGTACGAACGGCCCTGCTGGTAGGACTCGGACCACGAGCCGATGGTCTGGGTGACGAGCGTCGGGTTGAACGCGATCTCGAGCTTCACGAGCTCCAGCTGGGCGACGTCTCGGATGGCGAGGTCGGACTGGGGGAGGTACGTCACGAACGTCCGGTATCGCCAGTAGAGGGCCGCGTTCGTGCCGTCGCTGAGACGGCGGAGGATGTTGCCCGACTGACTGAGTTCGTAGTCATCGGCCGCCAGCGTCGTCGCGCTTGCCCCGGTTCCCTCGATGACCTCGCTCACCGATTCGGCCTGCCGCGAGAGCATGAGCAGGGGGCCGATACCACGCGGGGTGAGGATCTCGGTGATCGTCCCGTCCGAGGCGTACGGCCCGGCGGCCAGGATGATCGACTCGTAGGCGGCGTCGAGGAGACGCTGGATCGCCTCGTCGCCGAGCGACGAAGTGACGTGCTCGCGGAACTGGTCGACCGTCAGCGTCACTCAGCCCTCCGCGCGAGGCGCGGACTTGGCGAACGAGAGCGGCTCGAACGCGTCAGGCCGGACGCGGAGCAACGGATGGTCGGCCGGGAACGTCTGGCCGCGAATGTACTGGTAGATGACGCCCTTGATTTTGAACACGCCTGAGGAACGGGCGCGGAAGATGCCGGTCGGACTGATCGGTGGTGTGTAACGAGCCATGATGCGCTGGCCTCCTGTGTGGCCCTGTCTCTCCGGAGGCCAGTCGCGGAGAGACAGGGCCGGGATGTCTGTTGGGTTTAGATGCCGGTTGTCACGACGCCGATGGTCAGCACGCGGAACGCGCTGTCGACGAGGACGACGGAGCTGTTTCGCCAGTAGGCGAACAGGCCGCGCTCACCGGTCGGGTTGCCGTCACCGTTGACCATGTGCGGGATCAACTCGACGGTGAGGCCGATCTTGTTCACGATCAGGAACTGGTTGAAGTCCCCGAAGATCGCGACCCGGCCTGCCGCGGTCGTGAAGTCCGACTCCATCGCTGAGCTGTTGTGGCGGGGGTAGCCGAGCAGCCCCAGGGGCTCGCCGGCCGCGAGGGGCCGGTAGTCCGACGACACGCCTGCGGCGTGATCGAGGCGCTCGGATTCGGTGTAGACCGCGCGATGGGCCAGCCACCGTGCACGCGGCTCCCAGCGGTCGCCCAGGCGGGTCGTCAGGACCCGCAGGTCGCCCGTGTCGAAGCCGTCACCGGTCGTCCCGACGTTGTACGCGGCGGCGATGCCGTAGAGGACACCCTCCGGCTCGTTGGAGCCGGTGCCGTTGACGAACTTCTCGGCCTCGAGGGTGTCCTTGGCGTCCTGGAGCAGGCGCGCCATCTCGCCCTGGAGCCGCGGCCAGTCGCCGTCGGACTCGATGCTGAACTTGATGAGCGCCTTTGCCTTACGGACGGTCACCTCAGGCTGGCCGAACGACGGGGCCCCGTCCGTGACGGCCACGGCCTCAGTGCCGTACGAGGCGGTCACGCCGGAGGTCGTGACGCCCTTCCACGTGTTGCCGACGTTGAGCTGCTCGACGCGGGCAATTGTGGGCAGCGGGTTGACCGAGCCGTCCGAGGTCAGGATGACCGTCGGGTCGAGCTGGAACGGGACGTTGTACCCGCCGGTCGTCGTGGTGCCGACGGTGGCGATTGCCGCGCGCTCCCGCTCGGTCAGATGCTCGGGACCGAACGCCAGCACCTTGGCGAATGCCCGGTGGTAGTCGGGCGAGCCCGTCGCCATCATGTGGCGGGCAAGGACCGACGGGTCGAAGCCGTTCTCGATCTGTCGATCGGGCACGGGCAACGCGAGCAACTTGTGGATCCGCGCCACCGACCGCTCCGGCGTCGCCGCTTCGTGGGGGTAGAACGCCTGCTCGGCGATCTTCTTTGCGCCGTCCACCATGAGCGAGCGCATCGCGGTCTCGCTCGATGTCCGTCCGCGGTACTCGGGGATGTCGAACAGATTGTCGGGGAGCTTGGTCACCGCACGAGGGCCGCGCGAGGCGAGGTCGATGCCAGAGCGCTCGACGTGCCGCTCGTCACCGGCAAGGACCAGGAGGCGCGCCTGCCGGGCCTCGAATTCCTTCTTGCGTTCCACGGCCCTCTTGCTGAGGTCACCGAGGTCAGCGAACTCCTCCTGAGCCGGTTCATCGAACTGGCGACCGGTGTACTCGCCCTCGAGTTCGTTGGAACGGGCCTTGACCCGCTCAATGAATCCTTGGACATCCTCGGGCGTCTTGGTCGCCTCGAGGTCGTTGAGAGTCAGCATCAGTGGGTAATCTCCTGGAGGTAGGCGGACCAGTCCGCAGAGGACCGGAACCGTTTGGCTTGTGCCGGGGCAACCGGCAGGACGGAGGCGACCGGGGCAGGCGGCTCGACCGTCGCGGCGGGCGCAGGCTCCGGTAGCGGGTCGTCCGCCGTCAGGAGCGCGGAGATCGCGTCGCGGATGGACCGCAGTGACGCTTCGACAGGTTCGGAGAACGCGCGGCGTCCCTCCTTCGCGCGGAGAGAAGCGCGGATGGTGGCGTGTTCCGTGAGGTGGACGAGTTCTTCCGCGGCCGTCTCAACGCGGACGCGGAACGGGAGATCGACCTCGGCGGGATCGGGTTCATCACCCTCAGCGCGCGCAGGCGCGGCGGGGCGGTTGGCGAGGCGGAGTGCGTCATCCAGGGTACCGATGCCATCGGCCAGACCGGCTGCGACGGCATCCTTCGCGAGCAGGACAGCACCCTGTCCGTAGTCGGAGCGGACCTTGGACTCGGGCACGCCCCGGCCCTTGGCGACGTCGCCCACGAACTGGGCATCGAATGAGTCGACACGCTTCTGCATCTCGGTTCGCGCGTCATCGGTGAGCGGCTCGAATTCGTTGCCGTCGGTTTTGTGATCGCCGGCGCTGATGATCGTGACCTTGACGCCCTCGGCATCGAGAGCGCGGCTGATGTCCACGTGGATGGCGTAGACGCCGATCGAGCCGACCTGACCCGATGGGGTGACGAGGATCTGATTCGCCTGACTGGCGAGCCAGTACGCGGCGGATGCGGCGGTAGTGTTGGCGACGGCGACGATACGCTTCGCCCCACGCGCGGCGCGGATCTCCTGTGCGAGTTCCGTGACCCCGGCCACGCCTCCGCCGGGCGAGTCGATGTCGAGGACGATGGCGCTGAATTGGGGATCCGCAGCCGCCTGACGGAGCATCCCGCGGATGTCTTCGACAGAGGACCCGCCGAACAACTCTAGGAGGAATGACGACCGGTGCTCGATGACGCCGTGAATCGGGATGACCGCCACGGCTCCGCTGTTTCGGCGAGGCTCGGGGGGGCGGGTCGCGGCCACGATCGGCTCGCCGTTCTGGGCGTAGTTGATGAGTTGGCTGAGGACCGCGCGATCCAGCGCCCACGGCGCGGATGCGAGCCCGTCGAGGGTGAGGGCGGGAACGGTTCTCAAGAGTGCGGCCTCCAACTACCGCGCTCTGTGCGGACGATTCCGCGCGGGTGGAGGCCGACTGTTGGCCCGGCTCGGACGATGACGTACTGGCCGGGTAGATATTCAGTTGTCGGGATTATGCGGCCTCGATGACCGCCTTGCAATGACTATTCGTGCACGTGAATCGGTACGGCGGCGACGCCTGCTCGGCGAGCAACTTCCCGCACGCACAGCGTACCTCCGCTCCGATTCGAACCGCAGTGGCCTCGATGGTCATCGCCCGCTCGAACATCTGGGGGAACGCCCGCACGAGGTAGTGATCGGCGGGCAGGATCATGCCCTGCTCCACCGTCAGGCCAGAAGCGACGCCGGAGACCGGCCAGAATGTCTCGCGCGCCGCGCACTGCCAGCCGGGCGTAGGGAGCGTCGGGCGTAGGAGCGGCTCACTCATCTGGGCATACAGGACTGGACGGGCCTCAGCATCCTCGACCTGTCCGCCCTGAATCGGCTGGACCTGTACGGGCAGATAGCCAGCGTGCTCGAGAAGCCGGACATCACGTGAAGCCGTCGCGTTGACCACGGATGGAGGCTTGTACCCACCGTCCGTGAGAGTGCGAATCGCCTGCGCCTCCCTGGAGAACACGGCTGCCGCATCCTTGAGGTCCTCGGCGAGGAACGGAATGTGGCGGTCGTCGTACCAGAGCTGCGCCCCACCAGGGACCGTGAGGATCGGCTGTAGCGAGCCCGACAGGTTCTGCCACAGCGGGCGGATCGTGCCATCGCCGAACTGGCGCTTGATGGTGCTGTAGTTGCCGGCGTTGAGACTCGAACCCTGCATCCCCTCCGACAGCCCCACGATCACGGGATGGACCCGGCCCGCTGCGGCGATGATCGTCTCGTCCACACCCTGCACGGCCTTGAGGTCGAGCTCGCTCATCTTCGACCCGACCGGCGTCGCATCCGCACCCGCGCCGAGATAGGCGGTGCGGAAGGCATTGAGTGCTCCGGTGTGCTGCTGCTCAAAGATGTCGATCCACTCTGTAGCCTTGTCCTTCGGCAGGGTCGGCGGAAACTTGATCAGAAGATTGGGCGTTGCTGCGTTGGCGAAGAACTTCTCCTTGAACGTGGCCGCCGACGAATAGCTGCGAACGTGGCGGATGATCGGGGTCAGCCAGCTCATACCCCGGTACTGGGCGAGGGGATCGGGGATCGGGGCGAAGTGGGCGAATGTTCCGGGCAGGAACGTCTCGGGCTCGGCCGAAGACAAAGGCCCGCCGGGCTGGTAAACGAGGCCCAGCACTTCGGCATCCACGTCGTTCGGATCATTCTCGGCATCGCGGTTGCGCGTGCCCATGACGAGGTAGCACCAGTGGGGGAAGAGACGCTTGATGCGATCCTTCCGGCGTACGGCGAACCAGTTGCCAGCGAGGTCCGCATCGCCGATGACTCGTGTCAGCAGGTCGTTGGTGGTCTTCGTGGGCTCGGGCTTTTCGAGGATCGATAGCTCAGCGGTGCCGAACAAGTCGCCCGGCTGACCTCCCCGGAGCTGTTGCCACTGGAACCGTGCCTGGTTGAACAGCATCATCCGGGCGACCATGCAGGCGAATACGACGCCATTGGCGCGATAGGCTCCTTGCACGAGGCCCATGAAGTCCCCCCCGACCTCCTCGCGGTCAGGGTTCATCGTCATGCTGAAAGACAGACCCGCGTTGCGGAGCATCTCGACGTAATCGTCGATGGTGTAGGTCTCCGCGTGCATCGACGGTTGAGTAATGAGGGAGCGGATCAGGCTCATCGTCGCCACCTAATATCAACAGCCGACAAGATGATCGTGAGTCCGGCGAGGATGCCGGCCCAGCGCCAGTCGAAGGTCGCCACGAACACGACGACGATGGCCGCGCCGATGAGAATCACGAGCGACTCGATCTGGCGAGGCGCCAGGCGCGATCGGTTCAACATCATCGCGCGCGTCCCATGATGATGAACGGCTCCGGCTCAGGCGGCGCGGTCGCGTAGAACTTCGCCCGATCGAACGCAAGCACCGCCGCGACCGCGAGGTCGATCTTTCGCATGGAGTTCTTCGACTCCTTGACGATACGCGGGCCATACCGGTCTTCTTTGACCACGGCGTTCGCAATGTGCTGAGTCAGGACCGCCGACCCATCGTGGGCCAGCGCCTTATCGATGACCGCGGTATAGAACTCCTGGCACGCCGGCACCATCCGCACGCGGGAGTTGGTCGGCCACTCGACCACCGGGAAGCCCTCATTCTCGAGCCGCGCATAGAAGTCCTGGTAGCGGGCCGGATCGAACGCAAGCTCGCGCACCGTGAACGTGGCGAAGACGGAGCGGATGCGCGTCTCGATCTCCTCCATGTCCACGTGCCCACCTTCAGGTGGGTACCAGTGACCGAGCACGAACAGATACGGATGGTTGATCGTGCAACCGACAAGAGCCGTCGAGTCATTCGACCAGGCCCCATCGAAGCCGAGCACGATCGGCTCATCAGGAGCGACCGGCCGCGGCTGCGCGCAGGCGTCCCAAGTCCCGAAGGGAAGCCATGCCTGCGAGGTCTGTGTCCACTGGTTCAGGAAGTAGCGGCGGAACACGGCCTCGGGCTTGCGTAGCTGATCCTCGAAGAACTCGGAATGAACCGTCGTGCCGAAGCTCGGATTGGCGGTCTCCCAGACGGCTGGGTCGCGATAGTCCGCATCCTGCGGCGCCTCTTGGACCCATGCGAAGTACGTCGGATCCTCGAGCGAGCCGTCCAGGATGCTCTTGGCCGTCACGTACTGGCGCCAACAGACCGTCTCCCGGTCGAAGCCGGCCGTGGTGATCTGCACGACCATCGGCTGGCGCCGTGCCCCGGTACCGTTCGTCAGGACGTTCCAGACGTTCTCGCCACGGGGCCCCGTCCACTCGTGCAGCTCGTCGCAGATGACGGCATGGATGTTCTTGCCGTCGTTCGTTCCGGCGACTGCCGCCACTCGCAGAAGCCGCGCACCCGGCACGGATGGCACGAGGATCTCGCGATCGAAGCATTCAGTGACGAGGCTCAACGTTGGCGACAGTTCGCACATCTTGCGAGCGGCGCCGAACACGAGATCGGCCTGGTCATCGGAAGCCGCCGAGCACACGACCAGCGGACTCGGCTCGCCATCGCCGATCAGGAAGTACAGCGCGAGCGCCGCTGCGAGCTCCGTCTTGCCGTTCTTCTTCGGAACGCTGATGTAGGCCCAGCGATAACGCCGCAGCCCGGTCTCCCGGACCTCGAACATGCTCTTGATGAGATCCCGTTGCCAGGGCAACAGGACGAAGGGCTGCCCAATCCACTCGCCGTTCGTGAACCGGCAATGCTTCTCGATCCAGGCGATGACCTCGAAGCCCTTGGTTCGTCGACGCGACGTGATCTCGCCGGGCGGCGGGGTGATGATCGTGGTGGGCGGGGGAGCGATCATGCTGGCTCCCACTCATCATCGTCATGACCGACCGTCAGGTCATCGTCGTCGATCATCTGGTTGAGGCGAGCGGCAGTGAGCTGTACCTGCCCGAATGTCAGACCGAGGTGCAGCCGGCTCTGCGGGTCCATGCCGAACGCCCGCTCGAGCCGTGAGATCGTCGCCTCGAGCCCCGACACGTAGGACGCCAGGGGCGAGAGGACCGGCTGCCCCGTGGAGCCCTTGACCAGCCTGACCTTACGGAGCGCAGGCAACGTCCGCTCGTACTCGTCGACCGCCTTTATCCAGCGGGTGAGTGCGTGCATGTCGCTCCGCCGATCGACCGCCCGCGCCACATCGGATTGCCAGAACTCGGTCCATAGCTTCTGCGACACCTGGAGCAGTCCGGCCGGCGCCGGGGGTGGCTCGATGCCCTGCCCGGCGATAAGCGCCAGTGACGGACGCGACCGATGACCCTGCCTGGTGAGGGCTGACTTCATGGGCGAGCCGGCCATCAGGAGGACCTTGCCAACATGGCCGACAGCGTGTAGACTTGGGGAGCATGAACAGCTACAACGGGTTCACACCCAACCAGCGCATCAAGGCGCTCCGGTGGCTCAATGAGGAGTACGCCCAGGGCCGGCGGACGCGACCCACGTCCTGCGACGTGTGCGGCCAGACCCGCGGCCACCTCGAGGCCCACTCGGAGGACTACTCCGGGCCGCCCTTCGGCGACAACATCGGGGCCTTCGGGCTGTGCTACCGCTGCCATATGATGATCCACTGCCGCTTCTCGAACCCGTGGGCCTTTGAGCGGTACGTGCAATCGCTGGAGCTGGGCCAGGTCTGGCCGCCAATCGGCCGAAGCTGGCCGACCATCCAGGCGATGCTCAACGGACCCGCGCAGGATCCGCCCCTCGACGAGCGCGCCGGCGGGGACCCGGGCCTGTTGCGGGCGATTGCGGCGGGTCACTACCGGCCTCGGTAGAAGACCAGCCGGGAGACGCCCGGCCGGGTCTCTTTGATGAGGTCGAACCCGCGCCCCTGGTAGAACGCCGGCGAGTAGGCGAGGACCTCCACCGTCAGGTCGTCTGGCGCCGCGGCAATGACAGCCTCGGTGAGCTCCGTCCCGATCCCGTCCCCGCGGTACGCGCGGGGGACGAAGACGCCTTTGACCCGGGCCATCTTGCCGACCCGGATGAGCCCGGCGACCCCGACCATGACGTCACCTCGGAAGGCGGCCCACCATGTCGTATTCGACGTGGGTCCCAGGGCGACATGATCCCGCGCGGCCGCGCTGCGCCACTTGGCGACGACCTCGTACTCGACCTTCTTGATCTTGAGCTTAGGCATCGGCCTTCACCTCCTGCGGAACCCATGCCTTTGAGTAGGACCAGCTCGCGATGTCGCGGGCCTTGAAGACGTCGTCCTGGTAGAGCAGGTCGACCTCGGCGCGAGTCGCGCCGATCAGCCGGGCCACCTCGTCGGGCTCGATGCCGCCCTCGTCGATGACCGACTTGACCAGCTCGGACAGTCGGATCGCGACATGCGTTCCCTTGGCGCGGTTGATCCGAACGGTGAGCATCTTGGCCTCGGCCTCGGGGATGTCGAGGACGGCGCACGGCACCCGGCCGGCGTACTTCGCGCGGAGTGCCTTCGACGACCGGGCCAGCATCCAGCGGTTGAAGCCGTCGATGATGAGGTCGTCGCGAGAGATCAGGAGCGGCTGGACCCAGCCGTTCTCCAAGATGCTCGTCTCGAGGAGACGCAGCTCGGGGGTATGGACGACGTTCGGATTCCAGCCGTTGGCGATCAGGTCGTCCGCGTCGCGCCAGACGATCGCATCGATGGGGTCCGTTTTATGCACCGGGAGCGGAGCCGCCTGAGTCAAGCGTGAACGGCTCATGAGGCCCTCACGCTGCCGTGAGGGAGGGCGATCCGCTCACCCATGCCCGTACACTCGTTTCCCGTCGAGACGGCGTGACGGTACCTCTCGGCAGAAATGGCATGTTGAATGCACAAACGGGTCACGTTGTCAACCCCCTGAGCCCCGAATCCGGCTGTATATTTCGCAGCGGATTTATGCAGTCCGGTCATGCCGCGACGCCCGCTTTCTTCGGTTGCAGCATCCGCTTGAAGCTGCCATTCATGAACTGACTGAGGACGTACTCCGGCGGCCAGACCTCCGGTCGCTTGCTCGCCAATCGCTCCACCTGGTCGAGCCGGCTGAGCGCCAGGTCGAGCGAGTGCGGATCGTCGATGCTGTCGAGGACCCACTGGCGCACGCCGTCGAGTGACATGCCGTAGCGGCGGGTCATCGCCTTGCGATCGAGCTCTGACCAGTAGCGTTCCTGGAGGAGCATCTCGGGCCAGAGCGCGATGCACCCGGCGTACAGGTCGGGCTCCGTCTCGCGCAGCTTGCCGAAGTGCTTGGCGGCCTCCGCGTGGAGCGGGGTGGAGACGCGCAGCCCGACCCCGGCGAGATGCTGCGAGTCATAGGCGGGCGCGTAGTCGAGCTCGTGCTCCCAGATGTAGCGGAGCACGTCGTTCTCCATCCAGTCGTAGATCGGCTTGACCAGACTGACGTTCGGGGCGGCGTATCGCTTGCCGCCGGTGACGCCCTGGAGGAGGGACCCCGACGCGGTGATGTAGTTCTCGTTCAGCTTGTTGACCGAGGCCCGGTAGCGGACCAGGGACTCGGACGCGCGGATGCCGGTGACCGCCGCGATCCGGCCGCGGAAGTAGCGCGACAGGATGTAGTCCATCTGGTACTGCGAGTAGATCGTGCCGGGCGGATCGCCGACGTCAGTGATCGCCCACTCGGGCAGCTTGCGGACGTGCTCGCGGGCCGGATCCCACTGGACGTACTCGCGCACGGACCCCAGGACGAAGAGGCTCGAGCGGAGCGGCACGCCGAACCAGAGGAGTTTGACCCAGTCCTGCTGTCGGTAGTGGTCTACGAGCCGGATGACCGAGTCCGGGATCAGTTCCTCATCGCGGAAGACGACGTTGACCGGCAGGGCGCCATATTCCTCGGCGATCTCGCGGACCAGGTGCATCGTCACGAGGCTGTCCTTGCCGCCGGAGAACATGACGACGACGGTGTCGAACACGTCGTAGACGTGGCGCAGCCGCGCGCGCGCCTCGGTCAGCACGTCACTGTCGATGTAGAGTTTCTGCCGGCTCATGCTTCCTGCTCCGCCAGGAACAGCGCGATACGGAAGGCGTGCGTCTGGTCGCCCTGATCGGGGTATCGCTTGCGGAGCGCCTTGAGCCAGCGCGTCCAGAGATCCTGCTGCGTCTCGTCGTCGAAGATCAGGACGTACTGGATGATCGGATTGCCGCCGTCCGACTTCCATTCAAGGTGCTTGAGCAACTCGTCGACATCCTCGCCGTCGTACCCGGTCCCGGCGAGGTCGTCGTCGACAGCCATCTCGCGGAGCATCGCCGCCAGCTCGTCCTGGTCGTAGGTCCCGAGGTCGGCCGTCCGGTTGTCCGCGATCATGAACGCCTTGGCGTCGCGATCGGTCATGTCGACGACGTTCGCGGCGATCTCCGTCCAGCCGAGGCCCACGGCCGCCCGGTAGAGGTGATTGCCGGCAACGACGTTCCCGGTCGACTTCTGGACCACGATCGGCTTCTGCTGGCCGAACCGGCGGAGGCTTTCGCTGATCGCACCGACGTCGCCCTCCCTGGGATTGCGCGGGCTGGGCTGGATGCTCTCGATCGGCACTACGAGCCCGGCCAGGCTCGAGGCGATCCGCCCGCCGTCCTCCGTGCGCGTCTTCACCGTCATGCCGAAATACCCTCCGGCAGTCGTCCGAATATGCTTGACAATCTGGCCGACGGCGTGTAGATTGTAGGTACACAAGGAGGCCCCAATGACCGAGCACCAGGTAACCCGAATCCGAAACCAGCATGGTCCAAAGGCCACATGCGGCGTGCCGCAGTGTGGCCGTGCCGTTCAATGGGATGTGATGGGTGATCGGTGGCTGCACACCTACACCGTGGCCCAGCACCAGGCCAACCAGGCGCAAGCGGTGGAATCAATCGTTGAACTGATGCGCGGCCTGGCCGCCTCGTTGCAGCCCCTACGGGCAGGCGCACCCAGCCCGGATCAGGTTGAAACGTACCTCCGTGGCCGCGGCCCGCTGCCGCGCTAATCCCCGCCAGTCCTGAAAGGGGCACACCATGATTCAGACCCAGCCAACCCCCCGCACTAAGCCCGGCCTTACGCCGAGCCTGCTGAACCCGGCCTGGACGGCCGGCCGCGAGACCCCGGTCCAGGGGCTCTATGCGGTGGTGACCCTGGACGGCCTGACCGCCGAAGTCTCCAAGATGGCCGGTGAGACGGCCTGGACGATCGACGCGCTGTGGAGCGCCCACGGCGGCCCGATCTTCTCGAACGGCTACGGCGCCCGCTACCTGATGACCCGGAAGCTGGCCGCCGACGTGGCGCGCGAGCTGGACGCGGCGACTCCGCGCTGGCGCCCGGTTGCCAAGGACTACACGAACGCGGCCGCGGGGATCTGAACGATGACCACCCCGACCTGCCGCGGAAACCTGGCCCACCAGAGCCGGCCCGCCGTTGCCCGAGTCTGGTTCTACGAGCCGCAGGGGACCCCGATCGACACGACCGGGATGCCGGTCTGCAAGGCGTGCTCGAAGGAGATGCTGGCCTGGATGAAGGACGGAACCGTGAACTGCGTTGGGCAATACCCGACGGCCCATTACCCGATCGAGAGGAGCTGAGCGATGACGTACCGAGAACGCCGAGAGGCCCGCGCTGAGCGGCTGCGCGACTGGGCGGACAAGCGGACCGCCAGCGCGACGGCGGCCCTGAACTCCCAGCCCGAGCTGCGCCACGACTGGGCCTTCATTACCCAGCCTGGCCGGATCCCCGAGCGGGACCGGATGAACCGGAGCGATGAGCGAGCCTTCCGCAGCATGGACAAGGCCGACAGCATGCGATCCCGAGCGGCCAGCATCGAGGCCGCCGCTGACCACGCGATCTACAGCGATGACCCCGACGCGATCGAGCGGCTGCGGGCCAGGATCGCTGAGCTTGAAGCCCGGCGCGAGGCGCAGAAGGCGGCGAATGCCGAGTACCGCAAGGCGCACCGCGCCGAGCTGGCGGCGATGACGCCCTACGGCCGGAGCCAGTCCGTGCCGTGGCCGACCTACTCCCTGACCAACCTGGGCGGCAACATCTCCCGGCTGCGCGCCCGGCTCCACGAGCTCGAACACCCGCGCCCGACCTGGTTCCATGCCAGCCGGCGCGCGCCCGACGTCTGCTACAAGTGCGACCGCCGGCAGTCCGAGCACACGGCCCACGCGACCGTGACCAGCATCCTGATGTGCCCGAAGGGAGCCTGACCGATGGGCCTGATCGTTGAGATCTTCCGCAACGACTACCGATCCGACCTCTGCGTGTTCAACGAGGTGCGCCAGTTGACCATCGAGAACATCCCCGGGCCGTTTGACCCGGCCCCGAACCGGCCGGCCGCCAGGCTGGTCCGACGAAGCGGGAACCTCGTGGTGATCCCCGTCGGTGAGGACGGCGTGCCGGCCCTGCTGAGCGAGGTTGCCTTCGGCGGATCCTACGCGGCCACGAGCGACAGCCGGTTCCGCGAGGCGGTGCCTTTCTACGGGGCGGTGCCGATCCACGACTACGCGATTGGCCTCGAGAACCAGGAAGGGATGGACTGATGACGACGATGGAGCGTGAGCTGGCACGACACGAGGAGTGGCTCGCAGGAGATTGGGACTCCCGATCCGCCCGCGGCATTGCCGCGATGGAGCGCCACCGCGCAGAGCGCGATCGACTCCGGGCAGCCCTGCGGCCGGCGACCGCGGCACTACGAGACCTGCCGATCGACGCGGTAGGGCCGAACCCCGGCCAGCCGCGGAAGACCTTTGAGCGCGTGCCACTCGAGGAGCTGGCCGCGAGCATCGGGGCCATGGGGATCGTCGAACCCCTGATCGTCCAGCCGATGCCGTGCTGCGAGGCGCCTGACCGGGCGCACGTCCATGAGATCAGCTGGCCGGAACGCTGGCGCATCGTTGCCGGCGAGCGCCGCTGGCGAGCGGCCAAGATGGCCGGCCTGTCCGTGGTGCCGTGCCTGGTCCGGGACGACCTGGCCGACCATGAGGCGTTCGAGCTGAGCATGGTGGAGAACGTGCTCCGGCGGGACATGAACCCGCTCGAGGAGGCCGAGGGGTACCAGCGCCTCATCGACGCCGGCATGACCGTCGAGAGCATCAGCGCCCGGCTGGGCAAGCGGGCGAGCGCGATCCGATCGAGCCTGACCCTGCTGAAGCTGGAGCCCGGGATCCGGGACCTCGTTGCCAAGGGCCACCTGACCGCCTGGGACGGCACGCGGCTGACCACCCTGAGCTGGAACGGCCAGTGCCGGGCGCTTGACACGATCAACCGGAACGGCCTGACGGGCAATGACCGCGACCGCCTGATCGGCCAGGTCTGGCGCGAGGAGCATGAGCAGCCGATGTTCTCCGACGCTGAGGCGCCCACTGGCGGGACCGCTGCCGACCGGGCCGCTACCCTGCGCGCCGAGATGGAGCGCGCCATGCGCGCCCTGACGCGGGCGACGGAGAACCTGGACGGCGTGCTGCCCGATGCCCTGACCATCGAGCTGGCGGAGGCCGTGAACCGGGCCGCCGGCGTGATCGTCAAGGTGACCCGTCAGGCGAAGGTCGTTGGAATGCTGACGCAGAATGGCCGAGGCCGTGTATCCTGACGGGGTGAAGACCCTGACCCTCACCGAGGCGGCCGTGGAGCTCGACATGGCCTCAAGCACGCTTCGCCACCAGATCCACAACGGTCGCCTCAAGGCGACCAGGGTCGGACCACTCTGGGTCGTCACCGCCCGGGAGGTCGCCCGCTACCGGCTGCAGAGCCGGGGCAAGTCCGGGCGCCCGGTCAAGATGCGAGATTCGCACCGCTCCTGACCAGGGCTGCATAAACCCCCGCTGGGACACTGATCCCGAGACTCGCACTGACGAGCGTGAGGACTGCGGATTTCGTGCTCGCGGACCACCTGATGTGCGACTCCCGATCCTCAAAAAAGCGGAATGCAAGTGGGCAGGTCGGAAGAAGGGGGCGAGGGTGCTCAGGTAGGTGACCGCGACCCGTCTCGGCCCCGCCCCCCCCATACGTGGCAGCCCTGTATACGCTATTCGCATCATTGCGCCTCGCTAGATGCGAAGTTCGCACTGTATGCAGTCACCTGCCGATTATGCACTCGTCTACCGAGCCTGACCGACAGGTGCGATATTCGCACGGTAGAACCAGGTACCGTCCCCCCGGGATCCGTTGCACCGCCGGCACAGCGGGACGAGCTGACTCGAGCCTCCACCCTGGGCCAGGGGCACCGAGTGGTCAGCTGTCAGCGGGTTGGCCGGGGTACCGCTATCGGGATACGGACATACGGGCGCCGTGTGACACCAGGGCTCCGCCTCGATGACTGCCGCACGACGCGCACGGTACCCGGGTGTCGTATAGGGCAGGCGGTAGGCGCGCTCATGCTCCGGGCACCGCGTCCCGAGAGTGGGGCGCCCACAGTCCAAGCATGGACGCTTCATTCCGCCTCCGGCTCGGGCAGGATCTCGGCGACCTCATCGACCGGGAGGACGGGGGGCTCGGGGTCAGGCTGCCGACGCCAGCCAGCGGCGCGGACCTCGGCCGCGGTGTCACCGACGTTGGTGCCATACGCCACCCGTGCCTTCCTCGGTGGGGGCGGGGGTGGATAGCACACGTCGCAGGGCTCGAGCGTCCTGCCGCCTGCGATCGCCATGACCCCGACGAAGGTGCGCGTCCGCTGGCCCGTCGTGTGGGCGGCATAGCGGGAGTGAACGATGCCCGATGGGTCGACCGCGTAGCCGCGGTCATCGATGGGGATGGGGCGAGTCATGTCACTCCTTTTCCAGACGGCCGGGCCATCACACCCTCACCGCAGCGAAGCCGCCTGACAGCAGCAGCCACGTGAGGACCCCGCCGGACAGGAACCCGAGGGCGAAGGTGATGAAGTCGTGGGCGTCATGCTTCATCGGGTGTCCTGTGACGGGGGGATCGCCGGCGCGAGACCACTGCGGCCGTGGAGGAAGGCGCGCCGTTCGGGCGGGATGTCCTTGCCCTTGCCGTATGTGGCCCAGAGGTAGGTGGCGTGGTCACGCGGCATCCCGAAGCGATCGAGGTTCGGACGGAACGGCGGCGGGAGCGGCACGTAGCCCATCTACGTGATCCCCACCTTCGTCGTGGTCAGGTCGTGGATGCCGATGGCGGCGAGGCCCGCGACACCTCCCGTGAGGGCCGCCTGGAGGACGTCGAGGCGGGTGATGCCGATGGACGCGGTGACCCACAGGGTGACCTCGGCGAGGACGATGGCCGCCACGACCGCGACGATGGGGCCGAAGCGGCTGCGGATCGCGTCGTTGGCGCCGTCATGGCCCGCCGTTCGCCAGATGAGCTGCGACAGCATCGAGACGATCGGCGCGAGGCCCGCCACGGTCAACAGCGCGGCGGCCTGGGGATCAAGGTCTACGTTGGGCATGTCCCTCTCCTAGTAGCAGGGTGAGATGAAGTTGTCGAAGAAGTGGGCCGACAGGTACCCCAGCACGAACATCGAGATCACGATGACGATCGTCGCGCCCCGTCCGATGGAGCGGACCCGGGCCGAGATCGTGGGCTTGCCGGTGATGACGGCCCGGGCCTCGATGACGAACAGCAGCAGGACCCACAGGCCGGTGCCGATGAGCAGGGCCACGCCGAGGTTGTCCATGTCCTACCTCACGAGGATCGCGACGAGGGCGGCGATCCAGCCGCCGGCCCCGAAGATGTAGGGGAGCCAGTCGCGCTTGGTCTCGAGGAGTTCGCTCACCGGCTGGGCCGCGTCGGAGAGGTCCCGGAGGCGGGCCATCGCTTCGGCGGTGTCCAGGTCGAACTTGACGGAATAGGTATCCGGTGCTGTTGCCACTACGACTTCCTCCCGAACTCGAAGCGCACCCTGTCTCGGATGCGGGCGATGATCCGTTCCACCTCTACCGCGTCGGCGTGCTCGGCGGCCTCTTTGAAGCAGCGCGTACACAGCAGCCAGCCGTACTCGGCGTTGCTGGCGATGAAGCCGTGACGGGGGCAGATCACCGGCTCGCCTCGATCTCGCCGAGGGCGGCGTACTCCCGCTTCTCAAACCGATCGAGCGAGCGCCGGGTCTTCTGTGACATGTGGCCGCGAGCGACGGCGACGACCCGGTTCCAGTCGGATGCTTTGAGGCCGTACTCCTCGACCGCGCCGTCCTTCTCGGTGACGGGCCACGTCCTCGTATCGGCCAGCTCGACCGCCGTCGAAAGGTCCACGCATCGCTGCGCCAACTCCTCGCGGACACGGACGCGGGCCTCGGCCATCAGCGCATCGAAGGGATCCAACGGCATCCTCAGCCTCCCAACAGCACGGCTGCGTTGACCGCCGCGTCCTTCACGGCCCAATCACCGCGAGTCGATCGGACGACGCAGCGATCGAGGCAGAACGGACCGCGGTCGCTTCGGGATCGGCAGCGCGTCGGCTCGCATCTGCCGGAGGCTTTCGACCCGCACTTCCCTTTCGAGGCGCTGGAGCTGTTCGGCTTCGTCTGAGGTCAGCTTGAAGTGGCCGACTTTCAGGCGCTCCTCGACGCTGAGCGTGTAGACGTTGCCGCTCGTGTCCATGGCTAACCTCCGTACTGCGCGGCGGAGCGATCCGCCTCGTTCTTGACGTCGTCCTTCACGGCCCGGGAGCCGTCCCGGAGCCCTGCCGCTACCCCTTCTTGGCGGGCGGCGTTGACGAGCGGGGCGCAGTCGATGGGCGGCTTCTGGTTGAGGTAGTCGGTGAGCTGCGCATTGACCGCCGGATCGCCTCCGGGGACGAGGGGCACGAGGTCGGCCCGGAGGAAGTAGGCGGGGTCGGTCCCGATCATCGAGAGACGCCAGTCGTTGCCATCGGCCTTGACCTCGGCGATGGTCCGGATCACCGTGCCGGCCGGGAGGCGGGCGACGATTGACGCGCTCCGGTCCGGGGTGGCCCGGTAGACGCCGTTCGACTGCCCGTTGGTGACGGTCGGCTTCCAGTCCTCGCCCTTGATCGCGGTGATCACCTCGTCCTCCTCGATGTAGCCATGCCCGCCGATCTCTGCCCAGGGGATGAGCGCGCCGGGGCACGACTTGTCCTGTACGTCCCGGTGGCCCAGGAGACCCCGGATCGACGGGAACCGCTTGCGGAGGTCGGCCACGAGAGCCTTGAGGGCGACCTTCTGCGCGGCGTTCGGCCCCTTGGCCCGGAAGCCCTCGAGCTCGACCGCGAACACGTAGCGGTTGACGTCGGCCCAGCCGTCCGCGCCCAGCACCGCCCGTCCCGTGAGCGAGCTGTAGATGCCGTAGTTCTCGGACGTGTAGGGCTCGGGGCTCACGTGCTGGCAGTGGCTCGCGTCGCCATCCTTGACCATCTGCACGATCCGGCCGCTGTATTCGATGACGTGGCTTGCGGACACGTCGCGGGTGACGGTGGTCAGGTACTTGACCGTGCCGCCGCCTTCCGCCATGTGAACGACGATGGCGCGGTACTCGGTGATCGCCCCGGGCGTGAACCAGCGGGCCGCGACGAAGGGGTACGTCATCCGACCGTCCCTTCGAAGATCGTCGGGGCCTCTGACTGCACGCCGAGCCGATCCTCGCCGGTCAGAGACCGCGGCTGCCCGTCGCCGTCAAGCCGCTCCTGAAGCGCCTTGAGCTGTCGCCACTTGAGGTAGGCGTAGTTCCCGAGGTCCACCATCTCGGCCATCGCCTCGGCGAGCATGTCGTGACGGCCCCATGAATCCGGGCCGTACTTCTCGTCTCCGAACCGGAGCTTTTCGTCCATGAGGCGGCGATACTCGGCGATGCCGTCGTACTTGGACCCGAGCGGCCGACCCTCATACTCGGCACGACCGACGGCCCACGAACGCAACCGGGCGCGCTCGTCTTCGGCGACGCTCGTCATACCGTCGCCCGCCCTTCCCGGAGATCGAAGTAGAGGAGGAAGGCCGTCACCGCGAGGAGGGCGCCCTTGCCGAAGCCCACGAGGAGGCTCACGGTCTGGACGAGATCCCCGTCGTTGGAGAGCGCCCACGTCGCCACCCCGAGGGCGATGGCCGCGAGGAAGAGGCCGAAGTCGCCGATGAGGGCGCGGACCTCGCGGAAGTCGCGGTACCGCTGCCAGCGCCGGAAGCTGTGGTAGGTGACGACCGCGAGGCCCCCGAGGATGGCCGCGACGATGATGATGTCCCTCACGCCGCGGCCCATGCGTGCGGCCCTTCGTGGCCTGTCGGATCGAGGCAGAGGAGTTCGCCATCGGGCGAGGGCGCCATGTCCGAGATGACGCGGCCCCAAGGCACGGACCGTCGATGAGAGCACCCGCCGCGCGGACCGACCCAACCTAGATGCGCACCGCAGTAGTACCGGCCGCAGCCTGGCTCGTCATCCCGCTCGTCATGGGGATGCACGCCGCAGAGGTAGCCCATTCCCCGGTCGATGACCGTCTCGCAGCCGCGGGAGTCACAGGTCGCAATGACCATGTAGCCGCACGGCCGCTCGGCTCGCCCGATGGTGTAGAAGCCATACCCCATCAGATCGTCCTCATCCCCGGAGGCTCCGAATGAGCCGGCCGAGCCCCACGACACCGAAGAGCGCCCCGACCTCGATCGAGAGGGCCCCGAGATCGACCGGCAGATGGCTCACGGTCGGGAACCCCACGGTGCCGAAGATGAGCACGGTGAGGACCCAGGCCGCGATCCGTCGTTCGAGGCGGTAGTCATACGGCTCACGAGCCATCGGGGCGACGCATTACGCGGGCCTCGCTGTGGGGAGCCCGGCGACCGTCAGGGGAAGGTCCGACGGCCGCCGGGGTGCGCCGGGCACTTGGCGCGGAGGATCGGATCGCGCACACGCTGGCACATGCTAGTTTGAGGCTGCGTTGTCAAGCGGTTCCCGCGGCGCTTGCCCCGAAGGGTCTACTTCAGAGCGGCGTACTCGCGGGCGATGTCGATCGAGAGTTCAGCCGGGGTCTTCGGACGGGTCTTTGTCCAGTCGATGTCGTCCTGCCTGAATGTGCCCACGTAGTCGATTGCCCGCGCCAGCCGCTCCACGTCGAGTCCGGGGGCGGCTGGGAGTGAGACGAGGGCGGCTTCGTACACTTGAGCAGCGAGGACCACATCGGTGATGCGGTCCCTGAGCAACGACCCATCGACAGACAGGCCGCAGCCGTCCTGGACATGGATCGCCTCGCCCGTGATCTTCATGAGGGTCGCGGTGTCGAGCGCGGCCGTGATCTGATCGCGTGTTAGGGCTCGGGCTACGGGGTCAGTCATCGTGCCTCCCAGTCTACCTGCACGTCCAGCGGATCGGCGATCGGCGGCTCGTTCGCGACGAGGTAGCAGCCCTCGCAGATCGTGTACGCCCCCGCCCGCTTGCCTCCGAGGTAGAGGTCGAAGTCGACGAGGCGGTTGCCCCGAAGGTCGGGCCGCCCGCACGTCCGGCAGCGCGGCACGCTCTCGCCGTTGGCGGGGTCGGCGAGGCTCTGGTCGGGGCGCTCCTCGCGGATCGTGGAGGGGTGGCGCGGCCCCGAACGAGGGTTCCACGCCCCGACCGGGAACCGTCCTCTCATCGGGGCTGCTCGACACCGCGACGGGGGGTGATCATCACGCGCCTAGACCGAGGGGCGCTTGATTGCGCCATGACTCCCACGCCCGGGCGACGGCCCCTGAGCCCGGGAACAGGTCCACGAGCTCGTCATCCGCCTGCATTCCCAATACGTCGAAGAGCCAGTAACACAGCTGCTCAGGTTTCTGGCCCGTGAACGCGCGCCCTCGAACATGGGGTGACGGCAGCGCGAGCCAGTCACGGAGGGTCGGGCGGTCAAGCCCTCTCTTTCGCCCACCGTAGACGATGATCGGCTCCCACGAATAGGCGGGGTTTACGCCTTTCAGGAACATCGTGTACGTCTTGGCCCACACCATCACCCGTGAGCCACCCGGACAGAGCGGCAGGAGTTCTCTGAGATTCGTGGCCGCCATTGAGAGCGCCCAGCCGTCGGGGAACTCCGTGACGAGCCGGTCGATCAGCTGGTGATGACCCTCGACCGTGTCATAGACCCATGACTCGGGATGGTCGGGGTAACGCTTCTTGGCGACGCCGAGATAGGGCGGATCGGCGTAAGCGAATCTCACGGTGCCATCCCAGCAACCGAGAACAGCCCGTAGAAGAACGCCCCCACGATGGCACCGGACACGAGGGCGAAGGCCAGAAGGGTCACGATGAGGCTCAGGACGTTGAGAAAGTCCCGGATCAACGGGGCTCTCCCGGTGTCTCGGCCAGAACGGCGGAGCGGTTGACGGCATCGACGAACACCATCGCGTCGCGCAGCCAGCGCGGCTCTGGCTCTGCTTCGCTGATCCGGCTGTCTTCGACGTCGGCAACAATGCGGGCGACGAGACGCCGATCTAGCCAGAGGCCCGCCCCGAACTTCACGCTCCTGGTTAGTTCTGCTCTCATGATCTCGCTCCGCACCACACACATCGATACCGAGTGACGCCCCAGCGGACGCGCTCCCAGCTATGTCCGGTCGTCTGAATGCAAGGAACCGCACGGGGCCTGTCTTGGGCTACGGGGTTGGTCACGGGGGTCATCGCCCGTTGATCCGATCGACTTCGGCGCCACCGGCCTCGGTATAGGCGGGGACGAACCCGACTTCCTCTAGGCGCTCGTCCAGCGAGTCCTCGTCCGGCGCCCACGCCATCTTCGTCGGGGCCTCAAGGACCCAACCGTCACGGTCGAAGTCGAAGTGGACGATGAGCGTATTGGCTGCCCGCACGTCGTCTAGGTCGATGCGAACGTATCGGGGCGCACGATTCCGATACAGATCGACGTGGGCGGCGCTCATCTCGTCCATCCCGACGGTGAACAGGCCGACACCCGCGGTCGCGAAGAAGGTCAACCCTGCGAGGGCCGCGAGCTCGCCGTGGGACAGGCGGCTACTCATGGGGCTCTCCCGGTGTCTCGGCCAGAACGGCGGCAGGATCAGGGTCGTTCTCGGCCGGACCGTAGATCAGGTCAGCCGCCTTCTGAGCCTCGGCCCATAGGCGGGCGTCCTCCTCCTCGGACTGCGCCTCGAACGCGCTGATCTGGACCGATCGCATCCACAGGAACCGCTCGCGCTCATGCATCTGGCTCTCCCGGTGTCTTGGCCAGAGCGGCGCGGGCACGCTCAACGACGAGCGGATATGCCGGGGTCGGGCTATCGAACTCATCGAGCAGCGCCATCAGCGCCTCTCGGAGTCCGGGGGCGGCTGGGGGTGGGACGGGGGCCGGGGCTTTGTCGAGCGTCGCCAACCAGCGAGCTTCCCGGCACTCCGACATCGACACGGACGCAGCGCATGACCACCCACATGGCTGGTGGTATGAGCGGAGATCGTCCAGTTGTTTGGCGCTCCACGGTTCAAATCGACGCTCGTCATTCATGGGGCTCTCCCGGTGTCTCGGCCAGAGCGCGGACAAGGGCTTGGAGCGCGGCGGCGGGAGTCGAGCCGTAACCCGCAATCGCGATTGGCCGCGGACCCACCCACGCCTCGAAGGCATCGTCGGGACCGAGGTCGGGACGCTGTTCAAGATGCAGGACGCGCCCCAACGGCCGCGCCGCCTCAGCTTCTCGCCACGCCTCGTCGAGGGTCGGGAGTCCGGGGGCGGCTGGGGGTGGGACGGTCCCGGTCGCTTCGGCTCGAAGAACGGCGCGCAACTCAGCGTAGGCGAGGCGGCGATCCACGAGGCGATCCCGGTTGCCCGCCCTCGTCTTGCTGCCGCTGATGTTCCCGGCTGGTGTCGCGGCGACCGCCCGGGCTGCCCGGAGGAGGCGGTTCAGCCGGTCCTCGACGTGGCCGCGAAGGAGAATCGTGTCAACGGCCAGTTGCTCCGCCGCCAGCACGTCGGGTGGGAGGACACCGGCTGCTCCGCAATGTAGAGGACAGTCGAACGAGTGACCATCGCGGACGAACTGAGCGTCACAGACCGGGCAGATGCCGAGGCTCGCCGCAATCAGAGCTGCGGTCCTCTCGGGCCTGTCTCGGGCTACGGGGTCGGTCATCGGGATACCTCCAGAGCAGCGCGGAGGGCGGCGAAGTCCTCATCGCTGATCCACCAACCATCGGTTAGGGGTGCGGCCCGAAGGGCAACGATGTGGTCCGCCGCTTCCTCGATAGCCCGATACCGCGCTGCCTCGTCCGGGATGAGGTAGACAGAGCCGTCGGCGAGGATCAGAGTCGCTTCGCGTTTGTCGCGGTCTGGGCTGAAACCATGACTACCGTTGCGGCACAGAATGACGTGGAGCCTCTCGGCTAGTGCCTGTGTCCCGTCAGTCGCCACGGTGAACCTCCCACGGACCGACGCGACGCACTTGGACGGTCGGCCCTTCGATTACGGGCGGCATACAGGAGTAGAACGGGCCATCGGGCCCCCCGGACTGGTAGCCGTGGCCCTCATCGCACATCCAATGCAAGTCGTCGTCGGTCTCCCCCGCGACCCTCGCCGCCCTTCGTTCGGCTGCCGCAAGCGTCACGAATGTGACCCACTTCCGACGCCGTCCCTCGCGCTTCCAACCGACGCGGTACTCGGGGGCTAGTGCCTGTGTCCCGGTCATGCTTCCACCCCTTCGTTGACTTCGGCGAGATACGCCCGGATGGCGGTTCGTTGTACCTTCGTCGGCGGTCCGAGATTGCTCATCCCTTGGTCCACGGCTGCGCGACAGCGATCTGGAAGGACCACATCTCGAGGACGTCGCCGCGGAGGTAGCGGAGTTCTAATCCGACCTTCCGGCCATGGCAGGTGTCGCACAGGGCAACCAGGTTCTCGGGCCGGTTGGCCTCGTCTGCCGTGTCGAACGTCCGCCACGGGATGATGTGGTCGACGGGAAGCCGCCTCAGGTTCTCAGCTTCCGTCTTGCCGCAGCGTCGGCAGCGGCGACCGTCACGTTCCCGGATGGACTCCGCGAGCTGCGGCCATCCTGGCCCTCGATATGAGGTCAGGTGACCGCCCCTATAGGACGGCCCGTCTGCGCCAGACTGCCGGATGCCGTTGCACCTGATGCTGCACGTCGGCGTGCCTTTGACGCGCGCCACGACCGCTCGAATCCGCCTGAACGACCGGCCACACACGGGACACGTCAGCTCCAAGAAGAGCGGTCGCCGTGCAGCCGCAGTTCGATAGCACGCCATCGAGCAATACTTGGCTGCCGATCTCGCTATCGCGGACGGCGGCGGCGCAAAACGGACACCGCACTCAACGCACTCTCGCATCCGCTTTGCCTTGGCGGGCTCGTGGTTGTGCCTCGTGCAAGCTGTCGCGCCCCAAGAGATCGGCTTGCTGCAAACCACGCACGCGCGGCTCACGCCTTCTTGCCCTCCGCCGCTGTCCGCCTCTCGGCCAGTTCATCGGGCGTCATCTCCCGCATCGGCTGGCCCCCGCCGTGCTCGTGTGGTTCGACGATCCGGCAGCCGACCATCTCGCAGCGGTAGTAGACCCAGAATGACGCCATCAGCTCCAGGGTCTCGGGATCGACAGGTGCCTCGATGGGCGCTCCGCTCGGCTTGGACGGCACATGCGCCTTGGCGTCGAGGTCGGCCAGCGCGTACCGACCGTGAGCGTCGAGACGGAGCAACAGGTCGTCGGCGCACTCGATGCGGTGGCCGTCACTCGGCTCGCGCCACTCAGATGAGAAGCGGTTGTTGCGGTAGCTCATCAGAGCCTCGCGGAGGACGAGCGCCTCGGATGGGTTGATTGCGAGTTTCACCACAGCCTCCCGGTCTCGGAACCTTTTGAGCATGTCGCGCAGATTCCAGAAATGCCCGTCTCACAGAGGTTGACGTTCCATCCCATCAGGACGGAAGGGTGTGACGCAGCGGCCTGTCGGCGGTTCGGACGAAGGACGCCGAACTTGACGCGGCCCCGGATGAACAGGATCGAATCGGCCGTCTCTGCGGTCTGTTGAAAGACTTTGGTGTCTGTGTGGGCGGGCATGAGCAGGACGACGTAGCTCCCGGCCGCGCCCGCCTCGATGCAGCGGAGGACCCAGCGTTCGCGGGCCTTGCCGTAGGGCGGGTTCACGAAGATGGTGGCCGCGTCCCACGGCTCCGCCGCGCCGTCGACCGGCGGCGCATAGAAACGATCGGCGTCAGTCGGGTTATCCGGTTCCGTGCAGGGGTCGAGTTCGATCCCGCCAAGAATGTATTTGATTGGCTCCAAGATGTAGGGTGGTGTCAGTTGCACCTGTCGCGGATCGGCCTCGTCTCGATACCGGAGCGCATTGCTAAACCGCGATGCGGCGCTCACCGGACGCCCATTCGGAGATCGGTCTTGACGTGCTCCAACGTGCAAAGATGGAGCGCCGTGGGCATGTGGGGCTGGCCCCAGACGTCCCGGCAGACGTGCTCGGGGTCGAGCCGGTTGAGGATGCAGCGCTTGTCACGAGCGAAGACCTCGGCTCGGACTTCGGAGGTGACGCGGTCCCGGCTCATGCCACGACCTCGACCTTCGGACGCGGGCCGTAGAGGGCTTCGTCCCATTCACCCGTGAAGCGATAGCGTTCGATGGCCCGGGCCATCACCTGGGTCTGGATTTTCTCTCGGCGCTTCTCTCCGGCGTGACCCGCCTCGGCCTTGCGAGCCTCGGCCTCGAGCCGACCGTTGACCCGTGAGAGGAGCGTGCCGGGGTTGGCGTCCTTGGCGTGCTCCTCCCGGAGGGCCTTGGCGGCAGGGGCAAGGCCGAACGTCGATTCGATGCGGTCGAGCCAGTCGAGGGCGGCGGGCTTGACGGTCGCGGCTTTCGTCAGGCCGCGGTAGAGCGCCCACAGGTCGTCGTCGGTTTCCTTCCCCGGACCCCTACCTTCCGTGGAAGGGAGTTGATTAGAGTTGATAGGAGTAGAAGGCTGGACCAGCTTCCCCAGCGGGTCCAGCGCGCTGGACGTGAATTCGTGTTCAGGGTCCAGCGGAGTACCAGCGTCATCCAGCGGGCCCAGCGTGCTGGTATCGCTGGGCAGCAGCCGGCCCTTATCGTCCCTCTTCCCCTGAGCGGCGCGGGCCTGACCGGCGATGACCTGGGGGCTCTTGGGTGCCCACGCATCGAAGGGCTCGGGGCGGAACCCGTCATCGATGAGGAGCCCGACTGCGAGGAGGTCGGGCAGGAACCGGGAGCCGGTCTCGGTATCGAGGTCGAGTTCGGGACGACCGTTCCTCCGGGCGGCGGCGAGGGCGATCCAGTACGCCCCGACGGCGCTGTTGAAGTCGTCGGGATCGGGCAGACGCCGGGCGAGCTTACGGAACTTGCCGTCCGAGAGGAAGGCGGTATCGCCGAGGAAGAAGCCGGCGGGTCGACGCGGCATCAGCCGGCCCTCGCCGCGTCCAGCATTTCCGCCAACTCCTGAGACCGTCGCCAGCGCCAGCGTCTGGCCGCCAGACGATTACGCTCCCGCCTTCCAAGCGGCGTCTTCGGCAGGCGCACGGGCTCACCGGGCTCACCGTTGCACCTGCCCTGCGCCCGCATCGCCTCGGCCCACGCGAGCGGGCAGTCCTGGCAGGGCGTCGTCGCGGGGTTGCTCGTGACGAGTGCGTTCATGGCGTGCCAGCCGGCGAGCTCGTCCGGGGTCATGCAGAGCGGGATCACAGCGAGAGGGCCATCTGCGCGGGCGTCTCACGCAGCACGCGCCAGTTCCGGCCTGAGCAAAGGTGGCTGATCGTGGCGCGGCAGACTCCGAACAGGTCCGCGATCGCTTGGATCGTCAGTCCTTGTGATCGGAGCGCTAACGCCAGTCGTGCTTGGTCCTCGGTCAACTTGGCCGAGGGTGCGGAGGCCCCGGCTTGAATGCGGCGACGGGCCTTCGCATCGTTCGTGTTGTCCTGGTAGGTCCCGAGGAGTAGATGATCCGGTCGGACACAGGGCGGGTTGTCGCACTTGTGGCGAACGATCAACCCATCTGGAATCTGTCCGTGCGTCAGGATCCACGCGACACGGTGGGATGACTCCTGTCGTCCTCGGCACTTGACGCGCCCATATCCAGCACCAGACCCGTAGATCCAGCACCCAGCACCGCGCTTGACCCTTGACCAGAAACGCTCGGACTCGGACGGTCCGGTGGGCTTGTCAGTCGACCCGAACCGACGCAGTCGATACAGATGCATGCCGCAGAACCCATGCGCCGAATGCGGACGCTCGCAGAGCGAGCAAGTCATCGCAGCACCGCCGCATCCCTGACCACGCGATACCGGGCCGGCCTACCCGACGCCTCGATGACGTAGCCCGCCGCCCGGAGGTCGCTGATCCGCGCTCGCGGGTTCGACACGAAGGGGTACAGGCCGTAGGTCAGGTCGAGCATGGTGCAGTCGGGGTGTGAGCGGATGTAGTCGAGGACCCGTTCGGCTTGAGTCACAGCGAATACCTCCGTCGCCGTGCCCAGGGAACGAGGTGGGGTTTCGGGCAAGCGTGCCAGCCCCATCGTTCGATGCAGCACGCCGAGCAACCCAGATGACGCTTTGGCCCGAGGATCGGCGCTGAGAGCGCCCGCAACTCATCCGGGAGTCCGGGGGCGGCTGGGGGTGGGACGGGGGCGAGGATGGCGGGGTCCCATTGCTCACGGAGCTCCGCCACTCCAAGCCTCGGATGCACGAATGGTGGCCTCTCCTCAGCGGAATGGGCTTGCCGCTGCCGGTGATACACCACCAGTGCCTCATGCTCCGCAGTCGTGAGAGTGCAGATGCCGCCCCGGTTGTGAGTCATCGCTTCTGCGAGCTTCTCAGCAACCTCGCGCCACCCGATCACCGGAGCGCCCCATCCAGCTCGGCCTCTGTCGCCTCATCAAACATCGGGACGGACGGAGCCGGGGGTACTGCGGCCGGCTCCTCTGACGGGACTCCCGCCGCGTCGGGTGAAGGGCCAGCCCCGTGTGTCTCGGCTGGCAGCTTGTAGTCGTGCGTCTCGAAGTGGTCGACCCGCATCCGGTGGAACGTCGCTCGGCCCGCCTGCCGGACGGCGTAGACCTTGCCTCCGACGCGGCACCACTGGCCCTTGAGCGCGAGGGGGTCGGGCGTGGCAATGAGGATCGCCGCCGCAAGGTCGCCATCCACGAAGACCTGGGGGAGGTTCCCCTTGGCCGTTTCGAGGGCGAACCCGAACCACGGCCCGTCAGGGGCCTGCCGCACATCGAGCTTTGTGGGTGCCCCTGACGACGCAGGACTGACCCGGACCGTGCCCTCGCGGGTCTGGATGCCAAGCAGCTCCTCGACCTCACCCTTCGGCTCGCCGGCGGGAGGGGCATCGTTGCCCGGCATCTCATCGGCGGGCGTGGGCTCGTACCCGGCCAGCGCCATGATCCACGAGTATTGCTGGCGGAAAGCCCGTGACGTGGCGCGGGTCACGGCCATCGAGCGCTTCATGTGATCCGGGCGGGCCGTCCATTCGCCATCGCCGGGTCCCCCGGCCAGCGCCGACCCGCGCCCGATGATGAGCCCGTCCGAGAGGCGGATCAGCTCGACCGTGGCCTCGTATGCCCCGTTGTCCAGCGCCACGATCCCGTCCGGGACCTCCCGACAGACGACGTTGTCCATCCGAGCGATCGTCATCCAGGCTTCGACGTGCGGGTACTTCTTGCCCCGGATCGTCGTGAACAGGGCGCGCTTCTCGACGATGTCAGACAGGGCGTTCGCCATCCGGGTCGCCATCGCCACCATGTCCTCGGGCGTCGGCATTGCTGTCAGGCGATCGGGCTCCCGGATCACGAGGGCTCGCGGTTCGTCGTCGAGCGGCCCGTCGATGTCGAGGACCGTCCCGTCAGGATCCACGGTGATCGTGGTCGGCCCCTCGTCCGTCGCTGTTCGTCTCGGCGTCATGCTTCCCCCGTATGTCGTGCGGCGATCTCGTCGTCGCGGAACTGCTCAGCGTCGATGTGGCGTCCCGAAAGCTGTACGTCGAACTCCGCCACGAGGTGGCCCCCGAAGTCGAAGTAGCCGTAGACGAGCCGAACGGGGTCGCCCTCGACGCCCGCGCCTCGCTTGAACGTGACCCGGACCAGCTGCACGACCTCGGCCTTCGGGGTCGCATTGCACAAGCGGTGGTCAGTCATCGCCGCGCCTCTCGTTGCTCGTCGCGGTACTGCTCAAAGCGCCGGTCCTCTTCGATGGCGGCGGCGTCCTGTTCGTCGTACTTGACGGCCATGAGTTCGGCGAGGCGGCCTTGGTAGACCAACTCGGCCTCGGCCGGCGACCAGCCGACGATCGCTACCGGCAGCGGCTCGACGATGCCGTCCTGCGCCCAAACGCCGGCATTCGACATGAGCGCGTTGCGCTCGGTGAGAATGATTCGGTTGTCGGCCTCTTTGACCTCAGCCGGCAGGTCGCCGGCGACGTGAAAGCGGAGGCAGATCGCGTTCCACACCGCATCCTCGATGGAGCGGTACTCGGGGAGGTATCGCTTGAGCGGCCGCGGCACGTCGACGACATACGCCTCGGTCGCGTCGTGCAGCAGGGCGGCCAGCGCGTTCTCGGGCGCGACCCACTCGGACATGAGGACGCAGTGCTCGGCCACGGAATAGAACCGATCGAGATGCCCGCCGTACCGACACAGGAGCGAGAGGGCGTGGGCGATATCAGCCGGGTCGACCTCCTCCGGTCGCGGGTCCATCGGGTAGAACCGGCGGCCGGTGAACGTCTGCATCCAATCGCCGCGCGTCTGTTCCTCGCGTTCCCGGACGACCCGCTCCCAATCCGCCAGCTCATACGAGAGGTCCGCGGCGTCCTCGCCCGAGGCGTATCGCAAGCTCTTGCGGATCTGCTCCACGACATGGCGGGCTTCTTCGAGGGTGGCGGTGGCGGGGTTGTGGTAGGTCATCGGACCGGCCCTCGCTCCCAACAGGGCACGTCCTCATCCGTTCGCGGATCGTGCTCGACGACGAACGCCCAGCCGCGACGCTCCAACATCCCGGCCAGTCGTGACGAGTAGACAGACGCGAACACGATCCGGCGGTCGGTCGGCAGGCTGTCAAGCCATCGGCCTACGTCACCCTTGCCGGGACGCTCCGCCTGAACGATCGGGATATAGAGCCCGTCCGGGGTTTCGACGCTGTAGCCGAATACGCCAGGGCCGAGCGCCAGAGCGCCCTTGCGCATGTCAATGACGATTCCTTCGTCGAGCGTCACTTCCCGAAGGCCACAACTTTCTCGCCCTCGCTCATCTCCGCGACGTTGGCGAACAACAGCAGCCGGTCCAGCTCATCGAGGCGGACGCGGTACTCGGCCGCGAGGTCCGTCCAGCCGTGTTCCTCGTACATCTCCACGCAGCGGACGAGGTGGGCGCGGCGCTCGTCGGCCGCTGACTCCAGGCGCGTGGCGGTGGTGGTCATGCGGGGACCGCTTCCTCGTCCGCCGGGTCGGTCTCGGTGGGGACGTACTCGCGCGCGGCGGTCAGGACGGTAATGAGGCGGTCGCACGCATCCTTCCGAGAATCCTCGTCAAAGCCGAGCCGGACATAGACGTTCGACCCGAAGAACTCCCCGATGCGGAGCCCGCAGCCGGAGCCGTATTCGTACAGGGCGATCTTGGTTCGCGGGTAGGCGTTGACTTCGACGCTGATGCGTGCGCCGGCGGTCGTTTCTGCGGTCATCTACTTCCCCTCTGATACGGGGGCCGGCCGGACCTCCTCGCCCGACCGGCGCCCCTGCTAGCCCGCCCGTGAGCGGGTCTGACTCCCCGGCGGTGTCGGGATGGCGTAGTGGTGGTCGTTCCGGGGGTTCGTCAGGTGACCCCACACGACGACGGTGCCGACGAAGCGTTGGGCGATCTCGCGGCCACAGATGCGGCAGGTGGAGGTCATCGCCCGTTCCGCCTCTGAGCGTCGCGCCGCTCCCGTGGCACAAGGCGCTGGGCAACCCGGAGTACGGCGAGGGTCACGGCCCCGACGAAGACGACCGCGACGATCCAGGACTCGCCGATCAGATCCACGGCCAGTCCCCGTGGGCGTCCTCTACGCCGTGATCGTGGAACCCAGTGAAGGCCGCCCACCACGGACGGGAACAACGGGTATGGCGCTCAAACCGACGCTCTCCGGTCTCAGCGTCGAAGGGCTGGTATCTGTCCGTCTCGACGCTGATCTGCATCGAGCGTCCGCACTGACGACAATGCATCGGGGGCGTGGGACCACGGTGCGATCCGTGCCGGTACTGGAGGCCGAAGTTCGGGGGGGTCATCGGATCGTGCTCCGGAGGACGAAGCACGCGATGTGCCGTCCGGTGCCGTTGCCGGGAGTCCCGTCCTCAGTGGCGAGCCACCGCACGTCCCCGAGGTTGCGGACCTCCGCTCCGACCGCGTCCAAGAGCATCAGGACCCACTTGTCGATCGGGTAGACGAAGACGACCGTCTTGCCCTTCCGATGCTCGGTGATGGCCTTGCGAACCCAGGCCGTCGGCCCCTTCTTTCGACCTTCGTGGATGATCGAGCCGAACGGCGGGTTGACGTAGTTGGAGGAACCCCACTCGCACGTCAGCCCATCGAAGCCGTCGGGTAGGGGATAGGGGCAGGGATCGAAGTCGAAGTGGAACTCGGCATCGAGGGCCGCGTACAGGTCGGGCGGAGTCAGCCAGTAGTGCTTGCCGTCCGCCCCGTTCCCGGCGTGAAACTTGTTCGTGATGACGAGCTTCGTGATGATCGGCTCGGGATCCCAGAACGTCCGCGCCGAGGTGTTCATCGGATCGCCCCGAGCGCCCATCCAAGGAAGAGGAGCGCGCCCAGCCAGAAGGCCGCGAGTCCGGCGGCGAGGAGGGCGTAGGTCTTGGTGCGGGTCATCGGTGAGCGTCCGACCGAATGCGCCAGTCAAGGCCAACGCGGACGAACGCCAGCACCCACCACACCGCCATGAGGAGCGCCCCGACGAAGACCGACAAGAGAACGCCGCGCCAATCGCCAGCGAGCCCGGCATCCCATGCGCGGGCAAACTGGTTGCCGAACACGACCCAGGGAATGAGGTAGTCGCGCTGTCGAAGGGCGCTCACCGGATCACCCCCACCGTCTGTCCAAGAACGGCGTAGACCCAGATCAACGACCCGTGGAGGGTGGCGGTACCCATGACGAGGGCTGCCCGGAGAACCGCGCGGGTTATCACGGGAGCCACCGACCGGGCGGCACGATCCCGTCGTAGAAGTCGTCGACGTCCTCTTGGAGGATCGGCCCGGTCCGCTGCATCTGGTAGACGTTCGGGTCGACCCAGCGGGCGAGGGCTCGGAGGAAGTCGGCGATCCGGCGCCTCACAGGACGCCCCGGAGGAACAGCGCGAGGCTTCCGAGAGCGAGCGCCAGTGCGCCGACGCGCATTGCGAGAGCAAGCCGGGGCCGACCCATTCCGGCCCAGATCGCCCCGCACATGGCCCACGCCAAGGCGCAGGCAATCCAGCCGAAGGCGAGGACCACGAACGTGTTCATCGTGCCCCTCCCCCGACCGGCACTCCGCCGTCGATGACGAGGGCTGCCCGGAGGAAGGCGCGGGCGATCACGACGGGTCCTCCACCGGCTCTCCCGGGTGGACGCGGGCGACGTGGCGCGCGAGGTCCCGGAGGTGCTGGCCGCACAGCGGGCACTCGCCCTCGATGACGCGCTTGCGGAGCCGCGTGACGTGGCCCTTGGTCGCCCGCAGGGACGCCTCAGCGCCGTCAGCACGGGCACGTTCGGCGGCGAGACTGTCCTCGGCCCACTTCCGAAGTCGGGCCTGCTTCTGCGCCTCCGTCTCGCCGATGTAGTGGCGGGCGTGACCATTCGGGCAGTACCAGTCGCGGGTGTGGTCCCGGTGGCACTGGTCGTCCAACTCCTGGGGCATCGCGAACGGGACACCGCAACCGCCGCAGACCATGTCCACGAGGACTCCGGTGTAGTAGCGCGTGGTCATCGCTGCGTCCCTCCCGCGACCGGCACTCCGCCGTCGATACGCGCCGGCAGCTCGTTCTCACGGGCAAGCCGGACCCACGTCGGGACGTAGGGGCCGATGAGGATGGCGTCCGTGCATTCGCGGCAGAACGTCGCTCGGAGTTCGGGGTCGCTGGGCCAGTAGGGGCTACGGCTGCAGCCGGGTGTTCGGCAGGGACGGGGGGCGGTCACGGCTGGGTCTCCGAGAGGCGAGCAGCGAGAGCTCGGAGAGCAGCGGCGGGGGTGTCGGCGTCGGCATCGACGAATACGGCCGTGCCCATGACCTCGGGGCAGGCGTGGGCACGCGGCCCATCTGCGCCGCCGCTATCAACGTTTAGGTGCCACCCGTCCGGTAGCGCCGCCTCGGCCTCGGCCCACGCCGCGTCCAGCGAGTCCACTGGCGCGTAGGACTGCGTCCCTTCGTCGGAGGACACGACCCGGACCGGGGAGCCGCAGCATCCACAGGTCCGGGGGAGGGGAGCGGTCATCGGGGGACCTCTCGCTCACCGTGTGTGCGCTCGTGCTCGGCCTGTGCGACACCGTCCCGCCAGCCCCGCTGGTACGGCGCGGTTCGACCGACATCGTCGTGCGGGTAGAACCGGATGCGACAGTCAGCACACGCCCACAGGACAGCGCCCGGTGCGAGCGCATTGCTGAACGTCACGACCTGTTCATGGCGGCAGGGGAGGGGAGCGGTATCCAGAACGGGCTCCAAAACACCATCGGACGGCAGCGGGTGAGAGCCGACTGGGGCGGTCGCCGCCGCACGAACCGGGGTGTCCTGCGAGGCCGTGGAGAGGTCTGCAAAACCTCTATTCATCGGTTCGAATCCGATCGTCGCCTCCACCATTCCGGTTCTTGTGACCAGAACGGAGGGCAGATAGGCCCGCACTACCCTGCGGGAGCAGCATCACGGCGAGACGGCGCAGGACCGCGGGATCCTGAACGTGTCGTGGCAAACCCTGGGCCAATCGTGACCGCTCCACGAGGTTAGCAGCAGCCCGGCGGAGCTCGTCTTCCGTCATCCGCCCGCCGCCAATCGTGCCTCTTCGGCATGCTTGCGGGCGTTGAGTAGGGCCATGATGACGGCGCGTTCGTCGGGGTCGAGCGAGTCCAGCCGCGGGGGGCCATCGGTGCACACATGCTCGGGCGCATGAGGATGGGGCTTGTCGCAACTGCATCGGTACATGCGTGGGACTCCGTGAGAACAGGTGCTCATGCCGCGAACCTCACGTCATTCAGACAGGCTGCATGTCGTTCAGCCAGGATCTCGATCGCCTTTTCGTGGAGTGCGAAGGTCCGGGCACTTCCCTCTAGGCCCTTCATGAGCAGAGCCATCCGCTGGTGATGATCCTCGATGCTCGCGGCACCCCATGTCGTGGCACGGCCGTCGCCGAGTGAGAACGAGGAGCCGAGCAACTCCACGGTGAGCTCCAAGCGGACGTTCTGACGGAAGTCCTCCATGAAGGCCGCGATGCGTCCCCAGCCATACCGGCGGTCGTATTCGAGCGGATCCTCTTCGGCGAGCCGTTCTCGCTCCGCCCTGGATTCTGCGTCGGCCTTCCGCTGTTCCTCGTGGCGCTGACCTTCGGGTGTCTCAGTCACCCAGCGTCGATACTCCCGCGAGTTGCGGGGAGCGAACCATGGGCTCGCCGCCCATTCCGCGCGCCTAGCCTCCCGCTCTGCCTCATTGGCGGCCTGACGTTCAGGCCACGATGCAATCGCCGCTTCCCTCTCGGCCGCCAACGTGGCGCGATGCTCAATCTCACGCGCCCGACCTCGCCGTCGCCACTCAATCCGGTCGGCCAGCAGCGCCGCCAACAGGGCTGTGCGCTCGCTAGCGCGCAGCGTCCTCACGGCCTTGTCAGCGACCCACTCCGGGGCATGGTCGGGGAACTCATCGTCGAAACGTGCGGCCAGCAGTCCGACGGTAAGATCAGGGCTTTCGCTCACGCCAGCGCCTCCTGCATCCGCTCCGCGGCATCCCGCGAAAGCTCGGGGACCCGGTGCCCTCCGAGTGCCGCTTGGAGCCGGTTCGCCGCGTCGACCTTTCGATGCCAGCGGAGATACTCGGAGGCGGCCAGGGCGATCTCGGGGCTATCCGACATAAGAGCGATCGCCGTGTTGCATCGAGAGCAGAGGAGCGCCCGCGACCGGGAACTGTCGTGGTCGTGATCGATGCTCAGACGACGCACTCGACCCTTCGCGCTCTTGGAACTCTCCGGCCGGCGGCAGATGGCACAAAGCCCGCGCTGTGCTCGGAAGAGTCGCTCGTACTCATCTCTCGGCAAGAGCGTGACGGTATGGATACCAGCATCCCGGCGGCGTTGCGTGTTCAGACGCTTCAGCTCATGGGCTCGGGCCTTCTCTTCCGGGGTCCGCTTCTGGCGACGTGCCCGCTCCTGTTCCAACTGGCGAGCCTTGACGCCCGGACGGCGGCGATACTCGGCCATATACAGCCGGCGGCGCTCAGTCTGTTCGGGCGTCATCCGAGGGCCTCTTGCATCTTGTCGGCTGCTTCCCGGGCCATCTCAGGGATACGCCCGACGTAGATGTCCATCGTGACCCTCACGGTCGAGTGGCCCAAGATCCGACTCACGACCGGCAGCGGCACCCCGACCCCAAACAGGACGGTCGCGCACGAGTGCCGGAGGTCGTGCAAGCCAACCCGAGGCAGCCCCGCCGCCGCCAGGTCCGCCCGCAGTCGCGGCAGGAGGTTCGTCGCGTGGTGCGGCATCCCCCGCTCGGTCGTGAAGACCAGCCCCTCGAGGCCAGTCGCGCCGCGGTCGGATGCCTGCTGCTCGCGCTGCGTTCGGAGGGCGTCGACGCCGAGCTGAGTCAGCGGGATCGTTCGCCGGCCCTTGGCCGTCTTCGGTGGGCGGAGCTGCCACTCGCCGTCGACCCGCTGGAGGGCGTGGCGGACGGTGATCGCGGCGGAAACACCTCGTCCACCATCGTCTGCGACAACCCGGCTTTGACCGCCTCCGACCGCATCGCTTCGTAGATCCGATCCTGTATCTCGCGTTCTAGCTCCGGCGGCCAGCGTCGCGGCATGAGCGGCATCGGTCCCTCCAAAGGTGACGTCCCCCCACGCCAGCCCCAGCGCCTCGGAGATCCGCAGCCCGGTCGTCACGAGGATCGTCCAGAGCGGCCCGTAGCGGGTGCCACGGGTGCTGTCGAGGAGGACGCGGGCCTGGGCGGCGTCGAGGATGGGGCGCTCGCGGTGGGGGAGTTTCGGTGCTTCTGCGAGAGCCGCAACGTTTCGAGAGACAAGTCCATCTCGGACAGCATCGGCGAGTGCCCGGCGGAGAGTGGCCCGATGATGACGGCGTGTTTGTCCGTCGAGTACGGGTAGACGTTGACGACCGTCCATACCGCCGCTTCGATGGTCCGCCTCTTGGTCCAGGAACTCACGAACGTCCCCGATTGACAAGTCGGACAACCGACGAGCACCCAATATCGGCGCGATGTGGACGCGGATGATCGACTCGTGCTTTCGCCACGTCGCCGGAGCGAGTCGAGGACGGACATCACTCACCCACCGCTCTAGGTAGTCCCCAAGCCGGATACGGCTCGCGTCGATCGCCTCGGCGCTGAGGGCGCGCTGCATGGCGCGGAGTTCGGCGAGGGCTTCGGGCCGCGTCTTCGCCTGCCGCCGTCGGCGACGTCCGTCGGGCAGACTGATCGCCGCCACCCAGACGCCCCGCGCCTTGTGCCAGTACAGGGACCCCTCGTGGTGCGAACGCACGCCCGGTATCGTACCCCCCGAGGTAGGCCCGGAGCGCGTCTTCGGAGAACCGCAGCGCCCGCCCGAGCCGGGCATGGGGAAGCCGGCCCGCTCGTGCCTCGGCGTACACCGTGTCAGTCGAGACACGAAGGAACGCGGCGGCTTCGCGGGCGTTGAGCGTCACGCCACGGCCCCATCGACCACGTCGGGGTGGAGGCGCGACAGCGCGCGGCATAGGTCGATGACTGACGCCTGCCAGTCCTCAGGTGCCCGTCGCTGGCCCTTGCTGTAGGCATAGACGGTGTTGACGGATCGCCCGGTGGCGGCGGCAATCTGGGTGAGCGTCAGGCCGCTGTCGTGAACAGCTCTGCGCCACGGGTCCATCTCGCTGCGTCTCTTCATGGCACAGAACAGTAACGGTACCGGCACAGGTCTGTCAACCCGATTGCACAGCGCGTTCGCGCTCAGGCGGTGCAGCGGTGCACCGGAATGATGGTTGCATTCTTGTACCGCGCCCGGTACAGTTCGCGCCTGAGCGCGCGTCTAGGTCAGGAAGTACCCCCGTTGACTGACGACCAGATCAAGCCCGGCGAGCGGTTCAAGCGCGCGGTCTTCGCGGCTGCCGCCTACCAGGGCATCAAGGGCTCGGAACCGGCGATCGTACGCGCGACCGGCGTAGCCCGGAACACGCTGCGCCGACTGTTCGCGGGTCAATCGCCAGATGGGCAGACCCTGGAGAAGATCGCGGCGGGCCTCAATACAACGCCGGGACGCCTACTTGCAGCGAGGGAGGGGCGGTCTACTGGCGGTCTAGAGCAGATCGCTTTGGAAATCCAGTGGCTCCGCGAGGCACTCGTGCCGGGTCTGCTCGATGATGTCGTCGAGGCCGGCGACGTGGAAGGAAGTCGTCGACTTCGTAGCCGAGCTCGATCAGGGCCACCCCGGCCCGCTCGACAGCCTGGGCGACGTCCTCTCGCAGACGGAGCAGAACGCGGATGACTCGCGGATCAGACCACACGGATAAGACCTCCGCGCGCGCTCGGAATGGATGATTCCGGCGGGGGTTCCCGGACCTCCGCGATGAAGGGCTAAGGGTACGCCGTGAGGGAGCGGGGGACAGTGGGGAAAACCCTCACGGACATGCCGAAACAGGCCCCCGAGGGGGCGGTCCGGGGTACGTTCGCCTGGCGCGTGCTGGCGCCGCTCCTCAGCCTCGGCGGCTACGCCCTGACTCTCGGCATCCTCGCCTGGGGCTTCAGCACGGGCGCGTTCCACATTCCCGGCGGCGACGCCCTGATCTGGGACCGGGTAGGGGATGCCCTCCGCTCGGGCGCCGAGGTCTACGTCCGAACCCCGACGCTCTCGGACACCTTCTGGTACTCCCCGCCGTGGGCCGTCCTGTTCGCGGTCGTCTCGTGGTTGCCGGTGCAGGTGACGGCCCTCGCCATCATCGTCTGCGAAGTCGCGTCCCTCCGCTACATCGCCGGCTCGTGGCTCCGGGTCGGCTACCTCTGCTGGTTCCCGCTCGTGGCCTTCGAGCTGCCGTCGTCGCAGTTCAACCTCATCATGGCCGCCGCCATCGCCGCTGCGCTCCGGGGTGATCCGCGGCTCGCGGTCGTGATGGGCACAGCAAAACTAGGCCCCATCCTAGCGATCCGCGACGGCTGGCGTCGGGCGGTGCCGGTGGGGCTGCTGCTCTGTGTGGTCACGATCCCGTGGCTCGGGCTCTGGCCGGCGTGGGTCGGGCACCTCATGTCGAGCTACGGGGCGAACCTCGCGCCGGGTGCGACGATCCTCATCCCGTTCGCACCCCGACTCATGGTAGCTCTGGCACTGGTCCTGTACGGCCGCCCGTGGGCGCGGGGCCTCGCGGCGATGGTCGCGGTGCCGTCGCTCTACTGGGTGTCGGCGGTCATGCTGCTCGGGCTCGCTGGCGATGCTCGTCGGGGTGGTGCCGTTGCTCAGGCCAGCAGCCCGCTCACCAGTCCCCCGGGAGTTTTAGGTAGGTCACGGTGCCCCGACCCTCCGCCTGTCCGACGCCCTGGATCTTGATGTTCGGGAAGGTCGTTCGCTTGAACGGGAAGAGGGTCGGCTGGGCGAACCGGATTCGGCTGGCGTCGCTGATCTCGTTGAGGGTGTTGATCCCGCCCGCCGCGCCTGATTCCAGGAGGATCGTCCAGGCCACGTCGTGGCTGGATGTGTGGAGCATGAGCCCGTCGGTGAAGTCGGTCGGGAAGGGAACGGTCGTGTCGTTCGTGGTGGTCTCGGTATCCCCGAGCTGGTAGTGGGTGAGCTCGCTGATCCGGGTCAGGCGATCGAAGAACAGCGCCCGCGGATCGGAGGCGTATCGAGAATCGCCGCCCGTCACGAGGTTGGGCTGGCAGATGTAGAACGACGAGCCGGCGTTGCTGGCGTCGGTCGTCACCGTGGCGCCGGCCGAGAGGAGGTGCGCGTCCCAGATGTGGCAGACGCGGTGGAACCAGGACACCCCGCCCCCGGTCGCGGCGAGGTACCAGCCGTTGACGAGATAGTCCCGCTCTCCGGCGCCCACGGTGTGGGTCTGGGAGGTGCCGATGTCGAAGACGTAGGCATCGGGATCGAGGAGGGCGGCGAGGTCAGACCAGTAGTTGACCTCGTCGGCGGACATCGAGTAGCCGGGCACTTCGAAGCTCCCTCCTCCTCCTACCAGCAGCAGGCGTCTGAGCACATTCAGCCGCCCGCGACCTTCGCCGCGGGGATGACTCGCCATCCGGTCCCCGCCACGACAGAGCCACCCCTTGGGAACTGACCGAACAGATCCCAGACGATGGTCCGCGGCTTCCCCACGATCAGGACCGGGAGGCTCCGCACCTTCATCACTGCCACGGGTTGCCCGAGACGTTCAGGTCGCCTTCCAGGTAGCACATTCGGAACGTGCTGTTGCCCGCGCCCCAGCCGGTCACGAAGGTCGGCGTGTCGTCCCAGGTGTAGGCCGCCTGAAAGTGGTTCCACGGAGCGGCCGTGGTGATCGCCGCCGCCTGCCAGATCGGGACATTGGCCGCGGCGTTGAGGGTCACGAGCATGTATGCCCCGGCCGCGATGAGGACCGGCGCCCCGGTCGCCGCGATGGCCCGCCAACCCGTCCCGCCCGGCGCCGCCGAACCGCCACAGAGCAGCGTCGCCGCGGTGTCGCTCGCGGAGTAGTCGAACAGGCCCCAGCGGATGACCCCGGTGTTGCTCGTCTGGATGTTGCACTGGAGGGAGGTCACGTACATCGGGGCCGGCACGATGATCGGGATCGCCTCGGCCTGATCGGCGGAGCTGTTCGTCGTCGTCGCGAGGAGCGGCATCCCGATCGGCAGCACCGCCACGACGAAGCCGGTTGCTCCTCCCGCTGATGGCGTCTCCCATGTCGGGGCCACCGTCGTTCCGGCGGAGGTGAGCACCTGCCCGGCCGACCCGTTGGCGAGCCGCGTTGGGGTTCCCGATGCGCCGCCGTAGATGACGTCGCCGCCGGTCGTCATGGGGTTGGTCATGCCGCCGCTGATCGTGGCCCACGCCGCCCAAGTGGAGACGCCGTCGGACTGCGTGATTGCCCCGGTGTCGGTGGCCGAGTAGAGGGTCCCGCCGCCAACGGCGTTGGCTGCGGGCCGGGAGGCCGCGACCCCCTTGAGCAGGAGGCCCGGAAGACTCGTGTCGGTCATCGTCGTGCCCTCGCCGCCGCCTCGGCGACCTTGTAGAGCCTCTTCCAGAGCCGGACTTCAGCGGCGCTGGCGCCGGCTCCGAGGAAGGCGGGGCACGGGCACTTCGAGCAGGTGTCGTGCCACTTGCGTTCGTGGGTGCATCGGCACCGCTCGTCTGGGTCCATCTAGGCCTCCACCATGATCTGGTTGCCGCTCCCGTCCACGGCCGGGAGATAGTTGCCGGTCGTCGGATCGAAGACCGTGGCCGGCGTCCAGCGGAGCGCCGAGTTGCGCCAGACCGAGCCGTCGTACCGGAGCCGGTCGGCGGTCGCCGGGGTCGTGATCGTTACGTCGGAGAGATCGTCGAGGGCCGCGACTGACGCCCCGCCCCACGGCCCGCCGACCCAGTTGGCCCCGCCATCGACGGACGTCAGGACGATGACGGTCGTCAGGGTGTTCGCCGGTGGGTCGGGTGCCGTCCCGGCCAGCCACGTCACCGAGCCCGGCCACGTCCACGTGTTCGTCCCCGAGGCGGTGATCCAGAAGGTCAGGGTCGAGGCCCCGGACCCCACGGGCGCCGAGATGGTGAAGACGCAGTTGGCGTCGAGGGTGCCGGTGTGGACGTTGCCCGCCGTCGGGTCGAAGGTCTCCGTGGCGCCCATCGCGCCGTGGGCGGAGATGACCGACTGGCCGCCCTCGATGTTCAGCTCGGCGTTCGAGGTGCCGGAGATGTCGGAGAACACGAGCGCCGTCGTGCCGAGGGTGATCGTCGCGTTGGTCGTGCACTTGTAGATGCGGTCGGCGTTGACCGTGCCCTCGGAGACGAGCGTCGCGGCCCCGACCGCCTGCGAGCCGGTCGAGAAGTCCGGGGCGCGCACCGCTGCCACGGCGGCGCCGAGCCAGATGTAGATGCCGTTCTCGGCGGGGTCCGTCTGGTCCTTGGCGAGGAAGCGGTCCTGGAGGGCCATCGTGACGCCGTCGATCGTTGCGCCCGGTCCCGAGATCGTGAGGTTCCCGGTCGAGGCTGCGCGGACAGGCTCCTTCCACGCCGAGACCGTCGATGACGAGGGGTGGGTGTGCGCAGGAACCGCGGACGATCCGCCGCCGGGCGAGGCCGATATGCCGGTCGTCCCGTTGCCTCCGGGGGCGTCGACCATCTGCGTCGACCCGAGCTCCACCTTGATCTCGAGATCGGTGACTTCCTTGGCCGCCGCCGGCTCGATGACGTTGATCGCGGCGATCTCGATGTCCACGTTGTCGAAGTCGAACTCGCCCGTCCCGGTGTCGAGGGAAACGGTGTCGCCCACCCAGTAGTGCTGCCAGGGGAGATAGAAGCCGAGCGACTCGTCTGGCCCGACCCCGTCCTCATCGCACGACGAGACGCGCACGATCAGCGATTCACTCCGCAACTGGCGCTCGGCGAGGTCCGCGTCCCCGACCGCGTCGAGGGTCGCCGTGATGCTTCCGGTCGTGGTGATGAACGCCTCGCGCGTGACCCGGCTCGCGGCATCCGCGAGGGACGACACGGTGGACGCTTCCGCTTCCCCGTAGACCCACTCGTGCGTCGCCACCCGTGACGGGCGGATCTGCCGGGTCAGGCCCTCCGCGATGTTCGTGCCTGCGACGAAGCGGACCTTGCCCGCGGCGAAGGTCGCGCTGCTTCGGTCGGTCCCGAAGCTGTTGTACGCGGAGAGGACGAAGGTCGGGGACATCTGAATGGTGATGGCCCCGGTCCCGATCAGCCTCCCGGCCACCGATAGCAGGCTCTCACCGATCTGCGCGCTGAACTCGTCCGTCGCCGTCGAGCTGGCCCACGCCGCGGCGTTGCTGTCGTTCGTGTAGTCGAAGTCGATGGTGAGAAGCGGCAGGGGGACTGTGGGCCGGTCGCCGTCCTGCGCCTCCTCGATGATGCGGCGGAGCATCTGCCCCGGCTTCGATCCCGTCCCGGCCTGGTACAGCCTCCACAAGCCCGTGTACGGGTCCATGCCGCCCGTGATGTAGGAGTGAGTCGCCATCCTCGCGAAGTCGAGGTAGTCGAGGCTCCCGTTGCCGGAGAACGTCAGGGTTTCGCCGCCCTGTTCCGCGGAGTCGAGGAGCCGGAAGTTGCCCTCCTTGAGGAAGAAGCCGTGTCGCGCGGTGTCCCAGCCGATGATACCGGGGATGCGGACATGGACGAATCGCACGTCCCCGTCACCATCGCCGAGGATCGCCGCGGTCGCGTCGGATGAGCTGCGGTTGATCGAGAACTTCCCCGAGCCCGTCCCGTCCTTCTCGATGCGGAACGACTTGTCGAAGGCGTCGCAGAGGGTGGCGAGGTACGTCAGGGCCGGAGTGGTGGCGTCCCCGAGGGAGTAGACGTCGAACGCCACCGGGGCGTCGCACGTCGCCAGTGGCGAGGAAGCCGTCTGGATCATCACGCCCGCGTACGGGTACGCCGAGCCGATCGTGGCCGAGCCCGTCAGCGGCGTTGTCGTCCCGTTCCAGCGCATGACGAGCGTGTGCGGGTGCTGATCGCCCGAGCCCGCCGGGGGAGACGATGCGTCCTTGTCCGCGTTGTAATCGAGGGTCCAGCCCGTGCCGGGTGTCGCGGGGACCGCTCCGCCGAACCCCGTGTCGTACGTCGCGCCGTAGAGGATCAGTTGGCTGCTGGTCGGCGCTGTCACCGCCCCGAGGCCGAGCGTCGCGCTCGTGCCCGCGTTGTCGGATTCGTAGACCACGACATCAGTCGCAGGATTGAAGGTCGCGAAGTCGATGTCCGTCTCGTGGACGAAGTTCCGCGAACTCGCTGTCGGGTAGGTAGCCGTAGCCGTCGAGGCTCGGTACCACCATCGACCGTGGTCTCCGTCGGCCGCGCCGTTCGTCGATACATCGGCCGACACGGCCGTCCAGCCCGAGCCACCGTTGCTCGCGACGCCGTCCCGCTGTGTCTCATAGCAGAACAGGACCTTACCCGCGACGGTCGGCGCGTCAAACACGACCTCGCTGATGCCGTTGGCGTTGGCCTTCGTCTGGACGCTCGTCGCCATCTAGGCCCAGTCCGGCGGGTTGCCCACCGCTTCGAGCTCAACGTCCACGGTTCGGAAGACGTCCCCGATGGGGTCGCCCCATATCGCGTTGACGAAGCGGGCGGTGATCGACTTGGAGCCTGACGGGAGCCCGAGATAGGGACTCGTGGCGACGAGGGACTTCGCCGCGTCGGTGGGATCAAAGAGGGCCTGGAAGATGACGACCGTCGCGCGGTAGCTCTCGCGCTCGGATTCCCCGGCCGTGCCGCTGCCGGAATAGGTGCCGCCGCCGGCGAGGAACCCGCGGAGCCGGAGAGGACGGCGGTGCGCGGTCCGGCTGAGGGGTGTCTGGCCGGGACGTCCGGGGATCGTGAGGTCCGAGCCCCTGACCTCGGCCATTCCATCGAAGCCGCCGACGAGTTCGAGGTAGATGCCGTTGACATCGTGGATGTCCGTCCCACCGAAGGTGAGGTCAGCCACGACTGAACGACGCAGCGCGCTGGAGCGCAGACACGACGTCCTCCTTCTCATCGCCGATGCGGCCGGTGAACGTGAGGTTCAGGTTCGTCACCGAGGAAGCGGCATCCTGGGTCGGAGTGATGAGGGTCCCGCCCGGGATGGACTTGATCTGTTCGATGCCCGACTCACCGACCCAGCCCGTCCCGCCGGTCGGGAGGAACCCGCCCTCCGCGAATGTCGAGAGCGCGCCGCGGGGTGCCGAGGTCGTCGTCGTCGTCGGGAAAGAGCCCGGCTTCGGGAGCGGTGGCGGGCTGTCCTGCTTCTCCCGCCGGCCGGCATTCGATTCGAGGTACGTCACCCACGTGTCGAGGAGGCGCTTGGCGAGCTTCCGCGCAGCGTCGCCGATGACGGACTCCTTGCTCTCCATGCCCTCCGCGATGCCTTCGACGACCGCCCCGCCGACGTCGCGATGCTGCGAGTGGTTCGCGAACTCCTGCTCGATGATGTCGTTCGTGCGCTCCGCCTGGGCGCGGATCGCCGGATCCTTCGACGCGAGCCCCGCCGCGAGCGCGTCAGCCGAATCCTTGCCCCAGCTCTTCGCCTCGACGCCGAGTTGGCGGAGTCGGTCCTCGATGATGGCCCGGGTCGCCTCTGCCTGGGCGATGACGATGGGATCGTTGGCCGCGATCCCGGCTGCGAGTTCCTCGCCCGTGAGGAGCCCGATGAGCTTCGCCACCTCGGCGACCCGGGACATCGTGTTCTCGACGGCCGTGCCGAGCGATTCCATCGCCTTGTCCACCGCGCTCCGCTTGTCGAGGAGCCCGCTCGCATACGCCGACAGCGTGTCGAGGCCCGCCTGGCGCGCGTCAGCCTCCGTGTCCTCGAAGGTGTCGTCGAGGCCGTCGAGCATCTCCTCGCCGCCCGCGGTCACGACACCCTCGCCGTCCGCCAGGGCATCACCGATGGTCGGCGGCAGTCCGGCGGCACGCCGCGCGAGTTCTGCGTCCAACGCCGCCATCTGCGCTTCGAGACTCTTGCGGGTATCACCCGTGAACAGTCCAGCGTCCCAGACGCCCTCGAGCTTCTCGAGCCCAGCCTTGACGGCGGCCCGCGATTGTTCGAGTTGGGTCGTCGTGCCCTTCGCGATCTGCTTCGCGATGTCCGCGCCGATCTGCTCGCTCTGATTGCCGAGCTCGCCCTTGATCCGGTTGTACGTCTCGACCATCGCAACGACGGCGACCGCCGCGAAGGCGACGGCGGCGAACTTCCCGAGCGAGCTGCCCATGAAGCCGCCGAGCTTCGAGCCGGCCGCCACCGCGGCGCCCCTGACCGCACCCATCCCGGGGATCTTCATGAGGGTCGATGCGATCGCCCCGCCGATGATCTGGGCGCCGGCGAATGCCTTGGCGAAGAGGCCGCCGAGGAACGCGCCCGAGCGGTTGATCGCACCAGCCAGCCCGGTCTGTCTGCCGAGCGAGATGTCCTGGAAGAACCCCGCGAGCGCCGGGCCGGCCTTCCCGACGATGCTCCCGGCGAGCTTGCCGAAGCCCGCGGTCAGGGCCGGCAGGACGTAGAGCAGCGGCCCCAGCGTCTGGCCGATCGAGCCCAGGAAGCTGAACGCGTCGCCGAACTCGACCTTGGCCCTGTTGAACACCTTGGCGAGCGTGTCGCCGAAGTCCTCGGTGGCGGCCGTCGCGGTCGCGATCGTCTCGTCGGTATTGTTGATGACCGCGAGCAGGTCCTCGGTCGCGAACCGGCCCTCGATGATCGCCGCGGCGAGGTCGGGTCCGGCCCGCAGGCCGAAGAGCTTGATCGATTCCCCGACCGGGTCCGCGGACTTCTTGATCGCGTCGAGCTTCCGGCGGAACGCCTCGCCCATGTCGGCGGCCTTGACGCCCTCCTTCGCCAGCGTCTTGACGCTGAACTTGAGGCCGGCGAATGCTGTCTCGGTGTTGACGCCTTCCTTCTCCCACTTGCCGAGGAGGGCGATCGATTCCTCGAACGAGAAGCCGAGCAGGCGCATCGGTGCGCCGAACTGGACGACCGTCTCCATGAGGTTGGTGACGCCGATGCCGGTCGCCTGACTGGTTCGGAAGAGCTTGTCGAGGGCACCCGTCTGGTCCTCGGTCGCGATCGACCAGTCGCCGAAGACCCGGGTGGCCGCGGCGACGTTCGCCACCGCGTCGGTCTTGGTGATCCGGGAGAGATCGAGGATGTCCTTCGCGAGCGTTCGCAGGCCCTCGCCGGTCTGGCCGGTGCGCGTATTGAGATCGGCGATCACCTGGCCGACGAGCCCGATGTCATCGCGGACCGATCCGGCCACGGCCTTGAAGTCGCCCTCGAGTCCCTTCAGCGCCTCGCCGGTCGCGCCCGTGCCGATACGGATCGTGTCGAAAGCCGCGTCGACCTGGCCCCCGAGCTTGGCGGCGGCGACCGCGACCGCGCCGAAGGCCGCGCCGAGGGCGGCCCCGATCCGGGCCGGGGAGAGGGCCGACTTGAGCCGGCCCGCCAGCGACTGCCCGGCCTTGTCGCCGGCCTTGGCGACGTCGGCCGCGAACTTCTTGTCGTCGACCAGGAGCCGGAGAAAAACGTCTCCAATATTCACGTCAGGCCCCCATCACGACGTACTCGGGGTGCTGACGAGCGAGGCCCATGATGGCCGCCTCCAGTGCCTGTCCGGTGAACCCCTGCGTCCGGGACTGGGAGCGGTTCATGCGCGACTTCCAGCGTCGATAGGCGGCGGCGTCGTGGATGAAGCCCGTCCCGAGACGCACCGTCTCGACGGCACGCTCGAACTCGGAGAGCGACTGCTCGTTGCGCCGTTCGGAGGCGGCATCGAAGTAGGCGACCAGTTGCTCATCGGTCAGTTCACGCTCGACATACGCGTTGCTCCAGCCGTACTCGGCGGCAAGCCACTCGATGGACCGGGAGTGGTCGAACTGCCGGCCGCCAGACCGGCGACGGCTTTTGGGTTGGCGGCTTGCCACACGAGGAGGACGCCGCGCAGGATCTCCGAAGCGGTCGCGAGGCCCGTGACTTCATCCGCCGATGGCAGGACGCCGGACTGGTCGTATGAGAGGAGCAGCTCGTAGCACGCTTCGTGCTCCCCGAGCAACAGGCGCAGGATCGACTCGGGATCGGCAGACGACGCCTCGATCGCGCCCGCCACCGCGGCGAGCTGGCCTTCGAGCGTTTCGAGCCAACGCCGGTTGTCCCTGATCGAGAGGACCGGCAGCTCATAGGTGATCCCACCCAACCGAACGCGGATGCGGTTGGACCAGATGTCCGCGAGGCTGCGCGTGGGGCCGGCCTCGGGCAGGAGCGGCGCGAGGGCCGCCCCTGCCGTACGGACCAGTCGCCCGCGCCTCACCTGGGAGGTGACGCGGGCAGCGCCGACGGCGAAGCCGAGGACGCCACCCAACGCGAGGGCGAGGACGATTTCCATCACGAGACGCCGGTCAGGATCCGGATCCGATGCGGCGAGGCCGTCAGGTCGGCCGGGTCCCAGCGCGAGGCCAGGACGTAGCGGGGAGCGAATAGGCCGTCGTCGGTGAGGGTTCCCTCGTAGTTGCCGGACTGGATCGCGTTGTCGACCTCGAACTGGAACTCGCCGCCGCCGAGGCGCTCCACCTGGAGCTCCCAGTCGGCGTAGTCCGCCGTCGGGATGCGACGGGTGTCGTCCTCGTCGATGGTCGTGACCTCGCCCACGGTGGCCGAGGACGAACCCGGCAGGCCGGCCGAGAGGACGGTGGCCGAGACTTCGGGGAAGGTGGTCTCGAGGAAGCCCTCGGACCGGGTGATGTAGTCGGTCCCGACGAGCTTGCCCTTCACGCCGTTGAGTTCGGGCGTGAAGATGTCCCGCTCGATGCGGAAGACGTTGTCCTCGGTCGAGGCGCCGAGGCTGATCTGGTTCCGGTAGACCTCACCGGCTCCGACTACCAGATTCGTCGGTGTGTCGCTGGTGACTGGCAAGAGAAGTACCTCCCGCGAGTGGGGAGATCCCTGGTCCGGCGTTCACTCGCACTCGCGCCGGGGGGAGCCTTGGGGCCTCTAATACATAGGCTTCTCAGCCGTGATCTTGACTGTGCCCCTCACGAGGATGGTGATGACGCTTTCATCCTCGCTTCCGACATATTGGCCCACGATGTAGACCGTCGGACTGACAAGGTCGATGGTGAAACCGTCATCATCGGGGTCCAGTTCGACGACCCGCGACAGATCGATCGGGAGCGTCAGGATCGGTGCCGTCATGTCTCGCTCGTAATATCCGGATCAGGGGGTAGGTTGATTACGATGTTGACGGTCAGGTACGCGACCCCGTTCTCCGGGATCGTCAGTACCCAGTCATCGACCGTTGCCCACGGGAACGGCTGACCATCGATGGTCAGGCCGTCGAAACCGACGATGAGCCGGTCGGGCTCTTTCTTCGGAGTCTCCGTCTCCATCCGCTTCAACGGAGAGGTGTATCCGAGCATCGGAATGTCCTGCATGGCCGCTCCTACTGATAGACCCGGTTCGCCGCGAGTTGCCGCGGCCAGAGCGCCTCTTGGCACTCCCACAGCTCGATGAGCGTTGCGCCCGCGTCCGCAGCAATGACACGAGTTCGCTCGTCGCGTTGGGCGGCACCACCGCGGCCGCGATACGGACAGGTCAGATCGACGGACCTGTGGTCATGCCAGAAGCAGCCGTTCACCTCTATGAGCGTGAGGCGATCGGGGCTTCCGTAGTCGAAAGCGTGGCGTCCGATGTATATCTGAGGCTCGAACCCCGGCAGTAGCGCCGCCGCACGGAGTTCCAACTTGGAGCGCCATACGCGCCCACCTGCGGCGCGCCAACGCTCCAGTCCGGCTTGCTGCTTGGCGAGATGGTCTGGCGAGGGCCGCCTACCAGCGAGCGTGGCCCCGATCTTCGCGCGGGTCTCAGCACTGACCGAGTGGCCCATGAGCGACGCGCTCGTTCGCGCCTTCTGCGTATCGCTCTTCTGGACGCCACGATGCCGCCTACTCACGGCCACACGAGTGGCCTCGCCGGGTGCGCGCCCACGCAGCGTGGCGGCGATCTTGGCCCGCTGTTCTGCGGGCATAGGTGGACGCGGACCCCGGACGGTCCGAAGTTCGGATCGCTTCGGCCCTAGGTACCGAACACCCCGGCGCTCATTCGGGCGGCCAGGACGACCCTTCAGGGCAGCAGAAATCTTAGCCCGCCACTCCGGCGTGAGCGGTTGACCCAACCTATGTCCCATAGAATCGCCTCTGGTTGGCCCGTGCCCCGCTATACCAGCCCAAAACATGATCCCGCCGACGGGGCAGGCGGCTACCGGTTCGCAGCCCCGCCAGACGGTCGACCGAGACGTCACGGACGCAGACGCTCTCGCAGTCGGCGCACATGAGCAGGCGGAGGTCACGCACGACACCGTCGCGGCCGACGTGGCGACCCTCGCGGAAGACCTGGAGCCGATGGACCTCGGCGAGACACACCGCCCGTGCGCCCATCGGTCGGACATCGGCGGCCAGCGTCACGACCATCTCCGCGAGCAGGCGGTCGAGCGTGCCGGGGATGGGCGGCGTGCGGTCCGTGACCAGCACGCGACGGCCCTCGATGACCATGACGCGCGGCGGAGCCATCATCCGGTGACCGTCGCCGGCCACTCCGGCGTGTACCACGTGTGGTCCTCGATCCCGAGCGCCGCGTCGATCTCCAAGAGGAGCGCCGTCGGCTCGGGGAGCTTGTCGCGCGCCTCGCTACGCAACTCCACGAGGATGACGTTGCGAGCCCGCAAGAGCAGCGCGCGGTACTTGTCTTCCATCGATCTCCATTCGTCCACGGCCGGCGTACCGACCGGGATTGCTACGCGACGACCTGGGTCGGCGCGATGAGTTCGGCGATGAACGTGACGTAGGGCTGGCCGGTGTCGATGTCCTTCTCCGCTGTACCTCCCGTGGTGTCGAAGCTGATGTAGATGCCCGTGTCGGCATGGAGCCGCGGGCCGATGTTGTGGAGGGTGTCGGAGCACGCGCCATAGAGGGCCATCGCAGCCTGGGGTGTCGCGCCGTAGCAGCGGATGGCGTAGGTCGCCCGCTGGACGGGGGCGCGGCTCATCCGCACGGTGTCGAGGGCGACGATGACGACGAACGCCTGGTAGCTGCCCTTCGGCTTCACGTCTCCGGGAGCAGGCTCGAACCCGCGCACCCGGCCGTCCACGAGGGCGTCAACCTCGGTGTCGTCGCGGAGCTCGATCAGGAGCTTGCCGGTGAGGTCGATCATCCGGCCTTCCTCAGTTCAGCCGCGACGATGGGCGCCATGATCTCCGCGGCGTGATCGACGGTCCGGTTCGCCGCGGGGGTGAGGAACGGCTGCGCGGCGTGGTGGACGGTGCCGGTCTCCTGGAACCGACCGGGGAAGCCGAAGCCCGCGACGGCCATGATCTCCCCGCGACCCCGGACCTTGACCGCCCGCGGCTTCTTGGGCTGCGTGCCCCGCTGGGACCAGCCGCCGACCTTCTTGTCCCCGATGTAGGCGAGCACGCCGCCCTGCGTCACGAGGCCCACCCCGAACGGCGTCGCGTCCGGCGGATCGGCGACATCGACGATCGTCCGCGCCACCTCGAACAGGCCGTCGGCGATGGCGACCTGGACTGCCCGCATGGCAGCCCGGTTGAGCACGACCCGGGCCGACGGTCCGCGCGCCATCAGATTGACCTCGGGGCGTACGATGTAGACCACGGCTGTTGAGGAGCCGTCTCCACATGCCCCGCTTGCGGCCTCAACCCGCGGGCGGGGCGACTCGTCTGGAGCATGGAATGGGCGTATCGACCGACGCATCCGAGCATTGGCCCGAAATCCTCGGCTATTGGAGCGAGATGCCCACGCTCGGCTGTTCGGAGCGTGATTGGGAAGTAACAAGCTACGGCGAGTCGTGGTGGGAGCATCTGCCTCCCTCCCTCGACGCCGCGTGGGATCGGGCTGAGGCCGATGGCTGGGAGATCGTCGCGCTGATCCGCAGGCGCGGTAACCCTGACCGACAGCGGTGGCACGTCAACGCGATCCACTACGGCCACGGCACTCCACGTCGGGCTACCGCCTTCGGGCCGACCATCGAAGCGGCGCTCGACAATCTCGCTGACAAACTGCGGGATCACGCCGCCGCCTCCTGACGCTCGGCGGCCCAGTCCACCAGCGCGTCCGCGGCCCGCTGCGCCCCGCCCGAGCGGTACGGGTAGACGAGGCCGAGGATGCGTTCGCGCTCGGCTGCGACTTCGGGCGGATCGGCCAGCGCCCGCGCGACGGTGTCCACGAGCGCGGCCGGGCGATCGACGTTGAGCCCGATGGTGGACCACGTCCAGAAGCGGCCGCCATGTTCGACGTTGCGCCGGAACCCGGGGTCGTTGAGCGGGACCACCGGCCGCCCCGTCGCCGCGAACTCGAACAGGGTCGAGCTGTTGTCCATGACATAGAGATCGGCCCGCCGGCAGACGTCGGCGAAGTCCTCGACGACCTCGATGCCCATGCGGGCGTAGTACCGCGCGAGCATCCCGATCCCCTTGGGGTGGCCGTGGCCGATGACCTTGTACGCCTTCGCGAGATCGGGCAGGACCGGCTTGTACGTCGGCCACGCCCAGCGCGTCTCGGGGATGATGTTGATGTCGAAGTGCAGCGCGAACGCGACGACCGGACCGTCTCCGGGAACACGGGCCGGGAGGCTGTCGAGCTTCGCGCAGCCGATGACCTCCACCCGCGCTCCGGGATAGGACGCCTGCCAGCGGTCGGCCGAGTAGTCGTTCGGGCAGAGGAACAGCGACACGTCCCCGCAGTCCCGACCGCCCGCATACGAGGCGTTGCCGGCGAACTTGCTATCTGACCAATAGGATTGCCCGGCCCCGTGCTCGACCCGGGCGATGCGGGTCCGACCCAATCGACGGGCGCGCTTCTGGTCGCCGTACGACGCCACGAGCACGGGGCGGTCGGTGTCGTTCAAGAGGCCGGTCGCGGGGATGCCCCACTCCCGAGCGCGCTGCGCGATGCTG
>Ga0326597_10000705_pt1 | contig 57812 bp, 62 predicted proteins | sample RVTome_12_FD_203789 | JGI IMG/M metagenome (GOLD analysis project Ga0326597, IMG submission 203789) | Soil microbial communities from uranium-contaminated site in the Upper Colorado River Basin, Wyoming, United States - RVT100D185 | ecosystem: Environmental > Terrestrial > Soil > Contaminated >...
CGCAACCTCGCCATCACCCTCATCCGCCGCGCCGGCCTCGCCATCCCGGAAGCCCGCGAGAACTTCCGCGAGGATCGTTCTGCCGCAATCGCCCTCGTCACAGGCGCCGTTCTTTGAATGACCCTGCACCGGACTGTCCGCGGTTGCGCGTGACTGGAGCGCGGCGCGCGACCTTACGGCCGCTCGCGAATCGCGGTCGAGGACAGGGGCGAGAGCGGCCCGTGAATGATGAGCCACGCCGGCGGCGCGGCCAAAGCGAGGGCCTGGGCGTCGGATTCCTCCATGCGATGACGGCCGAGGACACGCGCGGCCCTGGAGGCGACGGCGGCGAGGCCGGCGCCCGGGCGGTCGATCACCGCAAGCGGAAATGTCGCCGCCAGCTCGCGCCAGCATCTCCAGCGGTGAAAGATGACCAGATTGTCGGCGCCGATGAGCCAGACGAACTTGACGCCGCGATAGCGGGCGCGCAGGAACCGCGCGGTTTCGATCGAGTGGCGGGCACCGATTGTCGCTTCGAGCGTGGTCACGCAGATGAAGGACGGGAGCCGGAGCGCCGCAGCGCTCTGGGCGCGCTGTTTGAGGGGGGCAAGCCCGCGCGCCGGCTTGAGTGGATTTCCCGGGCTCACCAGCCACCAGATCCGATCGAGGCCGAGCCGGGCGCGGGCAATCCGGGAGATCTGGACGTGGCCAGCATGAGCGGGGTTGAACGAGCCGCCAAGAAGCCCGATGCGCTGGCCGGCCGCAGCCGCCGGCAGGCCGGGCGTGACCCCGCGCCAGGATCGCACAGGTGGAATCACGGGGTCGCCGTTTCCGGCCGGTCCGCGTGCCGGGGCTCGCGCGGGCGATGGGTCACGGGCGGGTCTGGCCCTCGCCGCGGACCACATATTTGAAGCTTGTCAGCTGTTCGAGACCCACCGGTCCACGCGCGTGCAGCTTGCCGGTGGCGATGCCGATCTCGGCGCCGAAACCGAACTCGCCGCCATCGGCGAACTGGGTCGAGGCGTTGACCAGCACGATGGCGCTGTCGACCTCGCGCACGAACCGGTCTGCGGCCTCCCGGTCCTCGGTAATGATCGCGTCGGTATGGTTGGAGCCGTGGGCGGCGATGTGGCCGATCGCGCCGGCAACGCCGTCGACCACGCCGACGGTCATGATCGCGTCGAGATATTCGCTGTCCCAGTCCGCTGCGCTCGCGGGCGCGACGCGCGGGTCGACCGCCTGGGCTGCCCGGTCGCCGCGGATGGCGCAGCCGGCATCGATCAGCGCGGCGACCAGCGGCGCGAGATGCGTGTCCGCCACCGCGCGGTCGACCAGCAGGGTCTCGGCCGCACCGCAGATCCCGGTTCGCCGCATCTTGGCGTTGACCGTGATCGCGACGGCCCTGTCGAGGTCCGCGCCGGCGTCGACATAGACATGGCAGATGCCTTCGAGATGGCTGAACACGGCCACCCGGGCGTCGCGCTCGACCCGGGCGACGAGGCTCTTGCCGCCGCGCGGGACGATGACGTCGATGGCGCCGCCGAGCCCGGTCAGCATCAGGCCGACGGCATCGCGGCTGCGCACCGGAACGAGCTGCACCGCGGTCGCGGGAAGGCCCGCGTTTTCGATCCCGGCGCGCATGGCGCGATGGATGGCCGCGCTCGAGCGAAAGCTGTCCGAGCCGCCGCGCAGGATCGCGGCATTGCCCGATTTGAGACAGAGCGCACCGGCATCGGCGGTCACGTTCGGCCGGCTTTCGTAGATGATGCCGATCACGCCCAAGGGGACGGCGACGCGCTCGATCTCGAGTCCGTTCGGCCGGGTCCAGCGGGCGAGGACGCGGCCGACCGGGTCCGGGAGCCCGGCGACCGCCGCGAGCCCCTCGGCCATGGCCTCGATCCGCGCCTCATCAAGCATCAGGCGATCGATGAAGGCGGCGGTCTGGCCGGCATCGCGCGCGGCGCGAACGTCCTCGCCGTTGGCGGCGAGAATGTCCCTGATGCCTTTATGCAGTTCATCGGCGGCCGAGCGGAGCGCGGCGTCCTTTGCCTCCCGCGGCGCGAGGGCGAGGGTGCGGGCGGCGGCGCGCGCGGCAGCTCCGATCTCGTGCATGATCGACGCGACGTCGTCGCCCACACCGGGTTTCACCGCGTCATCGGCAATGGCCATGTCTCACCTCCGGGTCACAACGAGATCGTCCCGATGGACAAGGGCGGAACGGCCACGATATCCGAGGATGGTCTCGATTTCACGGGAATTGCGGCCGGCGATCAATCGCGCGTCGGCGTCGTCATAGGCGGTAAGCCCTCGTGCGATTTCATGATTTTCGAGATTGACGATGGCCACGGCGTCACCGCGCTCGAATGCGCCTTCGATGTGGGTGACCCCGGCGGGAAGCAGGCTCTTGCCCGATCTCAGCGCGGCCTCGGCACCTTCGTCGACGATCACGCGCCCGCGCGGCTTGAGCGTCGCGGCGATCCAGCGCTTGCGCGCGGCGCCCGGCGAGGTTTCAGCCACGAACCATGTCGCGCGCGCGCCACGCTCGAGGGCGCGCACCGGCCTCGGGGGGCGGCCGTCGGTGATCGCCATGTGGCACCCGGACTTGGTGGCGATGCGGGCGGCTTCGAGCTTGGTGACCATGCCGCCGGTGCCGTGCGGGCCGGCGTCACCGGCCATGGCCTCGATCTCGGGCGTGACACGGTCGATCTCGGGAATGTGTCTGGCGCCGGGATCGCGGTCCGGCGGCATGGTGTACATGCCGTCGACCGTGGACAGGAGGATCAGGCAGTCGGCGCTGGACATGGAAGCGACACGGGCGGCGAGCCGGTCGTTGTCGCCATAGCGGATTTCGGAGGTGGTGACGGTGTCGTTCTCGTTGATGATGGGGACCGCGCCCAGCCGCAGCAGCGTCGAGACGGTGTTGCGCGCGTTGAGGTACCGCCGGCGCTCCTCGGTGTCGCTCCAGGTGAGCAGGAGCTGCGCCGCGGCGATGCCCCGGGCAGCGAGGCTGGCCTGATAAGCGCGGGCGAGCTCGATCTGGCCGACCGCGGCGGCAGCCTGGGCCTCATCGAGCCTGAGGGCCGACGCGCGCAGGCCGAGCGCGATGCGGCCGAGCGCGATGGCGCCGGACGAGACAACGATCACCTGCTTGCCCGATTCGCGCAGCATGGCGATGTCGTCGCAGACGCCGGCGAGCCAGTCCCGGTGCAGCCCGCCGCTCTCGTCGGCGAGCAGCGCCGAGCCGATCTTGATCACCACGCGCCGGGCGCGCGAAAGCCGGTTCACGGGTGCCATGCGCGCTCCACCGCGGCTTGCCCCTCGCGCTCGGGGCTCTCGCCGAGGGCGCGGAGGATCGCCGCCATCGCTTCGCCGACACCGGCGCCGGTCGCGCCGGAGATTTTGAGCGGCGTCGCCGATGCGGCCGCGGCGAGTTCATGCGCGCGCGCGTCCGCTTGCTCGGGCGTCACCGCGTCACACTTGCCGAGGGCGACGAGCTCGGGTTTTCCCGCAAGCCCGGCGCCATAGGACTCGATTTCGCGGCGGACCGTCTGATAGGCGGCGGCGACATCGTCCTCGAGGACGGACACCAGGTGCAGAAGTACGCGGCAGCGCTCGACATGGGCAAGGAAGCGATCGCCGAGGCCGATTCCCTCATGGGCGCCCTCGATCAGGCCAGGAATGTCGGCCAGAACAAAGCTCGCGGTGCCGACCTCGACCACGCCGAGGGCCGGAACCAGCGTTGTGAACGGATAGTCGGCGATCTTGGGCCGGGCGGCGCTCACCCGGGCGAGAAGGGTCGACTTGCCGGCGTTGGGAAGGCCGACAATGCCGGCATCGGCGATCAGCTTGAGCTTCAGCCAGATCCACATCTCCTCGCCGGCCGCGCCGGGATTGGCGCGGCGCGGCGCGCGGTTGGTGGACGACTTGAAGCGGGTGTTGCCGAAGCCGCCATTGCCGCCCCTCGCGATCCGCACCCGCTCGCCGAGGCGGGTGAGATCGGCGATCACCGTTTCGTCGTTCTCATCGAGGATCTGGGTGCCGGCCGGGACCTTGAGCACGCAGTCGGCGCCGCCGGCGCCGGTGCGGTTCTTGCCCATGCCGTGGCCGCCCCTGGCGGCCCTGAAATGCTGGCGGTAGCGGTAGTCGATGAGGGTGTTGAGACCGTCCGTCGCTTCGACCCAGACATCGCCGCCGCGCCCGCCGTCGCCGCCGTCCGGGCCGCCGAATTCGACGTATTTCTCGCGCCGGAACGAGACGCAGCCGGCGCCGCCGTCGCCCGCCTTCACATGGACCTTGGCCCGGTCGAGGAACTTCATTCAATCCGTCCGACGGTGAGTCTCGGCGTGTCTTGCGCCGACGGGGGCGGGCCGGCGCCGTTCGGGCGCACGATACCCCCGATCCGGCACAGACACGTTAACCCGGATCTCCCACACCTCACGAGGCGTCCCGGCGGTGATCGAAGCGCGCCGTCACGCCGCCCGCCACCGGTTGAACGCCAGCCACACCGACCTGTCGAGGCAGTAGTGCTCGACCGGGACCGAGGCGCCGGCGGCGCGCATGAACATCATTCCGGCGCTGTGGAACTGGAACCCGCATTTGTGAATGACGCGGCGCGACCCCTCATTGGTGACCCGGCACGAGCACCACAGGTGGGCGAGCTTCTCGGAGCCGAAGGCGAGGTCGACCATCGCCCGGGCCGCTTCGGTGGCGTAGCCACGGCGCCAGTAGGGCGCGCCCAGCCAGTAGCCGATCTGGCGACCCTCGGTCCAGGTCGCCGGCCCGATGCCGCAGGCGCCGATCAGGGCACGACCCTTCGCCAGGGTGATGACGAACGCGGTTTCGGCCTCGTCCGCGCGCGCGCGAGATCCAGTCCCGCGCGTCCGCCTCGCGACAGGGGTGCGGCATGGTGGCAAGGTTCGATGCCACCGCCCAGTCGCCGGCGAGCGCGGTGATCGCCGGCGCGTCGGACAAGTGCGGCCGGCGCAGCACCAGCCGCCCGGTTTCGATCCGAAGCCCGTCCTGGTCTGCTTGTTCCCGCTTCATGATGGTCTCCAGCGCAACGAAAAGAGAAGATGGCGCCCCATCTCCCCTCGATCACTGGCTGGATGTCGGTTGCCGGGGTCGATGCGACGCCGGCGAAAGGTTGGCCGACGCTATTCAGCGGGCTCCGCGGTCGGCATCACGGACACGTAGCTGCGTCCGCCGCGGCCGGTCGCGAATGCCACCTTGCCCACGCAGAGGGCGAACAGGGTGTGGTCGCGGCCGACGCCGACATTGGTGCCGGGGTGCCACTTGGTGCCGCGCTGGCGGACGATGATGTTGCCGGGGATGACCTGCTCGCCGCCGAATTTCTTGACCCCGAGACGCCGTCCCGCGGAATCGCGGCCGTTGCGCGACGAACCGCCTGCCTTCTTGTGTGCCATGACCCGTCTCCGTGCCTCGCCGGCGTTAAGACTTCGCGTCCCCGGCAAGCCTGGCGGCCTGTGCGACCCAGTTCTCGCGTTCGATGCGGCCCCTGAAATTGAGCTCCGCATCGATGCGGGCGACATCGTCCGCGCCGAGCGCGGCGATCTGGGCGAAGGTGGTGATGCCGAGCGCGTTCAGCTTGTTCTCGATCACCGGACCGATGCCGCCGATCTGCTTCAGATCGTCCTTGCCGGCCGGCGCGGCCGGCGCGGCTTCGGCCTTCGCCGCGGAGGTGGCGGCGGCCTTGGCCGCGGCCGCCTCGCCCGCCGCCTTCGCCGGCGCCCTTGCCGCGGCCCGCTTCGCCGCCGGGGGCCTGGCGCCGCCGGTCAGAATATCGGTAATGCGGACCAGCGTCGTGAGCTGACGGTGGCCGTGGGTGCGCCGGTGGTTCTTGCGCCGCTTCTTCTTGAAGACGATGATCTTCGCCTGGCGGGTCTGCTCGACGACTTCGCCGGTGACGGTCGCGCCATCGACCAGCGGCGCGCCGAGCTCGGGGCCGCCATCGCCGCCCACCATCAGGACATCGGTGAAGGCGACGGCCTCGCCCGCCGCGCCGGCCAGTTTCTCGACCGCGATGACATCGTCCTTGGCGACGCGATACTGCTTGCCGCCGGTCCTGATGACCGCAAACATGGCACACCCGCTGATAACAGAAATGGCCGGCCGAGGCCCGCCAAGCGCGCGAATATACTGCCCGGCATCGCCAAGTCAAGCCAAAGGCGGGAGCGTTGTCGCGGCGCCCGCGCCACGGTGCTTGAGCCATTGGCCCCAAGTGGCTAAGGTCCGCCCGCCCTGGCCTCGGGGCCGGCCTTGCGGAGAGGTGCCGGAGTGGTCGAACGGGGCGGTCTCGAAAACCGTTGAGCGCGCGAGCGTTCCGAGGGTTCGAATCCCTCCCTCTCCGCCACCATTGCAAGCCGCAGTTGATCGTCCCACGTTGTACCAACGGCGCCAATCAGCCACTTACGGCGAGCATTTCCCACCCTTTCTGGCACTTCGAATCCCGCGGGGCGGCGCTTGTTGAACAAGAACCGCTGAATCCTGCGCCGTTGGCGCTTCGTTCAGCCGTCTGTCGTACCGTATGTCTCCGGGACGGGATTTTCGGGGCACCGCAAGGATTGCTCTGCCGACCCGACATCCGAAACCCTTCACATGAGCTGCCATCGAGGACATGATCTCCTGCGTGGCGGAATTCGGAACTAGACCGATTGGTAGTGGCCCGCGATCGCAGTTGCCTTCGCCGCTCGCGTGACTGAGCCGTCGTCGAGTTCTCGGTTCGTCCCGCATCATAGACGAAGGTGAGATAGCCCGGACAACCGTCGCCCGTCTCGGCAACGTCGTGGGTGTGGGAGAGGGTCTCGCTCTTGGCCGAGGTCACCGCGTCGATTCCGGTCAGATTAATGCCGTCACACTGCTCACACGCGTTTGAGGACTCAAGGCTCTGGAAAGGTTCTCTCACCCAGCGTCGGTGAGCCGGGCGCATGCACCGTCTTGGGGCCAATTGACCAGAACCGGTCGCGGTCACGGTTGCGATCGGCTCGGAGGCTGTTCCAGATCGTGCGCCGGGCATCGGCCGACACGAACTCGTACAAGATGGCGTGTTTGGCCCAGCCCGCGACCGACAGAAGTTTGCGCACTCGCACGCAGCCAGGTGCGGCCGCCATGTGGGGCAGACGATTTTGCGCGTACCACTCGCCCGCCTCGAAGTCGTCCTCTGGAATCCGCATTCTGAAGCAACCGAGCCTGATGGCGGGCGCGGGCAGGTATTCCGAACCGACCTCGCCGACGCTTGGACCGTCCGCGGACGCCTCCTCGACGAAGATGGCATGGCGGACGTTTCGACGCCTGCTCAGCATCAACCCATCGATATGAGCGCCGCCCTCACGACTTAGCACCAGGGGATCGAGAAAGACGTGAGGCGAATTCGCGCCGACAAGCATCAGGAACTGCCGGCCGACTGGGATGTCCTCGCTCGCGTCCGCTTGCTCCATTTTCCCCGCAACACCGGTCTCGGACTCGATCGCCTCGCTGTCATGGTAATGCGCGACCCAGTTGTAGCGCCGGCTGCTGGCAAGGGCCGGCAGGTAGGTCGAATGGCTCCAGGCGAGAAAACTGTCCCGATCCCCTTCGTCAAGGTCGTACCACGTGGCCCAGATGCCTCGGTCCAACGAGTCTTACCCGTTGCCCAGCAGGCGAGCGGCATTCCGACCGAGGATCATCTCGCGCTCCTCCGCACCAAGGCCCGGAACGGCGTCAACGGCAGCCACCGGATCGGTGGTCGCCATATCGGCCGGATAGTCCGTCCCCATTACCACCTGTTGCGCTCCGACCTGATCGATCAGGAAAGCGAGCGCATCGGCGCTGTGGGTGATCGTGTCGTAGTAGAAGTGCTTCACGTAGTCGGATGGCGCACGGGTGATGAACTCCTGCGCTTCCGGCCGCACTCCGTGAGCGTGGTCCATCCGCCCCATCGCGAACGACACATAGCCGCCGCCGTGGGCAAGCACAACCTTGAGATCGGGCAGCCGGTCCAGAACGCCGCCGAAGACGAGCGAGCCCGCCGCCACAGTCACCTCCCACGGGTTGCCGAAAACGTTGCGCATGTGGAAACGCGGGATGAGATCGCGCACTCTCACCTGCGCCGGATGGATGAAGACGATGGCTCCCGCCTTTTCCGCCGCCTGCAGGATCGGGAAAAGCCGGGGACTGTCCCAGTTTTCGCCGTTCACGTGCGTCGCGACTGCAACCCCCGAGAGCCCTTCCGAGATGGTGCGCTCGAATTCGTCGACAGAAGCGCCGGCATCCTGGAGCGGCAGCCATGCCAGACCGGAGAAACGGCCGGGCCAGCGCCGGCAAATCCCGGCGATGCCGTCGTTGTATTCACGCGCTCCCGCGAGCGCATCGGCGGGATCGGCCCGGAACTGCCAAAGCGCGGGGCTCATCGAAAGGAACTGGCGCTCGATGCCGAGCCCATCGAGTACCTCCAGCCGCTTCTCGGGAGTCTGGCGAAAATTATTCCATGGAAGGCGCCCCTTGTGGTCGCCCACGTGGAACCGCAGACCGCCCGAAGGATCGGCCTGAAGCCGGATCCCGTGCCAGCCGACCTCCACCTCTCCAACCTCGGCAATCGCGTGCGGCACGCTATGCGAATGAATGTCTGTTACCATGCTTTCTCGAACTCCCTGGCGGCAAAAGGAAGTGGGTCATCCTCGGTACGGGGGATAGGGCGCTTTGCCCTCGAGCGCGGTCGCGAACGACGGGTCCACGACCTCGTTCACGTCGATGTCGATCGGCTCTCCGAACACCTCAACGAGACTGCGGATCACCGCCGCAAGCGCCGCCGGGTTCGGCACGTAGTCCTCCATGGCCAGGCCGAACAAGCGGTTGGTCTCGCGCAGGACCTCGACGTCGTCGAGCTTGCTGCGCGCCTTCATGTGGGGCAACGCCGCCGCGAAATCGCTTTGGAACAGCCGCACCGCGCGAAGCTGTGCACCGAGAAAGGCCCGCACGATATCGGGATTGGCGTCGGCATATCGGCGCGTCGTCGTGACCGATCCCACCTGATAGGGCTCTGGCGTTTCGGCATAGTCCTTGAGAACGGGAAACCCGATGGCGCGGGCCAGGATCGGCTGGGGGATGGTGGCTGTCATCGCCGCCGCCTCGCCGGAGACGATCGCGTCCCAGTTCTTGCCGCGGCTTCCGAACAGCTTCAGTTCAACGTCGCGATCCGGATCGATTCCCCAGTCCCTGAGGGTCCGGCGCATGATCATCTCGTCCTGCTCGCGATGTCCGCTGATGGCAATGGTCTGGCCGCGCAGATCCTCGGGCGATCTGATGTGTTTCGCCGCCATAATCGCGAACACGTTTTCGGCCTCGATGCTCATGACGATCAGGGGGTCGTGCCCTGCCTTGGCCACATTTATGATGGGCGTGGCGCCGGCGACCACGAACTCGCAACTGCCCTCGATCAGCCGCTTCACCGCGTCGCCGGTGCGCGGCATTTCCTCCATCACCACGTCGAGCCCGGCATAGGCGAAAGAGCCCTCGGCAACTCCGAGGGCCATGGGGGAATTACCGGCGCCGTGAGCGGAGTGGCAGACAGTGATTATTTCCGGCATGTGCGTGCTCTCCTCGTTCCGTCAGCCCGGCGGGGTTTCGGCGGCCTCGCGGGCCGGCCGCATGCGTCTGACCCGGCGTTCGCGCCAGAAGCCCATCACCAGGAACAGGGCGGCAGCCGTAAGCAGGGCGGCCGTCGTCGGCCGGCTCACCATGACGAGAAAGCTGTCGTCGCTGAGCGACAGGCCGTGGCGCAGCGAGGCCTCGAAGCCGCGCGACAGGATCACCGCCAGCGCCGCGGCGGCCGGGCTGAAGCCATAGCGGTACATGAAATAGCCGATGAGCGAGAAGGCGATCAGCACGATCACGTCGGTGATGCTCGAACGCAGAGCGAACACGCCGAGCACGACGATGGCGAGCGAGGCGATGATCATGACCGAGCGGTCGACCCGGACCGCACGCAGCATCAGGCCCGCGACCCGCATGCCGACCAGCGCAAGCAGGATCGTCCCGCCGAGCAGGCCCGCGATCGCGGCGTAGAGCAGCTCGGGATCGCGCTGGATCAGGAACGGCCCCGGCACGAAACCCTGCGCGATCAGCGCGCCGAGCAGAATCACCATGGATCCGCTGCCGGGAATGCCGAGGGCGAGCGTCGGGATCAGCTCGCCGGAGTTGGAGGCGTTCTGCGCCGCCTCGTTGGCGATGATGCCGGTGAGCGAGCCCTTGCCGAACTGTTCCGGCCGCTTCGACCACAGCTTGGCCTGCTGGTAGGAAATCAGCGCCGCCGGGGTGGCCCCGGCGCCCGGAATGGCGCCGATGAAGGTGCCGATCAGCGTGCCGCCGATCAGCGGCGCCACCATGTCGCGCCCGCCCATCCGCGACAGCCTCGGCAGCCGGATGCGGGCGGTCAGCCCGCCGGAGTCCACCGGCCACTGGAAGGTCTGACGCGCCGAGCGCAGAAGCTCGCCGCCGGCGAGCAGCCCCACGATCACCGCGGCATCGTCGAAACCGGGCCTGAGCGCCACCAGGTCGAAGGTGAACCGCACCCGGCCGCTCAGGGGATCGAGGCCGACGAGGCCGACGAGCAGGCCAATTCCGGCCGACACGAGGCCCTTCACCATGTTGCCCGACGCGATCGAAACGATCGCCACGATGCCGAGCGTATACATCGCGAACAGCTCGGGCGCCTGGAACACGTAGGCAAGCTGGGCGAGCGGGATGACCAGTGCCACAAACAGCGGGATCGACAGCACTTGGCCGGCGAGCGCGCCGATATAGCTCGCGCCGAGCGCGATGTCGCCCTTGCCCTGCTTGAATAGGGTGTAGCCCTCGAGCACGGTCATCACCGTCGACGAGCCGCCCGGCACGCCGACCAGGATCGCGGGAATGGAGTTGCCGAACTGGCTGCCGACCGCGACCGCGAGCAGCATGGCGACCGAGGTCACCGGGTCGAGCGTGAAGGTCAGCGGAATCAGCAGGGCATAGCCGAGCGTCGTGCCGATGCCGGGCATGGCGCCGACGAAGATGCCCCACGCGGCACCGAGCGCCACGAACGCCCATATGCCGGGATCGAGCAGCACCTGGAACGCACCGGCGAACGCGTCGACGAACACTTCGATGATCTCCTTGGCTCGCCGTGCCCCGGGGCGGGCGGGTCCCTAATCGAGTCCCAGCGCGTCGACCGCCGGCGCGAGAAGGCCATCGGGGATCCGCACGCCGAGCACGGTATCGAACAAGAGGTACGTCGAGATTGCGTAGATGAACGGGAAGACCATAATCCGCGCTGTCCCGCGCCCGCCCATGATCCACGTGCCGCCGGCCACGAACGCCATCGTCGCCGGGATGTAGCCTGCCGGATAGATCAGCAGCGCATAGGCGACGAGTGCGGCGAAGACGGCAAACGAGCGCGCCCCCGATGCCGGGTAGCGCGGGTCGTCGCCGCCGAGCTCGATCGCATCGACACCGCCCGCGGGTCGGGCGCCGCCCGCCATGCCCCGCAACTGGGTCACCAGCAGAATGAGCCCGCCGATTGCGACCGCGGTGCCGATCACATACGCAAATCCGCGCGCGCCGATCGTGTCCTGCAGCACCGAGAGCTCCTCGATCGTGTAGCGCGCGAGGACCACCGTCGCCACTCCGAGCAGGAGCACGAAGGCCGACAGGGCGAGTTCAATGCTGCGGTACCAGCTCATCTGATCGGAAGCACGGTTGTGAGGCCGAGCCCCCGGGGGCGCCGGCCGACGCCCCCGGGGGTGGTTGAAGCCGCTTACTGGTCGTCGGTGTTGATCCCGAGCGTGCGGGTCAGCTCGTTCATCTTGGCGTCGGCCGTGTCGTTGAACTCCGCCGACTCCTGCGGGTTGAGGATCTTGATCACCGTGCCCAACTGCGCCTGCTTGCGCGCCGCCTGGTAGTCGGCATCGTTGGCCACCGCACTCCACAGGGCGTTGAGCCAGGCCACGCGCTCCGGATCGACCTTCGAAGTGAGGACGATCTGCTTGGTGCTGCTCATCGGATCGTCGGGGATGCCGACATCGGCCGCGGTCGGCACGTCGGCGAACTCCGCGACGCGCGTGTCCCCGCCGATGAGCACCACATCGACCTTGTCCGACTGGGTGTGGGTCAGGGCGAGGTCCATGGTGGTGGTCGTCACCTGGCCCTCGCAGGCCGCGACCGCCAGCGCCCGCGCCGCCGTATTGCCGACATTGATGTGGTTGAGCATGGACTTGTCGTACAGGCTGCCCATTCGGAGCGTGTGCATGTAGTAGGCGAAGGTCATGTCGGTGCCCGCGCCGGGGCCGCCGCCCATGTAGCGCAGCTCTCCCGGATTGTCCTTGATCTGCTGGATCAGCGACTCCCAGTTCTTTTCGAAGTCGACTTGCGAGCACACGATCACGGCGTAGGGACGGCTCTCGAGCGTGATGATCTCCGTGAGGTCGTCGAGACCGACGCCGACATCCCTTGTCACTGGTGCGGCATGCAGGTCGACGAGCCCCCCGGGGGTGCCGAAGACGAGGTTGATGTATCCCCCGTTGCCGCCCTCGGTATCGAGCATGTAGCGCAGCGCTTCCCAGCTCCCGAACGCCTCGAAATCCTCGCGCGCCTCGGCGCGGACGCCGACCGGTGAATATTTCGCAGCGACTTCGACCAGGTTCTGCATCAGGATGCCTTCGGCGCTGGTCGGACTGTCTGCCACGATCAGCGTAATGTCCTCGCTTGGAAAGCCGTCCGGCAGACGCTGCAGGACGCCGTCGACGAATTCCGGCTCAAAGTCCTGCGCCAGAGCCGCTTCCGTGGCGCCCAGCATGCCGAGCGCCGCGGCTAGTGCCAGCGAGCCCAATGCAACGCGATTCGACATCATTTGCTTACCTCCCAGGTTTCTGGTTCTAGACCGATATTCCCCGGATGACCTCCGGTTGCTGCCATCAGCTCACATTCATCGTCTAGTCTCCCTGCGGGGTTTCGGGCCAAGAACACTTTGAACCGCTTTCTGCCGCATCAAATACAGTCGACATGAATATGAGGATGAGCGGTTTGATCTATGTCAAACCGACATTCCCTTGATGACCTCCGGTTGCTGCCATCAGAGTAGCCATTCGGGGCGTCCAAGGCCACTGTGACGGCGATGCGGGTCGGCGGGGCGCTCGACATGCAGCCGACGCGGGCGCCGTTGGCGATTTTCCAGCACTGATGGCCGTGATCCCCGTCTTCGAGGCAGACCTCTCCCCTGGCTAGCTCTCGGCGACAACAGCTGAAGCACGCCGGTCGTTCTCGCCGCGGGCTCACGAGCAAGATCCATCCTCGAGCTCGACTGCATCTGGCTCGGGGCCCGCGCTAATGAGTCCGCGGCCCGGGCGCGCTTGCTCGCCTGTTTACAGAATCTTGGTTCGCCCCAGACATTCTCACGGTGCTGGCGTCCAGCGCGGCCCCTCAGGGCGGGAGAGGGCGATGACCGAGTACATGACGTCCGACCCCGATGAGCCCAACGTGCTTGTGTCGGATGACGACCGCGCCTGGTTCGAAGATCACCCCGACCGCTTCTTGCACATCCGGCACGCGACGGATGGCGACGGTGATCCGAGGGAGGTGCGCTCGGGAGCCTTCCCCTCAATGGGACCCGCTTACGGCCGTTGTCGTGTTCTGCCCGAAGGACGGCGTCCGCTTCCGCTCGATCATCGTTCTGACACCGGAGAGTGACGCTGTCCCCTACCGTGACGGACTGCCTCACGGTGACGGCGGTCAGCGTCGTTGCGCGCTGCGGGCCTCCTGCGGCCGCGTTCGGGCCGGGCGCGGCGCTGATGGGATTCGGCTACATCACCGGTAGCCGCGCGGTCACGCAGGCCACCCGGCAGTGGCTCGGTCTCGACGGCGGAATCGACCTCACCGGCCACCAGTCGCAGGTAGACCACCTGTCGATCAGCGCCGACGACCTCGCTGATTTCCTGGAGGTGGTCGATGGTGGAGGGTTCGCCGACGACTTCAGCTTCCGCGATATGATGTTCGCCTGCCACGACGCGACCGCAGGATCAGGCAACGGCCTCAAGGTGTTCCTCGGCTGGAGCCAGGACGTGCCCTCCGATAAACGATGGCTTGACCCTGCCGCGATCGCCAGCGCATGGCGCCGCGCGTCCGACGTCCGGGGCGTGCGCATCACCATGGCGACGTTGTTGATGCACGTCCGTGATTCCGAGCATCCCGAACTCGTGCGATCGGTGATGCGCAAATATGAGGCGATGGTGATGTTCGATGATTGACTCGTAGACGACATCGACGAGGACGTCCTCGCCGCGTTCGGCGGCACCGAGGGCGGTGGCCTGGAGTTTGATGATGACTGAGATGCCGAAGATCGAGGCGCTGGAGAAGATCGGCCCCGCCGACGTGTACCGGCTGTTCGAGCCGAAGACGATCCGGGAGCTGGCCCGGCTCAAGTACAAGGACCGCTCCGCCCACGAAAAGCTGCGCGTCGGCTGGCGTCAGAACAAGGTGCCCGACCTGGAAAAGATCGACCGCATGGTCAAACGCGCCATTGCGGATGGGAAGGCGAAGGCCGCTTCGTCTAAGGCCGAAAAGGCGAAGGAGCAGGGCGGGGCTACGATCTACTACGACCAGCCCCTCGACACCGCCCGCATGTTCGTGGAGGCGCGGCGGCCCACCCTGATGCACCATAACGGGGAGTGGCTCGACTTCGAGGGCAACCGGTACGTGGTGTTGGAGGAGCGCGCCCTGACGCAGGACGTGTCGCGATTCCTCGACGGGGGAATGGCGATCGTTCGGCGAGGGATAGAGCCGATCAAGCAGACGCCCCAGCTGCTGGCCGCGGTCGTGGACATGCTCAAGACCGAGACCCATCGCGGCCGCGATACGTTCTCACCGCCGTGCTGGCTGGAGCCCCAGGACGGCGATCCGCCGGCCCATGAGGTGCTGGCGTGCGGAAATTGCCTGCTGCACCTGCCGACCGGAGACACCATGGAGCTGACGCCCCGGTTCTTCACCCGCAACGCCCTGGAGTTCGACTACGACCCAAAAGCTCCGCTGGCAGAGCGGTTCTTCCTGTTCCTGAACGAGTTGTGGCCCGACACGCCTGCGGACATCGAGCTGCTGCAGGAGGTGTTCGGGCTGCTGCTGATCCCGGATACGTCGAAGCAGGTGATCATCCTGGTGATCGGCCCCTCGCGCGGTGGCAAGGCCACGCTGATCCGCATGCTGCGGCGACTGGTCGGCGAGGGCAACTGCGCCAGCCAGACACTGGCGCAGATGGGGAAGACCTTCGGAATGCAGTCGATGATCGGCAAGCAACTGTTGACCATCACCGACGCGTATCAGACCGCGAGGATGGACTCCGGGACGGCAGCCGAAAACCTGTTGCGGATCAGTGGCGAGGACCCGCTCACCATCGCCAGGAAGCACATCGAGGACTGGGAGGGGACGCTGCCGACCCGCATCCTGATCGCCGCGACGGTGCCGCCGATCTTGCCCGATATGAGCGGCTCGCTCGCCAACCGATACATACCGTTGGTGATCCGCGAGAGTTTCGTGGGCCGCGAGGACCCCGTGCTGGGCGACAAGCTGTTCAAGGAACTGCCGGGCATCTTGAACTGGGCCATTGAAGGATGGCGTCGTCTCCAGGAGCGCGGGCATTTCGAGCTGACGGATCGGGGCCGCGAGTTGTTGGCCGAGATCAGGACGGGCGCCAATCCGGTCGAGGCGTTCCTCCATGAGTGCTGCATCCAAGAGAGCGATGCACGCATTCAGAAAGACAGGCTGCACAACGCCTACCTGTTCTTGGACGGTGACGACAGGATGTTGAGCAAGAGCGAATTCGGCCGACGGCTGATCGCTGCGAGCGGCAACCGCATCAGGACATACCGGCAGAGGACCGGACCAGGCGGTCGACAGGAGCAGTGGTATGAGGGCGTCACCCTGAGAGAGGAATATGAGGATATGGCGACCACGGAGGATGACGGGTCAAACTGGTAGCGGCCGGTACGCGGGCAGGCTGAACAGGGACCATGTCGGCCGTGTGCGGGGTGGTGAGGGTCAATTCCCCTATTCTGCACGATAGGAGAGCTTGTGTGTGTACACACACCAGTATGCGAACAGCCGTTGTGCAGGGACATTGCCCTCACCACCCTGCACAGATGGTCGGATCAGGCGGACGAGCCGGCGAAGGGGCAGGGAAAGAGCGGGCACCGACGGATGTCGCGACCACTGGTCCGGTGATCGGCGCGGGCCCTCCCTTCTCAACAACTCATGAGGGGGCGGCGGCAGCGCATCATCAAGCCGACTATGATTTCGGATAATGGGTTTCTATTCCCATCGCCGCCGGCAATGTAGGTAGGCTCAGGCCGGGACGACGCAATCCGTTCACGGCAAATCAGCAGATTATGTAAATAGCGCGCGCGGTTAGGTTTCTATCGGCGCCACTGGTGTTCCGCCGGTACCACCGCACGCCCGCGCTCTATTGACGCTACAGAAACTCAGGCTGCATGGGGCCAGTGTTCGCCTAGCGGCCGCCGGTTGATCCGTTCCATCAAGGCGGCCAGCTCGTCTTCACGGACGCCGTCGCGCTCCATCAGTGCCCTGACTATCGGGTCATCCAGCATTTCCCGCAGCGTGAGCTCTAATGCCACCACGGGCGGCACATCATCGGATCGAGTAGTGGTCATTTCCGCACCTGTCAGTCGAAAGAGCGCCCCGAATCGTTGGTAGCGCGCTTCCGTGGCGCGACGATGGCAACCATGCGTTTTCGACGCCACCGGGATCGGCAGAGGCAGGTTGGGATCGAAGTCGCCGGACTGCTGCGGCAGGATTTAAGAAGACAGGCTATTCGCTCACGTCGCCATTGAGACCGACGGCACCTCTGGCCTTTCGACAGAATTTCCCCGCGCCGACGCGCGCAGCAGCAGCTTTGCGGTAACGGCGACCGGGCTGTTCTCGTAGCCGCCCGCCGCCATCTCCTGCAACTTTCCTCGGAGCCACTGGTTGTCCCACAGGAGTCAGCCCTCTTCCTCGAAGCGCTCTTTCAGGAGTTCACGGTCCCTCGGACGAATGATTTTCCCGCACACCAGCGCCAGCCTGACATTCGGCTGCTCCGTGATCAGCCCACATTCGAATAGCTGGCGGCAAAGTCGTTTGCGAACCACGTCCCAGAGCACACGGTCGTTGAAGAGCTTGAAGCGCCCAGCGAGCTTCTCGTCGCCGCCATCGAACGCGCTGAACGACACGCCCATCGAGTCGAGATAGCTCTTGCATTCGACCACCAGCAGCTCGTTGCGCCGCCCGCTGTAGCCGACGACATCGATCTCCCAGCGCGGAGACGATGGTCGACCGATTGCGACCCTCTCTTCCTTCGCAAGGTCGACCTTGAGCGATGTCTGGACCCAGTATCCTTCCCGCCACAGGATCTCGCTGACCAAGCCTTCAAATGCGTCCATCTGAATTACCCTCATCGTAATGCTCGGAGGCGCTGCTGCGCGGATTTCTCACCGCACTCATCGCCGCCAGGATCAACGGCGGCGCGGATAGCGCCGCGGCTCACATGCAATTCCGTCCCGGTCCGCGTCGTGCTGCGGCCAGTAGCCCGGCTCGCCTTGCCGCGCGGGCGCCAGCGCCATCAGCCGCGCGAAATCGCAGCTGGGCGCGGCCAGGACGTGGCGGATTGTGACGAGCGGCGGCCATGGACTGAGAAACACCAGCGCGATGTACAGAAAGGCGAGCGCGATCGCGGCGGCCGCCATGTCCTGCAGGTGCCCGAGCAGGTTGGTCCGCCGCAAGAACCGATCGCGACGGTAGGTGAGCTGCGTGCGAAATCGCCGCCGTCTCGCAGCGAGCTCATCGTCCTCGCCGGAACGAACCCAAGGCTGTGATCGCCGCGATGATCTCATGGACCGACTCCGAGTAGACCATTCCTCCGCTTACCGCGACCGCCCTTCCATGCGCTTAATTCTCACACTGAATATTGCCGGAACTATCGGGGCGATGGTCTCTCGCACAAGTCCAGTTGATAGGGATAGCTACCCGGGCGGAGACTGATCGCGGATATTTCTGCGCCGCAGGGCAGAAACATTCCAACTATGTTGCTTAATGACTTGATGTTTCTCGGTTAACAAGCATTTGTGTGTGTAGGACCATAGTCCTAATTATAGACTTCGCACCACAAACCCGATATATGGTGGTTTTGCGCGACAGGTCAGCGTTTTAGCGTTATCATGCGCGGCATGAGCAAGGAATTTGTTCCTAATGACGGGGTCGAGGTAGTAACCCGATCAATGATTGACGCTGGCGCGGCGGTCATTGATCGGGTTACTGGGATTTATAGTCCAGACTTGATGGCAGAGGCGGTATATCTGGCAATGGTCCGCGCATCATCTCGGGAAGAAAGAATTGGGGCGGATCTGTAGCGGGGATACGCGCAGCAATCGTTAGCCCAAAGCTAGCAAGCGTATGCATTTCGTCGGCGGTACGACGAATGTTAGACACCTCGACAGGATGAGCTACCCACTGCCCAGACCGTAAGAGTCGCAGCAAGGATACTGTGGGGGTGACGGTGAACGCTGACATCGAAATGTTCGAGTGCATGATCGCATTCCGGTTCTCGGCGCAGATGCCAAAAGCCTTGTGGAAATGGAGCACCCGTGCAGCGAGATCGGCTTGGATGTCGTCTCTGTCGTCGCAGGCAGCTTTCAAAAGCGACAGCCGACTGTCGTTTTGCAGCCTAGCGAACAGCACCCAAGAACGACTCTCGGGCAAATCCAGCGTCATTCGGAACAAAGTTCTGAAGACTAGTTCCAGCCGGTTGTATGTGAGCGATGCGACACCCATTGCATATACGAGGTCGCGTGGGGCTGAATCGTATGCGGGCCAATGATCTTCAGAGGTGGTCATGTCAGATGAAAATGATCAGTTTAACGAGGTTGATGCGCAGCGCCGGTTTGAGAAGACGTTGCGCGGGGCACTGAAGACACCGCCGAAGCCGCGACAACGTGATCAAAGGGCTGAAGCACACGATACGGAGACGATCAGCCTTCGGCCTCATCAGCCTTACGAAGAAGTATTTCAGCCACTTGCCTGGCCTCAGTGGGAGACATTGACAAGCCGACGTTCAGGCCCGGAGCCAATCCAAGCTCAGGATCTGAAACATCGAGTCCCAGAACAACTGATTGGTTTCTGGCCTGCACGCCAATCTGCTTTGGTGTAATCATCAGCCATCGTTGGCCCGGCATGATCCCCTCCTTCTTTGAGAGGGAGAGAGCTTATCGCCGTTTCTGCCGACTCCGCCAGCGCATGAAGCGCTTCGCGACGTAGCTGAAATCAGGCGACGTGAGGTTGTTGATAGGTGAGCCTCTTGCCCTCGGCGCCATGGATCGCCTCTAGGGTGCGGTCCATGTCGCGGTAGCCGAGCCGAACACGGTGGTTGTAGCGGAAGTCATATTCCGCCAGATACCGATGCAGGTGCTTTTCCTTGCAGTGCTGGTAGATGCCACGCATCCCGCGCTTGAAGATGGAGAAGTAGCCTTCGGCGCTGTTGGTGTGAACGTCGCCGCGCACATACTCGCCGGCTGAATGTTTGACCGTCTCGTGGCTATCGGTCCACTCATGAGCATCAAAGTAGAGCCGGCTTTCATCCGTGTGCAGGCGGCTCTCGTGAGCGACGTTCTCGGTCACAATCCGCTTGACCGCTACTTTGTCGGCCACCGCGACATGGAACGTGCGCACGCGCCCGCCCGGTCACCGCTTCCACCTCCAAGATCAAGCCGGGAATCCGGTTCGTCCGGTCGTGGGGCGGCGACGCCCACGTCGTCACCGCCGTCGATGGCAGCGGCTTCGAGTATCAGGGCGAGCGGTACCGGTCGCTCTCGGCCATTGCCACCAAGAACACCGGCACGAACTGGAATGGCCACGCCTTTTTCGGCTCCAAGCGCAAGAGCAAGACCGCGCCGGTGACCGCAGGTCATCCTGCCGCCGAAAATCGCCCCCATCGTGGCGCACACGGGCCCCGTGTCGCGCGAAAGCCCGAGGCGGCGGCATTACCCCTGCCACCGAGCCCAAGACGGCGCACGTTGCGGCCGTGTTGGCGCGGATGGAGATGTTCAATGTCTGACCGCAAGAAGGAGCTGCGCTGCGCCATCTACACCCGGAAGTCGTCCGACGAGGGTCTCGAACAGGACTTCAACTCGCTCGATGCCCAGCGCGAGGCCTGTGAGGCCTATGTGAAGAGCCAGCGTGCCGAAGGCTGGACGGCACTCCCCGACCGCTACGATGACGGCGGCTGGTCGGGCGGCACGCTCGAGCGGCCGGCGCTCCGGTCGCTCATCGCTGACATCGAGGCCGGCAAGATCGACATCGTCGTCGTTTACAAGATCGACCGGCTGACCCGGTCGCTGATGGACTTTTCCAAGCTGGTCGAGGTGCTGGACCGCAATGAGGTGACGTTCGTTTCGGTCACCCAGCAGTTCAATACCACGACCTCGATGGGCCGGCTGACGCTCAACATCCTGCTCTCGTTCGCGCAGTTCGAGCGTGAGGTCACCGGTGAGCGGATCCGCGACAAGATCGGCGCGTCCAAGAAGAAGGGGATGTGGATGGGAGGCTACGTGCCCATCGGCTACGAGGCCAAGGACCGTAGCCTCGTGATCGTCGAGAGCGAGGCCGAAACCGTCCGTACGATCTTCCGGCTCTATCTCGAGCTCGGGACCGTCACTTTGGTCGAGGAGGCCCTCCGTCAGCGCGGCATCATGACCAAGCGCCACGTTGCCGCCAGCGGTCGCACGACCGGCGGAAAGCCCCTCAACCGAGGCCACCTCTACAAGCTCCTCGGCAACCCGCTCTATGTCGGCGAGATCTCCCACAAGGGCACGACCTGGCCCGGTCAGCACCCCGCCATCATCGACCGGGAAACTTGGGAAGCCGTCCAGGCCCAGCTTGCTGCCAAAACCCCGGGGAAATCGGTCGCGGGCGAATCTGAAGGAGGCGAGCCTGCTCTCGAGAATTCTGTTCGACGAGGCCGGTGGCCGCATGGTCGCCGACCACGCGGTCAAGAGCGGCCGTCGGTACCGGTACTACGTCGCGAAGTCCGACGGTGGCAGCACGTTCCGCGTCCCGGCGAGCGAGATCGAGCCCGTGGTCATCCGGCAGGTGACCGGGTTCCTCTGCAGCACCGGCAGCTTGTTCGATGAGCTGGGCGCCGGGCAGTTGGCGCCGGACCGGCTGCAGGTGGTGATCGCCGCCGCGGCCAATCTGGCGACCGAGCTCGAGTCGGGCAGCGGGCCCGTACAGCGGGAGCTGCTCGTCGAACTCGTCGAACAGGTTGTTGTGGGCACGTCGTCGATCGAGGTTCACCTGAAGCGCCATGCTCTGGCCGTGCGGCTCTGCGGCGATGGTTTGGCCGCGGAGAGTTGCGACGACCCGATCGTGGTCGAGGCACCCGTCCGCATCGACGCGCGACGCCGACGCCCACGAAAAGTCCACACGCCCAGACTCCAGCCAACGCAAACCACCAGTGCCGTGGCCAGCGCCGGGGCCGCGCCAAATTGTTCGACCAGATAGCTGAGTGTCGCGAGACCAAGGGCAACGCCGCACAGGCCCCACAAGCTGCTGGTCATGACGGCGGCGGCTGCCTTTCCACCCAGCCGGTGCTGGAGAATGATCATCAAGCTGGTGCTCGATATTGGATAGACGGCGATGATGCCGGTCACTTCCGGTCCCGCCCAGCTACTGGTCGCGAGCAGCAACGCCATCAGCGCGCAGACGAGCAGCGTGCGCATCGGAAGCTCGTACCAGGCGCGCACCATCCGGGGGATCTCGGCCGCGACCATGGTCCGGCCGAACCAGATGAAACCCGGATAGACGATCAGGTTGAGGAGCATGGCGCCGGCGAGGCTCCACTCGACCGACCGCGCGAACAGGGCAAGTACGATCCAACATCCGATGGCACCCCCCATGGAAATGACGAGACGACGGCTTTGCGCGAGGACGGCATAGACCAGCGTGAACAGCCCGGTGAACGCATGGACGGCGAGGCCATTGCGCGCGGCAATTGCGACATAGGCGGCATCATGGTCGAGCGACAGGAAGACATAGGCCGGCCCGAAGGTCACCGGCAGCGTCGCGACGAGCCCGCCGACAAGCGGTCCGGCGCGCTCGGCCACGACGGAGGCGGTGACGACGATTCCCGCAGTCAGCAGCAATTTCGCGAGCAATGAAATCCAGAAAATCTGGTCGTCTGACATGAACTACGGTGTTGGTCGCGGATCCCGAAGCCGGGTGCGCATCTAGCTAAACTAGGCACCTGAAACGAGTGCGACACCTTGATCTTGAGCAACCGCGCCTGCACCACATGGCCGCGTGATCCAGGGCATGCGCGGCGGGCGGGTGAGTTTGGCGGACGTCGCCATGGCGCCGTCTCATGACTGTTCCCACCGCGCTTCGGGAACCCAACTTGGCTTCCCGGACAGGCGCCAGCATCCCGTCAGGCGCGACATGGCAGCGGCTCGGCGCCGCGGTCGATCGTGGCGGCGCCGTCACGTCCTCCTTCTTGGACCTGTTTAGCGAATATCGATCTGATGGGGTTCGATCAGCAGGCCAAGCCGTGCCGGCCCGAGCTATGCGCGGAAGTTGGTGACGGCATGAAGGGGTGAGGCGGCGTATCGTGGGGGTGTTCGAGCCTCCACTTCTCCAGCGAAGGAGTGATACGCCGTGACTGACAATAGCGTTTTCCAGCTGACCAACCAGGCACATTTTCTGATCCGTTGACCGAGGTGCTACGCAGCGGCGCCCGTGCTCTGCTCGCGCAGGCGATCGAAGCGGCGGTGGCCGCCTTCCTCGACAGCCACGCCGACCAGTGCACCGACGATGGCCGCCGACGGCTGGTGCGCCATGGCCATCTGCCCGAGCGTGAGATCATGACCGGCATCGGCCCGGTCGCCGTGCGCGCGCCGCGCGTTCGCGATCGCGTCGGCACGGGCGAGAGATGCATCCACTTCACCTCGGCGATGCTGCCGCCCCATGCGCACCGCTCGAAGAGCCTGGAGACCCTGATCCCGATCCTCTACCTCAAGGGCATCTCCACGGGCGATTTCGCCGAGGCGCTGGCGGCGCTGCTTGGGCCGGACGCCGGCGGGCTCTCCGCCGCGAGCGTCGCGCGGCTCGCCGTGGGGCCGGAGCTGGCGGTCGGCGACGGTGCGCTCGGCTTCTGGAGGGCCATCGAGGAGGTGTGGCCCAGAACCCGCGGCCAGCGCTGTTGGGTGCACAAGCCGGCGAACGTCCTGAACAAGATGCCCAAGAGCCTGCAAGCCAAGGCCAAGCGAGCGCTCCACGAGATCTGGATGGCCGAGACCAAAGCGGATGCCGAGGCCGCGTTCGGCGCCTTCGTCGAGACCTATGGCGTCAAGTACGACAGGGCCGTCGAGTGCCTGATCATGGACCGCGAGGCGATGCTGGCCTTCTACGACTTCCCGGCCGAGCACTGGAAGCACTTGAGGACCAGCAATCCCATCGAAAGCACGTTTGCCACCGTGCGCCATCGAACCGTGCGATCGAAGGGATGCCTGTCCAATAAGACAGCGCTTGCCATGATCTTCAGGCTCGCCCGGGCGGCCGAGAAGAGCTGGCGCCGCCTCGACGGACACAACCAGTTGCCGAAGGTGATCCAGGGTGTAAAGTTCATCGACGGGGTCGAAGCCGTCAGGCAACAGCATCAAGCCGCCGCCTGACCCAACCCGTCACCAAGATTCGGCGATAGCTCCGACGCGCTCGCCGGCAAGTTCAAGGCCGGCCACGCGCGCAAGATGTACGTGCGCAGCGGCGGCGGCGGCCCCAACGGCGAGCAGGGGATTGACCAGGATTCAATGCACTGGTGGGCATGGCGCGACGGCCGGGCACCGGCGTCATCGGGTCCGGCAACATCGCGGTCAGGCGGCCGAGGCGATGTGCGACCAGACATGAGCCTTGGCGGCGCGGCAGGCGGCTTCGAGCGCCGTTCCGCGCGCGAGATGGGCGGCGATCGCGGACGAGAGCATGCAGCCGGTGCCGCGCGCGCCCCTTGACAGGCGCGGCGCCGCCATGCGGACAGGTGGGCCGTCGGTGCTCACCAGAATGTCGGCGGCTTCGCCTGCGGCCGCGTGACCGCCCTTGACCAGCACCGCCCGCGCACCGCTTTGGTTGAGGCGGCGCGCCTGGGCGATGGCGCCCGGCTCCGTGCCGGCCTCGGGCTCGCCGGTCAGCGCCGCGAGCTCGGGCAGGTTGGGGGTCACCAGGTTCGAGAGCGGCGAGAGCCGCCCGGTGAGCGCGTCGAGCGCCGCCCGGTCGAGAAACACGGTGCCGGACGAGGACGCGATCACCGGGTCGAGCACGACGGGAATGGTGTCGTGCCGGGTGAGCGCGCCGGCGACGGTCTCGATGATGCGGGCGTTCGCCAGCAGGCCGATCTTGATCGCGGCCACCGGCCGTGCCGACAGCGCGGCTTCGATCTGGGCGCCGACGAGGCCGGGATCGAGCGGCACGATTTCGGCGACGCCGGCATCGGTCTGGACGGTGACCGCGGTCAGCGCCACCGCGGCATCGAGGCCGAGCTCGCCGAGGGTCAGGAGATCGCGGGCGATCCCGGCGCCGCCGCTCGAGTCGCTGGCGGCGATCACGAGGACGCAAGGTCGGTCCTCCCCGCTCACGCCTCCCCTCCCCGCCACGGCCGGGTGGCGGCGATCCATTGCGCGGTGCGCGCCTCGGGGTCGGCGGCGGCCCTGATGTCGGTGACGACGGCGGCGCAATCGGCGCCGGCGGCGAACACGGCGCCGAGCCGGTCCGGCGTCAGCCCGCCGATGGCGACCAGCGGCACCTTGCCGATGCGGCGCTTCCATTCCGTCAGCCGCTCGAGACCCTGCGGCGCCCACGGCATCTTCTTCAGACGCGTCGGGTAGACCGGACCCAGCGCCACATAGGCGGGCGCGGCGGCGAGCGCGACCCTGAGCTCGCGCCGATCGTGGCTCGAGACGCCGAGCCCGAGGCCCGCGCGCCTGATCGCCGAAAGGTCGGCGGCGCCGAGGTCTCCTTGACCCAGATGGACGAAGTCGCAGCCCTCCTCGATCGCAAGCTTCCAGTGGTCGTTGACGACGAGCTGGCAGCCATGGTCCGAGCAAGTCTTCCGCGCCGCGCCGATCTCCCGCCTCAGCCGGGCCGCGTCCATGTCCTTGGCGCGAAGCTGGACCAGCTTCACGCCGAGCGGCACCAGCCTTGCCAGCCACTCGGCATCGTCGACGATCAGATAGAAGGGATCGAGGCTTGTCTGGCCGGGGCGGGCGCTCAAGAGAACACCGCCTTGCCGATCACCGGGGTCGACGGCACCGCCATGTCGCGCGGCTCGAGCAGCCCGGCGAGGAAGCCGCCGCGCCCGGCCTTGACGGCCCCGGCAAAGGCGCTGGCCATCGCCACCGGATCGCCGGCCTTGGCGACGGCGGTGTTCAGGAGCACCGCGTCGTAGCCGAGCTCCATCACCCTTGCGGCGTGGGACGGGCGGCCGAGCCCGGCATCGACGATCAGCGGAACGTCCGGATAGTGCCCTCTCAGCGATCTCAGCGAAGTCTCGTTCAAGGGCCCAATGGCCGAGCCGATCGGCGCGCACCACGGCATCAGCACCCCGCACCCGGCATCCAGCAGCCTGCCGGCGACGACCAGATCATCGGTGGTATAGGGAAACACCTCGAAACCATCCTCGGCCAGCACGCGAGCGGCCTCGACAAGTCCGAACACGTCGGGTTGGAGGGTGTCGTGGTCGCCGATCACCTCGAGCTTGATCCAGCTCGTCTCGAACACCTCGCGCGCCATCTCCGCGGTCGTCACCGCCTCCTTGACGCTGTGGCAGCCGGCGGTGTTGGGAAGAACGCGGACCCCCAGCGACCGGATCAGCGACCAGAACTCCCGGCCCTGCCGCCCGCCGGCCGCCTCGCGGCGAAGCGACACGGTGACGATGGCGGTGCCCGAGGCCCTCACCGCCTCGGCGAGGATCGCGGGCGATGGATATTGCGCGGTTCCGAGCAGCAACCGGGACGGGATGTCTTCATCGTAGAGGGTTAAAGTCACGGGCTCCAAGCACTCCCATTGAATTGCGGCGTCGCTGGGCTGACCCCCTCCTCGCCTTCCCCTTTCAGGGGGAGGAATGTCTTTCGGTCACCGCGCGGCCGCTCCCTCCCCCGGCAAAGGGGGAGGGTCGGGGTGGGGGTCAGACACGCAAGTTCTCGCGGCGGCATTCACCCTCCCTGCATCGGGCTCAGAATCTCGACCTCGTCGCCATCGCTGAGCGCGTGGGCCTCGCGGTCGCCGGCGTGGACGAGGCTGGCGTTGACCGCGGTCGCGAGCCATTCGTCCCCGTAGTCGAGCTCGGCCAGGAGATCGCCGAGCGTCGCCGCGCTCACTTCATGCGATTGACCGTTCACGGTCAGCTTCATCCGTGACCTCCGTGTGTCCCAAGCATTCGAAAACCAGCCGCGCGGCCTCGCGCGCGGCCCGGGGCGAGAGCAGGAACCCGTGCCGGTAAAGCCCGTTCACGAAGACCCGCCGGCCGTCACGGGCAACGCGCGGCAGATTGTCGGGATAAGCCGGCCGGATCGCGGCCGCGGCCTCCACGACCTCCGCCTCGCCGAATGCCGGGTGCAGCGCGTAGGCCGCATTCAGAAGCTCCATCATCGAGCGCGCGGTAACCGGCCCGGCACTGGCGCTTTCGATCATGGTGGCGCCGACCATGAAGATTCCCGCCTTGCGCGGCACCACATAGACCGGGATGCGCGGATGGACGAGCCGGACCGGCCGAGACAGTGTCACCTCGTCGGTGCGCAGAAGCAGCCGCTCGCCGCGCACGCCCCTCAGCCCCGCCAGCCGGTCGCGGGCGGCGAACCCGCGGCAGTCGACCACGACCTCGATCCCGGCCGGCAGATCACGGCCGTTGCGGCCGAAATGGATCGTGACGCCGATCCCCTCGAGATAACGGACGAGCGCCCTCATGGCGCAGCGCGGGCAGAGATGGGCTTCCTCGGGGAACACGAGACCGGCGGGGAACCGGCCCGCGAGGTCGGGCTCTAGAGCGGCGATGGCCTCGGCGTCGAGCCGCTCGTAGCGATCGGTGCGGCGGGCGAAGCGGTCGAGCTCGGCGCGCTCGCGCGGCTGGGCGACGACGAGCGATCCCTGGCGCTCGACGCCCGGAACCCGCCGGGCCCACCACTCGGCCGCTTCGGCGCCGAGACGGACGACATCGGGCTCGGCGCTTTCGAGCTCGCACCACGGCGCCAGCATGGCGCCGGCGAGACGCGAGGCCGAGCCCTCGCCCAGCGCCGCGGCGCGCTCGATCACCTCGACCTCGGCGCCGCGCTCGGCAAGCTCGGCGGCGGCCGTGAGCCCTGCGACGCCGGCGCCGATGACGGCGACACGCATCGCCTACTCCGCCGGGCCGGTGCCGACCGGCATGTAGAGGTCGCCGCCGGCGCGGTATCTGCGCGCCATCTCCTCCATGCCCTCCCTGCGGGCCTCGGCGCGGATGTCGTGGGAGATCCGCATGGAGCAGAATTTCGGTCCGCACATCGAGCAGAAGTGCGCGACCTTGTGCGCCTGCCTGGGCAGGGTCTCGTCGTGGAAGGCGCGCGCCGTCTCCGGGTCCAGCGCGAGGTTGAACTGATCCTCCCAGCGGAACTCGAACCGGGCGCGGGAAAGGGCGTCGTCCCTCAGCTTCGCCGCCGGATGGCCCTTGGCGAGGTCGGCGGCATGGGCGGCGATCCTGTAAGTGATCACGCCGGTCTTGACGTCCTCGCGGGTTGGAAGTCCGAGGTGCTCCTTGGGCGTCACGTAGCAGAGCATGGCGGTGCCGAACCAGGCGATCATCGCTGCGCCGATCGCGCTGGTGATGTGGTCGTAGCCGGGCGCGATGTCGGTGGTGAGGGGCCCGAGGGTGTAGAACGGCGCCTCGTCGCAGACCTCGAGCTGCTTCACCATATTCTCCTTGATCTTGTGCATCGGCACGTGGCCGGGGCCCTCGATCATCACCTGGCAGTCCTTCTCCCATGCGATCTTCGTGAGCTCGCCGAGGGTCTCGAGCTCAGCGAACTGGGCGGCGTCGTTGGCGTCGGCGATCGAGCCGGGGCGCAGGCCGTCGCCGAGCGAGAACGAGACGTCGTAGGCGCGGGCGATGTCGCAGATCTCGTCGAAATGGGAGTAGAGGAAACTCTCCCTGTGGTGGTGCAGGCACCATTTGGCCATGATCGAGCCGCCGCGGCTGACAATGCCGGTCACCCGGTCGACGGTGAGCGGGATCATGTGCAGCCTGACGCCGGCGTGAATGGTGAAGTAGTCGACCCCCTGCTCGGCCTGCTCGACCAGCGTGTCGCGATAGACCTCCCAGGTCAGCTCCTCGGCGATGCCGCCGACCTTTTCCAGCGCCTGGTAGATCGGCACCGTGCCGATCGGCACCGGGGAGTTGCGGATGATCCATTCGCGGATGTTGTGGATGTTGCGGCCGGTCGACAGGTCCATGACCGTGTCGGCGCCCCAGCGGATCGCCCACACCATTTTCTCGACCTCCTCCTCCATCGAGGAGGTGACGGCGGAGTTGCCGATATTGGCGTTGATCTTGACCAGGAAATTGCGGCCGATGATCATCGGCTCGCTCTCCGGGTGGTTGATGTTGGCGGGAATGATGGCGCGGCCGCGGGCCACCTCGTCACGCACGAACTGCGGCGTCACGTGGTCGGGGATCGACGCGCCGAAGTCCTCGCCGTCGCGGGCCGCCGCCTCGCCGGCCGCGTCGCGGCCGAGATTTTCCCGGATCGCGACATATTCCATTTCCGGCGTGATGATGCCGGCGCGGGCATAGGCGAGCTGGGTGACCGCCCTGCCGTCCTTGGCCCGGTACGGCGCGTTCACGACCGGAAACGTCGGCGTCAGGCGGCCCGCGGCGACATTGCCGTTGTCCTCGGCCCGGACGTGCCGGCCACGATAGCGCTCGACGTCGCCGCGCGCCTCGATCCAGGCCTCGCGCTGGCGCGCCAGGCCTTTGGCGATGTCGATCCCGGTGCCGTCATCGGTGTAGGGGCCGGAGCAATCATAGACCGTGACATCGGGTTCGCCGGCGCTCGGGTGAACCGCGATCTCGCGCATCGGCACGCGAATACCGGCGTGAATCCGGCCCTCGCGATAGACCTTGCGCGAGGCCGGCAGCGGGCCGGTGCTCACTTTCGGGGAATAGGCATCCATGTCGAGGCTCCTTTGCCTGGCTTGCATCGGAGACCCAGTCCGGTTCGGAACGTAAGAAGACGCGCCCCTTTCGGGGACTGCCGGCTTATCGGAAAAACCTTGGTCGGGGCACGTGCACCATCCCTACGCCAGTATGAACTGGATCAGGTTCATCGGGTCACCGCGCTGCTCGATGCCAGCGGTCTCTCAGCCCCTTGTCGGGACTCCCCAGGTGAAGCGGCAAGTCCAACAGCGCGCGGCCGGATTGTCAACCCGTGATCGCTACACCCCACGGCGGTGAACTCGGGATATTGCCCGGCAGCCCGCACTGACGCCGGCGCGCCGGGCGCCAGCCGGCGGCTTGGGCTTCGGCCTCGCCACAAATCCACGCTGGCCTTGGACTGGTCGACCAGGGGCTGGTCGTAACAGGGTGAGCGCCGCGATCAGCGGCCCCTTACCTTCCCACTCGGCTATCGCGCGCTTCGCGACCAGCTCGTTCGGGACGGTCAGCTTGTCGACGCCGCCAGTCCCGACCTCAATCGCTTCGCCACGGACGTCGCCTTCGCCAGTCCCTCGCCCGCCGCCTCGGTGGTCGCGGCGCGCAGCGCCACCGGGCCGCGCGAGTGGAAGCTCAGCGGCACCGGCCAGACCTACCGCGACTGGCGAGCAGAGGCACTCGGCAAGGAATAACGAGCATCGTCCGATTGGCCCTGGCGCGGCTTTCGGTCACCGCGCGGCACGCCGCAGCGCTCAGGGCGATGCAGCGGGAACCTCGCCAAATGCCGCCTCCCGCGTCATCACGGTCGCCGTGACCCCCAGATCGACCAGGCCGGCCGCATGGTCGCTGACGACATTGTCGTGCCGCATCAGTGCAACCTGTCCCTCCGTGATCGGCGGCGTTGGCCACAGCCGGGCGGCGCCGGCGAGCAGTCGCCACCCGAAGAACGGGAAGGGCACAAGCAGGGGGCGGGCTTCGCACCAGCCGGCCACCCGCCGGATCACTTCGCGATAGGTCATGATCTCAGGACCGCCGAGCTCGAACGTGACCCCGGTTGCCTCAGCGCGCCCCATCGCGACGTGCACGCCAGCCGCCACGTCCTCGACATGAACCGGCTGCATCCTGGTGGCGCCCGTCCCGAACAGCGGCAGGACGGGCAGGCTTCGCGACAGGCGCGCGATGGTCGAGACGAACGCATCGCCCGGCCCGAACATGACGCTCGGGCGCACGATCACCGCCTCGGGCATGACCTCGCGCACGGCAACCTCGCCCTCGCCGCGGGCACGCACATAGGGCGATGCGGAGAACTGGTCCGCGCCGATCCCTGAAATGTGGATGAGCCGCGCGTTGCTGCGCGCCGTTGCCCGCGCGAGGTTGCACGCGCCGTCGACATGGACCGCCTTGAAGGTCGCATCACCCGCCTCGACATAGAGGCTGACACAATTGACGACAACCGCCGCGTCGACGACCGCACGCTCGAGCGAGGCGGGATCGGTGACATCAGCCGCGACATGTTCGCCGTCCCCGTTCGGCCGGTGGCGCGACGCGGCGACGGCCGCTATGCCCATGCGCGCCAGTCGCACCATGATCCTCCGGCCGAGAAAGCCGGTGCCGCCGAAAACCACCGCGCGTCCATCAGCCATCGGTTGCTCCTCCGGGGGAACGGGGCACACGGCGCCGCGTTGCAGCGCCGTGGCCCGCGTCTCATCTTCACCGCAGCCGGGTGACACCGGCGACTGCAACAGGCGCTACCCGGCCGAGAAGGCGCGTCAGGGAGTCATCATTCCCAGACGGCCCTGGTAACGGGCGGGACTGTTCGGAGCGGCGTTGGTACTCGGCGTGTGAGGGCCGGTTCGACGATCCACTGCTGCGCCACACACGCAGATCCTATCGCGGACTGACGGCAGGAACACGACGCCGGTCGAGGCGGCCAGCCATTATCCACAGACGGTCGATGCCTCGGCGAGCGCCGCGACGTGATGTCTCCGCTCCCCGTCCGGCATCTCCTCGGCCACGATCGGCAGGCCTGAACACAAGAGGCGGGCAAGAACCGTGCTCGGCCGCCATCCCGCCGTGGCGGCGATCTTGGACGCGCTCGCGCCCTGCGGGCGCCGAAGCAGGGCGAGCGCCCGCGCCTCCCGGCCGTCGATGCGCGGCGCGGAGCCGACACCGGCGGCCGGCGGCTCGGCCATCGCTCCCACGCCATCGAACCTGACAGCCAGCGCGGCCCTGGTGACTGGGCGGGATCCTCTGCTCCACTCTGGCTCCGGATTACCGGTGCAACGGATTCCGCCCTCCGTCAGCATCTGCAACTGGATCTTCGACACGTCCATGATCATCGCCCTGCTCCCGTGGTTTGGGCGCCAGACCATTCCGGCGCCGTCACCGGGAGAGCCCCGCAAGGCCATGCGAGCGGCGGCGGGGCGATGAGGGATGGACGCTTGCCCCTGGCGGCAAGTCCACCGGCTGGGGTCAATGACGGTTAGCCGTGGGTGTCCGGATCGGATGAGAGTTGGGCGGGCCGCGGCCTCGCGCCGACAACTCGACGCGGCTCAGCGAGCCCGCCGGAAACGACTGGACTTCCGCGCCCCCGCGAGCGTGTTGGCGCAGACGTCAGCAGGGGGCCCGTCGTGTTCAAGCCCGACCAGTCGAACCAGATCATCCAGAGCGTCGCCGACGAGGTGGCCGCGACCACGTCGGGCATCCAGGGCTTCGCCGAGGCGGCGCGGGCGTTCGCGCGGACCGGGAACCGGACCAAGGCCGTGGAGGTAATGCTCGACATCGAGCTCAAGCTCAATGAACTGAGGGCGCTGGTCGAGCTTGCCTCGTTCGTCAATCGCAGGACCGACTGCGACTGAGCGCATGTCAAGACCTGGGTGCCGGCCCCACCCAGCCTCGCTACAACCCGATCATCGGCGGCGCAGGCGCCCCGTAGAGCAGGGAGTGTCCGGAGCCTCACCGTCTGAGAACGGCGGCGCCTATGGCATCACCACATGCTCGGGGGCGATCGATCCGATATCGCGGCACCCGATGATCCCCATCACCCGGCGGATCTCTTCACGCAGAATGTCGATCGCCCGGGTCGCGCCGGCCTCGCCCGCCGCTGCCGTGCCGTAAAGCGTGGCGCGCCCAATCATGACGGCATCGGCGCCGAGTGCCAGCGCTTTGACCACGTCGCTGCCGCGCCGAAATCCGCTGTCGACCAGCACCGTCATCCGGTCGCCGACAGCGGAGACGATGTCGGGCAGAGCGTCGATCGTCGCCATCGTCGCATCGCTCACCATTCCGCCGTGGTTCGACACCACGACGCCGTCGGCGCCAAGATCGGCGGCGTGCCGTGCGTCATCGGGGTGCACGATACCCTTGACGATCAGCGGGCGTGGCCACATGTCGCGAATCCGCCGCAAGTCGTCCCAGTCGAAGGCGTCGCTCTTGAGCCGAAGTGCGGCGTCACCCAGTGCCGATTCCATCACCTCGGTCGGGACGTTGACGAGCTTTGGCAGGCCGCCACCGAGCACGTGCCGGGCCACCGTTCCGAACAGCCAGCGCGGGCTCATGAGGCCGTCGAGAATATTGCGCGGCGTGAGACGGAACGGCTGCATGAAGTCGTTGCGGATGTTGAACTCGCGGTTGGGGTCGATGATATTGTCGACCGTGACCACCAGCGCCTCATAGCCAGCCGACTCGGCGCGCGCGACCGCCCTGTAGGACGCCTCGCGGTCGGTCCACACATAAAGCTGGAACCACGGCGTGCCACCGCCATCGGCGATGACTTCCTCGAGCGGCGCGGTGGCGGCATTCGACAGCGTAAACGGGATGCCGGCCTTTGCCGCTGCGCGCGCAAGCGCGACCTCACCCCTGTACCAGACCTGGCCCGTGGTGCCGGTCGGAGCGATCACCAGCGGCAGCTTGCGGGTCTTGCCGAACAGGTCGATCTCGGTGGATCTCCGGGAAACATCGTGAAGCACCCGCGGGCGAAGCTTGATGCGCTTCAGTGCCTGCTGATTGTGGGCAATGCCGATCTCATCTTCGGTGCCTCGATCGATGTATTCGAAAATGCCCCTCGACAGACGGCGTCGCGCCAATTCGCGCAGATCGGCGATATTGAGAGCGGACCGTGATAGGTCGCGCATCATCTCCTCCCCTTCAGCGGCCACCATCGACGGGATTCGATCGAACGGGCGTGCGACGAAGACTGTCAACCAACAAGGCCGACTACTCGCAAACCTGACAAAGACGAATGCCCACGTGTTTTCGAACGCCCGGCCTTCATTGTTTTCCCTGAGGCGGGTCCCGACCTGCTTCAGGATCCGCCATGGATTCGCGCACGACCCAGCGGGCTCGATGCGGAGTCAGCCAGCGGTCCGTCCGGCATCCACTTTGAGAATCGTCCCGGTCATATGCGGCGCCTCGTCGCTGATCGCGAATGCGACCAGTCCGGCCAGCTCTTCAGGTTCAACCAGCTCGTGCATCGGCGCAGCCGCGATCGCTCGCTCGATATACTCATCGGAGTAGATGTCGAGCACCGACGTGCGCGCAAAGCCGGGCATGATCGTGTTGCAGCGAATTTTGTGAGGTGCCAACTCGACCGCCAGCGCCCGCATCAACAGGTCGAGCCCGCCCTTCGAGGCAATATAGGGCAGCACGCCCACCGACGGTCGGCCGACCGTGGACGATGTCGTGGCCAGCAGCGACCCCCCGTCACCCTGCGACATCAAGATCCGGGCCGCTGCCTGCAATGTCTCGAACGCACCGGTCAGGTTGACCGCGATGATGCGGTGCCAGTCCTCCATCCGGGTGTCGATCAGCGGTGTTGCCGGGTTGAAGGTGGCGGCGTTGGCGATGGCTGCGTCGAGACGCCCGAATTCAGCAATCGTCGTCTCGAACATCGCATCGATCTGATCGCGCTCGCGCACATCGGCCCGCACGGTGATGATGCGGCCCGCCGATGGGGCTGCTTCTGCGAGAGCGGCGACTTCGTCGAGCATGTCGTTCTGAATGCCAGCCGCCGTCACCAGTGCCCCTTCAACCGCGCAGCGCAAAGCAATCGCCCGGCCGATCCCGGTTTCACCACCGGTGATGGCCACAACTTTGCCGGCCAGTCCTCGCATGGTCGGTTCTCCCCTGTTCATGCATGCGACCGAATGGGCCCGGGACCCTCAAAAATCTATCGGGCAACGACTGGAAAGGGTCGCGGTGAGTGTATCTCCGCAAAGGGGTCCATGCAGCTCCGAATGCCGCGCCAGTTGAGCCAGGAGTGCATCAGCCAGGACGGCGAAGCCGTGTTCGAATGCGCTCGGCGTTCTCGACCCGGGCTCGCGAGCAAACCGACATTGCGCACGAGGTGATCGAGGCGGCGCTCGCGCACTCTGGCGGCTCGGCCGTGGTGCGCGCCTATGCCCGGACCACCTTCTTCGATCGCCGACGAGAGTTGCCGGCCGCGTGGGCCGAGTTCCTCGGCTCGGCGAAGGTGAAGGCGATCGGAGTGGGTGGATTGACCGCCATGGGGTCGGTATCGGAGCAGCATCCGCCTTCTTGACCGGGGAGTGCCCGAGACCGTCGCCGACACAGGCGCAAAGGCGGCCGGTACGGGGTGAGGATGGGTCCATGATGGCGGACGAGGGCACCCCTCGCGACGTTGCGCCGCTGTGGGGCGACGAAGACGGATCGCAGAAAACGTCCGCGCCAGGACCCCCATTATTGCGGCCGCCTCGGGGCGGCGCGTCGGCCCGAACCAGCTCGACCGACCATTGGACCGGCCTTCCCTCGGGCGTAGAACCTCGAGGGAGAAGGTGTCCAGAGATGGCATGGTCACTGAGGATTGCGACGATCGGCGAACCGATCCCGGGGAACGCGCCGCGGCCCGCCCATACCTCATCGAGGATCGCATTGCACCAAGCGATGCTATCGTCCCAAGGACCAGCGACGTGCCGGTCTTCGCGAAGAGGCTCGATCGACTTCAGGATGGCGAGAATCGCCGACACGGCCTGGCCGTCGGTGAAATGCTCGCCGACAGCCGGCAGGACAGCCACTTCGAGCCCAACACGCCGGGAAGGAATTGCCAAGGCGACCCCACGCTGACATTCTCGCGACAATCCGGTCACCGCCGGCCCGGATGTTGCCATGGCGATCAGAAATAGAGAACCCACCATCAGCGAGCGCGATTCACCCGCCTACACGATTGCCGAGGCCGCGCGCTACCTGCGACTTCCATTGGCGACTCTCAGGTCGTGGGTGTTCGGCCGCCAGTATCCGACCGCCGAGGGCCAAGGCGAGTTCACTCCGCTGATTCGGCCGGCTTCACGGCGGCCACCTCTACTGTCTTTCTCGAATCTGATCGAGGCGCATGTGCTGCGCGCTCTGCGGACCGATCACGGCGTCCCGGTGAAGGCGGTGCGAAGCGCGCTTGCCTATGCGGAGAAGGGGGAATTATCACCTTTACAAAGCTAATCGGATGCACTACGTTGAACGTACAAATGAAAGGGCATTCCGATGGCCAACGATCTTGCAAACCCGATCTTCTCCAACGAAGCCAAGGCGCGTGCATGGCTTGAGGCGCGGGTTTGGCCGAACGGGCCGGTCTGCCCCCATTGCGGTTCGGATGCTGCAACCCGCCTTGAGGGCAAGGCGCATCGCCCCGGCCTGTTTCAGTGCAACGACTGCCGCGAACAGTTCACGGTGACGGTCGGCACGCTGTTCGAGCGCTCCAAGATTCCGCTCACCAAGTGGCTGATGGCGATCTATCTCATGTCCGCGTCAAAGAAGGGCATGAGCACCAATCAGCTCTCACGCATGTTGGGCCTGCCCTACAAGACCGCTTGGTTCATGACGCACCGCATCCGCGAGGCGATGCGCGAGGGCAAACTCCCCGGCGGGCTCGGTGGTCAGAACAAGGTCGTCGAGGCCGGCTCCTACGTCGCGGTCGGTCGCGAGTTCACCGGCCACGGCTCGGTCAACCATTCGATTGATGAGTATGTCCGCCACGGCGGGTTCATTCACACCAACACGGTCGAAGGCTATTTCTCGATCCTGAAGCGCGGGATCGTCGGCACCTTCCATCACGTCAGCCAACAGCACCTGAAGCGCTACCTCGGTGAGTTCGATTTCCGCTACAACACCCGCACCATGTCCGACATGGAGCGCGCCGAACAGGCGGCGGCGGGCATCGTCGGCAAGCGCCTGACCTATCGGCGGACTGACGCAGCCGAGCACGCCTAAACAGAAGGCGAAGCGCTTCCTGCGCTGGCGGCTCCGCAACCACGGAAGGTCGAAGCGATGAAGTTAGAACTGTATGACATATCAATTCCGCCACCGGATGAGCGGACCCGCAGGGGTATGGGCTGGTCAAAGGTCTTTGTCCATTTGAAGGATGCGGACGCGGACATGATGCCCGGTGTTACCGTCATGACCCACGTGCCGTATGAGCCAACAGACTCCTATCATCAGGCGAGGAATCGCGCTCTGGAGCGCGCGACGGAGATAGTCCGATCCGCTCTAACCGTCCTTGAAAATACAGATCTTCAAGGATTTGATGAATTTCATCGTGAGAAACACGGTTGGACGCCATAAAGGAGCCCTTTCCACTAATGTCAGTTGATCTTAGGCAATCCGCCAATGTGATGTGGTTCGCCCATGTGCCGAAGCCAGGGGCCGTCGAGGGCGGAGAAAAGCGTCATTTTTCCGACTTAGAGGACGCAATCCGGTTCGTGATGGAGGGTATCCGCGCCGACATGCGCGGCACCGCTTGGATCACAACCGATTCCGGGTCGCTGAGCTACGAGGACATTGAGAAGCTTTATCAAGACCTCGATAGCTAGGTATCAGGATTGTCACCGGTAGCCTGATCCTTGCGACTACGATCCGCCTTTGACCTTGGCGGCGCGACCTGATCGACCGCCGACTCGAACCGTTCCCATGCGTCGGATACGGTTTCGACTGATTCGGCATCTTTCCGCTTCACGCGCTTTGGGGCTGCCATGGCTGACGATCCGTTCGAATGGATTTTCGAGCCTGAGAGTGAGGCCGAATCCCTAGAAATGCAACGAGCGCTGGGGTTGGCAATCAGCCGATGGGCACGGATTGAAAGCGCGCTGTCGATTGTATTCTGGAAATCCGTGACTGCCCGGCGCAGCGACGCCGCATCTGCGGCTTTCTCCGCAATCCGTAGCGCCGAAGCGCAAATCGACATGGTCGACGCCACAGTTCGCACGACTTTCCGGTTCGCGCCCGCAGTTCTTGCCGAATGGAAGCCACTGCATCGTCGCCTGAAAAATGTCAGGCCGCTCCGCAATCGCCTCGCTCACGGTCCAATTGTACGACGCAAGACCGGCAATGAGCCGACGATCACTCGCTTCGTGCCCTTCTACCATCTCGACCATCACATCAGCCTTGAAGGCTTCGATCAGTGGACGGTCGAGAAACTACGCGATTGCGCGGACCAATTTGCCGACGTGGCGACTGCGGTGCGCCAGTTCGGTCTCAATCTGGACGCGTGGAACGCGCCGCTGACCAAGCCTCACGAACAAGATCACGAACCGGATCAAACTCAGGCGGCGACATCCGAGAAGACGCCTCAATCCCGTCCGTCAGGAAGCCGGACGCCAAGAGCACGCCGCGCGCCGCGTCCACCATCTGCGGAGTGAGATCGCACTGATCGGTGGATTTGGGCGGCATCGCGAAACTGCTTCGTTAAGGTGATAAGCCCCGGAGAAGGAGCTTCGGATCGACCGGCTGCTGCTGCGGCCGGAACTGCGCACTGCCGCCGGGAAAGTGTTCCTCGACCGTTACGGCGAGCTGATCGAACTCTCCGCCTCAGGCCAGCTCGCCATGCGCCAAGTCCTGTCGGAGCATCTGGAACGGGTCGAGTGGGACGCGTCGCGATTCCCGGTACGGCTCTATCCGTTCCTGTCCGCCGTTACGCCGGGAAAGCAGCGCCCGATCGTGATCGACCCGCGCATCGCCTTCGGCCGCCCGATCATCGTGCCGACCGGCATTTCCACGGCGGCGATCACCGAGCGGATCGACGCGGGAGAAACGCCCGAAGAGGTCGCGGCCGACTACGAGCTCGGGCCGGCCGAAATCGAAGAAGCCATCCTCTATGAGCGGGCGGCTTGACTGTACATTTCACGGATCGTGATCTCGGAAAGCGCTTCCCCGAGATTCTCAGGTCCGCCGGCTTGTCCGTGGAGCGGCACGCCGACCATTTCGCGCCGGCCACGCCCGACGCAGTGTGGCTCGAAGAGGTCGGCAGGCGGGGCTGGATCGCGCTGACCCACGATCGCCGCATCCGCTACAAGCCGAACGAGCGCGACGCGGTCATGCGACATGGCGTTGCTCTGCTCGTGGTCATCGGAGCCGCACCATTTTCAGACCTCGCCCGCGCGTTCGTGCCGACCTGGCCGCGCGTCGAGCAATTTCTCGCCACCACAGGCCGCCGTTCATCGCAAAGGTTTATCGCCCCTCGCCGGCGGTTGCCGCCCGCAGTCCGGCAGCGCCTGGCCGCATCGAACTCTGGAACCCATCATAGCCAGCTTCCTGCGGGTCGATGAACTTTTCCGCGTCCGACACGCGAAGCTCGCCGGAGATGAGTTTTGGAAGGAGCGTGTCGCGGAGCGTGGTGAGGGTGCGGTTTTCGTGGACAGTAGAGACCGTCTTCTCAAGTGAAGATCGAATTATGCGATCAAGGCACGTCGCCCATGGCAAGCCCCACCGAGTCACGCTCATCGAGACCTGGTATCATCGTGGCCATCGGAGTATCGCCTGTCCGGTGATGTGACGTTCGACAACCATCATCATCCCGGCCAGGAGACCTCCGGGCTCATGACATCCCAACTCCCGCGACAGCCGGTTCGTTCAGTCCTCAGGCCGATTTAATCCCAGGGCACCTCCGAATACCTGTGCGTGGAGAGGCATTGAGGTCGTTGCGGTGGTGATGGAGTCGGGAAGGGCGGTCAGACCGGATTGGGGTGGCGGTTCCGAAAATTGACAAGGGCTTCCGCCTGTGGTTTGTGAGAGTATCCTGAAACTTCAGATTTCAAATCATGCCACGACTCAAACTCGAAAGTCTAACCGATCAGGTCCGGCATCTCCTCCAGCGCGATATCGAGGAAGGCAAACTGGCTCCCGGTGCGCGCATTCGTGAGGACGCGCTGGCGCGCGAGCTAGGCATTAGCAAGACTCCTCTGCGTCTCGCGATTCACCAGCTCAAGCAGGATGGAATCATCCACATTGCGCCTCGGCGCGGAGTCTTCGTCAAGCTTCCCACTGTGAAAGAGGTGATGGAGCTGCTTGAGATGCGTGAGGCGCTTGAGGGTCTTGCGGCTCGGCGTCTCGCCTGGGGTGCGGACGAAACGATCGTCTGCCGCCTGCGAGATTGTTTTGCCGGAATTGACGAGCGTGCGCTCGACCGGCGGTGCATCAAATACGCCACCGCCGATCATCGCTTCCACCAGACGCTGGTCGAAGCCTGCGGGAGCGCCGAGCTGATCCAGACACTGCGGATCATCAATGTGCGCATCCACATGAACCGGCTACGCAGGACCGCTGTTCACCATCACGACATGCGGCCGATTCATCGTGAGCACTTGGCGATCATCGATGCTATCGAGGACGGTGACGGCGAGCGTGCGGCGCATTTGGCCAGCGCCCATGTGCGCGGTGTGCCTTGGCAGTCGATTCTGGACGCCAGTGACGCCGTCATCAGCGAGCCCGATACGACGGCAGGGGCCGAGGCATGAACGAGCGGGAGGCCTCGCCTTCGACCGCCGAGGTTGTAAACAGACCGGCTGTCCAGGGCGGCGCAGACGCCCCGGTTGCGCAACGCGATGTGGAAAAAGCCGCGTCGGCGGCATCGACAAAGACCGAGGTTTTGGTCGACGGCGAACTGAGCGCCTGGCCGCACTATCCCGCCGCTGTGAGGGGCGGCGGATTCGTCTTCGTGTCCGGAGTGCGTGGCGGGCGGCCAGGCTTCGCGCCGGCCTCTTACGCAGAGCTTCCGGAAGCGCTCGCCGACTGGGCTCAGGGCTACACGATTGTCGACGCGCTCGAGGGCATCGTGGCGGCCGACTCATGGGCTGCCCATGACAACATGGAACGGATTCTCGATGCGGCCCAAACCTCGAGCACGCAGGTGCTTCGTCAGCGCATGTGGCAGCGCGATAAGCGCTATTTCCCAATCTATGAGCGGGTGCGCAAGCACTGGCAGCCCGAGGCGGCACCGAGCAGCGGGCTTGGGGTGCGCTCGGTCGGCGGGAGATTTGGACGTTGGATTGGTATCGAATCGATCGCCGTCGATGCAGCAGATCCACACCGGCTCGGCGACCGTATTACGGTGAGCCCCCCTGACGATAAGCGCCATCCTTCCGCATCGATCTACTCGCAAGCGGTGGCGAGCGGTCCGCTCGTTTTCATGGCTGGACATATCCCGATCAGGACCGCAGAGCCCGGCAATCCGCTCGTCGCATCGTTCGACGATGTCCCGCCGGATGGCCGTTTCCTAGCCATCGGACGCAGCCACCCAGACAGCCGTGATGGGCCGATCGCTGCCCAGACTTGGTACGTCTACAACGAGATCAGCCGCACTCTGGATGCCCATGGCATGACGATCGCCGACATCGTCCATGTCCGAGTGTATCTCAGCGATTTGCGAGATCTTGCGACCTTCCATCGCGTGCATGAGCATATATTCGGTGATGACGCTCCGGCGTTGTGTGTGGTCGGCTTCGACGAGGTCGGCCATAAGGGATGCCGGATCGAGATCGAGCCGACGGTGCTACGCCCCGGACGGGCGGTGCGCGCGGCTACGGACTGGACCTGCCCGGCGCCCACGGCGGGTCCGGCCGCCATGCGGGCTGGGCCACTCGTGTTCATCGCCGGCATGTGTGGCCTGGGGCCAGACGGACATCCTGCGAGAGACTCTGGATCAGTGGATCGAGAGGCGCGCGATCTGGTGCGCTCGCTCGAAGCCAGCGCCAGTGTACCCTGGGTGCCGGCTCAAGTGTGGTGGGCTTGGCGTCGTCTCGCCGAGACGTGTGATGCCGCGGGAACAAGCCTCGATTCGCTCACTAAGACTGTTGTCTATTTGCGCGACGAGTCTGACCTCCCGGTCTACGAAGCAGTTCGGTCAATGTTCGTCGAGACCCGCCTGCCGGCATTCGACTGCGTGATTGTTGATGGTCCGGGTCCCTCGACGGAAATCGCCGTGCAGATCGATGCAGTGGCGCTTGCGGCCCCGTGACAAACGGTGCTTCGGGCGCGACAGCAATCTTGGAGGCGTTGCAGAGAAGAAGGAGGAGAGAGTCATGAGGCGTTCAACATTGGGTCTGTCGCTGGCGGCCGGCATCGGCCTTATGCTTGGCGCAGTGCCGGGCAAGTCCCAGGAGACCTATCCAGACCGGCCGATCAGCGTGGCCGCCTGCTATCCCGCCGGCGGTGGCGTCGACCGTAACCTGCGCATGGTTGAGCGAGTGGCCGCCAAGTATCTCGGCGAGGCATTCCTACCACAGTACCGAACCGGCGGCTCCGGCACAGTTGCCATGCAATACATCAAAGACGCCGAGCCGAATGGTTATGCTCTGGCCATTTGCGACAATGGTGGAACCATCATTGCGCCAATTGCGCAGGGCCTCGATTTCGACGCTGACGACGTCACGCCAATCGCCCAGGTCTCGTTCGTGCCGTGGATCATGTCAGCGCGGGTGGGCTCACCTTACGAGACGGTCGACGATCTGGTGGAAGCTGCCAAACGCGCCAGCGAGCCGATCGCCATCGAGATCTCGGATATTGCCACCTCCGACCACTATGGCTGGTTACTGTTCCTCAACGCAGCCGGGCTGACGCCCACCCAGTTCAAGTGGAACCCGCACGGCGGAGGCGGCCCAAAAATGCGTGCGATCCTCGCCGGCGAGGGGAATTTGCTGTTCGACGATGCCGGCGAGATCGAGCAGCACGTCAAGGAGGGCACGCTGCGCCCGCTTGCCGTCCTTGCTGACAACAGGCTCGCGCAGTACCCGGACACGCCGACGCTGAAGGAGCTTGGCTATGACGTGGTGGCTGGCTCTTCGGTCGCCCTGTTCGCGCCGCCTGGCTTACCGGAGGATCGTGCGAATCGTCTGCGTGAAGCGATGAAGGAGATCAAGGAGGACCCGGCATTGCTGAAAGCCTTCGAGCTTACCCTCCAGGACCCCGAGACCTTCGTGGTCGATGGGTTTGAGGAACAGTGGCATCAGGACTGGGCGACCGCGCGCGAGCTGCTCAAGGCTGCCCTGGAGCAGTGAGTCGACCGAGCCCGAGTCGGTCATGCAGTCCCGCTTGGGCGAGGGGGTGTTCGCCGCCATCGTGTTGGCGGCGGGCGCCACTCTCTATCTGATCGCGCCGGAGTTCGTGCGCGATTGGGCGTTCAATATTCCCGGCACGACGGATGTCGCGCTCGAGCCAGCTTTCTTTCCGCGCCTTGCCGCGATCATAATGGCTGCCGCTGCGCTTGCAGTCCTGCTGACACTCCCGCTGCGCCGGGAAGTACTACCTCTAAGCGAGCTGAAATTCCCAAATTATCTTAACGTCGGGTTGGGGATCATTGGCATCCTTGCCTACCTAATGGCGATTGGCCTCCTCGGGTTTGTGACTTCCTCAGCGCTGTTCATAATCGTTGCCACCTGGCTCAGCGGCTATCGGCGCCCGATGGTCATCCTCGCGACTGCTATTCTCGTCCCGTTCACCCTGCGCCTTGTGTTCCGCTTCGGCTTGCATGTCGGGCTACCCACCGGCGCTCTGTACTGATCGAGCAGTGGTTGATCTCAAATGATCGACGATTTACTTTCCGCCGCTTCGCTGGTCCTCGGTTGGCAAACCTTCGCAGCGATCGTGTTGGGCACCGTGATCGGTCTGGTGATCGGCGCGATCCCGGGACTGACAGCGACCATGGGGATGGCGCTGCTCTCCCCTTTCACCTTCTTCGTCGAGCCGCTCATTGGCATTCCGTTTCTCATCGGACTCTACAAGGGCGGAACGTTTGGCGGATCGGTCTCGGCTATCCTGATCGGCACGCCGGGCACCGCCTCCAACGCAGCGACGCTGCTCGACGGCTACGAAATGCGCAAGCGCGGCGAGGCCGGCAAGGCGCTCTATGGAGCGCTGCATGCCTCGCTCATCGGCGACATGTTCGGCACGCTGGCATTGATCTTCATTGCGCCGCTGCTTGCACTGATCGCGATCAAATTCGGCCCACATGAGTTCTTCGCCCTCGTCGTGTTCTCGATGACGATGGTGTGCTACGTATCCGGCAACTCGCTCTCGAAGGGCGTTCTCGCAGCCTCGCTGGGTCTGTTCTTCGCACTGGTCGGCTCCGACCCGATCGGCGGTACTCCGCGCTTCACCTTCGGCCTCAACGACCTTGGCGGCGGCATCAATGTGATTGCGCTGGTCACCGGCGTGTTCGGCATCACCGAAGTCCTGATCCAGATGGAGACCTTCGGCAGGCGTGGCAGAGGTGTCCCCGACCTCGCCGGCGTTGTGCTCGGGCGCGCCCACATCGCGCTCTCGACGCTGATCGGCCATGTGCGCAATATCGTGCGCAGCTCGCTAATCGGTACGCTGATCGGGGCACTCCCCGGGATCGGCGCCGAGACGTCGAGCTGGGTCGCCTACGGGCTCGCCAAGCGAGCCTCCAAGACCCCCGAACGATTCGGCTCAGGCGATCTCGATGGCGTGTTGGCACCCGAAGCTGCGAATAACGCAGTTTGCGGTGCCGCCATGATCCCCATGCTGGTCTTCGGCATCCCCGGAGACATCGTCACTGCGATCCTGATGAGCGCACTGATTGCTCAGGGATTGCAGCCGGGTCCGTTCCTGATCTCCGAGCACCGTGACGTCATCTATGGCTTGTTCATCGCTGTGCTGATGGCGACGGTAGCGCTTTACGTGTTCGGTCGCCTCACCATGAGCTGGTGGGTCAGAATTCTCAGCATCCCGCGCCCGCTTCTCTACTCGATGGTCGTCGTCTTTTGTGCAGTCGGTACCTTCTCAGTCCAATCGAGCGCATTTGACCTCGCCGTGATGTTCGCGTTCGGGATTCTGGGGTATGTCATGCGCAAGCTCGACATGGCGGTCGCTCCGATGGTGCTCGCCTTCGTGTTGTCCAAGATCATGGAGGAGTCGCTGCGCCGCGGCCTTGTGCAGTCGGACGGCAGCTTTCTCGATTTCTTCCAGCGTCCGATTGCGGCATTCTTCCTCGTTCTGACCGGTCTGGTTCTCATTTCTTTCGCGCTCGTCGAATGGAGGAAGCGTGAGCGCAACGAAGGCGCCTCCGGCGAAGACCATCAGCGGTCGGCGGAGGAGCGAGAATGATTGAGCGGGCGGGATACGGCATGTTCATTGACCGTTTGAGCGGGCCCCTCCGGAGAAATATGCCATGAGGGAGGCTGAAACTCGGGGCGCTGACGAGCAACGGAGTTCGGATACTCCCGGCACATCGCGCTACCGATTTCTGTTGGTGCCGCCTTATCGCCTGCCGTCCGACAGCAAGTGGGCCTATCAAACAGTCGGCGCCTCCACCGAGCTGCCGAAGGAGGATCGGCTAAAGAACTACGATTTGGTTTCGCCTTATCTTGAGGATGTTGACTGGGAGATGCATTCGGGCGCGGAACCGCCCTATGGGGACTGGCCTGTGGAGACGCGCGAGGAGTTCGCCCATGCCGCGGCGGCGAGGCTCGAGCTGGTGCGCGAGGCGTGCGAGACCGGCAAGCACAACGCCATCGTGCTGCTCGGCGGCGGCGAGCCGGGCTACCTCGAAGCGCGGGAGATCTGTCGCGGCTACGGGATCGCCTGCACGGCCAATGCTCATTCGCAAATGCTGATCGCGACGATGCTCGGCGCGCGCTTCTCCGTCATCGATATCGCCGGCGTGCACAACGTCTATTATCGCGACCTCATTTACACTCACCGGATGCAGGATCGCTGTGCCTCGATCCGCAATATTGGCTTGCGGTTGCCCCGCCCCGGGCTGGAGGACGTCCTGCAGATGAGCGAGGAGCGGGATAAGGCTCTGAACGGCGAGCGCTCGGTCGCGGTCGAGAATGCTGTGGAGCAGGCAGAGCTTGCGATCATCGAGGACGGGGCCGAGGTGATCACACTCGGCTGCTCGGGTGTTTTCTGGCTGCAGCCCTTTATCCGCAAGGGTCTTGAGGAGCGTGGTTGGGAGGTCCCGGTCTTGGAGGGGTACAGCGCCTCGATCGAGCATGCGAAGCTTCTGGTCAATCTTGGCCTCACCGCAAGCGGCATCACCTTCATGGCGGAGTTTCCGAAACGGCTGCCGACCAGGATCATCCCCTGAGGCCATGGCACGGTTGGAGGGCAAGGTTGCGATCGTCACCGGGGCCGCGGGCGGCATCGGCCGTGCCATCAGCCGGTGCTTCGCGCGCGAAGGCGCCGCCCTCTTGTGCGTCGATATCGATGCCGATGGTCTTGATGTTGTGGTCGGCGAGGTCGGTGCAACTGGCGGGCGAGCGGTCGCACTCACCGGCGATGTCGCCAAAGAGGCCACGGCCAAGTCCGCGGTTGCCCGCGCCGTCTCGAAGTTCGGCCGAGTCGACATCTTGGTCTGTAGTGCAGTCCTCGACCTGCCGCTGGGGCCCCTGACTGGTATCTCGCTCGCCGAGTGGCGGCGCTCTATGGCCGTCAATCTCGACAGCGCGTTTCTGTTTGCGCGGCACGCCATCCCGGCGATCGATGCCGCGGGCGGCGGTAGCATCATTCTTATCGCGTCTGAGTTGGCGCGTGTCGCCATGCCGGGCCGCACTTGGTACTGCGCGCAGAAGTCGGCGCTGGTGGGTCTCGCCAGGGCGATGGCCGTGGACCATGCGGATCAGCGTATCAGGGTCAACAGCCTGTCGCCGGGTCCTGTCGAGACAGCACGCTATGTTCGAAAGTTCGACTCCCTGGAGGCAGCGCGTGCCTCCGGCGATACGCTGTTCAACCGGATCGCTACACCAGAGGAGGTGGCCGCTGGCGCGGTGTTCCTCGCCTCGGATGAGTCGTCCTTCGTCACCGGGACCGATCTCTTGATCGACGGAGGTCGCACCGCAGTCTAAGAAGTGAGTTCTTTTGAGGGAGATACGATGCCCTTCTACCGGATTTCCGAGATGGCCGATGTAAAGGATGTTTATGGTCCGACCAGCCACAAGCAGGTCAATGGGGAATTCATGAAGGTTGGAATTGTGACCCTCCGTCCGGGAGAGGAACCGGAGCCACATTTCCATCCCAACGAGGAGGAATTTGATCTGATCCTAGAAGGCAGGGTGCTAATGGTCCTTGGGAATGAGAAAAAGGTTTTGGAACGAGGTGATCTCGTTCACATCCCGCGCAACACGGTGCATGGCCGAAAAGTGCTGGACGCCGACCCGCTGGTGTTCCTCAATTGTAAGAGCCCAGTTGGCAGCGGGGCGCTGAGTGGCGACTATAACCTCGCCGCGCAGGCCGCCGAGATCAAACAGCGGCTGGGGCGGGCCTAACGGCGTTGCGGTCTCACTTCAGTACGCAAGTCGGGTCAATCTCGATAAGCGGTCCCGGATACATCGTTGCAGTCGAGGGTACATAGGAAAGCGCTGGGGCCCTCGCAGGGTCCGGAAAATGTTCACGCCACACCCGCATGAATCCGCGATAGTCGCGCCGCGGTTCGACCAGCCACGCCCGAACGTGGTGGCAGTGCTCCCAGTCACTCCCGTTGGCCTCGATCTGTTGGGTCAGATTGCCGAGCACATGTCTCGTCTGCACTTCGATATCACTAAAATGATGTGGTAGTCGGGCAGGTGCGCCATGAACGGTTTGCATATCGCCGGCGGTCTTGCCAGCGATGAAAAGCCATGGGCCGGCCCGCAGCGTCGGCGTAAAATTAACCTTACGGCGCTCGATAGGATGATACGTAATGCCTTCGCGCAGTTCTTCCTTGTGGTGGTTGTCGTCCGGTACCAGCACCGTGAGGTCGGCGACGAAGCAGGCGCCAGGCACGATCAGCCCCTTCATCCCCATTGATGCCCGGCAGGGGGGCACTGGCATGTAGCGCCGCCAGACTGTGTCAATGTCGTTGAAGGTCTGGAGGTCGGGCTCATAAAGGTAAGCTTCGAGGGCATTCTCAAGAGAGGTATCTACCTCACTCAGAACCCGGTTCATCCGGTCGAATACATATTCGGCCTGCATGATTGCGTCGCTGCCGTAGTTTGGAAAGCCGGGCACTCTTCCGACGGCGAGCCCAGAGACTAAATTGCTCGCAGTGAAGGCGGAGCAGAAAACGAGGTTGCCGACCCGCACTGCATGTGGCGCCCATTCCGCCTCCATCGGATCATCGCCTTGCGGGTCGTGCAGCGATTGCGGTTCGAGCTTCGAGTCGCCCGCAAGAGCGACCGCATCGATGTTCAGACGCGTTCCGCGAAACGGCAGCGTGTCGCCAACCTCAACTGTTGTGCGCGCCGGTGGACGGTGCGGAAAGTGCTCCTTCCAAACGAGTTTAAACTCGTAGAAATCGTCGGCGTCGACAAGATGAACGGATACTTTGACGACACGATCGAGCCTGCTTCGTTGCTCTTCGAGAATGTCTTGGAGAATAGCGAGACAGTGACGTGTCTGTGCTGCAATGAGCGACTCCCCTACCTCCCCGAGGTGTTCATCGACTTCGATCGCGCGGCCCGACTCGTCAACCGGATAAATGGACGAAGTGAATATGTAGTCGCCGGCGCTGACGGCAGCCGGGACAGGAATCAGTGGCATCGCGCTGTTTCGTTTCAGCTTGATCGAAGGCATATGTACCACCTTGGCTTCCAAATGTGCGTCAGGGGGCGTACGCGATCAGGTCGTACTGCACCGTGCAATCGGGCACCGGGAGCGGACCTGAAGTCCGGAAGACGCTCGTTGGCGGGATGCGACTACCAAGCCGGCTGAGCCACGCCGCTTCAGCGCGCGGCGCATTACTCAGGTCAGTGTGGTGCACGCGGCGTTTCACGAGATTGGCGGCCGACGTGCCGGCGGCGCGGCAGAGCGACTCGACATTGTCGAGGATGTACTCCGCCTCGAGCCGCGGGCCCGAGGTGTGGAAGGGGAAGTTGGGATCGCTGCGCGCCTCGGGGGCGAGACCGTTCTGATAGTCGGTCGCCATCTGACCCGAAAGGAAAACGTAGGGGCCGGCCTTGACGGCCTGCGACTCAGGGCCGAGGCGTGCGGGCACCTCGGAACTGCGAATGACTTCCTTCTTGAAGGGGCCCTTCGGGTCGATGGCGATCAGCTCTGACTCGATTCGCATGGGTAAGACGACGAGTGGGACGGGGATGATGACACGGGCCGGCGGATCCTCCGGAAAATACTCCGCCCAAATCTCATCCACGGCACCGATATCGGTCATGTCCGTCATGTGGAGTTCCGCGCGGACAACGTCCTGCATGGTACAGCCGGCGTCCTCCAGCAGGTCCTTCATCCGCTCCATCTCGTAACGGAGCTGGAACTGCACCTGATCGTGGCGGTACGGGAACGGGTAATCGGCCTGTGTCTCCGCAAGTGGGCCATCCTGGTCATGCGCTGTAGTGCCGCGGGTAAATACAAAGCCACCACCCTTCAGCACCTGCGAGAACACCGCCCAGCCAATCGACTTCACCTGGGCAATTGGCGGAGACTTGGTGACAGTCACCTGCTCCATGGGCAGCGTCGCGTCCTCGGCAAGATTGATGAGGTCGATCAGGACCCTTGCATCACGTGCTGGCAATTCCGGGGTGAATACGAGCGTGCTTGGCGGTGGCATTTCGCGGTGGAACCACTCACGCCTGACCCGAAGCGCCATGTCGACGTCCTCGCCGTGAAGGTGAAACGAGTTGATCTTGAGAATGTGCTTGAGGGAGGTGCCGATCTCAACGAGCTGCTCTTCAAGCGCGCCATATATATGGCGTAGCTGCTTTTCGATCAGCGATCCGTGATACGGCATTCCCTTCTGCAACAGGGCTTCTGTCGGGACTCCCGTGACCGGGTGGACAGCCATCTGCCCCCCGACAAACACGAGATCACCCGCACGCACCGCGACTGGTGGCTCGCCATCGGGTGCGTCGTGATGCCGCACGTAGTTCAATTCTGACTGTTTCGCCATAATGCTTCCCCTCATTACGACCGGCTACATCGCCACGCCACGGCCAGCGCGGTAGTTCAGCCTCTGGTAAATGACCATGATGATCAGCAGCAATACGACTTGTATGATCATGAATGCCGCCAGCTCTGCCGAATGGCGCTCCATAAGAATCCAGAATACAACCGACATGACCTCTGTTCCATGTCGGTATAAAAACATTACTGAAGAAAATTCTCTCATGAATATGACGAACGACATGAGCCATGCCGAAAAGAGTCCAGGTTTAATCAATGGGATCAAAATCAAATAAGTTGACTGCCACCAATTGGCGCCATGAATCCGCGCTGATTGCTCGAGATCGCCGTGAATTGATAGGCGAACAGAGTATATAGTTCGGTAGGCAAGAAAAAAGTTACCTATCACAAACGCAAATATGATAATCCATAGCGTATTATAGATGGGCGTCTTGATAAATGCGAAGAGTACCATCATGCCGAATATGGCTCCTGGGATCGCAAGGGGCAGGAGTGCCAGCAATCCCATTAAGGACTCTCCGCGTCTCGATTTGGTCTGGGACAGGATCGTTGCAAGTATAACGCAAATCGTTGCCGCGATGGTGCAGGCGATCAGGCTGTTAACAATGGCCCGCGAGGTCACGTCGTACTCAAATGCCACGCTGTAGAAATTATCGAGTGTAAACAACTCAATCTGGAAGTACCCCCGCCACCATTTCTGCAGACCAACCAGAAGCAGAACAATGATGGGGGCAATGACCGCGACAATAATGTAGGTAAAGACCGCGCAGAAAGCGACCCATTTCCCCTTGCGTAGCGCAATTCCCCGTGCGCGATATCCTTTTCCCGTGACCGTTGTGAACTGCCGCTCGCCCAAAAGGCGTCGCTGGATCCAGATTCCACATGCTGCCATCGCGATTGCGAGAAAGCCCAGCGCCGAAGCGAGCGGAACGTCCTGCGGATAGTTGTTCAGGAGCGTCCAGATTCGTGTCGACAGGACGTAGTGATTACCGGCAATTCCCAGCGCCATGGGAATTTCCAGCGTCCCGATCGAAAACACGAACACCAGGATCATCCCCGACAGCAGGGCGGGTGCGTTGATCGGCAAGGTGATGCGCCGCAGAACCTGCCACTGGTTGGCGCCGTGGATACGCGCGACCTCCTCCAGACTCGGGTCCATCTGGCGGAACGACGCCACCGCATAGAGGTACATGAAGGGCGAGTAGAATATCCCCTGAATCAGACACATCGACGTCAGCGAGTAGACGTCGGGCAAAAGCGATTCCGGAAACCCCCAATCGGTCAGTGCGCGCGACAGCATGCCGGCGCCGGGGACGAGGATCAGACGCCAGGCAATCGCGCCAACAAAGGCCGACATGAACAGCGGTACCACGCATAGAGCCTCGAGGAGCCGCCCGGCCGGCACATCCGTTCGTGCGATGATCCAGGCCAGGGAAACCCCAATAGCACTTGCGGTGAGCGTGGCGCCGCCGGCAAAAATCAGCGTGGTCAGAATGTCGCGGCCGATCCTTGGGGTCGTCAGAACCCGCTCGAAGGCATCCAAAGACAGGCTGCCGTCGAGTCTGAACGCAGAATCGATGGCCATTGTGGCGGGATAGAGAATCGCCACAGCCATCAGCCCGGCAGTGATCCAGAATGCTGAAAGCTCGACGGAGAAACGGGGCCACAGCCGCCGCGCGATCGGAACGTATTGCGCAATTGTCGCCAAGTTACGTTCTCCAGCTCTCGCCATCCGCTGATGCCCCGGGGTCGGCCCCCTCAAGCCGTCGCCGGCAGTGCGATGGACTTGTCGTCGTCAATCGAGAGATGAACAACCTGGCCTTGCTGGTAAGCCACGTCGCCGCTCGCGTTGACCCGGAGCTCGCCGTATTCCGTGCTGACCAAAAGCTCGGTGCGCTCTCCGAGATACTGCGAGTTGCGCACCGTGCCTTTAATGGCGCTTTGGTCGCTTTGGGGACGGCCCTGCGTCGCCTCGAACCATTCGGGCCGAACCAGCACCGTCACCTTCTTGCCGAGGTCGCATGCACCGCCACGGCACTTGACGATCGTTTTACCGTCGTCATCGCCGAGACGCACATAAACCGCTCCGTCCGGCTTCGACGGTGTTTCCACCACCGTTCCCTTCAGCATGTTGGCGACGCCAATAAATTCGGCGACAAAACGCGTCCTGGGCTCGCGGTAGAGTTCGCGGGCGCTGCCGCGCTGCTCGATCCGGCCGGCATTCATGACCAGAAGCTCGTCGCCCAGCCCCATTGCCTCGGCTTGGTCGTGGGTGACGTAGACGGCGGTGATCCCGATCTCGCGCTGGACATCCTTCAGCAGGTAGCGCATCTGTTCGCGTAGCTTGGCATCGAGATTGCTCAGCGGTTCGTCGAACAACAGGACCCTCGGCCTGCCGACGATGGCTCGGGCAAGAGCCACTCGCTGTTGCTGTCCGCCGGAAAGGTCGGTGGCGTTGCGGTCGCCGAGGCCGCCGAGTTGAACCATTTCCAAAGCCTCCTGAACGCGGCTGCTGACGACGTCGCCGCGCTCCTTTCGCATCCTCAGGGGAAAGGCGATGTTTTCGTAGACGCTCATGTGCGGCCAGATGGCGTAGGACTGCGCAACCATTCCCATGCCGCGAGCTTCAGGCTGAAGAAACCAGCCTTTCGCCGCATCAGTGACCGGCTGGTCCTCGATAAGGATCTCGCCGGCCTCGGGATGCTCCAGCCCCCCGATGCATCGCAGCGTCGTGGTCTTGCCGCAGCCGCTCGGCCCGAGCAAGACAAGGAGTTCACCCTCCTCGACCTCGAAACTGACGTCGTCAACAGCACGGAAATCGCCGAAGCGCTTGGTCAGCCCCCGCACGACAAGAAATCCTTCCACCAGACGGCTCCCAGATCATCAGCAGCGATACGCGGCAAAACGGCCGCCCACGTCCGCCGATGAGCGCGGGCAGCCATTCCGACGAAGGTGCGCGCCTCAGGGCACGCTCGTTATCCGAGAATGGCCGGCCGCAAAGTGAACCCGTCCTTTAGCCATTCCCTCAAACGTCGACTGCCAAGTCTACTGCAGGAAGATCGAGGCGAACTCCTCCTGGGCTCCCTTCACGAGGTCGGGATTGCGTGCCATCGCCGCGTAGTCCGGTGCGAAGGCAATCCCGAACAACGTGTCAGCATCCGGTGTCGTCTCTGGACTGGAGCTTGGCACACCCTTGCGGCCCGGAACGCGACCCTCTTGCCGTTCGAAGATGACCTGACCTTCTTGGCTGCGCAGGAAGTCGACCCAGAGCTGCGCCGCATTCGGATGCGGCGCATCGGCGAAGATTGCCGTGGCCTGCTCCTGCAGCATGACGCCTTCTTCCGGAGTCGCGGTGCGGACCCAAGTCGCGCCCTCGCTCCACAGGACATTGGCGTCCGCGGACACGCCGAGCACCGAGAACGGACGCTCGCAGGAGGTCATCATATCAACCGACTGGAGCGAGGTAGACGAGATCAGGAGGTCCTGAGCGGCAAGATTCTCCCAGTAATCCTCGGGCAGCTTGTCCTTCAGAAACCAGTATGCGAGCGCCACGGACTGCTGCGTCGACCCATCCAGCAAGCTCATCTTGCCCTCGAGAGCGGGGTCGAGGAGGTCAAGCCAGCTGTTGATTTCGACGTTCTCCATGCCGGGACAGGATGCATTCCAAATCGGCACGAACATATACATGTCCGATGTCCAGTACGGTCGATCGTTGAGACCAATCTGTTCCGGCAGCTCCATATGGATGTATTCCTGAGAGTCGTAGACCATCAGTAGGCCGCGGTCCCGAGCATCGATGAACCAGGTGATCGCTGGCATCGTTGTCACATCCCCGGAAATCGGGAGATCGGCGCTCGCCTCCGCTTCGATTCGCTGGATTGTACCCGGGGTGTTTCGGATCTCGTATTTGATCTCGAAATCATCAGGCAAGCACCAATGCTCGATGAACCCCTCCCGATGAGCATTTTGTGTTGTTGGGGTCTCAAAAATGCTTGATATGACGACAAGCTCTCCCTCCTCTGCGGCGTACTTGGCCCTCGGGTCGTTGCACCTCTCCTCAGGGCTCGGATAGAAAGCGAGCGAGCCACCCGCCAGGACGACGAGCGCTGCAGCTCCGACAACCGCTGAGAATGCGGCTTGGTAGTACCCTTGAATCAATTTGTCCAGCATCTGTGTTTCTCCTCTCTGGCGCAGTCTGCTCTTTTTCTTCAGCTTCGGCCTCCCAATACTTGCCTTCCTTCAAAGGTCTCCCGCGTTTGTCCCAAAAAAAGTGGGGCGGAGGGAGGTAGCCGCCCCGAGCTTTAGCTCGTGCGCAGTCGCTCGGTTTCGATAATCGCCTCTACGGTAATCTCGATCCTTGCTTCCGGAACGCCAAGCGCCGAGATCTGGATGAGCGTACTCGCAGGTCGGTTGTTTTTAAAATATTTGAACCGCTCATCCGATTCTCTATAGTATTCTTGTAAATCTAGAACATACGTCGTCGATGTAACCACGTCATCGAATGTTGCGCCTACATGTTCAAGGCCCTTTTTTATATTCTCGCAAGTCGCACGGATCTGAGAGCGCATGTCCTTGGCCGGTACAGAGCCGTCAGGTTGTCGCGCAGTCTGGCCGGATAGATACACGTGGGTATGTGTGTCATCGCTGATGACTATTATTGGCGTGTACAAGAGCTCGCCGTTCTCGATGCGCGCCCACATATCATCGGGCCGAAGGAAGATGCGCTTCAGCATCCTGTGTCTCCCCTGTTTCAGTAGATATACGTGATTGTGGAGCAACGGCATCATCCGATTCGGTCAGGCGCGCCTCCTTGGTCACTTCCCAGGCGTCGCGGATGTGCTCGCGGATCAAGCGCTCAGCGAATTCGACGTTGCCGGCCTCGATCGCATCAATTATTGCGAGGTGTTCATGGTGCAGCCGGCGGCGCAACTCGGCGTCGAGCGCCGGTCCCCTAACAAGGTAGATCTCAACGCGGATGTCGAGCTGGCTCATCAGGCGCGACACCAAGGAGCTGCCTGCAAGGCTGATTATCAGCCGGTGAAATGCAATGTCCGCCGCGGCAAAGGTGCCGTTGAGGGTCTCGGATGCGTCGCTGTCGATCCCGTCGAAGCATGCGCGCAGGCTCGCGATCACCGCCTTGCTCGGCGCCTCCGCGAGCCGCCGCACCGCAATCGCCTCCAGCATCTCGCGGAGTTGCACCACGTCTTGGAGATCCTGTGATGTGAAGGTGGCGACGCGGAAGCCACGCCTTGGACGGAAGTCCACCATGGACTCCCGATGGAGCCGATGCAGAGCCTGGCGCACCGGCGTCTTGCTAACCCCTAGGCAAGCCGCAAGCCGCTCCTCGTAGAGCCGCTCTCCGGCGCCCAGTTTGCCCGAGACGATTTGCTGGCGGAGCGCCTCATATGTCTGCTCGCTGAGCGTCTGGTACACGCTGGATTCGGGCCTCGTATTTGAAACTTCAGATTTCAAAATATCAGGAACTGGCTCTGGGTCAATGTGAACGTTGATGGTTTCACGCTGGCGGTCACTCGCGGGGGCAGCAAGCTCGCCTTCGGCAGAAGCTGCGCACTTCGCCTGCCGGGCGCCGGCCCGGCCTAAGCAGGTTTAGCTGAGCTGGCCAATGGAGTTCCCCCGGTTTGATGGACACAATCCGACTTGTGAGAGGAGAGTGTTCAGATGCCGAGAACGAGGATTCCGTACCCTGCGGAGTTCAGGGAGCAGATCGTGGCGTTGGCCCGGATGGGGCGCAGCGTGGAGGACCTTGCCCGGGAGTTCGAGCCGCTTCTTTCGGCCTCGGTCGCGGATCGACCGAACTGGACCCTTGCCTGCCTGGCGCGGGAGATCGAGAGCCGCGAAGGCGTCGCCATCTCGCGCTCGCTGCTCTCCAAGGTGCTGCGCAAAAAGGGGGGTTCCGCTGGCGAAGGCCGCGGCACACGCTGAAGGGCCGCCAGGATGCCGAGGCCGTCGATCGGGTCGGCTTGCGGCTCAAGCTGCGCAAGGCGCAGGCTCGGGCCGGCGACATCGTGCTGCTGTTCTGCGACGAGAGCGAGGCGCTGACGCATCCCTATCTCGCCCGCGCCTGGGCCAAACGCGGCGCCGACCTGCGCGTGCCGGCCCCCGGGCAGGCCAAGAAGGTGGCCATGATGGGCTCGCTCGACTGGGGGCGCCGCAAGCTCATCGTCACCACCTCCCGCACCAAGCGCAGCAGCGACTTCCTCGCCCATCTCGAAGCCCTCGATCACCTCTCCGGTCCCAAGCCCGGCACCGCCGCCAGACCGGTTGTCATCGTGCTCGACAACGGCCCGGTTCACACCAGCAAGGCAAGCCGGGCCGCGCTCGCCGACCGCGCCCATTGGCTCACCGTCGGATGGCTGCCGAAATACGCGCCCGAACTCAACGACATCGAAGTCGTCTGGGGCGATCTCAAGGCCAATCATCTCGCTCACCAGACCTTTATGAACCCCGATATCCTCGACCAGGCCATCCACCATGCCGTCGCCGCCTTGAACTCAGGCCGAAACCGCGATCCGTTGGCCAAGCAGCGAAACTCCGCTTAGGTCCTGGATTTCGGACGGGATGCCGTGCATAGCGGCATCTGGCATCAATCAAGGGGTCGGGACAACGCCCCCAAAGCCGTCCACGGTCCCGGCCATACTCCATCACCATTGCCAAGGCAACGGTGCTGGAGGAACCGCGCCAACGACGACGACGGCCACCACGCTCGCGCGTGGCGGCCGTTCTGGTGCGGGCCTGCGGCGGCGCGACAGGGGCTCCAATGGTGGTCGCAGGTCGTTCTGCGGATTTGACATACATCAAACCGCTCATCGTCAAATTCGTGTCAACTGTTCATGGTGCGGCAGAAAGCAGCCGCCGCGACTTGCAGCTTCATCGCACAGGATCGGAACGGTGAAGCCCGAAGGAGGCGACAAGTTGCGAACGGGAGGAATTTGGGACATGCTGGAACTCCGGGGACAGCTCCACTTGGGGAATCTCGGTTTGATATTTTCGGATTTGAAGTGTTGAATGACTCTGCATTGAAAATAAACTATACAACCGCGCAATAAGGGGAGGACTTCATGAAAATAGGTCGATCTGGCCCGACATTCGTCGGTTCCATTCTGTCCGCTGCCGCGCTGCTCGGCTTTGGCGCCGTGGCGCCTGCCGGTGCCCAGGACGTGGAAGAAATCGACATTCTCACGGCCAACAGCTCAACGTGCACCAACTATGTGCAGTTCGTGGGACCCGAGCTGGGTCTTGCCGACATGAACGGCATCAAGTGGAACCTCTTGAATTCGGAAACCACCATTCCGTTCGTGGCGTTTCTCGAGACCGGGGACGCGCAGGTCGTCATGCTCGATTCCGCGCAGGTCCTGCAGATGGGCAAGACGAATTTCCCCGCCAAGGTCGTCTATGAGATCTACTCCTTCGCCACAGAGGGTATCGTGGTTCCAGCCGACAGCGAGATCAAGAGTCTCGCCGACCTGAAGGACGTGACCATCGGGCTCGCGTCGGACCGCGACCAGATCACCACCATCATCACCATGGACTCGATCGGCGAGAGCCTGGAAAGCATGAACATCAAGACCGTGGTGGTCGGCGATGCCGGCCCGGTCATGGCCAACGCACTCAGCTCGGGGCAGATCGATGCCTTTGCGGGCGGCTCGAGCGACCGCAACAACATCGTCGCCGCCGGCTTGCAGATCCGCAACATCACGCCGGTCGAGGTCTCCGAGAACCCGGCCAACAACTACGCCATTTCGGACGAGAGTCTGGAGGCGAGCTGGCCGCTGAAGTTCCTCAGGACCTATGCGATGGGCCAGACCGCGGGCCCGATGGATACCCGCGCCATCATGGCGATCTGCCGCAAGCTCGTTCCCGAGCAGTGGGAGAAGCCGGATGTCGGCGAAAGGCTCGTCAACGACGCTGTCTACATCTATCAGGTGAGCCGCAGCCGGCTGCGCGGCGAGATCCGGCCGTGGATCTGGGAGCGGATCCAGGGGCCGTATATCAAGATCGGCGAACTCGACCAATTGATCCCGGCGTCGGAGTTCACCGACGACCGGTTCCTGGAGGACGCCAACACCTTCGAGACCCACGACGTCTACAAGGCCATCCAGGCTTGGAAGGACGCCAATCCCGAAGCGCTGACCTGGTAGCGACCGGACAGACATCCGGTCCCTAGTCTGCCCGGGCGCCGCGCGTGCCCGGGTTTTTTCATGTGCCGACAAGTGGAAATCACAGACGAACAAGAGTACGGGGGGAATGGGGATGAGTGGTCCGCGAAGTCTCCTGATCATGCCGGCAAATCGCGAGGACATGCTCGCCAAAGCGCCGACCTACGGCGCCGATGCCCTGGTGTTCGACCTCGAGGACTCGGTGCCCGATGCCGAAAAGCCCAAGGCGCGCGAACTCGCCCGCGAATACATCGAAAGACACAAGGCGGGCAGCGTGATCCAGGTCCGCGTCAACGGCTTTGCGA
>Ga0326597_10000706_pt1 | contig 57758 bp, 50 predicted proteins | sample RVTome_12_FD_203789 | JGI IMG/M metagenome (GOLD analysis project Ga0326597, IMG submission 203789) | Soil microbial communities from uranium-contaminated site in the Upper Colorado River Basin, Wyoming, United States - RVT100D185 | ecosystem: Environmental > Terrestrial > Soil > Contaminated >...
GGCTGGCGACTTTAGTGGCTTAGGGCTGGATTGCGGAAGCGAGTATTTCTGAAGAGCCCGGTGCGGGAAAACTGCACGCCGGGATCTGTGCGGGGGCCGCTGGGCAACTGGCGGTCCTACCGCGATGCTCCCTACTGGCTTTCGTTGAAAAATGACGCCCATAATTCATTCCGTCTCCGCTCAGCCGATTTCCTGGTTAACGAATTCGATGATCTTTTCGATCGCCTTGGCAGCGTTGGGCGAAGAGGAATTCCTGGTGATGAATGCCTGTCCCTCGCCTTCGTACAGCTCCAGCGCAACCTGACCGCCGGCCTTGCGGTACTCGGACACGAAGCGGTCGAGATCGGGACGCGGGTGGGCGAGATCCTGGGTTCCCTGAAGGTAAAGCACCGGCGGCAGCTCGACTTGCTCGCCGCGCTCGAGCGCGAGCACCGGGCTTCCCTCCGCCATGGCCGCCTCGGTCCTCCAGTATTCATCATGACTAGGCAGCACCTGGTCCACCAAGTCCGGGTAAGGTTTGCCGCCGGCTTTGAGCTTCTTGGCATAATGATAGCGTCCCAGCGGGTCGATGACCGGCCAGCACAATACGACGCAGCGCACAGTTGCATCGACAGCCGTGGCGGTGGCGGGCAGCGGTACGGCCGAATAGCGCGGATCGCGCGGTCTCATCCCCAGCAGCATCGCCTGGTGCGCGCCGCTCGAAACGCCCAAGACGCCCACCCGATCGGGGCGAATGCCCAACTCTGCGGCTCGCGTCTTGCACCAGCGGATTGCATAATTGATGTCGGCCAGCGAAGCGGGATAGGCCGCCACGGGAGGCATGCGGAAATCCAGTGCCGCCACCACCACGCCGCTTCGCGCCAGCGATTCGTTGATGATGGTGTCGTTCAGCCGGTCCCCATGACACCAAGCGCCGCCGTGCAATTCGACAACGAGTGGGAATGGCCCCGTCCCGCGCGGCTTGAAAAGACGAGCCAGCAGCGAGTTGCCCGCGTGACGGAGATATTCGATGTCTTCTGCGTCGAAATCGTAATTCACCAGTGCCTCCGCTCTCATGACTTCCTCCTTTTGCCGTCAACGCACGACGGTCAGCTCCCACGGATAGCCATCGACGCACTCCGGATCGTCGTCCGTGATGATAAAGGTGTGGCCGAGGAAGATGCCGAACATGCCGTCGGCGGTGACGGCGTTGGGTTCGATCACCAATGCCATACCGGGCCGGAGTACCCGTTCGTACTCTGATCTTCGCGCCGTCGGGCATATGAAAGGAGGTAGCATTAAAAACCGCTACCGTCGAACCCCTACCAAGGCGTCAGAGAGCTGTCAAGCAGATGAGAAACGTCGAGGATCGAAGATCGCGATTCTCAATCCTCTATCCTCCATCTTCATTAGACAGTACCGGCTTATTTCGCTTCCGGTATCTCCAGTTTGCCGACGCGTTTGATGGCGTCCGCGAGCATTTTGGCGTCTTTGTCCCAGAATTTCTGAAACTCAGGCGCATCGAGATAGGCGATCGGCGTCTGGAGTTTCTCCATGGCTGCTTTGAATTCGGTCGTGTTGACCGCTTGTTTTACGGATGCCCGGATGGTTTTCATCACGGCAGGCGATGTGCCGCGCGGCGCGAACAGCCCGGCCCAGATGTAAAACTCGATGTCGTAGCCGAGCTCCTTGAACGTCGCGACATCCGGCAGGGAAGCGACCCGCTTGGCGCCCCATCCGGCCAGAGGTCTAATCTTGCCCGCCTTGATATGCGGAATCACCACGGCCGGGCCGGAGGCCAGTGTGTCGACATGGCCGCCGAGCAGCGCGGTGAGCGCCGGCCCCGCCCCCGAGTAAGGAACATGTTTGAGATTGATGCCGGCGCCGTGCGTGAGCATCTCCATCGCCATATGGAGCGTGCCGTAAACGCCGGAGGATGAATAAGAAATCTGTCCCGGGCGTTTCTTGGCGTCGTCGACAAACTCCTTGACGGTCTTCCAGGGGCGGCTCGCGTTGACCACGAAGATCGTCGGATCGGCGGAGATCAACGCGATGGGGACGAGCTGATTCATGGTGTAGGCGGGCTTGCGGTCAAAGAGCTTGTCCGCCTCGGGAATGATCGAGATACTCGATAGTGCCATGAGCAGGTTGTAGCCGTCGGGCTTGCTGTTGGCGACAAATGACATCCCCACGGCTCCCGCCGCGCCGGTCTTGTTCACGACTACGACCGGATTTTTCATCACCTTCTCCAGGGCAGCGGCGACCGGTCGCGCTGTGAGATCGGCGACCCCGCCGGGGGGGAACGGCGCGACAATCGTAATCGGCCGGTCCGGGTATTTCTCTTGTCCTGGGGATTCGACCGTTATGACGAAAAATAAAATCAGCAGAGCCGGTAGCAGATAAATCCAAGCACGGCTTCTATTATAGGTCTCTAGCATTTTTCACCTCCCGAAAATAAGACAATTACCCATGTCGAGAATCTTTTTTCGTTTTTCCTTTGCGGCACCATTTCCAAAACGGCCTCCTCGCCCTCCTTTGGAGGGAGAGGATAGAGGTGAGGGTGGCGCTCCGATTCGATGACCCTCACCCTCGCCCTCTCCCGCACGCGGGAGAGGGAAACGTTAATTGCAGGCGACAGTTTAGTCCGATCAGAGTCAAATGCTTTCCTTTTCCCTCGCGTCTTGCCCACCAGCAAGTCCGAGCCGTTGCCGCCAGTCCACTGATTTCATAAGGAACGGCACGACGCTCAGGAGCAGGAGCGCCAGCCCTACCGTTAGCATCACCAAGGCGATGGGCCGGTTGACGAAGATGGCGTAGCTGCCCGAGGACATCGCCAGCGACTGGCGAAAACTCATCTCCATCATCGGCGCGAGTATAAGCCCCAATACTACCGGCGCGGTCTCAAAGTCAAACTTGCGCAGTAGATAGCCGAGCGCGCCGGTCGCCGTCATGATGCCGACGTCGACGGCGCTGCCGTTGACGGCGTAAACGCCGAGAACGCAAAAGACCAGGATTGCCGGATAGAGCAACGGGTAGGGAATGCGCAACACGTTGACGAAGATCCCGACCAGCGGCAGGTTGAGGATCAACAGCACCAGATTGCCGACGTACATGCTGGCGATGAAGCCCCAAAAAAGCTCGGGCTGCTGGGAGATCAAGAGCGGCCCCGGCGAGATGCCATGGACCATCATCGCGGCGATCATGACGGCGGGAATGGGCCCGGAAGGAACGCCCAGCGCGAGCATCGGAACAAAAGCGCCGGAGGTGGCCGAGTTATTGGCCGACTCCGGGCCGGCGACCCCCGCAATGGCGCCGTGACCGAAGCGCTCCGGATGCTTCGAGAGGCGCTTCTCCACCGCGTAGGAAACGAACGAGGAGATGATGTGAGCCGAGCCGGGAATGATGCCGATTAGAAATCCGAGAACGGTTCCGCGCCCGATCGGCCATATTGAATCGCGCCATTCTTCACGCGAGGGGAGAAGGTCTTTCAGCCGGGGTTTTTTAATCTCGGCCGCAGTCGGCTGCCCTGCGGTCAGGAGAATCTCGGACAGTCCGAACAGGCCGACGGCCACCGGAACGACGCCGATGCCGTCGCCCAATTCGACCAGGCCGTAACTGAAGCGGAAAAATCCGGTCATGGGATCGATGCCGATCATGCCCAGGAGAAGTCCCAGCACCGCCATCACCAGAGACTTGAGCATCGATCCGCCGCTCATATAAGCGAGTACCAGAAGGCCCAGCAGAAGCAGGGCGAAATACTCGGGCGGACCAAAGCGCAGCGCGAAGCTTGCGAGGGGCGGCGCCAGCAACATGAGACCGACGATGCTGGCGGTTCCGGCGATATACGAGCCGATGGCCGCGATGGCCAACGCCGGGCCGGCCCGGCCTCTGCGCGTCATCTCGTAGCCGTCGATGCAGGTCATGACCGAAGCGGCCTCCCCGGGAATTCGCATCAATATCGAAGTCGTGGAACCGCCGTACATAGCCCCATAGTAAATCCCCGCCAACAGAACGATCGCGGAAGTCGCATCGAGACCGAAAGACGCGGGCAGCAGCAAGCTGATGCCAGCCAGCGGACCGATGCCAGGCAGGACGCCGACGAGCGTGCCGACCACGCAGCCGACAAAAGCGTAGAGCAGAACGCTCGGCGCCAACGCGACGGAAAAGCCGAGATAGAGATTGTGCAGGGTTTCAGTCACCGTCGTTTCGATGGAAGAAGTTCAATCCGTTCAATTCGTTCAAGCCGTTCAAAACGTGAGATGGTTCAAGTCAGTTTTCATTTTCAGAAGCCCAACGGTCCTTGCGGCAGGGGCACGCGCAGGATGGTGTAGAAAAGGTAGAAGGTACCGAATGCCATGCTAAAGGCGAACGCTAATGACGATACCCATCCGCGTTTCTCCACGCCCTTGACGAGAAAGACCAGAGCGAGCAGCACCGTGAGCCGGTAGCCAAGACGTTCGATGGCAAAGACCGCGAAGACACAGGTCAGCAAAATCGCCAGGGCGTGGCGCCACTCGTTCCAGCGGAGCGACGACAACCTCGGAGCGCAGCCGGCCGTGAATATGAGGATGGCTCCGAAGATCAACAGCAGCGCGGCTAGAAAGACGGGAACGTAGGCTGGTCCGGGACGATGAAACGTTCCCAGGGGAAGAAGGCGGCTCTCCCAGATCACGAGGAGCGCGAACAGGACAAGGACGCTGGCTGAGACCCGGTCGGTCGTCATCGTGGGCACGGATTGTAGCAAGATGTCATCGGCGCCGCCAGAGTATTTTTCGGATTATCTCGATCGTTACACCGGAAAGTATTCGCGGTTGGCGCAAATTTTTCGACATAGAAAACATCTCGGACTCGGATGTTCCTCCCGCCAAGGCGGCGAGAAAGACTCGTTGTCATTTCGACCGAAGGGAGAAATCTTTGTTAGATCCCTCGCATTCGCTCGGGATGAAGGGCCTCCGCCCTTCACCTTTGCGTCTTAGCGCCTTTGCGGGAGATATTCCGAGATTCCGTTGCGGCTTTCCCGCGCGGGGACGGACGCCAATGCCTTTACCGGCCCCAAAGTTGCTTCGTCGCGAGGCGGGCGCCTTCGGCCATCGCTTCGAACTTCGCCCAGGCGATCTGCGCATCGCCGACGCGCGGGCCCAAACCGCAGTCGGTGCCGCCCATGACGTTTTCTCTGCCGACGATTTTGGCGTAGCGCACCAGCCGGTCGGCGATCGCCTGCGGGTGCTCGACGATGTCGGTGGCGTGGCCGACGACGCCGGGCACGAGCACCTTGCCGGCGGGAAGCTTGACCTCTTCCCACACGCGCCACTCATGCTCGTGGCGCGGGTTGGCCGCTTCGATGGAAATCGTGTTGGCTTTCACTTTCAGGATCAGGTCGATAATGTCGCGCAGCGGGATGTCGTATTTGTGCGGGCCGTGATAGCTGCCCCAGCAGGTGTGAAAGCGCACGCGATCGGGGGGAATATCCCTGAGTCCGTGATTGAGCGCGTCGACGCGCAGCTCGGCGTACTTGCGGTATTCCGGAACGCTCATCGTGGACATGAACTGCCAGCCGTCGGGCAAATCAGGATCGTCGATTTGCAACAAAAAGCCGGCGTCGACGATGGCTTTGTATTCCTCATGCATCGCATCAGCGATGGCAATCAAGTACGCCTCATCGTTCGGATAGTAGTCGTTTTTCATCCAGTGCTCGATGGTGCCGGGTGCGATCGCTGGAAGAAAGGCCTCTTCATATTTCTGCCCCTGCAGGCCCGCTTTGAAATCCTCGATTTCCGCTCCCAGTGATTCGTGGCCGATATACTTGAGCGGGCCGTTGCAGAAGACGCGCTTGACGTTGTCCCCGCGATGACTCGCTTTGCTTCGGAAGTAGTCGCCGAACTCAACCATGTCTCGCGCGAAGATCGTCGAGACCCGATCGTCCGGTCTGGCGTCGCGCTCGACGAAGCCGCTTAGACGCTCGCGCGCGTAGCGGGAAAAGTTCGACTTTCCTACCTCGCCGTCGTTGATGATGTCGAGGCCGCAGGCGATTTGCTTCTTGACGACTTCGGCGACGGCTTCGCGCACGCGTTTGGCAAAGGCCGTTCTATCAACCGGCTTGCCGGCGACCTGCGCGTTGTGCATCTCTTTTAAGTCCGCCGGTTGGGGCAGGGCGCCGGCGTGGGTCGTCAATATACGATCAGTGCTGTACTTCATTCATCAACCTCCGAATGACGGCTGGAACGGCTGGAACGACTGGAACGTTTGGAACATATGGAACGGTTCCAAGGGTCGTCTGGGCAACCAGGAGACGAAGCTCTCAAAGCTGAAGGGTTGTGTCAAGCAGAAACAGATTACTGCTTTTCCTTCAACCGCCGGTGGATCGCTTCAACTGAACGGCTACCCGTTATGTCATTGGCCCTCCATATTGCTTTGCGCGGGAAAAGCTATCAGTATTTCCGACATGGGTATGGGTCTGGCAATCAGGATTGGAGGCTATTCAAAGGAGCACGGGCTGCTCTCCGAGGGCGATCGTATCCTGGTCGCCGTCTCCGGCGGGGCGGATTCGGTCGCCTTGCTCCATGTTCTGCACGAACTGCGGAACGAGTTTAGCTTGCACTTGGAAGTTGCGCATCTACAACATGGAATCCGTGGCGCGGAGGCGGAGGAAGACGCGCGGTTTGTGGCTGAGCTGGCGGCGCAATTGGCGGTGCCGTTCCATCTCAAGAAACTCGATCTTCCCCGGATGAAGTCGGAAGCGGGGAGAGGCAACCTGGAGGCGCTGGCGCGCAAAGAACGTTATCGGTTCTTCGCCTCAGTCGTCCGCGAACGCAACCTCGGCAAAGTCGCGACGGCGCACACCCTGAACGATCAGGCGGAAACGGTATTGATGTGGCTGATGCGCGGCAGCGGCATGAAGGGGTTGGGAGGGATGGAGCCGATGCATCACTTCCAACCGGAGGGATGTAGGGCCGATGAGAGTATCGTGGTCGCGCGTCCGTTGCTCGCTGTTTCCAAGGCGGAGATTATCGAGTTCTTGAATGCAAAAAGGCTCGCGTATCGCGTAGATCGAACCAACCAAGACGACCGGCTGCTGCGCAACTGGATTCGGTTGGAGCTGATTCCCAAGTTGGAGGCGCGGAGCGGTCCGGGATTTTCCACGCGCTTGGCTCACCAGGCGGAGCTTTTGCGCGATGATGAATGGATCTTGGAGGGGTTCGCCAGGCGAAAGCTTGACCGGATTCGCCGTGCCGACGGTTTGGACCGGGAATGGTTTCTCAAAGAACCGCCGGCGCTGCAAAGGCGGATTCTTCGCCTTTGGATCGAGGAGGTCCGTGGCCATCTGCTCGGAGTCGATTTCGATCATATCGCGGCAATGCGAGAGCTTATCGGGGGCGCGCCGCCGCACGGACGTCTCGCTGTTCCCGGTGGCTTGGAATTGGTCAAAGAATACCAAGTGCTGCGGCTCGTTAAACGCAATCGAAAATGGCAACGGGCGCTTTGTTACAGCTATGAATTGCGGATCGGAATTCCGCTGAGCATCCCCGAATCCGGTTTGACGGTTTGCAGCGAACGGATCCCGGCGCCACTTGGCAATTTGCCCGACAGCTTGTCGGAGGCGGTGTTTGATACCGCGCTGTTGCCTCGGACGTTAACCATCCGCAATTTTCGCTGCGGCGACCGGTTCCAACCGTTGGGCATGGCGGGGCATAAGAAGGTAAAAGACTTTTTTATCGAGAAAAAAATCCCCTTATCGGTGCGCGCCGCGTTGCCGTTGCTGTTGGGCGGCGACGAGATCCTTTGGATTCCCGGTCACGGAAGAAGCGAGGCAGCCAGGATCGGCCCGGAAACGGAGGAAATCTTGCGACTTCGAGTGATTCCTGGGGATTATTAGGGTAGAGTATGTTATTGATCGAAGTGTTCGCGTGTGTTACACTTTTGAAGTTCACAGAATCGGGAGGATTTAGTTGAGTCAGTCATCAAAACATATCGCGCTCTGGCTCGTTCTGGCGCTGGTTTTCCTCGTTATATTCAGCATTTTTAGCAAGCAACACGGTCGTGATCCGGAAATCGTTTTCAGCGAGTTCATGAGCTCGGTGGACCGCGGCGACGTGCAGGAAGTCGTCATCCAAGGCCACAACATCCAGGGTAAGTATAAGAATGGCGAGCGTTTTCGAACCTTCGCGCCGAACGATCCCGAGCTGGTGAAGTCGCTGCGCGATAAGCGTGTTAAAATCGCCGCGAAGCCGGAAGAGGATTCCCCTTGGTACATGGTGCTGCTGCTCAACTGGTTTCCCATGCTGCTGCTCATCGGCGTGTGGATTTTCTTCATGCGCCAGATGCAGGTGGGCGGCGGCAAGGCGATGTCCTTCGGCAAGAGCCGGGCGAAGCTGCTCACCGAGAATCAACATCGAGTCACTTTCAGTGATGTCGCCGGTGTGGATGAAGCCAAGGATGATCTCCAGGAGATCATCGCCTTTCTGAAAGATCCAAAAAAATTCACGAAACTCGGTGGTAGAATTCCCAAAGGTTGCCTGCTCGTCGGGCCGCCGGGGACGGGCAAGACGCTGCTAGCCCGGGCCGTCGCGGGCGAGGCCGGGGTGCCGTTCTTCAGCATTAGCGGTTCAGATTTCGTCGAGATGTTCGTCGGCGTCGGCGCTTCGCGGGTGCGCGACCTTTTCGTGCAGGGCAAGAAAAACGCTCCGTGCATCATCTTCATCGATGAAATCGACGCCGTGGGCCGCCACCGCGGCGCGGGCCTCGGCGGCGGCCACGACGAGCGGGAGCAGACGCTCAACCAGCTCCTGGTCGAGATGGATGGCTTCGAGGCTAACGAGGGAGTCATTTTAATCGCGGCGACCAACCGGCCCGATGTTTTGGATCCGGCCTTGCTTCGACCTGGCCGCTTTGACCGGCGTGTTGTGGTGCCGCGGCCTGATATCAAAGGGCGCGAAGGCATCTTGCAAGTGCATACTCGCAAGGTGCCGTTGGCTCAGGGTGTGGACGTCGCCGTGCTAGCGCGCGCGACGCCGGGCTTTGCTGGCGCTGATTTGGAAAACCTCGTGAATGAAGCGGCGCTTTTGGCGGCGCGCAACAATAAAGATAAAGTCGAAATGCAGGATTTCGAACTCGCCAAGGACAAAGTCATGATGGGAGCCGAGCGCCGCAGCATGATCATCAGCGACGAGGAGAAGCGCAACACCGCGTACCATGAGGCGGGGCACGCGCTGGTTGCCAAGCTGTTGCCGGGAGCCGATCCGATCCATAAAGTGACAATCATCCCGCGTGGCATGGCCCTGGGCCTGACGCAGCAGTTGCCAATGGATGAGAAGCACACATATCCGAAGGGGTATCTTCTCAATAATTTGGTGATCCTGTTCGGCGGCCGGGTCGCAGAAGAGCTGGTACTGGAGCATATGACGACCGGCGCCGGGAACGATATCGAGAAAGCGACGGATCTGGCACGCCGCATGGTGTGCGAATGGGGCATGAGCGAAAAACTTGGGCCGATGACTTTCGGCAAGAAAGAAGAAGAGATCTTTCTGGGTAGGGACTTCACGCAGAAGGTAGACTATTCCGAAAATACGGCCATCGAAATCGACGCCGAGGTCAGACGGATCATCCAAGAAAGCTATCACCGAGCCAAGGATCTTCTGAAGGCCAATATCGGGCTGCTGCACAAAGTCGCGGGGACGTTGCTCGAAAAAGAAGTCCTGGATGGCTCGGAGATCGACGCGATCGTAAGAGAGTTTGGCGGGAACGGCGGAAACGGTGGAGATCCGCTGACTCCGTCGGTCGCCGCGGCAATCGCCTAAGCTGACGCTCACTGGGGTCTAGCTAGTCCTTCCACTCTCCGCGTTCCAATTTAAGAATGTTTCTCGTCGCACGAGGTATCCCGGGCACGTGAAGAAACGAAGCCCCGGCGCGCTTCCAAAGCAGCGTTGCCGAGGCGCCGATCCTTTTTTCAAGAGATGGTTGGCTCATGATACATTTTAGCGCTGCAGATTCGAGTCTGGCTTGTGGCCGCGCCGCCGCGAGCGGCACAGCGGCCGGGTATCTCCCAACGCGCCACGGGAGGCTCTACTTTTCGCGGCGCACTGCGATCATGGCCATTCTAAATCTGACGCCGGATTCTTTTTATGACGGTGGGCGGCGGCTCGATCCGGGCAGGGCGATCGCCGATGGGATCGAGATGGCGGAAGCCGGCGCGGACGTGATCGACATCGGCGGCGAATCGACCCGGCCGGGCGCGCGGCCCGTTTCCGAGGACGAGGAGTTGGAGCGCGTTCTCCCGGTGGTGCGCGGCTTGCGCCGCGGGCTGAGCATCCCGATTTCCATCGATACTTATAAATGCGGAGTCGCGCGGGCGGCTTTGCGCGAAGGAGCGGACATCGTCAACGACATCAGCGCTTTGCGCTTCGACGCCGAAATGGTCGGACTCGTTGCCGCCGAAAAAGTGCCCGTGGTGTTGATGCATATGCAGGGCACGCCGCGCACGATGCAAGCGGAGCCGCACTATCACGATGTCGTGCGGGAAGTAGGTGATTTTTTGGCGGCCCAAATTCGCTACGCGGTGGAGCAGGGGGTCGAGCAGGATAACATCATCGTTGACCCAGGCATAGGCTTCGGCAAAACGCTCGATCACAACCTGGCTCTGTTGCGCGGCTTGCCGGAACTGGCGGGCCGCGGGCAGCCGTTGCTCGTGGGCGCGTCGCGGAAAACATTCATCGGCAAGATTTTAGGAGCTGAACCCAGCGAGCGTCTGGAGGGGAGCTTGGCGGTGGCGGTGGCGGCCGTGCTGGCGGGCGCAAATATCATCCGGGCGCACGACGTGAGAGAGACCAGGAATGCCGTCCGTATCGCCGACGCGATTAGGTTCGGCGCGCGGGAGTAGCAAGGGCGCGCTCATGCTGGAAATGGTCGGTCAACTGCGCTGGCAGGATTTCGTCGATATCGGGATCATCACCTTCCTGGTCTACCGGCTGCTGCAAATCGTGCGCGGCAGCCGCGCCATGCAGATGATCGTCGGCCTGGCGGTCATCCTGTTGGCCTATATCTCGTCGCGGGTTTTAGGGTTGTTTACGCTCAATTGGATCATCGACAACTTCCTCGGTTCGATCATTCTCGTTATCATCGTTATTTTCCAGAGCGACATCCGCCGGGCGCTCACCCAAGTGGGGACGGCGCCGCTGTTTGGCGCCGCCGAACGGATGGTTCAAGCGCGCGGGGATATCATCGAGGAGGTCGTCGAGGGGGCCAAGGCGCTGACGCAAAAAAGGGTCGGCGGCCTGATCGTGTTGCAGCGCGAAGTGGGTTTGAATGAGTATATGGAGATCGGCACGCGTCTGGACGCGCGCGTCAGCCGGGAGCTTCTGGAAAGCGTTTTTTTGCCCAATTCGCCGATTCACGACGGGGCGCTGGTGATCCAAAAGGGCAGAGTCACGGCGGTGCGCTGTTTGCTGCCGCTGAGCACCAGCCCGAATCTGAAGAAAAGTTGGGGAACCCGCCACCGGGCGGCCCTCGGGGTCACGGAGGAAACCGACGCGGTGGCGATCGTGGTCTCGGAACAGGAAGGGACCATCGCGCTGGTCGTCAGCGGCAACGTAACCGAAAATATCGATGGTCCAAGACTCCGCGCCGCCCTCGAGGGATTGGTTAAATCGTGAAACGGCTCTGGGAAAAGATCGTTTCGCTGGCAGGCAGCAACTTCGGGCTCAAAGTGCTTGCCTTGGTCATTGCCATAGGGCTTTGGCTTGGCGGCCATCGGGACATCGAGCGCGCCGTCGAAGTCCCAGTGGAGTTTCGCAATGTTCCGTCGGACTTGATGGTGATGGATAACCGCGTGGACTATGTCGTGTTGCGTTTGAACGGCCCGCGAACTTTGGTTTCCACCATTGATTCCGATGATTTGAAACTGTCGCTGGACCTAAAAGGCGCCAAGTCCGGTTCAGCGAGTTTTCCGCTGGGTTCCGGTTCTTTCAACATTCCGCGGGGCGTTACGGTTTCTCGAATCACGCCACCGGTGGTCCAGTTAAGACTGGAGCCCGTGATCAAGAGAACTCTACCGGTGACCGTGCGCTTCTCCGGCAAGCCGCCCGATGGTTTCAAGATCTCAGGGACAACGGTGCTTCCGGAAAGTGTTGCGGTGCAGGGCCCGGCGGACGAGGTGCGACGTTTGGCGTCGGTGGAGACGGTCTCGGTGGATATCGAAGAGTCCCGCAGCGGATTTAAGCGCAAGGTGAGGCTTGCGACGGACGGAAGGCCGATTTCTTTTTTTCCGGACCAGGTCGATATCGCCGTCCAGGTGGTCGAGGAAGAGCTGCAGAGGGAGTTCAGGAACGTCGAGGTGCAGGCGAAGGACTTTAACGGAGTGTACAGCGTGAATCCGCAGTCAGTTTATTTGCGGTTGTCCGGCTCAAAGCGCGTTCTTGAAAATCTTCGATTGGGCGCCGACCAGGTTTATCTGAGCCTCAAAGGATTGGGAGTGGGGGAACACAGCGTTCCCTTGGTTCTTAATCTGCCGAACGGTATCAAAGTCATCGAGCAAAAGCCGCTGCGATTTAGAGTCCGGATCACAAAGCCTGCGGCGTAGGCCAATCAAACATAGGAGTTAACCCCATGAGCCAAGGGCAAGCTAAAAACAAGAAGCCGGTGCGTCACCTCTTCGGCACCGACGGCGTGCGCGGCATCGCCAACCAAGAACCCATGACTTCCGAGATCGCGCTCAACTTGGGACGCGCCATGGCCAGGGTGCTTCATGACGCGGTGGCGCTGCCCAGCGCACAATCGGGCCGTTCCTTGCCGCCGTCGTTGGCCAAGCGGCGGGACACAAATAAGGAACACCGCTACAAGATTCTCATCGGCAAGGACACCCGGCTTTCCGGGTACATGCTGGAGACCGCGCTGGCCTCGGGCATCTGCTCCATGGGTGCCGATGTTCAACTGGTGGGGCCGCTCCCGACGCCCGCTGTGGCATTTCTGACGCGCAGCATGAGGGCGGACGCGGGCGTAGTGATTTCAGCTTCCCACAATCCCTACCAGGACAACGGCATCAAGTTTTTTTCCTGGGACGGTTTTAAGCTTCCCGACGCCGTCGAAGCGCGCATGGAGGAAATGATCTTTAACGGCGAAACCGAGCGCGACCGGCCCACGGCTTCGAAGATCGGCAAGGCCTTCCGCATCGACGACGCTCTGGGGCGTTACATCGTGTTTTTGAAGAACACTTTTCCGCGCCACCTGACGTTGGAGGGGCTGCGCATCGTCGCGGATTGTGGCAACGGGGCGGCCTATCGGGTGATTCCCGAGGTGCTGACGGAGTTGGGCGCCGAGGTTATTCCCATCGGCGTGCAGCCCGACGGAGAGAATATCAATCGCCGTTGCGGCGCTCTCTGTCCCGAAACGGCGCGCGAGGCATTGCTCCACGAACATGCGGATTTTGCGGTATCGTTGGATGGCGACGCGGATCGGGCGATTTTCACCGATGAGACCGGAGATATCCTCGACGGCGATCAAGTGATGGCCATGTGCGCGGCGGACATGCGGGAGAAAGGCCTGCTCAAGGGCCGGGCGGTGGTAGCGACCGTGATGAGCAATCTCGGATTCGAGCTCGCCCTCGGGCCGTTGGGTGTCAAGGTGCTGCGCACCGAAGTGGGCGACCGCTACGTCGTCGAGCGGATGCTGGAGGGCGGTTACAATCTCGGCGGCGAGCAATCGGGACATATCGTCTTTCTCGACCACAATACCACCGGCGACGGCGCCATTACCTGCCTGCAGGTACTGGCCTTGATGGTGGAGAAAGGCAAGCGGCTGAGCGAGCTGAAACGAATTATGACCCGTCTCCCTCAGGTGCTGGTCAACGTCAAGGTGAGAGAGCGAAAACCCTTCGAGCAAATGCCCAAGGTCACCCGCGCCATTGCCGCGGTGGAAAATTCTCTTAACGGGCGCGGGCGCACGCTGGTGCGCTACTCCGGCACGGAGATGCTCGCGCGGGTCATGCTGGAAGGCGAGAACCAAGATCGCATCCGGGAGTTGGCCGAAGAGATCGCGTCGGCGATCCGCAAGGAGCTTGGAGCGGCGGAGTGAATAGGAGAGAGGGGTGAGTAAAGGTTCTCGTTACGGCTTCAGTTTACCCTTCGCGGTGGAGCGATAGACGATGATGATCCGTCTCGGCGTCAATGTCGACCATGTGGCGACGGTGCGCCAGGCGCGCATGATCGAAGTGCCCGACCCGGTGGCAGCGGCGCTGCTCGCAGAACGGGCCGGCGCGGACGGGATCACAGTGCACTTGCGCGAAGATCGCCGCCATATTCAGGAGCGCGACGTTCGCCTGCTGCGCGAGCGGGCGCGGAGCAAAGTTAATTTAGAGATGGCCGTGACGCCGGCGATGGTGGCGTTCGCGGAGAGCGTCAAGCCGGACGACGCCTGCTTTGTGCCGGAGAAGCGCGAGGAACTTACCACCGAGGGCGGGCTCGACGTCGTTTCGCATAAAGTCAAGATCAAAGAGGCGGTGGAGCGGCTTGAGAGCCGCGGCATCCACGTGAGCTTGTTCATCGACCCGGAACCGGCGCAGATCGAAGCGGCCAAGAAAGCCGGCGCCCATGCCATCGAGATTCATACGGGGAGCTACTGCGACGCCTCTGGCCGTGAACGGGATGAGGAACTCGGGGCGATCGTTTCGGCGGTCACGCTTGCGCGAAAGCTAGGCTTAGAAGTCCACGGCGGTCACGGCCTCAATTACGACAACGTTCTTCCGATCGCTGCCATCGAGGAAATCGTTGAGCTCAACATCGGCCACAGCATCATCGCCCGCGCCGTAATCGTCGGCATTGAACAGGCAGTGCGGGAAATGAAAGAACTGCTCGCCAAAGCGAGAGAATAACCCGTTCAAATCGTTCAAAACGTTCAAATGATAGAACATGTTCAAAACGTTCAAGCCGTTCAACCGCCGCGCCGGGCGCGGCTCCGTTCAAACCGTTTAAACCTCCGAAACGACTTGAACGACTTGAACGGAGCGGAGCGGTTGAACGGAGCGAGCACAGCGAGCGGTTGAACGATTTGAACCACTTGAACGTATGATTGTCGTCACCGCTGAACAAATGCGCGAGATGGATCGGCTGACGATCCAGGATTACGGCGTGTCGAGCCTGACGCTGATGGAGCGGGCGGGCGAGGGAATTGCCAGGGCCGTCATCGAGCGTTTTTCGAAAGCCGCTAGAAGAGGCGTTCTCATCGTCGCCGGCAAGGGCAACAACGGCGGCGATGGTTTCGTTGTCGCGCGGCTGCTGAAACGAAAACGCATCCCCTGCGAAGTCGCGCTGCTCGCGCGCCGGGACGAGCTTACGCCGGATGCCGCGCACAATCTCAGCGCTTTTCTAAAGCGCAAAGGGAAAGTCGTCGAGATCGGCGTAAACGGATTGGAGCGGCTCGGCCAGCGGATCTGTAAGAATGGTTTGCTCGTGGACGCCATTTTAGGCACGGGGGTGAAAAGCGAAGTGCGCGGATTGTACGCGGAAGCGATCACGCTGATGAACGCATCGGGCCTGCCGATCGTCGCGGTGGATATTCCCTCGGGCGTCGACACCGACCGGGGAGTCCGCCTCGGCGTTTCAATTCAGGCCGAGATGACGGTCGCGCTGGGCTATCCAAAGCTGGGTGAAGTGATCTATCCCGGTTTGAGCTACGTCGGCGAGTTGGCGGTTTCGGACATCGGCATCGATAGCCGCGCCGTCGAAAAGGTCGCGCCTAAAACGGAGTTGCTTGATCGGGAAACCATTCGATGGCTGGTGCCGAGACGCGATCCCGATACCCACAAGGGAACCTACGGCCATTTGCTGGTTATGGCCGGTTCGCGGGGAAAAACCGGCGCGGCGATCTTGGCTTGCCGGGCGGCGATGCGTATGGGCGCAGGGCTGGTGACCTTGGCCGCGCCGCGCTCTTTGAACGACATCCTGGCGAGCTCGCTGGTCGAAGTGATGACCGAGCCGCTGGGAGGCAAGAAGACCGAAGATCTGGAAACTCTAAGCGACGAGGAATGGCGGCGGCTCTTGGAGCGCAAGGATGCGCTACTCCTCGGTCCCGGGATCGGCGTCAACGATGCGACCCGGAGCGGCATGCGCTGGCTGCTGCGCAATTTGGAATTGCCCTGGGTAATCGATGCCGATGGTCTCAGCAATCTGGCGCTGGAGATCGATCGTTTGCGCAACGCCCAATCGCCGCCCATCCTCACACCGCATCCCGGCGAGATGGCGCGTCTGATCGGGAGAGATGCGGCCGCCGTCAACAAGGATCGCGTGCGCGCCTCCCAATTTTTCGCCGTCGAGCATCGTTGTCACGTTGTGCTCAAAGGAGCCCGAACCGTGATCGCCACGGCGGACGGGCGGGTTTTCATCAACCCAACGGGCAATCCTGGTATGGCGAGCGGCGGCATGGGCGACGTCTTGGCGGGGATATTGGCGGCGCTGCTCGGTCAAGGATATTCTCCGGAAGACGCCATGAAACTCGGCGTCTATCTCCACGGCTTCGTCGGCGACCGGGTTGCAGAGGCAAAAGGCCCAATCGGCCTCATCGCATCGGACATTATCGAGGGGTTGCCGGTCGGCCTACGCCGGTTATCGGCGCCAACCCCGTAGTCCGCGTTGTTCATAGTGGACAGAGGCCGAGGAGTAAAGCCTTCCGGGGTTAACGCGGAGAGCCAGCGTTCAATGTTCAAAGTTCAAGGTTCAAAGTCGGAAAGGAATTGAAACGTTGAACCTGGAACATTGAACCTTGAACATCGGTCTTGCCTTCTCCCTCCAGGCTTCACCCCTCGGCCTCCGGTGCGTTGTCGTTTTACCGGGGAACACGGTTAATCCAGGCCAGTCTCGAAATTCCGCGAAAAATGTAATATTTGTGTTCGGTGGGGCTGCCCCCGGATGAATTCCTTTACCGTCGTTACCCGTTCGGATCCAGAAACCCGCAGGTGGGGAATGAAGCTGGGGCATTTGCTTTCGGGCGGCGAAATCATCGGGCTAGTCGGCGAATTGGGGGCCGGCAAGACCTGTTTTGTGCGCGGGGTGGCGGAGGGATTGGAGGTAAGTAAGAACGCTTGGATACGCAGCCCGAGCTTTACACTGATCAACGAGTATGAAGGCAGGCTACCGATCTATCATATCGATCTGTACCGGATCAGCAGCCGCGAGGAAACCGAAGGGCTGAATCTCAGGGAGTATCTTTACGGCGACGGCGTGAGCCTGGTGGAATGGTTTGAGCATCTGGCCGCCGAGGAAGTCGATGAATACCTCGAACTGCGCATGGCTCATGCCGAGGGCAACCGGCGCAAGTTGAGTTTTATCGCTCATGGCGAAAGGTATGAAAGATTATTGGCAGAGTTCAAAGTTCCACGTTCAAGGTTCAAAGTTAAGACTTGAACCGAACTCGGTTTCCGGAACGTTGAACATTGAACCTTGAACTTTGAACGGAAGCGCATGTCCCTACTAGTTCAAAAATACGGCGGCACCTCTGTTGCCACGATCGAGCGCATCAAGCAGGTGGCGGTGAAGGTGTGTGCGGCCAAGCAGGCGGGCAACGACGTGGTCGTGGTCGTCTCCGCCATGGCGGGAGAGACCAATCGATTGATCGCTTTGGCGAATCAAATCGCCGAGATTCCCGATGAGCGCGAGAAGGACGTGTTGCTGGCCTCTGGCGAGCAGGTCTCGGTAGCTTTGTTGAGTCTCGCATTAAAAGAACTGGGACAGATGGCACGGTCCTACTTAGGGCATCAAGTGCGAATCGAGACGGACAATGCTTATGGCAAGGCGCACATCAGAAACATCGACTCGACGAAGATTATCGAATCGTTGAAAAACGGCGAAGTCGTCGTCGTGGCGGGCTTCCAGGGCGTGGATGAAGACGACAACATCACCACCTTGGGGCGCGGCGGCTCGGACACCAGCGCGGTGGCGTTGGCGGCGTTTCTCAACGCCGCCGCCTGTGAGATCTACACGGATGTCGAAGGGGTTTTTACCACCGACCCCGGCATCTGTGCGAACGCGCGAAAATTGGCGCGCATCTCCTATGACGAGATGATCGAGCTGGCCAGCACCGGCGCCAAGGTGTTGGAGATCCGGTCCGTGGTGTTCGCCAAGAAATATTCCGTCCCCGTCCATGTCCGCTCGACGTTCGGCGGCGGGGAGGGGACCTGGGTGGTCGACGAGGAGGCGAGTATGAACGATGTGTTGGTTTCCGGCGTGGCCTGCGACAAGAACGACGCGAAGATTACGCTGCAGCGGGTACCGGACCGCCCCGGGCTGGCGGCGCAGATTTTCGGCCCCATCGCCGACGCTCACATCGTCGTCGACATGATCATTCAGAACGCCAGCGAGGACGGCACCACGGATTTGACTTTCACCGTGCCCAAGGCGGATCACAAGAAGGCGCTGGCCATTGTGGAAAAGACCGCGCCGGCGGTCCAGGCCAAGGGCGTCAGGGTCGATACCGATATCGCGAAAGTATCGGTGGTCGGGGTCGGCATGCGCACCCACGCCGGGGTGGCGGCGAAGATGTTCGAAGTGTTGGCGCGCGAGAAAATCAACATCGAGATGATTTCAACTTCGGAAATCAAAATTTCCGTGGTCGTCGAAGCGAAGTACGCCGAACTGGCGGTGCGCGTATTGCACGACGCGTTCGTTGAGAAACAGGGTAATGTATGAAGGATGTTTTGCTTTACGATACGACTTTGCGCGACGGCTGCCAGGCGGAGGATGTCTCGTTCACTCTGGAGGACAAGCTGCGCATCGCCGAGAAGCTCGAAGAATTGGGCATCGACTACATCGAGGGCGGATACCCGGGCTCCAACCCGCGGGACGCGGATTTTTTTAGGCAAGTGAAAAAGCTCAAGCTCAAAAACGCGAAAATCGCGTCCTTCGGCACCACGCGTAAACCCGGCGCCAAGCCGTCGCAGGATTTCAATCTAAAAGTTTTGTTGGACGCCGATACGCCGGTGGTGACGCTGGTGGGCAAGACCTGGGACCTCCATGTGCGCGACGATCTGCGCATCACCCAGAAGGCCAATCTGGAAATCATCGCCGATTCCATCGCCTATATTAAACGGCGAGTCGACGAAGTGATTTTCGACGCGGAGCATTTCTTCGACGGCTTTCGCGCCAATCCGGATTATGCCCTGGAGTGTCTCAAGGCGGCGCAGGAAGGCGGCGCGGACTGGATCGTGCTGTGCGAGACCAACGGCGGGCGCCTGCCGGGCGAGGTGCGCGAGGCGCTGACGCATGTCAATCGGGTGACCAAGACGCCCCTCGGCATCCACTGTCACAACGACAGCGAGCTGGCTGTTGCCAACACTTTGGCCGGCGTCGAGATGGGGGTTACCCAGGTGCAAGGGACCGTCAACGGGTTTGGCGAGCGCTGCGGCAACTTGAATCTAATCTCGGCGATCGCCACCTTGCAATTGAAAATGGGAAAAAAATGCGTGACGCCAGCGCAACTGAAAAAACTGCGCGAAGTCTCTCAATTCTTTTATGAGCTGGCGAACCTCCAACCCCATAAGCGCCAGCCCTACGTCGGCGACAGCGCTTTTGCTCACAAGGGGGGGCTCCACGTCGCCGGCGTGCTCAAGAACCGCGAGACCTACGAGCATATCGATCCCGAACTGGTCGGCAACCGGCAAAGAGTTCTGGTCTCCGACCTCTCCGGCCGGAGCAATATCGTCTATAAGGGAAAAGAGTACGGCATCGATCTCAAGGGCAAGGGCGAGGCGATTCGCGAGATTCTGCGCCGCACCAAAGAGCTCGAAGGCCAAGGCTATGAGTTCCAGGCGGCCGAGGCCTCCTTCGAGTTGTTGATTCAGGAAGCGCTGGGGAAGAAGCGGAAGAACTTCAAGCTGGTGGGATTCCGCGTGATCGACGAAAAGCGCAAGGAAGGCGAGGCGCCGATTTCCGAGGCAACGATCATGGTCGAGGTCGATGGTGAGATGGAGCATGCGGCGGCGATGGGCAACGGGCCGGTGAACGCGCTGGACCAGGCGCTTAGGCGGGCGCTGACGAAATTCTATCCGGCGTTAAAAACTGTCGAGCTCTTGGACTACAAAGTCCGGGTGCTTTCCTCCGGCGAAGGCACCGCCGCTTCGGTGCGCGTCTTGATCGAGTCCGGTGACGGGAAAGATCGCTGGGGCACCGTCGGCGTTTCCCATAACGTTATCGAGGCGAGCTGGCAGGCTCTCGTGGATAGCATCGATTATAAACTTTACAAGGATTCGCGGCGTGCGAGGGGGTAAGGGGTGGGTAGCAAAGAGCAAAGAGCAAGGAGCAGAGAGTGAAGAGATGCTTTACCTTTCGCCTCTCTAGGTTCACGGAGACAGATGTTTGAGACTTTGAAAGAGGACATCCAGGTCGTTTTTCACCGCGACCCGGCGGTGCGGTCGGTGTGGGAGGTGGCGCTCGCATATCCCGGCTTTCACGCGATTCTGTTCCACCGGTTGACGCACTGGCTCTGGCAGCGCCGCCTCACCACGCTGGCGCGGTTCCTGAGCCACATCGGCCGCTTTCTCACTGGCATCGAGATCCATCCCGGAGCGAAAATCGGCCGGCGTTTTTTCATCGATCACGGCATGGGCGTGGTGATCGGAGAGACGAGTGAGATCGGCGACGATGTGACGATCTACCAGGGCGTCACGCTGGGCGGCACCTCGACACAACGCATCAAGCGCCACCCCACCATCGAGGACTCGGTGACGATCTTCAGCGGCGCGGCGGTCCTCGGGCCGGTGACCGTCGGCCGCCACAGCCGGGTGGGCGCCGGCTCCGTGCTGGTGACATCGGTGCCGCCGCACTCTACGGTGGTCGGCATCCCGGGCAAAGCCGTAAAGATCGAGGCGAAGCATACTGCGACGGGCAAAGCGATCATCGACCTAAATTCGGCCGACCTGCCCGATCCGGTGCAGCGGGTGCTCACCAGCGCGCTCGAACAGGTTGAGCTTCTCGAAAAGCGGGTCAACGAGCTGAGCGCGCGGCAGGGCGGTTTAGAAGAAAAGGCCGCCGAGGAAAACGAAGAGCTGAACAAGATCAAAGAGCTGTTGAGGAATACCGGAAGCTAGAAAATAACGTTTCGAGTCTAGAGTCTCGGGTTTGAATCCAACTCGAACCCCAAAACTCTGGCCAATGAGATTTGAAATTCGAAGCACGAAATCCGAAATCCGAAACAAATCCAAAATGATGAAAAATCAAAATTCCAAATTAACGCAATTCGGATTCGATGTTTTGGATTTTCCAAGTTTGAGATTTATTTGCCCCCCGTTTGTTTCGGATTTCGTGCTTCGGATTTCGGATTTTGTTCGCCAGGTGCGTAGTGCGATAACATTGTTTGTCACCTCACTTGGAGCAGAAAATGTTATAGACGAATTCTCAGACTTCGGAGGGTAAAAGATAAAACTCGAAACCTCCGCGTGTCTTCAGCGAACCAACCCTTTACAGAGAAGGAAAAAATGAACAGAAGAACCGCCATTCGGCGACTGGCAACTTTTTTTCTGACGACTGCTTCTCTCGCCGAGGCGCAGCAGGCAGGGAAAATCTTCCGCATAGGCTTCCTCGATGGCGGCACTGCTGTGGGTAGCGCGGTCCTCTGGGAGGCGTTCCGGCAGGAGCTGACCAAGCTTGGCTGGATCGAGGGAAAGAAGATCATCATCGAGTACCGGTTTGCACAGAACAAAGGCCGTGAGCGCCTGCCTGAGCTTGCGGCGGACTTGGTTCGTCTTAAGGTTGATCTGATTGTGACCACAGACACGCCATCTTCGTTAGCGGCCAAGAGCGCCACCACTACCATCCCCATCGTGATGGCGAACCCTGGGGACCCCGTGGGTGCAGGCTTGGTTGCCAGTCTGGCGTGGCCCGGAGGCAATGTCACCGGGCTCTCGAGTTTGTCAATTGACCTAATCACCAAAAGGCTGGAGGTAATTAAGGACGCGGTCCCCAAGCTCGCCCGAGTTGGGCTTCTGCTTCCACCGGGACGTGGAACCGGAATATCAACAGCAGACCGCCAAATGAAAGAACTCAGGCCTGTGGCTCTGTACCTGAAGCTGAAATTGGAGGAGATCAAGACGCAAGTCGATGCCAAAGGTTTAGAGAGCGCCTTTCAAACCGCCAAGCAGAAACAGGTGGGCGCGATCATGCCGCAGGCCACTCGCAGCTTTTTCGCCGAAAGAAAGCGGATCGTCGAGCTTGCCGTCAAATACCGCTTGCCGGCTATTTACTACCAGAAGGAGTTTGTCGATGAGGGCGGCCTCATGTTCTACGGGGCGGACTACGATGACCTGTACCGCAAGTCCGCCCACTACGTCGACAGGATTCTCAAGGGAACGAAACCTGCTGACCTACCTGTACAGCAGGCGACGAAGTTTGCATTCATCATTAGCCTCAAGGCGGCAAAGCAGATCGGACTAACACTTTCGCCGGCGTTTCTCTCGCGGGCGAATCAGGTCATTAAGTAATTTTAGATTTTCGTCCGCGGGGCCGCTTGCCGATTTTCGATTGGAGGAATAAAACATGAACAAAAGCCAACGGAGAAGAATTTTAGAGTGAGGGCACGCGCTCCGCGCGCGATTTCAAATCTCATGTCTCAAATTGCAGGATTTAAAGCTATGAGATGTGAGATTTGCGATTTGAGATTCTGAACGAAGTGAAGATAGCTATCACCACCCTTGGCTGCAAGATCAACCAGTACGATTCCGCGGTGATTCAGGGCCGGCTGGAGGAGGCGCACTCCTTCGTGCCGTTCGACGAACAGGCCGATTGCTACATCATCAACACATGTACCGTCACTGATCGCGCCGATTGGGAAGCGCGCCAGTTGGTGCGGCGCGCGAAGCGGTTGAGCCCTTTGGCGAAAGTGTTGGTCACGGGTTGCTACGCGCAGGTGAGCCCGGAGGAAATTGCGCGATTGCCGGGCGTAGACTATGTTGTCGGCCTTAATCGCCTCGACGATCTGCTTCGCTTTGTCGCTGCGCCGGATTTAAATGGGCGAGAGAGAATTGCCGTGAGCGACGTCAAGCGCGCGCGCGGTGTCCCGGTCTTGGGAACCCGGGCGCTGCCGGGCCACACGCGGGCCTTCCTCAAGATTCAGGAAGGCTGCAATTATTCCTGCACCTATTGCATCATTCCAACCGCGCGCGGGCTCAGCCGCAGCGTGACGCCGCGCGAAGTATTGGAACAGGTACGCCGGCTCGCTGGCGCCGGATACCTGGAGATCGTGCTCACGGGAATCCATCTCGGCGGCTACGGGCAGGACTTAGTGCCGAAGACGGATTTGACGTCGCTGGTCGAGAAGATCGCGGCGAGCGGTCTCGTGCCGCGCTTGCGGCTCAGCTCTCTCGATCCGCGCGAGGTGCCGGACCGTCTGCTCGATTTGATCGCGGGGTCTGACGTTATCTGTCCTCACCTCCATATTTGCGCGCAAGCCGGCGATGACGGCGTGTTGAAACAGATGCGGCGCAACTACGACACGGCTTATTACGGCGAGCTATTATACAAAGTTCGCGATCGAATGCCCGACGCTGCGCTGGGCAGCGACATCATCGTCGCTTTCCCCGGTGAAAGTGACGCGGCTTTCGAGGGTTCACTGGAATTTTTCGCGTCGTTGCCGCTTACTTATTTCCACGTATTTCCATATTCCAGGCGGCGCGGAACGGTCGCCGCATCGTTGCCGGATCACGTGCCGGGAAGCGTAAAGAAGCAGCGGGCGCGGCGGATGCGCGAGCTCGGCGCGCGCAAGAAGGAAGCGTTTTGCGGGAGCTTTCTCGGTAAACAGCTTGCCGTCCTGGTGGAAGCGAGGACCGACCGATATTCGAGCGGCCGTTGCGGCTTCAGCGAGAATTATCTCCCTGTCGCTGTGCGTAATGGCGAAGATTGCGTAAACCGAGTCGTCACGGTGCAACTCGACGGGTTCGCGGGTGGTTGGTTGAGCGGGAGAGCCACGGACGGCGGGCCGCCCCATTTGGCGAGCGCAGGCGCGATCTCGGTAAGTCCATAACGATGGCATCGAATATTCAACCTCAACTGCTCACTTTGCAGCAAGAATTGGGCTACAGTTTTGCCGATCCGACGCTTCTCTCTCGCGCGCTCACCCATGTTTCCCACGAGCGCGAAAACGGCGCCGGCCACAACGAAGTTCTGGAGTTTCTCGGCGATGCAGTGCTCGATCTGGCGGTGAGCGATCTCTTGATGCGCCGATTTCCGGCCCGCAGCGAAGGCGATCTTTCCAAGATGCGCGCCGCGCTCGTCAATACCTCGGCTCTGGCGGAAAAAGCGGCGCAGCTCGAACTCGGCGCGTTGCTGCGTCTGGGCAAAGGGGAGGAGCGGAGCGGGGGCCGCACCAAGCCTTCCATTCTCGCCGGCGCCTTCGAGGCGGTGCTCGGCGCCGTTTACCAAGATGGCGGATTCGAGGCCGCCCGCCGGCTCGTGGAGCGCTATTTCACCGGCGACGTCAAAGAGAGAAAACTCGGCCAGCAGGACTACAAGACCCGGCTGCAAGAGATCAGCCAGATGCTTTTTCATGCGCCGCCCGTTTATCGAATTGTCTCCGAAAGCGGCCCGGACCACGACAAGCACTTCGTCACCGAAATTGCGGTGGGCGGCAAAGTGCTCGGCAAGGGCGAAGGGAAAACCAAAAAGCAGGCCGAGCAGCAAGCCGCCAAGAGAGCGCTGGGCGAATTGCAAAAAGGCGGCGGTCGGGAGGCGCAGGAGTAAACAACTCGCTCGTGGTTGAGACAAGCGCGGCGAGGTCCCAATCAAAGCAGAATGCGTTGTTTCACGCGGAGGCGCGGAGATCGCGGAGTTCGGAGTATTTTATAATCGACAGCTTTTTACTCCGCGTCCTCCGCGTCTCCGCGTGAGATCTCTTTTTTGACGGAGCAAGGTTAATCGGCGGAAAATTCGTGTGAGTTGCGCGAATGTGAAGTCGAGTAGTCCAAACGGATCGCGGGTTTCTTAATGCACCAGCTTTCCACTGACGTTCTGATCGTCGGCGCCGGCGGCGCGGGCATGTATGCTGCGATCGCCGCGGCGCGTGGCGGCGCGTCGGTCATTCTGTTGGACAAGAGTCTCGTCGGCCGCGGCGGGGCTACGGTGATGGCGCAAATGACCGTGGCTGCCGCCCTCGGTCAACAGGAGCCCGACGCGTGGTCCATTCACCTCGAAGATACCCTCAAGGCCGGGCGCGGCCTGTGTAACGAAGAGCTCTCGGCGCTATTGTGCCGCGAGGGTCCCGAGCGCATCTTGGAAATGGAAGAGTGGGGCACGCGCTGGGCGCGAGAGGATGGTCACATCAAGCAAGAAATGGCGCCGGGACACAGCCGCAAGCGCTGTTGCTATGTCGACTTCCTCAACACCGGCCCCGCGGTGGCAGCGACGCTGCGCCGCAAAGTCGGCGAGATTCAAGAAATCCGCCGTATCAGCAATATCGCCGTCATCGAGGTTCTGGTCAAAGACGGCCGCGCCAGCGGCGCGGCCGGGCTTCACGTGGCGGACGGCGAGCTGGTCATGTTTCATTCCAAGGCGGTGATTCTCGCGGCCGGCGGCTTGACCAAGCTCTATGCGCGCAACAGCGCTTCGGCGAACATGGGCGGCGAGGCATACGCCCTGGCGCTCTGGGCCGGCGGCGAGCTTGTTGACATGGAATTCGTGCAATTTTTTCCCATCGGCCATCTCGCGCCGCGGCTGGTCGGCATGGATCCGATCATGTGGGATCCGTTTCGCTACAAGCTGGGCGGCAAGCTGCTCAACGGCAGGTTTGAAGAATTCGTCGACCGCTACGGTGGGGAGGACTTTGGCAAGTACACGGCGATGCGGGACCTGGCGGCCTACGCGATCCTCAAAGAAGTCGAAGCGGGCAGAGGTACGCCGCACGGCGGCGCCTATCTGGATTTCCGCCATGTCCTGGAACGCGATCTGCGCGCGGCTTTCGGGCCGGTGATCGACCGCCTGCTCGCCAATGGAATCGATCTGACGAAGACTCCCGTGGAAGTCGGGCCGATGGCGCACTATCACATGGGCGGCGTGCGCGTGAATGCCAATATGGAAACGCGCATCACAGGACTTTACGCCGCCGGCGAAGCCGTGGGCGGGGCCAACGGCGCCAACCGGCTATCAGGCAACGCGATCACCGAGGCCTTCGTATTCGGCGCGCGCGCCGGCGCTTGCGCCGCCGATTTTTCGAGGCGCACCGAGCTGCGCCGGGAGATTGTGCCGGCGCGCGCGGCGTTCGAAGGGCTGGAAGCGTTGAGTCATGGAGGCGCGGAGAAACGGACGCCGGCATCGCTGCAGGCGGAGCTGCAAAATCTCATGTGGGAACAGGTCGGACCGTTTCGCACGGGCGATAATCTCAGCCAGGCGTTGCGGCATATCAAGCAGATGCAGCAGGAAGAGTTGCCGAATCTCCGGCTGTCCCAGGGAAACGCGTTCAACCTGGACGTTCAGGACTGGTTCGAGCTGCGGGCGATGGTCGCAACGGCGGAAACCGTTGTCAGCGCGGCGCTGGCGAGAACGGAGAGCCGGGGCGCGCACCAGCGCGAGGATTTTCCGGATTCGGATGAAGCTTTGTTGAAAAACCAGGTGATGGAACTCAAGTCCGGGAGACTCGTCACTCGCTGGACTGCGCCGGTGCGTTTGCAACATAACGGAGCGGGTCATGAATGAACAAAAGGCACGATCCACGAACCTCCGCATCCGGCGCGGCACTTCGGAGCGGGCCGGACGGTTCGACGATTTTGAAGTCGCCTACGAGGACGGCATGTCGGTGCTCGACGCGCTACGCTGGATTCGCGCCAACGTCGACAGTACGCTGGCGGTCCGCTACAGCTGCATCAATGCCAATGCCTGCAAGACCTGCATGGCGCGGGTGAACGGCAAAGTTGAGTATACTTGCATGGTGAAATTAACGCCCGGCGTTATCACCGTCGAGCCGCTGCCCAAGCGGCCGCTGATTCGGGACCTGGTGACGGATATCGTCCCGGATGAGGAAAAGTTAGAGATTTCTCGGAAGCACCACGACTGACCGCAGCGCGGCTACGGCGCAACCAAAAGGAAAATGCAACTTTTACCACGAAGGTCCCAGCGCGGCGAAGCCGCAACCAAAAAGTGAAAACTGATTTCACCACGAAGGCACGAAGAACACGAAGTTAAGAAGTTTAGAAATATCATTCTCCGAAACCTTCGTGTCCTTCGTGTGCTTCGTGGTGAGATAGTATTTGCGATTCGGCAATTTAGATTGACGCGGCAGAAAATTTGCGCAAGCTGCGAAAACTTTAAGGCAAAGCGGTTTTCGATTCTTCGACTCGAGCCCCGGGCTTGGCGGGGCTCTCGCTCAGGATTCCGCCGCAAGAGTGTACTGGAAAGTGCGACACGCTCTTGCCCGCAGGGAATTACCTACGGAAAGTTAATCTCTACGGGTGTAAGTCCCCGCAGCTTGCTGCGTCGCGATTCACGCGTAGGATGGGTTGAGTCCTTCGGCGTTGCTCAGGATAGACTCCGCGATACCCATCGTTCCCCGCGGTGGGTATCGGCGCTTTGCGCCTCCACCCACCCTACAAATTCGCTCGACGTGCTTGTGCTTCGATACCCCGCAGCTTGCTGCGGGGTAGTTCATTAAGGTAAGAACAGATCACGACCCAGTTCGTCCGGTCAATGTTCTCATTGACGCTCAATTGACGGCTTGCTTAGGAGTTTTTCAACCGCAATCTGTAACTGCTTGTGGGTAAAAGGTTTGGCGATGTAATCGTTACAGCCGCTGTCCAAACATTTCTGCTTATCGCCGGACATGGTTTTTGCCGTGGCTGCCAGTATCGGGATCACTTGTGTCGTCGGTTCTTTACGTATTTGGGAGGCGGCCTGGAAGCCATCCATGACGGGCATTTGTATGTCCATCACTATAAGGTCGGGAAGCTCGGCGATGGCTTTTGCTACCGCTTCCGCGCCGTTTTTCGCCGTCGTTACCTGGTAACCGAGAAACGTCAACTGTGCTTGCACCAATTCACGTGTGGTTTCACTGTCTTCCACGAGAAGAATCAAACTTTTCATACCCCCTCCATAGCGAAGAATGTGAGGGAACGGGCCAGCGGCGCGTAAACCCTATCCCTTGAGCCTCTACGCTTTATTAATGTGGCCACAAAAATGCCGGCGCTACGAAGCTTTCCGGAATAGTTCCCTGAGGACCAGATCTATTTGAGTGGGGGTTATCCAGGCTTTTTCAAAAAGAATCTGGCCTATCAGCCGGTGTCCCTTGTGAGCAAGGTCGTCGCCTAACTGTTCTGCCAAGGCGACTTTCGCCTGTTCGGCGGTTATGAACCCATTCTTAACGGCGATCGAGGCAAAACGCACGCAGTAGTTCATGGTTGGAACCTCTTAACTTGTTTCTCCCAATACCTTTCTAATGGTAGCTAATAGCTCATCGTTGTCGACCGGCTTTTGAACGTAGGCCTTTGCGCCGGCCCCCAGGGCGCGGTCTCTATGCCCCTGTGGATCTCGCGCGCTCATGACTATGACCGGAACGGATGAAAGAGGCTCTATATTGTCCAGTCTTTCCATCACCACGAAACCGTCTCCGCCAGGCAGACCCAGATCGAGGAGAATGAGATCGGGGTGCTCTTTTACCGCTTGACTGATAGCTGAAATCGCGTCGGCGGCAAAAACGGTAGCGAAGTTGTTCGCTCGCAATCTCACTTTCAATCCGAGCGCCAGGTCTTGGTCATCATCAATGACCAAAATCTTTTTTTTGTCCATGCGAGTTCCTCCTTAATATTAATAGCTCCGACCGGCTATGGGTTTACTTGCCGTGTGTTTCATGGTGGCACCTGAACATCGACGCGACTCGAAGCTTGCGCGGGGTGCCAGTCCGATTGGTTATTCCTCACGGCGGCGGCCCAACGATAGAAATGTTTCAGTGACCGGCACCGGGTCAAGCCACAGGACTTCACGGATTGCGGCTAAGAGCTCCTCGTTTTCCGCCGGCTTTTGCAGATATTTCTTGGCTCCGGCAAGCACGGTTGCTTCCTTATAGACCTCTTGCGGGCGGCCGGTTAAAACGATAATCGGCACCGACGACAAAGAAGGAATATTTTCAATCCTTTTCATCATCACAAAACCATTATCGTCGGGTAGGCCGAGGTCGAGAAGGATCAGATCGGGGTTTTCATTCAACGCCACCTCGATGCCTGAATGAGCGTCGCTAGCGCGGGCCGTGTCGTAGCCGTTGGCTCTCAATCGTACGCTTAACCCCATCGCGATATCTCTGTCATCCTCGACGATTAGAATTTTTTTCCGGCTCATAAGGTCCTCCTTAGTTAGTCGCAACCGCATGCGCAGGCACCGTTACGATAAATGCCGAACCCTTGCCGGGCTCGCTCTCCACGACTACGTTTCCACCAAGCAAGTGGGTTAAGGTTTTCACGATATAAAGACCGAGGCCCATGCCGGTCATGGGATTTATTTGGGACGGTTGTAATTGGAGAAATCTATGAAAAATTCCAGGGATGGCTTCTTTGGCTATGCCTATCCCCGTATCGGTCACCTTAAACTCCAGGCTTTGCGATTTTGCGTTAAACTGAGCAGATACCTGCACACGGCCCTTCTCGGTAAATTTAATGGCGTTATTTAGGAGGTTTCGAAGGATCAATCTGAGTTTGGCCGCATCGGTCACCATGATAGGCAATTCCGCGGGCTGGTCCCAGGTTAGGAAAAGCGCTCTATTCTGTGTGGTCCCATAATTCATCTTTAATTCTTCCAGCAGTTCCAAAACATTCAATTCATGATTTTCCACCGAAACGGTCTTGTCTTTGATTTTTTGCGCCTCCAGGACATTGTCGAAGGCGACAATAAGATCGTTGGTGTGCGCTATGACTTTATCCAGTGCCTCCTCCTGGGTTGGGTTTAGATCGCCTAACAGTTTATCCCGCAGCATCCCCGAGTACCCCAGTACCACGTTAAGAGGTGTTTTAATCCCGTGAGACATTCCGGCAACGTAGGTCTGATCTTTTTCATTCTCCCCGTCAGAAACGGTCAGGAGCATCTGTCCTCGAATAGTCGTGGCTACCTCGTCAACAAGGCGTTCTAGAGAAAGATTAGGTCGCTCCGAAGGAGCGCTTACTATACTATATGACACGGCTAAACCGCCGTCGGGTACTTGCAGGGCTTTGGAATGCCTTAACTGTTCCTCGATGTGCTGTGCGGTTAGGTTGACACCTTGCTGGTCGAGACATTCCACAAGATAGAAAACGTCGGATTCTCCTCGATCGGTGACGCTGGGTAAGAGTAGTCTGGTATCGGGTAGGCTGCAGCCTTGTAGGATCTTACGAATCTCCCGGCGCATGGTATCGGTCATACGCCAAGGTGACGAACCGTTGGCCGGGATCCGTCCGACTGTAATCAGAGCGATATTTGTCTTTAGCCGGTTGTCATCCGTGATGACGGGGTAAAGGATCTTGGATAGCGAGAAAAGGGGCAAGGTGAAATAGAAGGTGCTTCCCTTGCCGAGTTCGCTTTCAACCCAGATCTTGCCACCGTGAAGATTGACCAATTCTTTACAAATATACAGCCCAAGCCCGACCCCTTGACGATTACTGTCGATAGTCTCGGTTTCCTGAAATAGCCGGTCAAAGATTTTCTTCGTGCCTTCCGGGCTAATCCCGCAACCGCTATCAGCGACAGCTATACGAAGGAAATCAGGGTCTTGGTTGTCGATCTGTGAACGAAGGGTGATTTGCCCTTTTGCCGGGGTAAATTTTATGGCGTTTTCGATGAGATTAGTAAGGATTTGCTTGATCCGCGCGGGATCGGCAAAGACGAACGGCAGGCCGGTTGGGGCGTCACCCGTAAGCGACACCCCTTTAGCGACGGCGGTAGGCAAGGTTGTCTCGAGCACCTCGGATGCCAACCGGCCCAGAGAGGCGCACCGTGGCTCAAAGGCCAACTTTCCCGTTTCAGCTCGCGTTGCCTCCAGCAGATCGGTGATCATGTTATGAAGCTGCGTGACGTTGCGAAGAACGATACTCAGATATTCCTGTTGCTCCGGGTTTAAGTCACCCGCCAACCCATCGATCAAAATTGTGACAAACTGATAGATAGCCGTTAGGGGGGACCTGAGCTCGTGCGAAACATGTGAGAGAAATTGATCTTTCGTCACAAGCCGCTGCCGCAAGGTTTTTTCCAAATCGGCTTTCATTCTCTTTTCGACTTTGACCTGCTCGGCGAGGTAGCCGTAAAGAATGGAGGCGCCAAAAAGCAAGGAGACTCTGAGCAGGCCGTCGGGACGCAAGCGGAACTCAAGGTCGGCGGGCGAGATAAATACGGACGTTAAGCCGAGCAGGAAGGCGGTAAGGACAACTTGCAGGAGGTTTTCCGCGATCGCCGCGATGAGGATGCCGAAGAAAAAAATCAGCAACAAATCCCATGAACTCTCGTTGTTGAGATAGATTGCGGCGGACATCAAAACGGTATCTATGATCATCAAGGCCTGGCAGAAAACCGGCCGATTGAAAGCGGATTCGGGGAGCCGTTGGATGATGATGGCGCTGGCGAGCGCCAGCGCGAGCAGAAAATAGGCCAAAGGGTTCTGCGAAACCTCGCCGTTCCTAAACAGCAGGAGGTAGGCGATTGCAATGGTTACGAACCACTGAACGCCGATCGTGTTTTTCTTTTTATCCGCGAGCACGTCAAAAGACATGCGGAATGACCGAACGGCATCGAAAGAAGCTATTGCAAATGGGAAAGTCATTTTTTCGTCAGAGAGTTTGCTCGCATCGGTCGTCTTGCCATGTGGTGTAGCGCGCGGACTCGTATGGGATTGTGACGGTAAACGTTGAACCCCTGTCAAGCTCGCTCTTGACCTCAATCTCGCCGCCGAGCAGCTCCGTGTATTTTTTAACGATGTACAGACCCAGGCCCAAGCCGCCGTGCGTCCTGGTATTCGAACTATCCAACTGATGAAACTTATCAAAGATAATCGGCAGCGACTCCCTGGGAATCCCCGGCCCGGTATCTGCGACCGTAAACCTCAGCGTTTTGCTTTTCGGCAAATGGCGCGCTCCTATCGTTATGCACCCCTTCTCGGTAAACTTGATTGCGTTGTGAATCAGATTGACCAGGATATGCCTGAGCTTTTCGCTGTCGGTCTCGACCGTCGGAAGGTCCGAGGGAAAGTCCCAATTGAGGGTCAGTTCATTAGTCGCGGGAAGATCGTAGGTGCTCTTGATCTCATCGAGGAGTTGACCCAGATCCGTCCTGGCCCTTTCCACTCTGATTTCCCCGCTGCCCATCTGGGTAGCGCGCAAGAGATTGCTCACGATGCTTAAGAGATCGTAAGACTGGCTCGCCACTTTCTTCAGGGCATCGTCTTGCTGCGGGCTGAGCGCGCCAAACATGCCTTCCCGGACCAACCCCGTGTACCCCATGATCACGTTGAGGGGCGTTCGCAGCTCGTGCGAAATCATCGCCAAGAATTCATCCTTGGCCCGGTTGGCCTTCTTGAGTTTGTCCCTGGAGGACTTGAGGCTGTAGAATAGTTCGTGGTTTTCCAAGGCGATACTCATCTGGCGAGCAATCGCGGTAAGGTGATCCTTCTGCTCTTCCTTGAAACAACCCAATTTGCAGCTTGCAACATGCAGGATGCCACGAACCTCGCCATGAACGTTCAGAGGAAGGATTGCGCAGGAGCGAAGGCCCATTTGAAGCTGAACCTTGCCTTTTAGTCGTAGGTCTGAAGCAATATCAGGGGTGATAATGGGCTCGCTATGTTTGATGACCCAGTCCAACGCTCCGCCAGGCGGCGCCGTTTCAACATGCTTCAAATAGTCATCGGAGAAGCCCCGATGACTGACAATGGGGAGAGTGCCGTCTTCTTTATTCCAAACACGGATGAGAGCAGCATCGGCGTTGGTTGCGCCCATGAGTCTTCCGATTATTTCGCTCATCAACTCTGGCATCGATACCGCAGCGTTGATGGGAGTCAGGGCCGTATAAAGGCCGCCGAGTTGTCGCAGTGATTTTTCCAGATACCGGTTCGTTGACTCCAGTTCTTTTTTGGAACGACCAGTCTCTTCAAACAGCTGGGAGTTGTAAATCGCGATGGCGGCCTGGCTAGCCAGCGTTTTTAGGAACTCAACCTCCTCGTTGCTAAAGTCGTGTTCCTGTTTGGTATAAAAGCCAATGATGCCCAGGGTCTCTTCTTTGGCGATCAGCGGAATTGCCAGGTATGAAATTAACTTGTGTTTTCGATAAAACTCAGGGTCCCGCACTCGGGGATCAGTTTGAGCGTTGCCGATGACGGTGGGCGCATTGGTTTCAAAAGCTACGTTGGCGAGCCCCCGGCCTCCTCTCCATGCTTCGGTCTTCCATTCCTCTTCGTCAAGATTCCTGCAAGCCACCGGTTCTAAGAGCCCATTTTTCGGATTGAAAAGCCTGACGGTAGTGGCAGCGTAGGGTAGGACGAGATCGATTTTCTCCAAAAGGACATGGAGGATTGCGTGGAGATCTAACGTAGAGGTTATCGCCACGTCAATTTCGTGCAGCGCGTGGACCTGGTCCAGGCTCCGTTTTGTGCCCTCATGGAGATAGGCATTCTGGATCGCGATCGCGCCTTGCTCGGCCAGAGTAGAGAGGAACTCAATCTCTTCCGAGCCAAACTCATGCTGCTCCGAGGTGAAAAACGTGACGACGCCCAAGACTTCATTCTTCGCCTTCAGGGGAACGCGTAAGCCCGAGACTAGGCCGTATTTTCGGAGAAAATCGGCCGCCATCGCGCTGGTCTCGGTTTGAACGTTGAGAATCGCTACGGGGGAATTGTCGTCGTTAGGTAACAACCAGGCGATGCCCCGGCTGGCAGCCTGCGCTGTCGCAGCCTTCCATTCTTCTTCGGGCAGATTGCGGCAGGCAACCGGAGCCAATTCCCCTGTCTCTTTGTTTAATAATCTCACGGTGGCGGCTGCGACATGAGGGAGCAAGCGTTCAGTTTTTTCGAGCAGGACATCCAAGACGGAGCCGAGATCCAGGGTTGAGGTGATGGCAAGGTCGATCTCGTGCAGCGCCCGGATGCGAGCCAGATTTTGCTGCGTCTCATCGTGAAGTCGGGCCTTCTGAACCGCGATGCTCATCTGGTCGCCGATGGCTTCGAGGAGCCTGACCTTATCGGCGTCAAACTGGCGGCGCGTTCTGCTGCCAACCTGGAGAATCCCCAGAGTTTTTTCTCCTGCGCGCACAGGGGTAAGCACGGCTGACTGGATTCCCTCTCTCTTGAGCGTCCGCAATCCCTCGGCGTCCGCGACATTTTCGACCACGGTCGTGTTACGGTACCAACCCGCCCTGTATCGACTCCATTTCGTTGCTTCCTCGCTGGGCCGCCTTTCTATATTTGCCGGATCCAGATAACCGCGGCTTGCCGCTGCCTCGATTTTTTCCCCGCTCGGGTCCACCAGGAGGATCGTTCCCAGGTCGAAGGAGTCAACAGCGACTGCCTCATCAAGGATTTTCTCCAAGGCGGTTTTTAAATCAGGAGAAGTTAAAACGGTCTGACCGGTTTGATAAAGAATTTGCAGTTCTCGATGACGGGTGTGCAGAGCCTTTTCTGCTTGCTCGATCTCCGCCTGGTGCTTTTGGAGACTCTCAGCCATACCATCAAAGGATCGAGCCAGTTGGCTGAGTTCGCTATGCTCGTAGGGCAGAGCGGTGCGCGCGCTTAAGTCGCCCGCCGCAAGCCTCCTTGTTGCGCTGACCAGGTCATCCACCCGACGGAGGATGAAGAAGTCACCTCCGAACCAAGCTGCACCGAACGCCAATAGGCTGACGAGCCCCAGCAAGATAAGATTGCGCCAGAGCGTCCGGTTCGCATCGGCGAACGCGACCTCAATGGGAATTCCTATGCCTACGTAGGCACGGGCATCGCCGGCGACTCTGATGGGTGCGAAAGCATAAAGCCGGTGAACTCCGTCGAGACCTACTTCCTGACCGATCTCCTCACCTTTCGAGGCGAGGAGCTTTCGGACCAACGGTTGGTCGGTCATGGATTTTCCGACGATTCTCTGCGGGCCTGCCCGCCGCCAGGCAGGCGGGTCGGGGTGATGTACGAGGACGGTTCCCTTGCTGTCGATAAGGAGCATTGCTGAGCCCTCCGGCAGCCTCGCGTTCTTGATGAGATCACTCAAGTGACTGAGGTCCAGCGCCGCGGCGAGGACGGCGGTGAACTTTCCGGTCTCGTCCAGCACCGGCTGTCCAAAACCGAGCGTAGCTTTTCCCGTGACCCGGCTGATCTGGTAGTCCCCCACGGAGAAGCTTTTGCGGGTAACGGCCAGTTGGAAATAGGTCCGGTTGGAGAGGTTCAGGCGCCCCTCAAACGGCAGGGCGCTGCAAATCAGCTCGCCATCCAGCGTTAGGACAAAGACGTTTACATACTCGGGATGCTCGTTTAATTCTTTTGCCAGGAGGGCTGGGCAGGCTTGAGCCTTGGGGTGATCCATCTCGGGATACTGAGCCAGTTCGCTCAGAAAGTCGCGCGTTTGACTGATAGAGCGCTGCTGTTGAGTTGCCGCCTCCCGCGCCAGCTTGAGGGTACTTTGGCCTGCCTGAGCGATCTCTTGCAGGCGTTCTTCTCTGGCCATGTAAATGATCAAACCCAAACAGGGGATGATGACCAGAAGAACGAGAATCAGCAGCCGGGCGCGCACGCTTGAGAAGGCGAAGCGAGCTATAGCTTGAGCATAAGATCTTAAATCTGCTTGCCACACGCAATTATTTCCTTCGGCTTGGAGGCATCCAACTCAGGGAACAGCAGCATTTATGCCACCGCCACGTCAAGTTCTAAGTCTCTGATTTCATGGGTCATTGGAAGATGATGGAGCTGCGGCGCGAGACTTTAAGTGACATAAATTGCTATCGAGTGACAAGAACTCGAAGTCGCGACGAAAATGGAACCAGCGGCGCTACCCCACGACAGAATGAGTCGGAGGACTGGACAAGATTTAGATCCGAGAGTCCGCCCGGAGCTGAGGACCAGGCGGGACGCGCAGTGTCACCGTAACCGGTCCCTTTTCCTCCTTGCTGGCAATCCAGATCCTGCCTCCGTGGGTCTCGACGATCATTTTGCAGCTCACAAGCCCCAGGCCCGTTCCAGTTGTATTCGTGTTCCATGCTTACGACTCAGTCATCCTGGGATCAACAATCCTCGATTCCGGTGTTACGGCGGGCAGCATGGATTCGCGCCACAGGCTAGATTCGCACGGGAGCGCAACCATAAACACGGACCCCCTCCCGTGAGCGCTTTTCACCTTAATCTTGCCGCCGAGCAGCTCCGTGTATTTTTTAACGATGTACAGACCCAGGCCCAAGCCGCCGTGCGTCCTGGTATTCGAACTATCCAATTGATGAAACTTATCAAAGATAATCGGCAGCGAGTCCGTAGAAATCCCCGGCCCGGTATCTGCGACCGTAAACCTCAGCGTTTTGCTTTTCGGCAAATGGCGCGCTGCTATTGTTATGCACCCCTTCTCGGTAAACTTGATCGCGTTGTGAATCAGATTGACTAGGATATGCTTGAGCTTTTCGCTGTCAGTCTCTACCGGGGGAAGGTCCGAGGGAAAGTCCCAGTTGAGAGTCAGTTCAATCCTCCCGGGAAGATCGTAGGTGTTCTTGATATCATCGAGGAGTTGACCTAGATCCGTCCTGGCCCTTTCCGCTATAATTTTCCCGCTGCCCATCTGGGTAGCGCGCAAGAGATTGCTAACGATGCTTAAGAGATCATTGGACTGGATCACCACTTTTTTCAGGGCATCGTCTTGCTGCGGGCTGAGGGCGCCAAACATGCCTTCCCGGACCAACCCCGTGTACCCCATGATCACGTTGAGGGGCGTTCGCAGCTCGTGCGAAATCATCGCTAAGAATTCATCCTTGGCCCGGTTGGCCTTCTCGAGAGCAAATGTTTTCTGCGTCAACTCATCCGCCCTGTGGTAGGTCTCCTCAAATAGACGGGAATTCTCGACCGCGACGGCGATCTGACCCGCCATCGAGGCCAGCAACTGGACCTCTTCAGCGCTGAGCCGGCGCGGCGCAAAGCCGATGCAAACCATGGTTCCTAAAACCAGGCGCCCGCTCTTGATGGGTAATGCCGCGAAGAATCTGCGTCTCTTACGTTTGGAATTCCCGCTGCGGCTCATGCTCTCCAAGAGCGGCGCCGCCGTGAGATCCTCAAAGATGAGCGGCTCGCCGCTCTCTGCCACCTTGCCTGCAATCCCCTGACCTCTCGGAAAAGACCCCACTGCTCTGAACCGCTCCGGCTCCTTTTCGAAATGCGCGTTTAGAAGCAGCTCATCCCTGCGCGCGTTGTAGAGATGAATCCTGGTGGCGTCGAAATCGAAAATCTCGGTGATCTTTTGAATCACGCCCTGCGTCACCGTCTTCAGATCCAGCGATTGGCTGGCTATGGCGGTGATAGTATGGAGCGCGTCGAGCTGTTCATGGGCCACCAGGAGATTCTTTTCTCTCACCGTCGCCTCTTGATAGAGTCGGGCATTGTGGATCGCGAGGGCGGCTTGGTGCCCGAGCGTGTCGAGAAACGCGATCTCCTCCTGGGTAAAGTCGTGCTCCTGACGGGTGTAAAGATTCAAGACTCCCAGGACTTCGTCCTTGGCGATCAGCGGAATCCCCAGATACGAGACCAGGCTGCGGCTCGCGAAGATCGCCGCGTTGTAGGTCTGCGGATCTGCCTGAATATTGCGCACGGTTACAAGCGCTTTTGTCTCGATTACCCGTCTCGCTCGACCGCCAACCCTCCTCATCTGTTGCGCCTTCCATTCCTTCTCGTCCAGACCGCGACACGCCAGGAACTCAATATCTCCGGTCTGGGGGTTCAGGAGCCTGATTGTCGTTGCGGCCGCAATCGGCAGGAATGTCTCGATCTTCTCCAGCAGGACGTTAAGCACCGTCTCAAGATCCAACGTCGAGGTAATGGCTTTGTCGATCTCATGCAGCGCGCGGATGTGAGCCAGATTTTGCTGCGTCTCATCGTGAAGTCGGGCCTTCTGAACCGCGATGCCCATCTGGTTGCCGATGGCTTCGAGGAGCCTGACCTTATCGGCGTCAAACTGTCGGCGCGTTCGGCTGCCAACCTGGAGAATCCCCAGAGTTTTTTCTCTTGCGCGCACAGGGGTAAGCACGGCTGACTGGACTCCCTCTCTCTTGAGCGTCCGTAATCCCTCGGTCTCCGCGACATTTTCGACCACGGTCGTGTTACGATACCAACCCGCCCTGTATCGACTCCATTTCGTTGCTTCGTCGCTGGGCCGCCTTTCTATATTTGCCGGATCCAGATAACCGCGGCTTGCCGCTGCCTCGATTTTTTCCCCGCTCGGGTCCACCAGGAGGATCGTCCCCAAGTCGAAGGAGTCAACAGCGACTGCCTCATCAAGGATTTTCTCCAAGGCGGTTTTTAAATCAGGAGAAGTTAAAACGGTCTGACCGGTTTGATAAAGAATTTGCAGTTCTTGATAACGGGCGTGTAGAGTCTCTTCTACTCGCTTGCGCTCGGTCAAGTCGTGCGTGACCTTCGAATAGGCGAGAAGTTGACCCTTATCGCCGTGCACCGCGGTGATAACAACATATGCCCAGAATCGTGATCCGTCCTTCCGCAGCCGCCAGCCCTCATATTCGAATCGACCTTCAGACGACGCTACCTTAAGTCCGTGCTCAGGCCTTCCATGCTCGATGTCTTCGGGCGGATAAAAGCAGGAGAAGTGCGTTCCAATGATCTCTTTTGCCTGATAGCCTTTGATGCGCTCTGCGCCGCTGTTCCAGGAGACAACGTATCCGTCAGGATCGAGCATGATGATTGCGTAATCCTGTACTGCTTCCACCATCATGCGCAAGCGCTGGTCGCTGTAGTGAGCGGCCTTTTGGGCCTGGTCGATCTCAGCTTGGCGCCTTTTAAGACTCTCAGCCATACCATCAAAGGATCGAGCCAGTTGGCTGAGTTCGCTATGCTCGTAGGGCAGAGCGGTGCGCGCACTTAAGTCGCCCGACGCAAGCCTCCTGGTTGCGCTGACCAGGTCATTCACCCGACGGAGGATGAAGAAGTCACCTCCGAACCAAGCTGCACCGAATGCCAACAGGCCGACGAGCCCCAGCAAGATAAGATTGCGCCAGAGCGTCCGGTTCGCATCGGCGAACGCGACCTCAATAGGAATTCCCATGCCTACGTAGGCGCGGGTATCGCCGCCGATTCTGATGGGTGCGAAAGCATAAAGCCGGTGAACTCCGTCGAGACCTACTTCCTGACCGATCTCCTCACCTTTGGAGGCGAGGAGCCTTCGGACCAACGGTTGGTCGGTCATGGATTTTCCGACAATTCTCTGCGGGCCTGCCCGCCGCCCGGCAGGCGGGTCGGGGTGATGTACGAGGACGGTTCCCTTGCTGTCGATAAGGAGCATTGCTGAGCCCTCCGGCAGCCTCGCGTTCTTGACGAGATCGCTCAACCGAGTGAGGTCCAGCGCCGCGGCGAGGACGGCGGTGAACTTTCCGGTCTCGTCCAGCACCGGATGTCCAAATGCGAGCGTAGCTTTCCCCGTGACCCGGCCGATCTGGTACTCCCCCACGGAGAAGCCTTTGCGGGTAACGGCAAGTTGGAAGTAGACCCGGTCGGAGAGGTTCAGGCGCCCCTCAAACGGCAGGGCGCTGCAAATCAGCTCGCCATCCAGCGTTAGGACAAAGACGTTTACATACTCGGGATGCTCGTTTAATTTTTTTGCCAGCAGGGCTGTGCAGGCCTCAGCCTTGGGGTGATCGAGATCTGGATACTGACTCAGTTCGCTCAGAAAGTCGCGCGCTTGACTGATAGAGCGCTGCTGTTGAGTTGCCGCCTCCCGCGCCAGCTTGAGGGTACTTTGGCCTGCCTGAGCGACCCCATGCTGGCGTCCTTCCCTAGCCATATGAACAACCAACCCCAAAGAGGGGATGATGACCAGAAGAACGAGAATCAGCAGCCGGGCGCGTACGCTTGAGAAGGCGAAGCGAGTCATCGCTTGAGCATAAGATCTTAAATCCGCTTGCCACATAAGATCCTTCTCTACGGCACGGAGGCGCCCATGACTGCGCCATAGGCGCTCTCGCCGCCGGGCGAGCTTCGCAACAGGGAAACGAGATGCCTGTTAGGGGGGATCGTTACCGAGGGTTGATTCATTTGTGGCCGCGATTACCTTCGCGTGAGGATTGGTGCTCTTCGGCATTTTGGGATTGGACCTTAACGATCCGTTCGATAGCCGGCATCAGATCGCTAAACACATTGTCTTTTTGAATATAATCGTTAGCGCCGGCCTCAAAGGCCGACTTGCGATAATCAGGTTTGTCTTGCAGGGTGAGAACGATGATACCCGCTTCGGGGCAGAGCGCTCGTAGACGGGCAACGCAAAAGAGCCCCATCAGTCCTGGGAGCCCATTGTCGACTAAGATTACTTCGGGTTGAAGTCTCTGGGCTTTGACCGGGGCTATTTCGAACCTGGTGACCGTGCCCACGATGGCGACCTGGTTGGGATACTCATCATGTAAGAACCGATACAGGATTCGTCTGAAGATGGGATTTTCATCCACAATCAGGATGCGAATAGCATTCATGGAATCTCCCCAAATGCCTGGACCGGCTTGAGATGCTTTTATATGATCCGTCCGACCGCAGACGACAAGTAAGGCCACAGCGCGGTAGTGGTTCAGTTTCCTCAGTTTTGCCAAAATTTGTAGGGGCAACCCTATGTGGTTGCCCGTTCGGAGGGCAGGCACATAGGCCTGCCCCTACATTCATTCGCCTCGGGGTTCGTTTGTTCCTGGTTATCATTTGACTGGACGCCTCAAGAAGGCACGCGAGTCCATATCATAATAACGTTATTGTCCGGTTCTATAGAGATACCGTAAATACGTAGTTCTACTTAATCTGGACGGTGGAACCCCGTATTTGCCAGGGAATGAAGTGGGTAATGGCAAATTGGGCGAACGGTGGTTTGAGCTAAGCTACGGATTGTGACAGGCGACACATAACCGCGAACCTTCATTGCTGGTCACCAGCTTAGCCTTGAGTTGGGAGGTATAGCTATGGCAGCTCAGGCAGCTCACACGACCGTCATCGAGTTGGATAGCTGGGTCTAACTGAGAGACGTCCCTCAATTTACCGCGGCTTCTAAGTTGCGCCAGGCGGTAATCGATTTCCACGGAATGCAGCCGCCCCGCCGCAGATGCGATTACGCCATCATGACAGCCCTCGCAATGGCGCGAGCTCGGGCGTAGCGTTGTAGGATAATTATTCACGGTATCAAAGGCGATTACTTGGGCAGAGAATAACAACGCGAGCCCCATAACGGTAACACGCAGAATGATCATCGAGGCGAGAACTCCTATGCCTGCAACTCTGAGTTTGCTGTGGTTAAGTTTTTTTCACTCCTTCGCGCCGCCGGGCGAGCGTCGGAACAGGGAAACGAGATGCCTGTTAGGGGGGATCGTTACCGAGGGTTGATTCATTTGTGGCCGCGATTACCGTCGCGTGAGTTTGGTGCATTTCGGCATTTTGGGATTGGACCTTAACGATCCGTTCGATAGCCGGCATCAGATCGCTAAACACATTGTCTTTTTGAATAAAATCGTCAGCGCCGGCCTCAAAGGCCGACTTGCGATAATCAGGTTTGTCTTGCAGGGTGAGAACGATGATACCCGCTTCGGGGCAGAGCGCTCGTAGACGGGCAACGCAAAAGAGCCCCATCAGTCCTGGGAGCCCATTGTCGACTAAGATTACTTCGGGTTGAAGTCTCTGGGCTTTGACCGGGGCCATTTCGAATCTGGCGACCGTGTCCACGACGGTGACCTGGTTGGGATACTCATCATGTAAGAACCGATACAGGATTCGTCTGAAGATGGGATTCTCATCCACAATCAGGATGCGAATAGTATTCATGGAACCTCCTCAAATGCCTGGACCGGCTTGAGATGCTCTCATATTGATCCGTCCGACCGCAGACGAAAAGAATGGGGCGACATCGCAGGTCACAGGTGTTCTCTTTCTGTTATGGATAGTCGCGAAAATTGTCTTCCCTTGGCTCGGAGTTCGTGCCTGTTCTCTAGACGCGTCAAGAAGGCACGCGAGTCCATTTATAAAGACAATATTATTGTCCGGTGCTTCGGAGACACCGTAAATACGTAGTTCTACTTAATCTGGACGGTGGAACCCCGTATTTTGGGGAGCATGATTCTGCTGAAAAACCCTACGAATGCTTCGACAGGGGCAGCATGAATGGAAAATCTCCAATGATTTCAAACACTCCCCGCTCGTAACTTCGGTTAACTCAGGGTCTGGGACTCTCGAAGGATCAACGGAGGGTTTTTTAGCAGAATCGGAGAAGTGGGGTGAAACGTACGGACCAACCACGCGCCGAGAATAGCCGAGGTTGGCCCGGCACCTGTTCTATGAGCGACTTCCAGCGATCAGGAGCTTGTCCCTGGACCGGTTTTCTCAGGATTCAACGGTCGTTCGAGCGATGAGACGGGGGAGTATTGACCCTGATTTTTTTAGCGCGTCTTTAGCTTTGGCTGTTAAATTCTTATATCTACGCATCCTGTTGCGTTCTGTCCGTTTCCTGCTTACTGCTCACTGCGTACTGTCTTCTCGCCCGTAGTAGCCAGCGGGAGTTCCACCGTGACGCTTGTACCGGTGCCGGGCGCTGATGTTATTTTTAGGCTGCCGCCCAATGAAGCGACCCGCTCGCGTATGCCGGCGAGACCTACGCTGGAAGCATTTGCCAGGGTTGCTGCGGTCTGGTCAAACCCGGCGCCCTGATCAGAAATTTCTATGCCGAGCCCACTCGGATCGGCCCATAACGTTACGGTTGCCTCGTGGACCTGGGCGTGGCGCGCGATATTGGTCAGAGCCTCTTGGACAATGCGGTAGGCGGCGATCTCAACCTCTTCGGGGAAGCGTAATTGCAAGTTGTGGTGCTCGAAGTTTACCTGCACGTCGGTGCGTGCGGTAAACTCTTTTATATGCCAGGACAGCGCGGGTAGCAGTCCGAGATCGTCGAGCATCGGCGGCCGCAGGCTATGAGAGAGGGAACGCGTCTTGGCCAGCGCGTCGTCGATAATCGTATGCGCCGCAGCCGTTCTCGCGTCGATCTGATCGGTTCCTGGGCCGGCGCTCCCTCCGAGAGTGAGTTTGAGCCCTGTCAGCAGAGAGCCAATCTCGTCGTGGAGCTCGCGGGCGAGATAATGGCGCTCGCTCTCTTGGGTCTTCACCAACCGGCGCGACAAAGCGCGCAACTGAGCCTGGCTTGCGAGCGTTTCTTCCAAGAGCCTGTTTTTTTGAACGGCAATTCCGAAATTGCTTCCTAACGTTTCGAGAAGTTTGATCATGTAAGGGTCGAACTTTCGCGGCCTGCGGCTGCCGAGTTGTAAGGCTCCGAGCAGATCATGGTCGGCAAGCACGGGAATCAGGATGAGCGATTGTACTCCTTCTCTCTTAAAGATCCGCAAGCCGGGTTTGTCCCGGACCCTTTCCGACACCACGGTCTCTTTGCGAGCGAAAATTCGCAGGAGCCTTCCCGTGGTCGCATCATCCGGGTGCAGATTCTTCGGATTCAGGTACCCGTGGCTGGCAACCGGGTCAAGCGTCACAGAGGTCCGATCCAGGAGACGGATCACGCCGAGGTCACAGTGACTAACGGCAAGAGCCTTTTCAAGTATGCTCGCGGCCATGGTCTGAATATTGCGCGAGGTTAATATCGTCTGGCTCGTTTCATGAAGGATTTGCAGCTCCCTATTTTGCGCCCGCAGCGTATCTTCCGCCCGCTTGCGTGCCGTGATGTCGCAAACGAAACCCTCAAGGGCCTCAAGGGTTCCATCTGAGGAGAATATTCCTATACCCTGCTCCAAGACCCACTTTTCATTCCCTGTCGCCGTGGTGATCCGGAAGGTGAGTTGGAAGGGCTGCTTTTCTCGTACGGCGGACTGGACATCATCCCAAACTTTATCCCGGTCTTCCGGGTGAATCAGTTCGCCAAAAGACGCTTTCTTGTTTTGAACGAAGTCAGCCGCCGCATAACCGGTTAAATCCAAGCAACCGTCGCTGGCGAATTCAAGGGTCCAGTCCCGGTCGTATTTGCAGCGGTAGGCCATGCCCGGCAAGTTGCTCATCAAAGTAGACAGCATCCGCTGACTCTCCCGAAGCTTGGATTCCAACCGTCTACACTCAGAGGTATCGCGGACGACGCTGATGACGAAAAGTTTTTCATCCTGCGTGAATGCGCTTAAACTGATATCGACAGGGATCTCACTGCCGTCTTTGTGGCAGGCCGAGAGATCCCTCGATATGCCCATAGGGCGCGTGTGGGGTTGAGAATAGTAATGGGCGCGGTGTCCAATATGCGACCCACGCAGGCGTTCGGGGACCAACAAGTCAACCAACTGCCCGAGCAATTCTTCTCGACTATAGCCGAACATCGCTTTGGCTCGGGAGTTCACCCGTACAATTCGCCCGTCCTTGTCACTGACCAGCACCGCATCGGGGACGAAGTCAAAAAGACTCTGCTGCCCCGCTTCACTGGTCGGTAATTCTGCTTTCCGCGTCATTACCTTTACCCTCCGTCGAACCGTTCGACTCGAGCCCCGCCTTAGTCGGAGGCTCTCGCTCGGAAACCTGCTTGAAAGTGCATGCCTGCTTGGTAACGTAATATTTAGAGAGTGATGTTTTTCGTAAGCTAGACTACCTCGCCACAACGCTAAACCGTCCGTAGGCAGTGTACCCTAAAAGAATCGAAGCCCGGCAGCAATGACTACCGTCTATCTGCGACTTGATATAGGTCATGGTGGTTTCTTATTTGATCTTAAAGATTTTTGCGTTTATGCCAGCCTCATGCAGGAGTTGCTCCTTTTGTCGTTCCTGCTTCGTGGAAGAATTTGACGAAGAAGGAGTTAAAGGGTTTTCCGCCGGGCTTCAGCGGTTTACCGTGCGCGGGACGGGTAGGGCTATTCTTAACCAAGGGGAACCGGCGGACTGCTGTTATTTCCTTTGCGACGGCTTAGTCAAGCTCACTAAAAGTATACAAATTGCTGGCGTGCATGAAGCTCCGGGTCCGAGAGCGCTGACTTTCTGTGATTGCTCTCAACGTCCCGATGGCAGGGGATACGCCGCTCGCTGTTCCGTTCTCGAATGTCGAGCTCGCCCAGTTGACTCAGACAACTCCTGAGTCGATACCCCGGGTGCTTCACCAGCTCCAGTCAGAGGATCGAGCTGAGTGGAATGCGAGAGGGGTTCTTACCATTAAGGCAAGCACCCTGCGCGAGTATCCCGAGCAGTTTGATTGAATCTTTACGCTAAAAAGAAGCGTTAGGAACAAGAGACAAAAAAATCAAATCGTCCGCCTTTGTTTCTCCCCATCGAGATAATTCCTAAGCGCCGCCTCTGCGACAGAAAGTTCGCCCCTCGGGCCGAGTCGCACATGCTGCGCTTCCCTAAGCCTGCGCAACGTCCGCGAAATTGTTTCAGGGGTTGTCTGAACCAACTGGGCCAACTCCCCCCGCGTCAGTGGGATCTTGACATACCGAGCCCTGTCTTCCGCCCCCCACGCGCTTCTGAAGAAAGAGAGAATAGTGAGGGTTCTCTGTTTCACCCCAAGCTGCATGCTGCCGAGCATATTGAAAGCGGTGACGAAGCGTCTACTAACGTGCCCGTAAAGGTTGTCTCCCAGCGTGGGGTACGAGTTTAGCAGGTTAACTAGAGCTTCTTTTTTTATAGAAGCCAATTCCGTTACATCGGATATGGTAACTGCTGAAAATGGGTGCTGGGACGTCTTGCTTGCTGGCGAGAGGTTGACGATAGAAAAGGCGGAGAGCACCTCAAGGATTACATCCCTGCCATCCGGCAGATTTTTGACGACTTTCACCAGGCCGCTGCAAAGGAAGATGAACGCCTCATTTGGTTCCCCTTGATTGAAAATAGTCCTGCCTTTCGCTTTTACAGAATAGCGTCGTAAGGCGTCGGAGAATTGATCCAAGCCTTCTTTCTCAGCGCCCGCTACTATACAAGAAGGTCTGAACGGGCAGACGTGACATGATGTGGCCATAAGTAAATTTTCCCAAGGTTATGATAAAAGTACCATAGTTTCATTGACGCCGGTCAATAGGGCACTTGATCTAAGCGTAAAAGTGGCTTCACAGCCAAATTCCGGGCAAGGCAAGAGATTGAGTATTTGAGCTTAATTCGATGAAAGACCTGGATGAAAGGAAACCCGACGGTTGGGTGCTTTACGACGGTGCCTGCGGCTTGTGCAGCCGTTGGGTACCGTTGTGGAAACGCGCGCTTGCGAAGCGCGGTTTTTTCATCGTGCCGCTGCAGGCCGATTGGGTGGCTGAAAAACTTCACTTGTCGGACAAAGAGCTGGCGTCGGACGTTCGTCTGCTCGTCGCCGACGGCGATCAGCAGCCGGGCACGCACGCTTGAGAAGGCGAAGCGAGTCATAGCTTGAGCATAATATCTTAAATCTGCTTGCCACATAAGATCATTCTCTACGGCATGGAGGCGCCCACGAGGATGCCTGTAGCACTCGCGCCACGGGAATAGCCTCGGAACAAGGAAACGAGGTTGCTGTTAAAAGGGATCGTTATTGCGGGTTGGATCATCCCTGGCCCCCGACCGCCAGCTTTGCTTGAGATTGGTGCTGTTCTGCATTTTGGGATCACCTTAACGATCCGTTCGATAGCCGGCATCAGATCGCTAAACACACTGTCTTTAATCAGGATGCGAATAGCATTCATGGAACTTCCTCAAATGCCTGGACTGGCTTGAGATGCTCTCATATGATCGGCCCGACCACAGACGAAAAGCAGGGCGACATCGCAGGCCACAAGCGTTCTCCTAATATGGATAATCGACAAAACTGCATTCACTCACCTCGGCGCGCGTTTTTCTCTGTTCATTTGACTGGACGCGTCAGCAAGGCAAGCGAGTCCATTCATGATGATGTTATTGTCCGGTGCTATGGAGGCACCATCAATACGTAGTGCTACTTAATCTGGAGAATGGAATCCCGTATTTGGCGAAAATGAAGCGGGGTAGCTAAGGGTAGTGGGGTGAAATTGCGCTTGCGACCGAACTTCTGGTGAATCAATTCCCGGGCACGACAGAGTCTCCGTTTTTCTCACCGCCATAGGCAGTGGCTTAGCTGTTGGAGTTATCTGTTATTCAGGAATTGTGTCGTGTGCAGCCCCTGCCGGTTTCAATTGTGGGGTATCTTGAGGAAGAATTTGAGGCAGAATAAAATCCCTCATGAGGCCATATTCCAGCATGGTTTCCACGCTGGCAATGGCCGCACGGATATTCACTGCAATTAAAGGAACGCCTGCCAGAGAAATAATCATATCGGCATTGATAAGCAGACCTTTATCCAAGACCCGGTCCAGGAGGTCCACCAGGGTTGCTCTGCCTTGTCGAGTCGGTTCCATAGTAGCCTGATTCAACACTCCTACCCTCCAGCTGTTACGAAGGAGTACGGCGGCCAGGGGCCGGTGAAGCGGACATCAAAACCGGGCATCTGGCCAATTTTTTCCAACACAGCCCCTAAAGCAGTGATTTCTTCCTTGTTTTGCAGACAGGAAACGTTCAGGATCATTTGTTTTGGGGGATCTTCTTTTCTTACCTTTTCAATGTGGATGCTCTCAACGCACTCACGAATCCGTTGATAAAAAGTCTTAAAATGCACATCGGCAGCCGTCTCCAAACGCTGTCTGATCAATTCCTCAAGCTTCCTCTGTAACAGATAAGCAACTCCTGCCGGCTTGGAGTGGGTCTCCTTCTCCGACTGCTGTATCTCGGCATCTTGTTCTCTAATACGGGGAAGACTCACATTGAGATCCCATAAAACCTGGACGCCATATTCCGCCTTGTTTTTGAGGTATTCTAATTTGCGTGTGACTTCCGCAGATTCCTTTTCCAACCACTCGTTGAGGTTTTGGCGGGCCGAGTTTCCATTCGTGGGTAAAATAACCGTACCAAAACCGAACGGAATGACGGTTTCATATCGCTCCCATGCCAGATCCACAATGTTTTGGTGGATCAAGAGCCAGTTTGCAAAAACTTTTTGGTCTGCAGAGGCAAACGGCTTGGGCTCACACTCTTGCACGATGGCTACCAACCCTCGATCCGTCAGTGCCCAAACAGGTGTCCCTTCAATACCGCACAGATCTAATGGTTCTTCCCGATCTCCTTTAGCAAGGCAGTAAATATAAAACCCTTTAGTCGTCATAAATTAAGATCCTTCCAGGCCAATGGTGTGGTTTTCTTGTCGGCTATTTGGCGAGTTGCCCGCCGGCCGTTAAGTGGGGATCGACCAATTTCCCGATCATCCCATCCACCAAATCGTCAAGCCCATCGCGGACGGACCGTACCGCCTCTGAAACTCCTTGGTCTTCCTTGATTTTTTCAATTGCCTTGTCCAACTCCATCAAGGCAACCCCCAGTCGGTCGATTTGATCCTCGGTCAGATGGCCACCTTCCATTCTTTTGAGAGACTGAATCTGTAGGGTATCCCGGATTACTTCAATGATGGCCAAGACTAATCCCAACAGACCGTGTTTTAGATCCTTATCATCAATTTCGATCTTCATTTTTTAAAGTGCGTAAGTGCCTGGGTACTTATTTTTTCAGTCCTCCAAGATGTCTATTGATCTCCTCCCGGATCTTTTTCACTCGGGGTCCAAACTTTTTGGTCTTCTCCGCCTTTTCAAAGAAACCGCCAAAACCGGGGATGATCTTCTCCACGGCCCCGAGAATGTCGTCGGCGATTTCCTTTTTCCCTCTTTTCTCGTCGTTGGCCACAATGCCTCCTTGTGAGGTGGCTGAGTCTCCGGTGCTTAAGCACTTATTTTAGGAAATGTCTGGGCAATCCTCGCATCCGAAGGAAATGCCAAGCCCCATTTTGCCGCGGTCTCAAAAGACGCCAATGCAGCGCGGATCTTGATATTTAACAACTCGGTGCCGGCCAGAGAAATCGCGATATCGGCATTGATCACCAGTCCTTTGTCGAGAATCCGCTCCACTACATCGGCCAAAGTATCTCCCCTGGTAGAACGCGCGATGGGCATCTATTCCTCCTCGTCTTCACGCCCGTAACGGGTAACATTGAGATTTTCGTCCAACGCAATCGTGTAGTGATTTTTATCGAAAATGAGCGGGTACCCGAGTTTCTTTAAATACTCGTTTGGCTCGGTCACCTCCACTGCTCCTTTCCAACCCTCATCCGATTTGGCCAGCTTCACGAATCGGATAGCCTCAGGTTCCTTCCCAAACTCACTTTGAAAAAACTCAGCAATTCTGGTCTTCGCTGCATGTATATCCGACATAAATACCTCCTACTCTTCTATCCTTCCCTGTCCTCACGGGCTCGAATTTCTTCCAACCCATCTAAGAGTTCCTTTTCTCTCATAATATATTCTTCCTCCTGGATCTCTCCCATATCCAGTCTGGCTTGAAGGTCGAGCAACCTTTCGTTAATTTTCTCTTTATTACCATACAACTCCGCCTCAGCCATTTCTTTGATTTCTTGCCCAATCCAGAAAACCAAGTCGTCAAATAAAAATGCCATGGCTAATCTCTTAGTCCTGCTACAACCCGTTCTTTGTTATCGGTCGCCGGTTTATCGGCGGTATCCCAACGAATGACGATCTCGACAAAATTAAAGGGCGGTGCAGGGCCCACATATTTGAAGTGGATCTCGCATTCATGCTTCTCTACCAGGGCATTGACGGTTTCATCAAACTCGGCTTGCTTGTCCTCTTCTACCAGGAAAACGGCATTGAGAATGTTCGCATCTCCCAAAGTATGGTTCTTTTTATACTGGGCAGCATGCGGGCTAAGTTCTCGGTTCAACGATTCAGCCGTGGCCGCATTTTTCTCCTCCACGGCCTCCTTCACCACATGACCCACATCAATCAAAGCCGCCTGGCGCTTGGCCTCCGGTAGATTCAGTACCTTCTCTTTTGCCGCCTTGACCATTTCGTTTTCACGGATCAAGTCGGAAAAAACTTGATCTAAATTTTTCCACCGGGCTCGCAACCCGTACTCGGTCTTCCCGCGCAGTTTGGCAAAGGTCCTGCGGAACTCCTCGACTCGCTCTTTTTGCTTTAAGACCTGTTCGATAATCTGCTCTTTATCTTCGGCCATCGTACAAAATTTGACCGGTAGTACCGGTTGGGTCTGCATCACTTTTTCATTGACCCGTTGGTGGGCCATGAGAAAGTCACGTGTCAAGGGATACTTTTTCGTCGGTTCTTTGGAAACGACCATTGCGAATTCCCCGAAAGCCACCGTATAAACCGGGCTCGTCCCGTGAACCCCTTGAGCCTCCCAGTTGAGAGTCCCCTTGTTCTCGATCACACAGTAGATCCACAGTCCTGTTGGTTCATTCATCAAACCGGATCTCCTATTCATCCCAATGGAGTTGCAAATTCACAAAACTAAAGGGCGGCAGCGGACCCACATAATGGATCTGAATTCGTTCCTTGAACTCCTCTCCCACTTCTTCAACAGCGTTATCGAATTCCTTCATCCAACCCTTTTCAATCAAGAAGGCCGCATGGGCGACCATGTCTTCCGCATTGGGCTTCTCTTCTTTGCAGTCGGCCGCGGCCTTTTTAAATGGCCTTAAATATCTGCCTCCCTCAACTGCCTTCTTGTCTTCCAAAGCCGTGGCCACGAGTACACCGGCATTGATCAGACTTTGTCGGTTCCCCGTTGTTCCTATTACTTTCAGTTCCCGAAGCTTTTTATTCTCTTTGACAATCTCGTCGTAGAGTTTTTTCATGTCCGTCCAGATTATTTTTATGTCAACCTCTATTTTACCATCCATGTCTTTTAACTTGTTTTTTAACTCTCTGGATTTGTTTTCCAAAAACGCAATGATTTCGTCGGCCGTTTCGGCCACCGTACAAAAGCGCATTGGAAGTATGGTACGAGACTCCATGACTTTTTCGACTACCTTGGTGTGAGTGGTTAGATTTGCTTTAGAAAGGACATAGTGATCCATGGAGGCGTTGCTGACAACGGCGGCAAGACCTTCGGTTCCGATTGTTGTCACCTCATCATTGCCGCCGCCAATCCCCATGGGACCAAAATTAGGGGCGTCTTCCGTGGCGATAATTCCGTAAATATATTTCCCCTGGCGGTTCATCCAATGTCTCCATTCACGCTAAACAAAGACACCTTCACAGGCTTGGTGCCTCCTTGATAATATTCGACCAGGAGTTCATAGGCCTGATGGACAGCTTCAAACTCTTTCTTGTTCAACTCGGGATGGGTATCGGGGTGACATTGACGCGCTATGTTTTTATACGCACGGTTGACCTGGTCCACCTCGACAGATCCTTTTAACCTAAGCGCTTTATGCGCCCAATAAATCTGTTCCTGGTCAAACCGCTTAATGGTCACCGTAGCGAAACTGTAAGGGGGCAGGGGTCCGACACATTTAAAATTCAGGTGTCCCTGATACTGTTTATCCAAACTCTCCAACGCCTTGAAAAAGAGATCCTCGCCCTCTCGAGCCAGTAAAAAAGAGGCGTTAAGAACCATTTCGTCATTCATCACATCATGGGTAGCATAGGATTCGCTTGCTTCTTTAAGTGCCATCTGGATCTCTCCGGCATAACGCTTAGCGGTTTCCTTCAATTTTGCCGATACGAGCATCCCCAAAGACAATTTTTTGCTCTGCTGCTCAGCCAAAGGCAACGACTGTAAGTGCCTTTTCAGTTCCACAATCTCAGGGTTCCTGGCGGCGATTTCCTTAAGGATTGCCTGGGTATCCCAGTTGGCCAGGACATCCATTTCGCAGCGGTTTTTCATTTTGTTAAGCCATTCTTCCAAGAGCGTCTCATTTTGAGAGAGGAGTTCAGTCACCTCATCCTCATCCTTTAACACCGTGCCGAATTTACAAGGGAGGATAAACTGGCCCTCCATAATGGTTTCCAACGTTTTTTGGTGAGCCAACAGAGCCGTGACCAATCTCTCCTTACTGAGACCATCAAAACGTTCCTGCGGTGCTGGACCAATGACAGCAGCAAGATTCTGGTTCGGCCGTGCTATGACCGACCCTTTTTCGAAACCGATGGTGCCAAAATTTTTCGCTCCGTCCGATTCAATAATGCCATAGAGATAACAGTTCATGTTTTAGCCCTCGTGACACCCGTCGTGCTATTTTGAAAATCCCCCTGGGTGATCTTCAATTTTGCGTCCTCCTGGGTCGCTTCTTTTGAGCTTCCCGAAATAACCTTTCTTAAGGCATTCAGGGTAGCCTGACGGCAAGCCCCTTCGATTTCCGACCCATTCCAGCCTTCTGTTGCCTGGGCCAAGGCCCTCAAATCCACATCCTTGTCGAGCGGCTTTCCCCGCGTATGAATTTCAAAAATAACTTGTCTTGCTCTTAGATCCGGCAGGGTAAGCTCAATCACATAGTCAAAGCGCCCTGGACGGAGCAAAGCAGGATCGATCAAATCCTTTCGGTTGGTCGCGGCCAAAACTAAAACCCCTTTGAGATCTTCGATCCCATCGAGCTCTGTTAAAAATTGGCTCATCAGCCGTTCCATCACTCCAGAGTCGCTGCCTCCGCCATGACGATGCAGGGCTACACTGTCGATTTCATCAAAAAACAAAATAGAAGGAGCCGCGGCCCTGGCCTTCTTAAAAACTTCCCGCATCCCTTTCTCCGTCTCTCCCACCCACTTCGATAATAGGGCGGGACCTTTCACGGAAATAAAATTGACACCGCTTTCCGTGGCCAGAGCTTTGGCGAGCAATGTCTTACCGGTCCCCGGCGAGCCATAGAGTAAAACGCCTTTGGTGGGACGGAATTTCGCGGCTTCAAACAACCTCTCGTATTTGAGAGGCCACTCCACGGTTTCCTTCAGCATTTGTTTGATGGAGTCGAGTCCGCCAATATCTTCCCATCGAACATTGGGGACCTCAACGCTCACCTCCCGAATGGCTGAAGGCTCTACTTCCCGCAGGGCATCCAGGAAATGATCCATCCGGACTTCAAGGGCCTGAATCGCCTCATCGGGAATTTCTTCCAGGGAAACATCCTTTTTTTGAAACAGCGAACGGAGGCAACTCATGGCGGCCTCCCGGGCCACGGCTTCGAGATCAGCCCCCACAAAGCCGTGGGTGATCTCCGCCAATTGGGGAATGCTGACATCTTTGGCGAGCGGCATGCCGCGGGTGTGAATATCCAGAATTTTTTCGCGACCCAAACGATCCGGAATACCGATCGATATTTCACGATCAAACCGGCCTGGCCGGCGGAGCGCTGGATCAATCACATCGGGAATATTGGTCGCCCCTATGACAATGACTTGGCCCCTACTTCGAAGACCATCCATCATGGCCAAGAGCGTTGCGACGATCCGCTTTTCCACCTCTCCATGGATCTCTGCCCGTTTAGGGGCAATGGCATCAATTTCGTCGATAAACAGAATGGAAGGCGCCGACTGGCTGGCTTGTTCAAAAATGCTGCGGAGATGGGCTTCGCTCTCACCGTAAAATTTATGCACAATCTCGGGGCCATTGACGGAAAAGAAATTTGCCTCCGATTCGTGTGCGACCGCTCGGGCGATCAACGTCTTGCCTGTCCCCGGCGGCCCGTAAAGCAAAACCCCTTTGGGAGGATCAATTCCTAAGCGGGCAAACACCTCGGGGTGTTTGAGAGGGATCTCTACCATCTCCCGAATGCGCTGGATCTCTTTGGCAAGACCCCCAATATCCTCATACGAAACAGCTGGACGCTGTTGTTCTTCACCCCGGGGCTCTTCTCCCTCAATCCTGAACTGGGTTGAGGGTGTAATGAGCAAGGGCCCTTCCGGTAAGGTATCGACCACTTCAAAATCGCGGGTGCGGGAACCAAACAACAAAGCCCGGACTCTATCCCCTTTCACCACCGGCAAACCCTCCAGCAGACGGCCCACATAGCGGTTTGTGGTCGGTATTGAACCATGCCCCGAGCTTGGTCGAAGGGGTTGTCTTGGTGTTCCCAACGTTGTCTTGAGCCGCAAGGACCTGGCCGGTTGCGCCGTCGTCACACGGATCTGAACTTTTTCATCCAACCCCACTTTGGCATTCTCCCGCAGGATGCCGTCCATTTGAATGCACTTGTTCCCACGATTCTCATGATAGGTGGGGGCCACTTTGGCAACCGTAGTCCGCTTTCCTCCAATGTAAACCATATCGCCCACTTGGCATCCTAATGTTTCCATATCCTCCGGATCGATACGGGCGATGCCGCGGCCGACATCTTTGGTTAAAGCTTCACTAACCCTGAGTGTTATGGCATCCGGCTTGGAAGGCGAATGGAATTGTTCCGTCGGGTTGGTCATAAAATAGGGGCGCAATTCATTGCGCCCAACCGGAGGGCATGATAAATCATGCCCCTACCTTTTTCAGTTTCAACTCAAACATCCCGTTTCTGTAACTGCTCTGCCCGCTTTCTTCTACCACAGGATGCTTCAGCAAAATTTCTTTATTGTATTTCCGTTTTCCGCAGGTGGACAAGATGACCACGTCTCCATGAACCTCGTGGTGGATTTCCTCCTCGGTGACGCCGGGAAGTTCCGCAACAATTTGCACAACGTCTCCCTCTTCGAATACGTCAATGATGGGCTCCCTCGTCTCCTCAACCACAGGTCCTTTGGGAGTTTTTTTGATATTCCCGAAAGGTTGGACAACGGGCCGTCTTTCACCACCGGGTCCCAGCATACTTCGAATGGTAAACCCATAGACCCCTTTCATCTCTTTTTGTCCGGGGACAGTAAACTCGCCCTGCCTCTGGATGGTCCCCCCTTCTTGACTTACTTTATCCGCAAGGTCGATAAGATTACCTAGTCCCTCAAAAAGACCCCCTAGAAATCCACCGGCCTCCGCTTCGAATGTGGCCTTCTTCTTTTTTCCTTCTTTCATGATCTTCTCCCTGGCTTCACGCTGCAACGGGCTTAAGGTTACCGTCCTAGAATTCGAGCGGCACCGTCCTCACAGAACGGCCATTACTTCTTTCCTCCGCTGATCCCTGTTTGCTCCTATTTTTTCGTAATCCGTTCCCTTGCAGCCTTCTGTATTGATTCTCTGTTGCTCGAATGTCCGCTTCTATCCCCTCAAGTTGACCCTTAATCTCCCTGAGTCGGACCTCCAGAGTCTGCCTCTTGTTCATCAGGCTCTCGCGCCGGACAGTAAGCATATAGAGCCGGTTGGTATGGTGGGGTAAACTACCGCCTTGGGAAGTGATGTGGCGGATGTCCGAGGCCCCGCGACTTGACGGACATCCCTTGGGTAAACTCGATCGCATTGACATATCGTTCCTCCTTGATTCATCTGTTTCCGTTGCCGCAGTAGTTTTCAATCGCCTTTTTTACAACCTCTCTGACCTTGGTGCTGGTGGTCTTACTCCCAATCCGCGAAGTCTCGGAGGTAAGGATATCAAAACAGATCTTGCTAAAGAGTGGATCGGAAGTATCAAGGCGAACCTCTTTTCCATACTCATTGACGGTCTTGGCAATCATGATACAGCCGCGGATGGTTGGGGCAAACTCATACTGCCCATGTTTCCTTAAATGGCGTACGATCTTCACAATCTTGGTGGCCGCTTCCCGGGGAAGTCCCGACTTATTCCTCGTGATGGCACACTCCGTCTCCTCATCCAACGGCTCCAGGTCCAGGGTCACCATTCGGTCCCGCAAGGCGTCTTGGGAGCGGTGGACCCCGGCATACTCTTCTGGGTTCGAGGTAAAGATCGCACGGAACTCGGGGTGGACCTTGAGATAGCCGGTCTGTTCTCCATCCCGGTTTAGAGGAAGATCCAGGATCCCTTCTTGGAGAACGGAGAGGAGGATATTGTTTGCCTCCGGACGGGAACGGGTGAATTCGTCATAGATCAGCGTATAGCCCTTCTCGACGGCGACCGTCAGCCGATTATCGACCCACCGCTTGGAGGTCTCCTCCTCGATCTTCAAGACGGAGGAAATAAAGTTGTCTCTGAGTTTCTTCATATGATAACCGGTCTCCGCCCCGACGAGATCGATGGTGGTGAGCTGCTCATCCCCGTGGACCATCAGGACCGGCCTTCCGAGAAGCTCCGCGACCCTAAGAGCGAGTGTCGTCTTTCCCGTCCCCGAGATCCCCCGAAAATGGACCGGAAAGCCGGCCTTGAGATAGTGCAGCACCCGCGTCACGATCCCTTTAACAAATGGGGTCTCTACAAACTCTTTCCCCGCACGGGGTTGTAAAGCGACCATCTCTTGGGCTTCCATTTTATCTCCTCCCTAAGCCGCTGCAGGGTATCCATGGGAGGTTCTTTTCAGCACCCATCCCGTTCGCCGTGCAGATCTGACAAGGTATTCCATCTAATTCTTTATTGCCCAGGCTGATGATTCCCCGACCCTTGCAGGAAGTGCAGGGATTTTGCGTACTGAAAGCGAGTCCGGTTCCAGGGCAATAGGTCCAGGTTTTATAAGGGGTGAGGATATTGATCTCTATCCTTCCATGGCAATCCTGGCAGGTCGATACCGGATAGAGTTGTCCGAATGGGTCTTTCCCTGTCCCGTGGTAGAAGGGGCAGGGGATTTTCTTGGTGTAGGGAAGGTGAATTGTTCTCCGAAATGTCTCTAACATCTTTTCCTCCAGGGAGGATCAGGTCCTCACCACCTTAGAAGGCGGAGAGGACGTGATCTTCCGTGAAAAGGTTTAGCCACCGTCAATGCGAGCGCGCGGCACTCTGCGTGGCCTTCGCCAAGGTCCCTTTGAAGTTATGGCGCTTGGCCGCCATCGTCTTAGCCACTCGCTGCCAGGCCTGGTGGGTTTCCTTACATCCCTGGTGAACCGTCTTCTGTTCCTTCTGGAATTTATGCCGCAGCTGATCAACCGTATCCGTCAGGTGATCTGTAAAAGTGCCGAGGTCAGCCCGGAGCTTTTTCCCCATTGCCTTATGGGCCTTCTTGCAATTATTGAGGAATCTGTGGGTATCGAGCTTATGGTTCTTGACATCGACGATATTCTGCCCGAGGAAGTTCACCCGCGCATCAAAAGACCCGAGAAACTCTTCCCCTAGGTTTGTGAACTCTTCTGCAAGTCTCATAGTATTCACCTCCTTTTTTCTTAGATTTAAACAACCGCCTTCTCTTGGAGATGTTCTCCAAAGAGCGCCTTTTCGAGGGTTTCAACGACCTTCCTAAAATTCCGCGTGTTCACCGGCTCTTCCGTCTCTTCCAGGGATTGAAATGTCTCCTGGATCAACGCCTGCTCCTTTTGGAACCTCTGGAGTGCAAGCCTCATCTCCTCAAGCCCGGTCACCAGTTCATTCTTGAAGCGAGTCACGTCATCTTTGAGACCGAACCGCAAGGAACGCCTGAGCATCCCCGTAAGGTCCCGCTGTCTTCTCAGCAAACCCTGGACCAGCTCTTTGACCTCCTCTTCACTGTGCTCCTGATAGGCAAGGAGCGGCAGGAGTATCTGATCGAAGTCCTTGTGGCGTAATGACCCGATCCTCGACAGCTTCTCTCGGAGCGATTCCCGGATCACCCTCTGCTGCAACCGGTACTGATCCAGGAGTTCCATCCCTCCCTCAATCATTTGACCGACGGCGTCGATCCCGTGATAGTAGGAGGAAACTACCTCCTCCGTGAACTTCATAACCTTCTCAGGATTTGTCATCGTCTTCCCTTCATCACTTTGACCGAGAACTAAGACCTGGCGAGTACCGCCCTATGGGGGCTGTCGGCAGGCCTTATCTCAAAACGGCTTCA
>Ga0326597_10000707_pt1 | contig 57740 bp, 44 predicted proteins | sample RVTome_12_FD_203789 | JGI IMG/M metagenome (GOLD analysis project Ga0326597, IMG submission 203789) | Soil microbial communities from uranium-contaminated site in the Upper Colorado River Basin, Wyoming, United States - RVT100D185 | ecosystem: Environmental > Terrestrial > Soil > Contaminated >...
GGTTGGGCATCAGTACTCGCACCCTCGTCTTGCTCATCTTCCCGGCCCTCCCCTTACAGTGCCGCTATTTCACCACGCGCAGGTACGGTCCGGTAAGGCGTCGGGGAAATTTTCACAGGCTCTCAGACCAGCACCCGGACACCACGCTTGCGAGCCGCCGCTGCCAGCGCCTTGTCCAGCGTGGCCAGGGGCAGCGACTTGCGCATCGCCAGCTCCAGGTAGGCCGCGTCGTAGGTGGTCAGCGCGTGTTTTTCCGCAAGCTCGACCGTCGATGACCACGCGATACGGTCTGTATGGGCGTCCACCTCGTCGGGGAGCTGGCAGAGGTCACCGAGGATGGTCTTGAGCTCCGGCGGCTTGATGCGCGCGCGACGTTTCGCGGCGAGCAGGGCATTGGTTAGCTCCAGTGGCCAATGTGCGGGCACATGCACGGCGTCGGTTACTAACTGCTCGCGCAGGTCGTCGGTCTTCTTGGTCGCCTCGTCCGGGAAGTACCACGCGAGGGCGACTGACGCGTCGACGACGAACGCCATCAGTATTTCCGGCCCTCGTCGATCAGCGCGCGGCTCGTGGCACCGCCGAGGCTGTGTGTGGCCTGGAAACGCTTCATCCGATCGACGATGGCGGTGATCTCTTCGCGCGAGTGGCCAGCGATCGGCCGCAGCTCCGCAACCGGCCGACCATGCCTGGTAATGATAAAGCGTTCCCCTTGCCCGACCCGCTTGAGCAGATCCGGCAGATGGGTCTTGGCTTCGTACACGCCGACGCGGGTGGGGCGGGTGATCCTGTTCTGCTTCGGTGGCCCGTCGGTGCTCGGAGGGCTCACGTTGTTTGGCGGGGCCATGTTCGGGTGGCGCGACGAGTGGATCGGCCTGGCCATCGGCGGCGTGATGTTCGTGGCGGTCGGGCTGGTGGAAGTACCTGCGCGGCACGTGGTGACGGCCGCGCTATCCCGCCAGGGCCTGCTCCAGGGCCGGCCAGTCGGTGATCGGTGGGGTGCAGGTGGCGTGGCGGCAGACGTAGGCGGTGACGCGGCCTTCTACGGGCTCGCGGCCGGCGGCGATGGAACCGAGCACGCTGGCGTCGCCGTCGGGCGGGATCACGCACACCGCCTTGCGCGGCAGGTGTCGCTGGAAGAGGCGGCGGTGCCAATCCTCCCGCGCCGGGTCACCCGGATCTCCCGCCAGGCACACCTCCACCGGACCCTCCAGGGCGAGGCCCGCCACCGCGAGGAGCGCGGCATAGCCGATCGGGTTCTCGATAGCGGCTCCGGCGAGATGGCGCAGGGTCGCGTCGGCCGCCGTGCGGAGGCGCGCCGCGTCGGTGAAGGTGGCGACGCGTAGCAGGGCCTCGATCGCCAGCGCGGAGCCGGATGGAATCGACTGGTCGTGGGTGGACTGGGCGCGGTGGATCAGGGACTCGTGGTCGTCGGCGGTGAAGTAGAACCCGCCCTCGGGGCCGACGGCGAAGTGGTTGACGATCTGCTCGCCCAGCTCCACGGCCCGTTGCAGGTAGACCGTGCGGCCAGTGGCCTCGAAGAGATCGATCATGGCCACGGCCAGGTAGGCGTAGTCGTCGAGGTAGGCGTCGAGCTTGGCCAGGCCGTCCTTGTAGGTGCGCAGGAGGCGTCCGTCGCGACGCAGGGTGGTCCACAGGAAGTCGGCGCTCTCCTCGGCCATGCGGCGCGCCGCCTCGTGGCCGAGGATGGCATAGGCCCGGGCACAGGCGGAGATCGCCATGCCGTTCCAGGCGGTGATGACCTTGGTGTCCTTGCCCGGCGGCACGCGCCGCGCACGGACGGCGAACAGGCGCTCGCGGCCCGCCGCCAGGCGCGCGGCCAGGGCGTCGGCCGTCACGCCATGGCGCCGCGCCACCTCGGCGAGCGGTGCGCGGACGTGGAGGATGTTCTTGCCCTCCCAGTTGCCGCCGGGGCGCACCCCGTAGTAGTCGCAGAACGGCGGGGCGTCCTCACCCAGCACCGCCTCGATCTCGGCCTGGTCCCAGACGTAGAACCGGCCCTCTTCCCCCTCGCTGTCCGCGTCCTGGGTGGCGTAGAAGCCGCCGCCGGGCTGGAACATCTCCCGCTCCAGGTAGCGCAGGCAGTCGCTGACGACCTCGGCGAAGAAGGCATCGCCGCTCGCCTGGTACGCCTCCAGGTAGAGCTGCATGAGCAGGCCGTTGTCGTACAGCATCTTCTCGAAGTGGGGCACCAGCCAGCGCTCATCGGTGGAGTAGCGGGCGAAGCCGCCGCCGAGGTGGTCGTAAATCCCGCCGTGGGCCATGTGACGCAGGGTGTCGGTGACCAGCTCCAGGTAGGGGCGCTCGCCCGTGGCCGCGTATTGCCGCAGGAAGAGGGTGAAGGTGCCGGTCTGGGGGAACTTGGGGGCGCCGCCGACGCCGCCGTGGACCCGGTCCACGTGCGGGACGATGACATCGATCGCGCGGCTGATCGCGTCCGGCGTCAGGGTGCCGGCGGTGGTTCCGCCGTCCATCTGGCCGAAGGCCGCGGCGATCTGCGCCCCGTTCTGGGCGATCTCGTCCCGGCGCTCCCGGTAGTACTGGGCGACCGAGTCGAGCACCCGCCGGAACGACGGCATGCCGTAGCGCTCCTCGTTGGGGAAGTAGGTGCCGCCGAAGAACGGCCGCCCGTCGGGGGTGAGGAACATGGTCAGGGGCCAGCCGCCGCCGCGCCGGGTGATCATCTGCAGGGCGGTCTGGTAGATCTGGTCGAGGTCCGGGCGCTCCTCCCGGTCGACCTTCACGTTGACGAACTGCTCGTTCATCTGCGCCGCGGTCGCCCGGTCCTCGAACGACTCGTGGGCCATCACATGGCACCAGTGGCAGGCGGAGTAGCCGATGGACAGCAGGATCGGCTTGTCCTCGCGCCGCGCCCGCTCCAGGGCCTCCGCGCCCCACGGGTACCAGTCCACCGGATTATGTCGGTGCTGGAGGAGGTAGGGCGAGGTCTCGTGGGCGAGACGGTTAGTGTGGGTCGGCTCGGTGTTATGGGGATCGCTCATGGCTGACTCGCTGGCGGGTCCACAGGGTGGGCCCGACGCTGGCAACCCTGACGCCACTAGTCACCCCGCATGCGCGAGAAGTCCCGAAACCTATCGCGACGTGGGGCAGGATCGGCCTGCGACGTCCCTGTAGGGCGGGTTTCCACCCGCCGGTGGCGGTGTCCGGGCGCGCGGCGTCGGCCGAATGAATTCGGCTACGGGGTGGCGCGAACCCTCGGTGCCCGCCGGAGGCCGCTGGACACCCGGCGCCAAGGCCGGTGGACACCGACCCTGGCGGGGGTCGTTCACTCCGCTTGGCGGGCGGCGCGCTGCCCCGCGAGGTAGTCGCGAAACGCCGCCACCGCCTCGGCCTCGGAGCGATCCTCGAGACCGAAGTACTGGAGGGTGGCGACGTTGGTCGCGCGGCCGAGGCGCTCGCTGGCCGGCAGGCCGTTGATGGCGAAGAAGTGCAGCAGGTTTTGCAGGGTGCGCATCAGGAAGTGGCTCATCTCCAGGTCGTCGAGGTCAAAGACCTCCTCGTAGAAGGCGACCAGGGAGGAGGTGAGGAGGCGCAGCCGCTCCTCGCCGGCGAAGTCGGTCGAGCTGAACGCCGTCTCCTCGTCGTAGAAGGCGCCGCCCGGCCACTGGCGGTCGGGCCGGCGGTAGAGGGTCATGGTGAGCGACCACGGCTCGGTCGTGCGCTCGGTCAGGTCGCCGAGCCAGTCCCGGTAGAGGGTGTTGCGCAGGTGACGGGTGGGGAACATCTCGTCCTCCTCGTACTTCATGAGCCGCTCCACGCCACGCTGCAGGGAGGTGCAGAGCAGCTCCCCGTGGCGCGGGGTCGCGACCGACAGGAGACGCTCCAGGTAGAGGAAGAGGGCGACGGACGAGAGCGGCCGCTCCAGGTCCGAGTCCACCGTCCATCCCGCCTCACCCACCGCCACGACCACCTCCCCGAGGCGCTCGCGGTCTCCCCCCTTGTTCCGTCGTAGCCAGCCAAACATCGGCGATGCTTACCGCGACGACGGCGACAACACGAGGCAAAGGCACCCCTGCCCGTGGCACCGGGCCGGCCTCCCTGCCCGCGGGCGTCCACCAGGTCGCCGGATGGCGGTCCCGGAGGTCGCTGCTCTAAACAGCCCGTGCGGTGACCGTGGACCGTGAGGCAAGCTCCCGGCCGTGGCACGGTGGCGCCGGTGGTCTTTCTTTGCCTGACATGGTCTCCCTCCACTAACCTCCCGCCCGCAGCCCCTCCCGTCCCCTACCTCGTCCGCTAGACCCCATGCTTCCCCTCATCCAATTCGGTACCGATGGCTGGCGTGCGCCCATCGGGCGCGGCCCGACCTTCTTGCAGGCCGGGCGGATCGCCGTGGCGGTGGTGGACTGGTTGCGGGTGGAGGGGTGGGCGCGGCGGCCGGTGGTGGTGGGGTACGACACGCGGCTCCTCGCCCGGCCCCTCGCGGAGGAGGTGGCGCGGGTGATCGCCGCGTCCGGCTTTCCCGTGCGTTTCGCCAGCCACTACCTGCCGACGCCGGCCGTCTCCTTCATGGTGCGGGCCGCGACCGGCGCCGCCGGCGTGATGGTCACCGCCAGCCACAACGCCCCGAACTACCTCGGCCTGAAGGTGAAGACCTCCCGCGGCGCGTCGATCCCCCAGAGTGCGGCGGAGTGGATCGCGACCCGCGCCAACGAGGTCACCGCCGCCGACCTGCCGCCCCTCGCCACCTCGTTCGCCTCCCTCAAGGCCGGCGGGCGGATCGAGGAGGTGGACGAGCGGCGCGACTACCTGGCGAACATCCTGCGCTGCCTCGGGGAGCCGCCGAACCAGCGCTTCACCTACTCGCTCCTCGCCAGCGCCATGCACGGCGCAGCCCAGGGTCTGCTGCCCCAGGCCTTTGCCGACCGCAAACTCAACATCAGCGAGATCGAGAAGGGACGCGACGTCACCTTCGGCGGTCGCAAACCAGAGCCGGCGGAGGGCAACGTCGACGTCGAGCGCCACCTCCAGCGGTACTGGGACCGGGACGTGGTGTTCATTGCCGACGGGGACGGCGACCGCTTGGGGGCCCTGGACGAGCGCGGCCGCTTCGTCTCCGCCCACGACCTGTTCGCCGTCCTCCTGCGCCACCTGGTGGAGGAGAAAGGGCTGCGCGGTGAGGTGTGCCACGCGGTCAACATGTCGCGCATGATCCCGGCCATGGCGCGCCACTACGGACTGCCGGAGCGCCAGCTCCCGGTGGGGTTCAAGCACGTGGCCGAGGCGATGATCACCGGCGACGTCCTGATCGGCGGCGAGGAGGCGGGCGGCTTCGGCATCAAGGGGTATCTGCCGGAGCGCGATGCGATCTACCTCGCCCTCCTGGTGACCGAGGCGATGTGGGTGCGGCGGCAATTCCTCGGCACGATGGTCGAGGAGCTGCGCGAGCAATTCGGCGCCGGCCCCTATCAGCGGCGCGACGTGGAGATCCCGGGCGACCCGGCCGCGTATCGCGTGCGCCTCATGGACGCGCCGCCCGAGACCCTGGCCGGCCGCCGCGTGGTCGAGGCCAACACCCGCGACGGTCTGCGCCTCAACCTCGACGACACCGCCTGGGTCCTGGGCCGCGTCTCCGGCACCGAGCCCCTCCTGCGCATCTACTGCGAAGCCGCCCCCGACGGCGACCCCGAGCCCGTCATCGACGCCTTCACTGCGTGGCTCCTCGGCTGACGACGCAGCCGTTGCCCGCGGATGCCACTGCTGGTGCAGCGGTGGCGGGAGCGATCCAACGCCGTCGGGGTTAGCTTCCTCGACCCCGTGACGGCGCCGGGCCTTGTCTCAATTCTGAACGACGTGCGTCTCAAGGTGAGACATACCTCGTCTCGACTTTGGCCAGCCGCCGCATTGGTCAAGTGATTCCGCGTCGGGGTAGTCGGGCGGAGTTGGTCACGGTGCTGATCACATAATCCCTTGTTGCTATGAGAGCGGCTCTGGAATCCCCGGCGCGTGGCCCGGGGGCTCCACCGCGCTGGCACCACGTTTGCTCGGGAGGAGATGAACGGGCCAGCGACCGTCAGGAACGATCCGGTGCTCGTGCCGCCGCCGAGCCCCACCACAAGTCCAAGAGAGGGGACGTCATGCTCAAGCTCCATTCGTGTCTGCGGCCGGTGTGGGTTGCTGTGCTCGTTCTGTAGGTCACATGCCCGCGGGCCGGTTGACGGTGCGCTAGCCGTCCGTCAGACTGGTCATTATTCAGATCAACCATAAAACGGATCCAAAGCATGAAGACGCTGTCAGTCTCCGAAGCCAAGATGAAGCTCAGCGGCCTGGTGGAGATGGTGAGCACCCGCGACGAGGAGGTGGTCATCACCAAGAACGGGCGGCCGGTGGCGGTGCTGATCAGCGTGGACGAGCGGGAGAGCTGGGGGGAGACCCTCGCGGTACTCGCCGATCGCGCCCTGATGGAGGAGATCCAGGCCGGACTCGGGGCGCTCAAGCGGCGGCGGGCGAAGCTCTACACCCTGGAGGAGCTCCTCCCGTAGTCGGGCGGGTCCACGATGCCCTCGCCCTCCCGCAAGTTGTGCGTCCCCCACGACGTGGCGGACCTGGTCCGCGGCCTGCACCCCCAGTTGAAGAAGAAGATCAAGGCAGGGCTGCGGCTCATCGTGGAAGAGCCGGATGCGGGCAAGCCGCTGCGGGCGGAGCTGGCCGGGTTGCGCAGCCTGCGGGTGAGCCGCTTCCGCATCGTCTACCGCATGGCCGCCCGCTCCCGGAACATCGAGATCGTCGCCATCGGCCCCCGCGAACGGATCTACGAAGAGACCTTTCGCCTGATCCAGCGCGAACAGCGGGGCTGACGTTTCACCACAGAGACACAGAGGGCACAGAGAATGGCGTAGTGCGCTTCGCGCGCGATCAAACAGTGAGGGGCCGCGAATGGACGCCGATGCCCGCTACCTTCGATAGACATCCCGCGCCATGATCCAGCGCTGATTACCTCCCGACGACGCAGACTCTATGGTTCATCCGGATCTGATGAGTCAAGACCTGAACACTCCGCGGTTCTGCAGCGTGCAACCGACCGTCAGTGCGTCCTATCGCCAAGAGCTTCTAGCCGTGATAGCCATGCGGCAAAGTGGGGGCATTTACCCCGGATAACATCCAGGCCAATTAGTTCCGCTACTTGTGGTCCTACGGCGGACTTCGCGTCTCCATAATCGGGAAGCTCAGCAATGATCCGTTTGCTCGGCGCCGAGTGCTGTCCATCGTTAATAAATTCAGGTGTAGCGTGTCTATCCGCAATGCTCTTGAGTGCAGTAATCTGCCTTTCATGATGATCGTAAAAGTATCCAAACCAAGTCGGATCTGAAAACAGATATGCCTCGTATTCGTGCAACTGTATATATGGAACGAACCGGTCGTCATCGATATCTTTGGCAAATGCCCGCTCAAGGACCTCAACCCGCTTGCGGGGCATGTGGCGCAATTTTTCAGCCTCGGACAATCCTGGAAAATCAGCATGGATAGCATACAGGTCGATCATGGTCGTAAAGAATACGCTCGCATCTCTTTCCTGCGAGAGAAACCGCAGAATGTCATTCTTCATTGGCACGTACTTGCGGCCTCCACCTCGATGGACCCTTCCTTTTCTCTTCGCGTGGGCGATCAGGACGGGAGGGTGCAAATACAGCCCCACGGTTGCGAGGTGTGACTTGAGCATTGTATCGGCGAACGTAAGCTCGGTCTGCCCTTCAGCAAACAGGTAGAGGCGCGGCATTAGTGCGGCCCCCCACCGATAACATTTTTCTCCCAGACTTCTCCAAGGCTGTACTCGTCCAGCCACGCTTCCAAGGTTTCCAAATCGGGACGCGCAAACTGCGATTCTTTTCCTTCCCGACTCACCACGACGACATCTTCAGGATCAAAGTTGTCAAGAAAGGAGCTCGACTGCGTACTAATAATGACTTGAGTATGGTGCGATGCTTTCTTGAACAGCGCCGCAACCATATTGAGAGCATACGGATGCAGCCCCAGTTCCGGCTCGTCAACGATGATGAGTTCCGGCAGTTCGTCTTCTGGCTGCATTAGCAAAGCCACAAGACACATAGCTCGCAGCGTACCGTCTGAAAGCTGGTGTGGGCCGAAGACCTGATCTGATTCCTTGTCTCGCCAATTTAGGATGATCTCCTTTTTGTTGGGACCGGCTGGTTCAAGATCGAAGTCGTCGAAGAACGGCGCAATGAGGCGGATGGTCGTGATGATACGGCGGTAGACTGACTCGCCATTCTCGTCGCGGAGGCGCAGGAGGAGTGCGGCTAAGTTTCCTGCGTCGGGCATCAACCAACGATTGTCGCCGATGTAGGCGTACTGGCGAACTCTTGCCGTCGGAGATGTATCGTGGAAGTGATACACCCGGCAACGGTTAAGCAGGTGCCGAAAAAACTTAGCTGTTGGCTCTCCCTTATCGGCCTCCTCACCGAGTCGAGTTTCTTCATGTCCTGACCCCAGAGGAACCGACTTTGGGCTAGTATAACCAGTTTGGAGAAAGCGGAGGCTTTCATCGGCGAAGACTAGCGTATCTTTCGCCGCATGGAACAAGCGCAGGGAATAGGTATCCACGCCGTTATCCACCTTGAACTCCAGTTCGGCCTCCATCTGGGGTGTTACCTTGGGGCCGAAGTGCAGAATGGATTGCGCACGCCCCGTCGTGCCGATGTACTGCTGAAGGCGTCCAGCCATCATCTCGTTTAGCATTTTGAAGAACGAGACAAGGTTGCTCTTGCCAGCCCCATTTGCACCGATCAGAACGTTTAGGGGGCGGAGTTCAAGCTCCATCGTCTTGATGGACTTGAAGCCATTGAGTACTAGTCGCTGCAGTATAACCAAGTGCCAGTCTCCTGGATTCAAAGTGGCGGGGTCAGTGGCGGGGTCAGTCCTGCAAACCCGAAACTCGTCGAGTGCTTTCTGTAGCGCTCCTCTGCACCGCAGCGATGTCAGGGGGAGAAGCCCGCAAGCGGGAATCTATGTCCATCTGTGGTTCCCCCCTTTGTGGCTCTGCGTCTCCGCGCCTTTGCGTTAAGCAGTTTCCGCGCGTTCTCGGTTGTGCTGCGCGCCGTCATGCCGCGTTATGCTTGGCGATGAGCTCGCGCACGGCGGGGACCAGCTCGGTCGGGATGTCCATTACGGTCTGGTCTGGTGCCTCGAAAGCGGCTTCATCTTCAGCGACCGCTTCGTCTTCGGATTGGGACTCGTAGTGGCTGATGACCTCTTTGACGCGGTTCTCGTCCCAGCCCGGTGGAAACTTGCTTTGCTTCATGACTGCTTTCTCCTGCGGCGACGGCGATCGGCTAAAAGCGGCGTACCGCGCAATTCGTAGGCCGTGATGACGAAGGCGCTGTCTGGCTCTGGATCTGGCACATAGATTACCCGCAGGTGGCGACCGCGGGTAGTTTGACCAATGGCAACGCGCGAGCCGCCGCGTCCCAGGCGATCTTCGCCGGGGTGCGCCAACACCTCTTCGACCTCCGACTCCAATACATCGTGCCCATGAATGTGGGGCTCCCTTGTCTCTGGATCGATGTAGAAGCGGACGTTCACGATTGGCCGTCAGTGGCAGGGTCAGGATTCCCGCGCGAGAACGCCGCCAGCGAGAATCCGTGTTCATCGGTGTTGATCTGTGGATCCCCCCTCAGCGTCTCCGCGGCTCGGCGTCTCTGCGTTAAGTAGTTCCTTGCAGTACCCCTTTTGCGCCTTGGCGTTACGCAGTTCCGCCGGGGTCGTCCGCGGCTGCCCGTTTTTCGCGGCGGCCTTCGAGGAAGGCCTCCAGGAGCATGAGGCAGATGCCCACGGAGATCGCCGAGTCGGCAATGTTGAAGGCGGGCCAGTGGTGGTGGCGCCAGTGGACGTCGAGGAAGTCGATCACGTAGCCGAAGCGCAGGCGGTCGATGACGTTGCCTATGGCACCCGCGAGGATCAGGGCGAGGGAGAGGCGTAGCAGCCCCTGGTCCGGCCGCGAGCGGATGTAGAAGATCGCGAGGAGCACCACGGCCACGGTGGAGAAGGTGAGGAAGAAGGGCAGGCGCCACCACGAGTCGACACCGGAGAGGAAGCCGAAGACCGCGCCGCGGTTGCGCACGTAGGTGAGCTCAAACCAGCCGGGGAGGATCGGTACCGACTGGTGCAGGAGCATCCGGTGGTCGACCAGGTACTTGGTCCACTGGTCGAGGACGACAAACGCCGGCGTCACGGCCAGCAGCGGCCGGTAGCGGCCTTGCAGCAGGTTCATGGGGCGGCTCGCTCCCTCCCCCGCCGGGGGAGGGTTGGGGTGGGGGCGGCCGGTGCACGCAGCCCGCTTGCGCCGTGCGCCCTCCCCCTGGCCCCCTCCCGGGGGGAGGGGGGGTATCCCGGCCTGACCGGGATCACGGCGCCGTTTCCGAGGCGAGGGCCGAGACCACCCCGTGGCAGCGGGTGCATAGCTCGGGGTGATCGGCGTGGCTGCCCACCTCGGGGAGGAGCATCCAGCAGCGGGCGCACTTGTTGCCGGCCGCGGCGGCCACGACGATCGCCAGGTGGTGGCTCTCTGCTGGGGCCGCTCCCGGCGGCGCGTGGTCGAGGGGGAGCACCTCCACCTGGGAGACGATCCACTGGGCCGGCAGGTCGGTCCGGTAGCGGCGCAGCAGCTCCAGGGTGGCGCCGGCGGCATAGGCGGTCACCCTGGCGGTGAGGCCGCCGCCGATAGTCTTCGTCGCCCGGGCGCGTTCCAGGGCACCCTGGACCGCCGCGCGCACGTCCTGGAGGGTATCCCACCGCTCGGCCAGCTCCGGTGCCGGGTAGACGGGCCGGTCGAAGTGGGCGAGGTGGACCGAGTCTGCCCGTCCCGCCACCGCCGGCAGGTGCTCCCAGATCTCGTCGGCCGTGAAGACCAGCAGCGGGGCGATCAGCCGGGTGAGCTGCTCGGCGATGTGCCACAGCGCGGTCTGGGCCGAGCGGCGCAGGCGACCGGCCGTCGCCTCCGTGTACAGGCGATCCTTGAGGATATCGAGGTAAAACCCAGAGAGATCGAGGACACAGTAGTTGTAGATTGCGTGGTACGCGGTGTGGAACTCGTAGTGGTCATAGGCCGTCAGGACCCGCTCGCTCACCTCGGCGAGGTGGTGCAGGGCGTAGCGGTCGATCTCCTCCAGGTCGTCGATCGCCACCGCGTCGCGGGCCGGGTCGAAGTCGTAGAGGTTGCTCAGGAGGTAGCGTGCCGTGTTGCGGATGCGGCGGTATCCCTCGGCGAGCTGGGTGAGGATCTCGGGGGAGAGGCGGATGTCGTCGCGGAAGTCCTCGGCGGCGACCCACAGGCGCAGGATCTCGGCGCCATTCTTGTTGATGATCTCCTGGGGCGACATGACGTTGCCCTCGGACTTGGACATCTTGCGGCCGCCGCCGTCCACCACGAAGCCGTGGGTGAGGACCGCGCGGTACGGCGTCCCGCCGCCGGCGGCCAGGGCCGCCAGCAGGGTGGAGTGGAACCAGCCGCGGTGCTGGTCGCTTCCCTCCAGATAGAGGTCGGCGGGGTAAGCGAGGTCGGGGTTGCTGCGCACCACCGCGGCGTGGCTCACCCCGGAGTCGAACCAGACGTCGAGGATGTCGCTCTCCGGGGCGAGCTCCGGGTGGCCGCAGCCCGGACAGACCGTGCCGGGGGCGAGCCAGTCGGTCACCGGATGGGTGTACCACGCCTCCGCCCCCTCGTGCTCGACGGCGTCAGCCAGTCGATCTGCGGCGTCGGCGTCGACAAAGGGTTCCCCGCACTTGTTGCAGTGGAACGCGACCACCGGCACCCCCCAGCGGCGCTGCCGGGAGATGCACCAGTCGGGCCGATTCTCCACCATGCCGTAGATCCGGTTGCGGCCCCAGGCGGGGATCCACTCCACCCGATCGATCGCCTCCAGGGCACGGGTGCGCAGGGCCCCTGCCTCCATGGAGATGAACCACTGGGGGGTGGCGCGGAAGATGACCGGCTTTTTGCACCGCCAGCAATGGGGGTAGCTGTGAGAGATGTCGCTCTGGCCCAGGAGCGCACCCGTCGCCTGGAGCATCTCGACCACCACCGGGTTGGCCGCGAACACCTGCTGCCCCACCAGCTCGGCGCCCGCCTCGTCTGTGAAGCAGCCGTAGCCGTCCACGGGGGCGTAGGTGGGGAGGCCGTGCTCCTGGCCCACCACGTAGTCCTCCTGGCCGTGGCCCGGCGCCGTGTGCACCAGGCCGGTGCCGGTCTCCAGGGTGACGTGGGTGCCGGTGAACACCGGACAGGCGCGGTCATTCAGGGGATGGGTGTAGGTGAGGGCGGTGAGGGCGTGGCCGGGGACCGTGGCGAGCACCTCGGGCGACGCCCAGCCCACGGCCTCCGCAACCCCTGGCAGGAGGTACTCGGCCACCATGTAGGTGACCTCGCCCACGCGCACCGCCACGTAGTCGTGGTCCGGGTGGACCGAGACGGCGAGATTCGCCGGGATGGTCCACGGGGTGGTGGTCCAGATCACCAGGGAGAGGGGTAAGTCGGGCAGGTCGGGGCCCAGGCCGCGCAGACCCGCGGTGGTGGGGAAGGCGACGTAGATGGAAGGCGAGGTGTGGTCGGCGTATTCCACCTCGGCCTCGGCCAGGGCGGTGACGCAGCTCGGGCACCAGTGGACCGGCTTGCGGCCGTGGTAGACCGAGCCGGCGCGGATGATCTTGGCCAACTCGCGGACGATCTGCGCCTCGTACGGGAAGGCCATGGTCTTGTACGGGTCGCCCCAGCGGCCGAGCACGCCGTAGCGCCGGAACTCGTCGCGCTGGATGTCGATGAAGCGGTCGGCGTACTCGCGGCACGCCTGGCGGAACTCCACCAGGGACAGGTCGCGTTTCTTGGCCCCGAGCTTCTTGTCAACCTGGAGCTCGATGGGCAGACCGTGGCAATCCCAGCCCGGCAGATAGATCGCCTGTTTCCCCTGCATCGTCCGTATCTTGACGACGAAATCCTTGAGAATCTTGTTCAGGGCGTGGCCCATGTGGAGGTGGCCGTTGGCGTACGGCGGGCCGTCGTGCAGGGTGAAGCGCGGCGCGCCAGCGCGCGCGCGCTCGATGCGGCCGGTGAGGTCGCTCTCGTCCCATTGCCGCAGCCGCTCCGGTTCCCGCTGCACCAGGTTGCCCTTCATGGCAAACCCGGTCTGCGGGAGGTTGAGGGTGGCCTTGTAGTCGGTGCCGTTGGCGGACACGGGGGCTCCGGGGACGGAAGGGGGACGTACGATTCCACGATTACCACAGAGCCACGAAGGTTCGTGCAAGCCCCCGCCGCCCGCAACCCCGGCACCGCAGTCGCGGACACCCACGCCTGGTTGTTCACCACGGAGACACAGAGGGCACAGAGGACCACCTCCTGGATCAACCACGCAGGGCACGGAGCGCACGAAGAACCACCGTGAGCCGTGCCCCTTCGTGACCTTCGTGTCCTTCGTGGTTTCACCCGGGATGTAGCCCGTAGGGTGGGCCAAGCGCAGCGCGCCATCCTGGCGCACGATGTCCGATCGCGCGGAGCTCGGCACACCCTACGACGGGCTGTGCCTCTGTCGTGAAGGCTTTGTGTGTCACGCCGGCTCTGGCGTCGCGTCGGCACAGTGGGCAAGCTATCGGGATGTTTCGGTGTGGAGTGATCACCGCGGCGGTCTTTGCGCTGCTGGTGGGGTTGGCCGCTGCCCAGGAGGCGGCGGAGGATGGCCTCGCCGCCCTCGCGCCGGAGCAGGCCATCGAGGTGGAGGCGATGGTGCCGATCGTCGATGGCGATGCGGCCACCGCGCGCCGCGAGGCCCTGGAGCGGGTCTTCGGGGAGATCGTCACCATCGCCGGTGACGCCTACGCCGGCATCGGCACGGTGGAGCAGCGCCCGGGCCTGGCCAGCCGTCTGCGACGACAGGCCACCGACTACCTCGTCGCCTACCAGATCGTTGCGGACACGTACCGGCTGGCGAGCGCGGCGGACGAGAACGAGGACGAGGACGAGGTGGCGACGTCGGCGGAGCCGGAGGCGGCCCCCGCGTCCACGCTGCCTCCCGGCAACTACCTCCTACGGGTGCGCGGCTGGGTGGACGAGGCGCGCCTGCGCGCGGTCCTGGGTATGGCGGAGGATGGAGGGGCGGCGGATTTCGCGCTCAGCCTGCGCGAGGTGACGGGCGTGGCGGAGGGGTTCACCGGCGATCGTCTGGCGCGGTTGCGGGAGACGGTGGTGGAGGTGCTCCGCGACCGCGGGTGGCGGGTGGCGGAGGCACCGGATGGACTGGCGCGCTACCGGCTGGATCTGGAGGTCGATGCGGCGCCTGTCGATGGGGGCGGTGGCCATGGCGTAGCGGTGCGGCTCACCGGCCGTGTCGCCACCATGCAGGGGCGGCTCGTCGGGATCCTTCAGTCGGCGGGCGAGGGCAGCTTCAGCAATGTGTATTTCGCCTGGACCGAGGCCGGTCGCAACGCCGCCACGGCCCTCGCGGACAAGTTGCAGCCGCTCGTCCCGCCACCGGCGCGACCCGCGGCCGGCGCGGCGCCCAAGGGGTGGGTCGATGTCTCGTTCGCGCCCATCACCCGCTACGAGCTCGGGCTGGAGCTGGAGGGGGCGGTGCGTGATCAGGTCGCAGGGATCGTGGAGATCGCGCGGGTGGGCTACGCCGACCGGCTATTTCGCCTGCGTCTGCGTTTCGCCGACCCTCGCGACGCCTTGCCCGGACGATTGGAGGCGGTCCGGTGGCGCGACTTCACCCTGCGGGTGACGCGGCGCACCGCCGGCGAGCTGGAGGTACAGGTGCAGCGGTTTTGACGGTGGCCCGTAGGGGCGCGGCATGCCGGCCCCCCATCGACCTGAACTTGCGGGTTTTTTTTCCGCGGTCCGCGTACAGTCGTCGGGCACGGCATGCCGTGCACCTACCCGTTAACTCATCGCCTTCCACCTCATGAAATTACCCACCCACAAGACCAAGATCGTCGCGACGCTGGGGCCGGCCACGTCCTCCCGTCAGATCATGGCGCGCCTGCTACGCGCCGGGATGAGCGTGGCCCGCCTCAACCTCTCCCACGGCGACGCGGCGAGCCACCGGCGGCTGGTCGCGGACCTGCGCGCCGTGGCTGAGCGGCAGGACCGGCCCGTCGGCGTGTTGATGGATCTGCCCGGTCCGAAGATCCGCATCGGCAAGTTGGTGGTACCCTATCTCGATCTGCGGCGCGGCGACGCGATCACCCTGCGCCTCGGCAGTCGCGCGGGCGATGCGGACACCCTGTACACCGCCTGTCGGCCCCTGATACGGGCGCTCCAGAAGGGGGACCTTATCTACCTGGCCGATGGCGTCATCCAGCTCCGGGTGGAGGAGTGCCTCGGCGACGGGGTGCGTTGCCGGGTGAAGGTGGGCGGCGAGTTGCGCCCGGGTAAGGGGATCTCGGCACCGGGGGTGACTGTCAATCTGCCGGCCCTCACGGCGCGCGACCGGCGCCTGCTCAGGCTCGCCATGGAGATCGGCGCAGACCTGGTGTCGGTGTCGTTCGTTCGCTCGGCCGCCGACGTGCGGCAGGTGAAGCGCCTGCTGCGCGCCGCCGACAACAACGCCCTGGTGATCGCCAAGATCGAGCGCCGCGAAGCGGTGGAGGAGATCGAGGCGATCCTCGAGGAGGCCGACGGCCTGATGGTCGCGCGCGGCGATCTCGGGGTGGAGACGCCGATCGCCGGCGTGCCGATGTTGCAGAAGCGGCTGATCGCCGCGGCGAATGCGGCGGGCAAGCCGGTGATCACCGCCACCCAGATGCTCGACTCGATGATCGACAATGCCCGTCCGACTCGCGCCGAGGTGGCGGACATCGCCAACGCCATCGTCGACGGCACGGACGCGGTGATGCTCTCCGACGAGACGGCGGTGGGGGCCTATCCTGTGGAGGCGGTGCGGATGATGGCGGCGGTCGCGACCGATACGGAGGCGGCGCTCAAGGATCAGCAGGAGTGGCGTCTCTGCGACGCGATAATCCGCGGCACCATCACCGAGGCGATCAGCCGCAGCGTGGCCCAGGCGGCGGCGGTGCTCAACGCCCGGGCGATCCTGGCCCCGACCCATACCGGTAGCACGGCGCGCTCCATCGCCAAGCAACGGCCGCTGCCGTGGATCTTTTCCTACAGCTCGCGGCAGCAGGTGTGCAACGGCCTGATGCTCAGCTACGGTGTGTGGCCGTTCCGCCGCGAGGTGGAGGACTCACAGCACGAGGGATGGTTCGAGCTCTTGCGTCGCGCCCGTCTCCTGCGCCGCGGCGAGACGGTGATCCTCACCTGGGGCCGCATGGTCGGCCAGTCGGGTGAGACGCATGCGATGCGGGTGGAGAGTGCTTAGCCGGGGGCGAGGGGCCAGGGACCGGGGGCCAGGGTTAGATGGCCGCTGACGCGGCCCATGGATTATGTCGATGGAACCGATCCCAAGCAGACGATCTCGCCGGGCCGTAGGCCTGGCACCACCCCTGGCCTCTGGCCCCCGGTCCCTGGCCTCTGACCCATGAACATCGGCGTCGACATCGGTGGCACCCACGTGCGGCTGTTGCTGGTCGCGGAGGATGGCACCGTCGCGGAGCGCCAGCGGTTCCGGGCCGGGCGGGGCGACCCCGCTGCGGTGCTCGAGGCGATCGCCGGCCAGTTTCAGCGTTGGCGGCGTGCCCAGCACGAGATCGAGTCCCTGGGTGTCGCCTGTGCCGGGTGGGTCGACGTGGCCGGGCGCGTCGTCCACGCGGCACCCAATCTGGGCTGGAGGCACGTCGCCGTGGCCGACGTCCTCGAGCGGAGCTGTGCCATGCCCGTGCGGGTGGAGAACGACGTGAATGCCGCACTCCTCGGGGAGATGGCGATGGGGGCGGCGCGCGGCGAGCGGAATTGCGTGGCGGTGTTCATCGGCACCGGCATCGGCGGCGGCTTCGCCCTCGATGGGCGGCTGGTGCGCGGCAGCCAGGGGGCGGCCGCCGAGGTGGGCCACGACTGCCTCGACCCGGATGGTCCCGTGTGCACCTGCGGCCGGCGCGGGTGCTGGGAGGCGTATAGCGGCGGGACCGGCCTGATGCGCCGCGCGCGGGAGGCCCTGGACGCCGGCGCGCCGTCGACCCTTGCGGCGCTCCCATCGCCGACCACCGCGGAAATCGTCGCCGCCGCCACGGCCGGCGACGGCCTGGCCCAAGCCTTGTGGAGCGAGGCGCGGCGCCGCTCGGTGCAGGGCATCGCCAATCTCGCGATCCTCCTCGATCCCGGCGTCGTGGTGGTGGGCGGCGGCGTGGTGGCGGCCAATCCCGGGCTGGTCGACGAGCTGCGCGCCGCCGTTGCTAGCGAGCACAGTTTCGCCGGCCTGACCCGGCTGCGCGTAGTGGCGGCCGAGCTCGGCGACGACGCGGCGTGTCTGGGGATGGCCCTGGGGTCCAGGGGCGAGGGGCCGGGGGCCAGGGGCCAGAGGCTGGGGGATGGGGGGTAGGGGGTGGACGCGAGTCGCTCAGGCTGGCACTAATGGCTCCGACTCTCTCTCTCTCTCTCTCTCTCTCTCTCTCTCTCTCTCTCTCAACTCCTGGCCCCTCGCCCCTGACCCCTGGCCCCTGCCCCATGCTCACCCTCGATCTGACCAATGTTCAGCGCGCCCTCGACGGCTCTACCTTCCCCGCCCTCCTCGATCGTGTGCCGGAGGTGCACGGCTGGATCGAGTCCGGTTCGGATCCACGGCCCGGCAACGCCTACCTCGGCTGGCGCGACCTGCCACAGCGGATCACCGATGCGGAGCTTGCGGCGCAGGTGGCGTGTGGCGCGCGCCTGCGTGTCCTGGCGCCGATCTGTGTGGTGGCTGGGATCGGCGGCTCCTACCTGGGGGCCCGCGCCACGATCGACGCCCTGCCCGGGCCGAGGGGGGCGACGATCCGTTACGCCGGCCACCACGTCGACCCCGAGGCGTTGTCCTTACTGATGGCCGAGCTGTCGCGTGACGACTTCACCGTCGTGGTGATCAGCAAGTCCGGGACGACCACAGAGACCGCGGTCGCCTTTCGCCTGCTGCGCGACGAACTGGTGCGGCGCCACGGCAAGCAGGGTGCGGCGGAGCGGATCGTGGCGGTGACCGATGCGCGGCGCGGTGCCCTACGGACCCTCGCGGATCAGGAGGGCTACGAGACCTTCGTTATACCCGACGACGTGGGAGGACGGTTCTCGGTCCTCACCCCGGTCGGCCTGGTGCCGATCGCCGCGGCCGGCGTGGACATCGCCGACCTGGTGGCGGGCGCCCGGACGGTGATGGCGGCGGCGGCCCCGTCCCCCGACTATCTGCCGTATCGCTATGCCGCGGCGCGCACCGCTCTGTGCCGGGCCGGACTGACGATCGAGGTCCTGGCGGCGCAGTCGGCGCTGCTCGGCGGCGTCTGCGAATGGTGGCAACAACTGTTCGGGGAGAGCGAGGGCAAGGAGGGGGTGGGGCTCTTCCCCGCCAAGGTGCAGTACACCACCGACCTTCACTCCCTAGGCCAGTGGATGCAGGAGGGGCCGCGCAACTGCTTCGAGACTTTCCTCGCGGTCGACCGGCCTGCGAGCGAGATCACCATCCCGAGCGATCCCGATGACCTGGACGGCCTCAACTATCTCGCCGGCCGCGACGTGGGCGCGGTCAATCGGGCTGCCCTGGAGGCGACCCGCTTCGCCCACCTGAAGGGCGGGGTGCCCAACCTGACAATCCAGGTGGAGCGGCGCGACGCGCGCCACGTCGGCGCATTGTTCGCATTCTTCGAACGGGCCGTGGCCATGAGCGGCTATCTGCTCGGGGTGGATCCCTTCACGCAGCCCGGGGTGGAGGCGTACAAGCAGGCGATGTTCGCCCTGCTCGGCAAGCCCGGCGCGCGGTTCGCAGACCAGGCCGAGTGGCAGGGCTACCAGACGCGTTCCGCGGCCGTGCAATCTCTGGACGTGTAGGCGCGCGCGACGATCGGGCAGGCCATGGAGGCGCGGCCCGCTATGGGAAAAGTTGCCGTTACGGGGGTCGGGTAAATTTGCTGCAACCCTTAGTGGACTGTTTGGCTCTCCAAAGGACGGCGTGTGTAGAGGGGATGATTGGAGGGCCCGCGGCATCGTGGGAGGTTCACGGGACCCATTTGTTCGGGTGGTAAACGGGTCGATCTTCGTTGATCTTTTTGGAGGCGATTTGCCAGACTCCCCGTCCGGACTGGGAGCTGGCGTTGTCGGAACCATTTTTCGCCGGTGTTGGGCTTGACCCCACCACCTGCACAGGGAGGGTGAAATGCGGTTTGCCCTGAAATTTCTGGTCCTGCTGGTGTTGCCGATTTACCTGATGATCGGCTGGGATCGCGGCACGTTGCCCATCGTCGGGCCGGAAAAGGTGGAGGCCGGGGAGAGTCCCGAGTTCTCCCCCATGGTCATGGATGTCCAGGTGGGGGCGGTGGAGGCCAGCGCCCCGGCCAGGACGGTCTCGGTCATGGGCACGGTCGAGTCGTACGAGGTGGCGAAGATCTCGCCTCAGCTCATGGCCAAGATCAGGGAGATCAAGGTCCGCGAAGGGGACGAGGTGAGCCATCACCAGGTCCTGTGCATCCTCGACGACAGCGAGGTGAACGCCAAGATTGCCCAGGCCCAGGCCGCCGTGCGCAGCGTGGCCAAGGCGATGGAAGTGGCGCAGGCGGGCAAGATGGCGGCCCAGGCCAACCTGACGGCGGCGACCGCCCACCACGAGCGGTTCAACCGCCTGTTCTCCGAGGGCTCGTTCACCCAGAAAGAGCTGGACGACGTCAACGCCGCGTTCGAGGGCGCGAAGGCGGGGGTGCTCCAGGCCGACGCCCAGATCGCTTCCATCGAGGCGCAACGCAAGCAGGCCGAGGCCGGCCTGAAGGTCGCGGAGATCTATCAGGACTACGCGGTGATCAAGGCGCCGTTCGACGGCCGCGTGGTGCGCAAGACGGCCGACGTGGGTGATCTCGCCGCGCCGGGTCATCCGCTGTTCGTGATCGAGCAGAAGGAGTACCGGTTCGCCGTGCCGGTGGAGGAGAAGGTACAGATCCAGGAAGGGCAGTCGGTGAACGTGGAGATCGATGCCGCCAACTTTGCCAGCCAACTCGCGGTCACCGAGGTCATCCCCTCCGTCGACCCCATGAGCCGCACCTATATGGTGCGCATCAAGTTGCCGACGGTGCCCGGGCTCAAGGCCGGTACCTTCGGCCGGGCCACGTTTGCGGTCGGGGAGGGGGCCGAGAGCCTCTACATCCCGGCGAACGCCGTCAAACGCTGGTACCAGTTCACCGGCGTCTACGTGGTCGGCGACGACAGCAAGGCACACCTGCGCTTCGTGCGCCTCGGTCGCGCCACGGACGATCACGTGGAGATCATCGCCGGCCTCAAGCCCGGGGAACGGATCGTCCTGAACAAGCTCGACGAGGTGGCCGACGGCAGCCCGATCATGGAAGGGTTCTAGGTCATGGCGCACTACAAGACCGACGACACCTTCCTCGGACGGATCGTTGCGTACTTCACCACCAGTAAGCTGACGCCGCTGTTCGTCGGCGCCACATTGGTCCTGGGCCTCTTCGCGGTGGTCATCACCCCGAAGGAGGAGGACCCGCAGATCGTCGTGCCGATGGTGGATATCATCGTGCCGGTGCCCGGGGCCTCGGCCAAGGAGATCGAGGCCCAGATCATCAAACCGTTGGAGCGGATTGTCTGGGGGATCGACGACTTCCCGGTCGAGTTCCTCTATTCGATGTGCAAGCCGGGGTTCGCCATTGTCACCGCGCGCTTCTACGTCAACTCCGACCTGCAGCGCTCTCTGGTCCAGCTCTACGACAAGCTCTACTCGAACATCGATCGCGCCCCCGGCGGCGGCGTCACCCTGTCGCCCGGCGGTCCCACGGTCCAGCCCCTGATCAAGCTCAGGGACATCAATGACGTGGCCCAGGTCGCGATCACGCTCTATAGCGACCACTACGGCGACTACGAGCTCCGGCGTTTGGCGGAGAGCGTCGCCGACGAGCTGCAGAAGCTGCCCAAGGCGGCGGAGGTCTCCATCATCGGCGGACGTAGCCGCATGGTCCGGGTACTGCTCGATCCGGAGCGCATGGCGGCACGGATGACCTCCCCCTTGCAGATCGCGCAGGTGATCCAGGGGGCCAACTGGTCGATGCCCTCCGGCACGTTCCATCGCGGCGACCAGGAGTACCTGGTAGAGGCCGGACCGTTCATGCAGTCGGCCAGCGAGGTCGGCGACCTGATGGTCGGTATCTTCCAGGATCGGCCGGTCTATTTGCGCGACGTGGCGACCGTCGCAGACGGCCCCGGGGAGGTCGAGCAATACGTCCTGTTCGGGGTCGGGCCACGTTACTCGGGTTCCTACGAGGAGATCGGCAAGCACATCGATTGGCCGGCGACCCCCGACAAGGTGTTGCCTGGGGTCACCATCGGCGTGGCCAAGAAGAAGGGGACCAACTCGGTCAACCTGGCCCACGACGTCGAGGAGAAGCTGGAGGACCTCCGTTCCCAGGTCCTGCCCGACGACGTCTACTACACTTTCACCCGCAACTACGGCCACACCGCCGGCCACAAGGCGGCGGAGCTCATCTTTCACCTGCTCATCGCCACGGTCTCGGTCATCCTGCTCGTCGGGGTGATGCTCTCCTGGCGTGACGCCCTGGTGGTGGGTATCGCGGTGCCGGTGGTGCTCGCCATCACCCTGTTCTGGAGCTGGTCGATCGGTTACACCCTCAACCGGGTGACCCTGTTCGCGTTGATTATGTCGATCGGCATCCTCGTCGACGACCCGATCGTCGACGTGGAGAACATCCACCGCCACTTCCACATGCGGCGCCTGCCCCCGATCCAGGCGATCATCTATGCGGTCAACGAGGTGCGGCCGCCGGTCATCCTCGCCACCTTCACGGTCATCGTGACCCTGCTACCGATGGCCTTCGTCGGCGGCCTCATGGGGCCCTACATGCGGCCCATGCCGGTGAACGCCTCCGCCGCGATGCTCATGTCGCTGGTGGTGGCGTTGGTCGTCACGCCGTGGTGCGCCAACAAGTTCCTCGAGCACTACGAGCCCGAGCCGGTCACCACGCGGCGGCGCGAAGAGCACGAAGAGGCTGATTACACCAAGAAGACCGCCTTCTATCGCATCTATAGCCGGGTAGTGGGTGGAATCCTCGACAGCCGCGCCAAGCAATGGCTGCTCTATCTCGGGGTCGCCGGCATGATGGGCGCGGCGATGCTGTTGATCGCCACCAAGGCGGTGTTGGTCAAGCTCATGCCGTTCGACAACAAGAACGAGATCAACGTGGTCATCGACATGCCCGAGGGCACGACCCTGGAGGACACCACGCGAGTGGCGCTGGAGCTGGGTGACTACATCCGCACGGTCAACGAGGTGGTCGACTACCAGATCTACGCGGGCACCGCGTCCCCGTTCAACTTCAACGGCCTGGTACGCCACTATTACTTGCGTCGCGGCGGTAATGTTGCGGACATCCAGATCAACCTGGTGACCAAGAACTTCCGCAAGAACCAGAACCACGCGGTCGCCGCACGCATCCGGCCGGCACTGCACTTCATCTCCGACAAGTACGGCGCGCGGATCAAGGTGATCGAGCCGCCGCCCGGACCGCCGGTGCTTGACACCCTGCTGTGCGAGATCTACGGCGAGGATGAGCAGATTCAACGCGGCATCGCCAAGCAGGTCCGAGACATCTTCGACCGCACCGAGGACGTCGTCGACGTCGACTGGTACGACGAAGACGACCAAGTGAAGAAGGAGATCATCGTCGATGCCGAACAGGTGGCACGTCATGGGCTCACCCAGGAGATGGTAGTGAAGACCCTGCGCGTCGCGCTGGCAGGGATGGACGTCTCCTATCTCCGGATCGAGGGAGAGCTGTCGCCCCTGCCGATCAACCTGCGGTTCCCGGTCGTGAACCGGAACTCGATCAGCGACCTGGAAGCGATCCGTCTGCCCACGCCGTCGGGTGGGGTAGTGCCCCTCTCGCAGCTCGTGAAGGTGGAGACGACGATCGAGGACAAGCCGATCTTCCACAAGAACCTGCAGCGCGTGATCTACGTGGTGGGCGACGTGGCCGGGAAGAACGAGTCGCCGGTCTACGCCTTGTTCAACATGTGGAAACCGATCAGCGAGATCACCACCCCGTCCGGGGACAAGGTGAGGCAGCACCTCTTCCTGCAGCCCAAGAGCGAGGAGCCATATACCGTCAAGTGGGATGGCGAGTGGTACATCACGGTCGAGACCTTCCGCGACATGGGCGGCGCCTTCGGGATCGCCTTGCTGGTCATGTGGGTGCTGCTCGTGGGTTGGTTCCGCTCCTTCACCCTGCCGGGGGTCATCATGTCCCCCATCGCGTTTACCCTGATTGGCATCATGCCGGGCCACTGGATCACCGGGACGTGGTTCACCGCGACCTCGATGATGGGCATGATCGCCCTCGCCGGGATCATCGTGCGGAACTCGATTCTGGTGGTGCAGTTCGCGCTCGAACGCATCGACGAGGGTGAGTCGCTACACCAGGCGTGTGTGGATGCCGGCGCCCTGCGAGCCATGCCGATCTTTCTCACCGCCGCGGCGGTGTTCGTCGGCGGGTTGGTCATTCTCCTCGATCCGATCTTCAACGGTCTCGCCACCTCCATCATCTGGGGGACGGGCGCGTCGACCCTCCTCTCCCTGGTGATGGTCCCGGTCTACCTCTACAACCATCTCCGCAAGGAGGAGGCGCGGAGCAAGAAGCGGGCCTTCAAGGAAGCCAAGAAGAGGGCCAAGCTGAAGCGCGCAGCCGAGGTGGCGGCCCGGGCGCGCGGCGACGAGCCGCCATCCTCACCGCCGCCGGTGGAAGGTCCGGTGAGCGCCTAGGCGTTTCTCCTGCGACGCGCTAACCTTGAGGGGTATTGGGTGGATTCTCACCCAATACCCTTTTTTTGTGCCCTCTCCGAGCAAGGGAGCCCCCAGAGTGGTCGTGCGCGGTCGATTCCCCAGACGCTGGTCGAGCCCATTGTGGGGGTTGCTCGGTGCGATCGCCGCCCCGATCGGCTGGCTCGTGCTGCAGATACCGAGTCGCGGGTTGTGGAGCGCGGCCGAGGTGGTCCAGCAAATCGAGAGCAACGGCCTGCTTTATGCCTACATGGCCGTCGGTACCGGGGTAGTGATCGGCGTCGCCGGCTACTTCCTGGGGCGGGCCTTCGACGAGGTGATCCGGGAACGGCAGGAGGCGCAGGTCCAGGCCAACAAGATGGAGGGGCTCAACCTGCGCCTGGAGGCCATGTCCGTCACCGACGACCTCACCGGCATGTACACCCGGCGCTACTTCTTCGATCGCTGCGAGGAGTACCTGCGCGCCGCGCGCCGCCATGGGCTGCCCCTCTCCCTGATGATGATCGACATCGATCACTTCAAGCGGGTGAACGACGACTTCGGTCACCAGATGGGCGACAAGGTGCTACGCGAGGTGGCGAGCCTGGTCCACGGCGCCCTGCGCGCCAGTGACATCTGCGCCCGCTACGGCGGCGAGGAGTTCGTTATCTTGCTCCCCTACACCGAGGAGGGGGAGGCCCTCACCCTCGCCCACCGGCTCCTGGAGACCGTCTCCTGCCACCTCTTCCCGGTGCGTGAGGACATCGGTCGGATCACCATCAGCGTCGGTCTCTCGTGCCTCGACATGGACCATCCGGTCGGCGTGGAGGCCCTGATCTCGCGTGCCGACGGCGCCCTCTATCGTGCCAAGCGGGAGGGGCGCAACCGGGTGTGCGTGGCCGAGCTCGTCCACAGCAGCAAAGGGGCGGTCAATCTGCGCCTGCCTCTCCCATCCAGCCGGGAGGCAAAGAAGGAATCCGGCCAGGGCCGGTAGCGCTGAGAGATGGCTCGCTATGGCGGTGGTCCGCGAGCGTGGGCCCGGGCACGCGCGGGGTAGGCCGCTCATCGCTCACCTCCCTCACCACCGCCTGCGGGTGGATGCCGGGTCGGTGACGCCGTCTCGTAGGTCGAATTCATTCGCACGTCGCCCGTGGCCCCGTGAGCACGGTGTCGGCCGGATGAATTCGGCCCTGCGGTGGAGGGGGTGCCACGCGCCCGCCTCGCCACCCGGCACAGGTCCGGGTGGCCTCACCTCCCGTGGATAGTGGGCTCGCGCCCACCATACAGACCCGGGAGCGTCCCGCTCCCGGGTCTACACCCTTGGTGGCCTTACCGGCCCGGGGTCGAATCTGCGGGCGCAGGCACCAGGGCCGTCCTGCCGTGGGTTGATGGATATTCTCCAGTCGAGCCGCGCGACGTGGCGAAAGTTCTTCACCGGTCCGGCGATCGATTCACGGAACCGATTGGTTTTCTTTGATAGCCGATCGCCCCCGTGCTTGGCTCGTCAATTGCTTAATATCCCATCGACTCGCTCCCGCGGCACTTCGTCCCAGCCGAGACCGACATGCCAAGACTTCGCCTGCTACCACTCATCATGATCTGCATGATGCCGTCGGCTGCCGCCGCTGCTGCCGCGACCGCCCTGGACGACCTGATCGCCACGGCCCTGCGGGACAACCCGCAGATCCAGGCGGCGCGCCAGGCGGCATCGGCGGCGGCCGCGGTGCCGGCCCAGGCGTCGAGCTTCGACGACCCGCAGGCGGGAGTGGCCTGGTACTTGTCGGAGGTGGAGACGCGGGTCGGGCCGCAGGAGCAACGCCTCTTCCTCTCCCAGAAGCTTCCCTTCTGGGGCAAGCGTGGACTGCGCGGCGCACACGCAGGCGGGCTCGCCCGGGCGGCTGGCGCCACCGTGCGCGACGTGGCCCTGGCCGTGGTGACCGAGGTCAAGGAGCGGTACTACGACCTCGTCTATGTGGAGGAGTCGATCCGCATCACCGAGGCGGACCGCGCCCTGGTGAAGGACATCGTCGCGGCGGCGCTGGCCCATTACGGTGCCGGCCACGGCCAGCAGCGGGACGTCCTGCGCGCCCAGGTCGCCCTGTCGCGGGACACCGACCGCCTCCTCACCCTGCGCGCGCAGCGCACTACCCTTACCGCAATCCTCAATGAGCTCCTCGCCCGTGACAAGCAGACCCCGATCGATGGCGTGGCCCTGCCCGCGGCGTTGCCGGTGGTCGAGACGATGGACGGGCTACGCGACGAGATGGTCGCCACACGGCCGCGGCTGGCCGCCCTCACCCGTCGGATCGAGGCCGCGCGTGCCGTCGTGGACCTTGCCCGCAAGCAGTACTACCCGGACCTGACCGCCCGCTTCGACTACACCCTCACCTCGGAAGGGCCGCTACCGGTGGCCGACAACGGCACCGACAGCTACTGGGCGACCCTGTCCATCAACCTCCCGATCTGGCGCAAGCGCCTCGACGCCGGGGTGAGTGAGGCGCGCGCGCGCCTCGCCGAGGCAGAGGCCGTCTACCGCGACGAGCTGGAGCGCGCGGAGCGCGAGCTCGCCGACCTGCGCTTCCGCCTTACCACCTCCCTGGACCAGGTGGCCCTGTTCGACACCGGCCTGGTCCCCCAGGCGGAGCAGGCCCTGCGCGCCACCATGGACGGCTACCAGACCGGCCAGGCCGGTTTTCTCGACCTCCTGGACACCGAGCGTGACTGGCTCGATCTGCGCCTCGCCGGCTTTCGCGCCCGCGCGGACCTCTTCCAGGAGCAGGCGCGGCTGGACCAGGCGGTGGGGCGGCTGCCGGAACCCAAGAAAGATTAACCGCGAATGAACGCGAATCCTGAAAAGCAAAACCACGAATGAACGCGAATGGACGCAAATGTTTTTACCACAGAGACACAGAGATCACAGAGAACCGCTCCAGAGAGAATCTCTGTGTCCTCTGTGGTGAGCCCCCCTGCAAGGCGTCTCCGATCTCGAATGGATCGCGTTGGCCTCATCGTTCCAGTCCCTGATTCGCGTCCATTCGCGTTCATCCGCGGCTAAGGAAAAAAATGAAACGCACGCTTGGCTGGGTTGGCCTGGTCCTCGTCGGCACCGCCTTTGGTCTGTGGGCCGGGGGCCGCTTTGCGCCGCAGCTCCACGGCCTCCTCCACACCGCGGGTCTCCACGGCGACCACCCGGCTCCGGCACAGGAGGGGGCGGCCACGGCGGCCAAGCCGCTCTACACCTGCGGCATGCACCCGCAGGTGATCCAGGACCACCCGGGCAACTGTCCCATCTGCGGCATGAAGCTCGTCCCGGTGCGGGGCAACGGGGATGCCAGCGCGCGCCCCGCTGCCGCCAAGGGTGAGCGCAAGATCAAGTACTGGGTCGCGCCCATGGATCCCACCTACATCCGCGACGCCCCGGGTAAGTCGCCCATGGGGATGGACCTGGTGCCGGTCTACGAGGAGGCGACGGAGGCGGCCGCGGACAACCCCAACGCGATCCGCATCGACCCCACCGTGGTGCAGAACATCGGGGTGCGCACGGCGGTGGTGGCCCGGCGCGACCTCACCCGCTCCCTGCGCACCATCGGCCGGATCACCGAGGACGAGAAACGGCTGGCGGAGATCAACACCAAGGTGGGCGGCTGGATCGAGCGGCTGTTCGTCGCCGAGACCGGCCAGCAGGTGAGGCGGGGCGACCCCCTCCTCACCCTCTACGCCCCGGACCTGGTCACCACCCAGCGCGAGTACCTCCTGGCCGTCGACAACCTGCGCAAGGTGGGCGGCTCGCCCTTCCCGGAGGTGGTGGAAGGGGCCAAGCGGCTCCTCGCCTCGACGCGCGAGCGGCTCGCCCTGTGGGACATCAACGACGCCCAGATCGACCGCCTGGAGCGGACCGCCACGGTGGAGCGCACCCTCACCCTCTACTCCCCCTTCGACGGCGTGGTCCTGGAGCGCCACGCCACCGAGGGGATGTACGTCACCCCCGGCCAGCCCCTGCTCAAGCTCGCCGATCTCGCCCAGGTATGGGTCCTCGCCGACGTCTACGAGAGCGAGCTGCCGTGGGTACACAAAGGGACGCCGGCGGTGATGAGCCTCACCTACCACCCGGGCCAGCGCTACGAGGGCCGCCTCGACTACGTCTACCCGACCCTCGACCCGAAGACCCGTGTGATCCAGGTGCGCCTCGTCTTTGCCAACCCGCAGGGTGATCTCAAGCCCGGCATGTACGCCGACGTCGCCCTCACCCCAAAGGTGGCGGCGTCGGTGGTGGTGGTGCCGAACGAGGCGGTGATCCACTCGGGCCGCCGCAACCTCGCCTTCGTCCGCCTCCCGGACAACCGCTTCGAGCCCCGCACCCTCACCCTCGGCCCCGAGGGCGACGACGGCCAGCAGGTCCTCGCGGGGCTCGCCGAGGGCGAGACCGTGGTCACCTCCGCCCAGTTCTTGCTCGACTCCGAGTCGCAGCTCAAGGAGGCGGTGGCGAAGCTCTTGGCGGTGCGTTCTCAATCTTCCGGCCGCAGGCCGTCCAATAATCCCCCGCCCCTCGTGGGAGGGGGCCTGGGGGAGGGGGCGGGGAGTCAGCGCCCGGCCGCGTCGGTGGATCGCCCCCCCACCCCAACCCTCCCCCACGAGGGGGGAGGGGGCTCTTTGTCCGACCTTGCGCAGCAAGTTCCCCCTCCCCTCGTGGGAGGGGGCCTGGGGGAGGGGGCCTTTCACGACCTCTTCACCGCCTACCTCGCCATCCAGGCCGCCCTCGCCGGGGATACGACCGCCAAGGTCGCGGACCAGGCCAAGGGCTTGATGGCCGCCCTCCACGCCCTCGCGGATCAGGGGATCAGCGCCGCGCAGATGCAGCGGGTCCACGCGGAGCTCGCCGGCCTGCAGAGCGGCGACTTGCAGCGTGCCCGCGGTGCCTTCGGCCCGATCTCGGAGGTGGTCCTGGAGGTCGCCGCCGGACCCGCCAAGCCGGTCGCCGCGGCCCTCGGCCTCGCCGCCTACCACTGCCCCATGTCGCACGCCAACTGGCTCCAGCAGGGCGAGGTGGCGAACCCCTACTTCGGTGCCTCGATGTTGCGCTGCGGTGAGCCGCTGTCAGTAGGTAGTAGACAGTAGACAGCAGACAGCAGTCAGCAGACAGCGGATGGGGGAACGGAATGGAAAAGATCCAGCGATTTGAGCAGCTCATCGCGTGGCAGAAGGCACACGCCTTCGTCCTGGAGATCTACCGGATCACACGCGATTTTCCGCGCGAGGAGATGTACGGGATGACGAACCAACTACGCCGGGCAGCGGTATCTGCACCGGCGAACATTGCCGAGGGATTCAAACGCCGTTCTCCGCAGGAAAAGGCGCGCTTCTACAACATTGCCCAGGCATCACTCGAAGAGGCGCGGTACTACCTCATCCTTGCCGGGGATCTTGAGTTTGTTGTGGTGCCGCAAGCCCTGACCAACCTCGCGGACGAAGTGGCGCGGTTACTCAGTGGCCTCGTCACCTCCGTCAACGACTCGCAATAGCTCCCCCCTAACTACTGTCTACTACCTACTGTCTACTGCCCGAGATGATCTCCAACATCATCGAGTACTCCGTCCGCAACCGGGCGTTGATCCTCATCGCGACGGTGGCGCTGCTGTTGGGCGGCCTCTACGCGGCGCGGCACATCGCCCTGGATGCGATCCCCGACCTGTCCGACGTCCAGGTGATCATCTTCACCCAGTACGAGGGGCAGGGGCCGCAGGTGGTGGAGGACCAGGTCACCTACCCGCTGACCACGGCGATGCTGTCGGTCCCCTTCGCCAAGGTGGTGCGCGGGTACTCGTTCTTCGGCCTCTCCTTCGTGTACATCATCTTCGAGGACGGCACCGACCTCTACTGGGCGCGATCGCGGGTCCTGGAGTACCTGAACTTCGTCGCCGGTCGCCTGCCCCCGGGGGTGACCCCCTCCCTGGGGCCGGACGCCACCGGGGTGGGGTGGGTCTACGAGTACGCCCTGGTGGACCGTACCGGCCAGCACGACCTCGCCCAGCTTCGCTCGATCCAGGATTGGTTCCTGCGCTACGAGCTGATCGCCGTGCCCGGGGTGGCGGAGGTCGCCTCGGTGGGCGGCTACGTGAAGCAGTACCAGGTGGAGGTGGACCCCGACCGGCTCCTCGCCTTCGGCATCCCCCTGAGCCAGGTGAAGCGCGCCATCCAGCGCTCCAACAGCGACGTGGGTGGGCGGCTGGTGGAGCGCGCCGAGACCGAGTTCATGGTGCGCGGCCTGGGCTACATCAAGTCACTCAAGGACCTGGAGGAGATCCCCCTGGGGGTGAGCGAGCGCGGCACCCCGATCCTCTTGTCGCAGGTGGCTCACATCCACCTGGGACCGGAGCTGCGGCGCGGCATCGCCGAGCTCGACGGCGAGGGGGAGGTAGCGGGCGGGGTGATCGTCATGCGCTATGGCGAGAACGCCCTGGAGGTGATCCGCGGGGTGAAGGCGAAGCTCGCATCCCTCCAGGCCGGCCTGCCCGCGGGGGTGGAGATCGTGCCGGTCTACGACCGCTCGTCGCTCATCCTGCGCGCCATCGACAACCTGACGGGGAAGCTGGCGGAAGAGATGACGGTGGTGGCGATCGTCATCGTCCTCTTCCTCCTCCATATCCCCTCCACCCTGGTGGCGGCGATCGTCCTGCCCCTGGGGGTCCTCGCCTCGCTACTACTCATGCATCTGCTGGGGATCAACGCGAACATCATGTCCTTGGGGGGCATCGCCATCGCCATCGGCGTCATGGTCGACGCCTCGGTGGTCATGGTGGAGAACGCCCACAAGCATTTGGAGCGGTGGCGCGCCGCCGGGGGCGATGGCACTGGGGGCGGCGGTGGTGCGCACCGGTCGCGCGCCGAGGTGATCATCGAAGCCAGCAAGGAGGTCGGCCCGGCCCTGTTCTACAGCTTGCTCATCATCACCGTCTCCTTCTTCCCGGTCTTCGCCCTCACCGAGCAGTCGGGACGGCTCTTCCGGCCCCTGGCCTTCACCAAGACCTTCGCCATGGGCGCCTCGTCGGTGCTGGCGATCACGGTGATCCCGGTGCTGATGTACTTCGTCATCCGCGGGAAGATCCCGGACGGCGACAAGAACCCGCTCAATCGGGCGACCCAGTGGGCCTACCACCCCTTCATCCGGGTCGCCCTCCGTTTTCCGTGGCTGACCGTGGCGGCGGCGGTGGCGATCCTGGCGCTCACGGTGATCCCGGCGAACCGCCTCGGCACCGAGTTCATGCCGCCTTTGGATGAGGGCGACCTCCTCTACATGCCCACCACCCTGCCGGGGATCTCGATCACCAAGGCCCGCGAGCTGATCCAGCAGACCGACAAGATCCTCCGCACCTTCCCCGAGGTGGAGCGGGTGTTCGGCAAGATCGGGCGCGCCGAGACGGCCACCGACCCGGCGCCGCTCTCGATGATCGAGACCACCCTCTCGCTGAAGCCGGTGGACCAGTGGCGGCGCGTGCCCGTGGCGCGCTTTTTCAGCAACTGGCCGGAGCCGTGGCGCGGCTGGCTGGCGCGCCTCTGGCCCCTGGAGCGAACCATCACCCAGGGCGAGTTGACCGCGGAGATGAACGACGCCCTCCAGTTCCCCGGCCTGACCAACGCCTGGACCATGCCCATCAAGACGCGCATCGACATGCTCGCCACCGGGATCAAGACGCCGGTGGGGATCAAGGTGATGGGGAGCGACCTGGAGGTGCTCTCCAAGATCGGCCGGGAGATCGAGGCGGTGGTGCGCGACATCCCCGGCACCCTGTCGGTCTACGCGGAGCGGGTCACCGGCGGCAACTTTCTCGACTTCGACATCGACCGCGAGCAGGCGGCGCGCTACGGCCTGACGGTGGGCGACGTGCAGGACGTGATCCAGTCGGCCATCGGCGGCATGAACGTCACCCAGACCGTCGAGGGGCTGGAGCGCTACCCGGTCAACCTGCGCTACTCCCGCGAGCTGCGCACCTCGTCAGCCGACCTGGAGCGCATCCTCATCGCCACGCCCTTCGGTGCTCAGATCCCCCTGGGTCAGGTCGCCAAGATCCACACGCGCAAGGGGCCGCCCGCCATCAAGAGCGAAAACGCCCGGCGGACCGCGTGGATCTATGTCGACCTCGCGGGTATCGACGTCGGCACCTACGTGAAGCGAGCCCAGGCGATCGTCGGCGAACAGGTGAAGCTGCCCCCCGGTTACTCCCTCGTCTGGTCCGGCCAGTACGAGTACATCCAGCAGGCCAAGGAGCGGCTCGTCATCGTTATTCCGATCACCGTCGCGCTGATCTTCCTGCTCCTCTACCTCCACTTCGGCAACCTCACCGACACCCTCATCGTCATGGCGACCCTGCCGTTTGCCCTGGTGGGCGGCGTATGGCTCCTCTACCTCCTGGGCTACAACCTGTCGGTGGCGGTCGACGTCGGGTTCATCGCCCTCGCCGGGCTGGCGGCGGAGACCGGCGTGGTGATGCTGGTCTACCTGGACTCCGCGTTCCGCGACCACCAAGGGCGGGGGGCGATGCGCGGCGTCGCCGATCTCAAGGCCGCCATCACCGAGGGCGCGGTGGGCCGCCTGCGGCCCAAGCTGATGACCGTCACCACCACTCTCATCGGCCTGCTGCCGGTGATGGTCGGCGCGGAGGCCGGCTCCGACGTGATGAAGCGCATCGCCGCGCCCATGGTGGGTGGGCTCATTTCCTCCACCCTCCTCACCCTGATCATCATCCCGGCGGTCTACCTCCTGGTCCGGCGCTTCCAGCTCCGCGGCGAGTGGCGCCAGGCGGAGGCGGCGGAGGCGGCCACGAAGGGTTGAGCCACGGATACACGCGTATGAACGCAAGACAACGCAGACAATTCCCGCTCACGGCTTATCCCCCCTGCGGCTCCCGTGTTCCCCGTGATGAATGAGAGAGCACCCCATGTTTGAGGCCCTTCCCAACTGGCACCCCATCTTCGTCCACTTCACCGTGGCCCTGCTGCTGGTGGCCGCCCTTTTTCATGTGCTCGCCCTGGTGGCAGGGACGCGGCGGTCCGACTGGCTGGTGGTCGCTCGCTGGAACCTGTGGCTCGGGAAGATCCTTGCTGTGGGTACCGCCCTGAGCGGTCTCGATGCCTACAACACGGTGGCTCACGACGCGCCGTCGCACGCGGCGATGACCGACCATCGGAACTGGGCGGTGGCTACCCTCGTTTTCTTTCTCGTCCTTGCGGTGTGGTCCCTGGTGCAGGCCCGGGCCGGGAAGGCGACCGGCGCCCCCTTCGTGACCGCCCTGCTTGTTGCCTCCCGGGTCCTGGGCTCTACCGCGTGGCGTGGAGGTGAGCTCGTCTATCGTTACGGTCTCGGCGTCCGATCCCTCCCGGCCGCCGAGGCAGACGGCCACCACCACGCGGCGAATGGCCACGATCATGGGCACGGGAACGATGCGGGCGGCACGCCGCCCAGGGATTCCTCCGACCTTGAACGGGCCGATCACGGCGAGCACGACCACACCCGCTGACGGCACCCATCCACGGGCAGCGGTGGTCGCTGTCCCCTCACTCCCAAGGAGTTTTTCATGAAAGCGTTCGCACATCTCGTCTGGACGATCCCCGCCGCCGCCCTGCTTGCCCTCTCCCTCGCCTGTGGTGGGGGTGGCGGCGGGGACGGGGACACGACCGTCGCCGCGTCGTCCACTCAGGTCGCCCAGGCGGTGCTCGTGACCGCAGCGGCCATCGACGCCACCGGTGCCGCGATCGAAACCGGCACCGGAGCGGTGACCGGCTCCAGCCTCTCCGCCTCCAGCATAGAGTCTGCCGCCATGGGCATGGGCGGCGTCACGCCCTCGATGCACGGCCACTTCGCCGGGATGGACAGCGGATCGGGGGAGCTCGTCCTCGACCCGACGAGCTGCGACGGGGTCGACGCCGGGACCGTGGCGACCCACATGCGGTGGTCTGACCTCGACCCAGCGACCCTCTGCGTCGACGATCTCAACGCCACCCTCGACCTCGAGGACTGCACCCCGGCCACCGGGCAGTTGATGGACGGCCAGATGGGGATGACCTTCACCGACTCCACCTGCAACCCCAGCGCCATTGCCATGGACTTCTCCGGCGTCACCGTGGACACGCCGGAGGGCACTCTCTCCGGTGACTTCACCATGGCCATGACCAGCATGATGTTCGCCGGGGATCCGGCGGAGCTCGACATCACCGCGGCGACCTTCACCTTTGATGGCCGCATGCAGATGAAAGACAGCGGTTTCGGTACCGTCGACATGGACATGGATGGCCTCGCCTTCCACTTCGACGATGCCACCGCCACCGGCGACCTCAACGGCACCCTCACCGTACGCTGCAACGGCCAGGCCTTCCCCATGACCATGGCCACCGATGCTCCGGGCCTCACCCTCGACGCCGACGGCAACGTGGTGGGCGGCCGCATGACCGTCACGTCTCAGGGAACCACCCACGCGGTTACCTTCAACAGCGACGGCAGCATCGGCGTCACCGCCGCGGGCGGTGAGCCGGTCAATCTCGCCGATCCCGTGGCAGGAGACTTCTGTGCGTTATAGCCGGCCACGGTTGGCGGCTCGTGCCCGGCAGGGCTGCATGGCGGCCCTCGCCGGGCTGGCCGCCGCCATGGCCCTCACCGATCCCCTGATGCAGGGCCATCTCGGCATGGCCAAGGCGATGGGTGGCGAGCGGTTCTACCACCAAGCCGAGCACGCGACGCATCACACGATGGGGGCTCCACCTGGGTTGCTCGGCCACGGCGTGGTGCAGGCGGAGGGGCGGGAGGCGATCGGGGCCCTGCGGCAGCGGGTGCGCAGGGAGACGGAGGCGCTCCTGGGGGTGGGGTTGCCCCTCCCCGGCCAGGCCATACAAGGTCGACGTTGAGGGCGAGAAGATGGACGCGGGTCCGCCCCTCGCCTGGTGTGGGTCCCTCACCCATCCAGGGTAAGGTGCCGGGGAAGAGGTCGTAGGCGAGGGGTGCGGGGCGGTGGCCTGCCACGGCCTGGATTCCACCGGCCTGTCGTCCATTGTCGGCATGGGCATCGCCACCCTAATCCCTGGCACCATGGGCGCCATGCCGTGATCGCTGCCGGTGGCGGGAGTAGGCGGGGTCCGGCGCGTCGCCGCTGCCCTCATCGCGGCGACGGCGCCTCACATCGCGGAGCGTCACACCGTGCGCGCCGTGTCCTTGAGGACGGCGAGCGCCTGACGCACGAAGGGATCGTCGTCGCGTTCCGGCAGGTAGAGGGCGTTGACCGGCCGGGAGATCTCGGGCGCGCCATCGACCGCAAAGAGCTGCTTGCGCGCCAGGTAGGGGAGGATCAGCGGCCGGGGAAAATAACCGGCGCCACCGCCGTCCAGCAGGACATCGAGGGCCACGCGACCGATGGAGGTCTGGAATTTGCTGGTCCGCTCCTGGGGAAAGAGCTGGTGGTGGATGGCGCTGAACTCCGGGCTCCAGTTGATGCTGATGTAGCGATCTTCCAACGCCTGCGCCACGGAGGTCTTCCGGCGACTCGCGACCATGACCATGGGAATGGTGGCAAGCTTGACCGACGCCACCGGCGGTAACCGGGCCGACTCGAACACCAGCACGATGTCGTAGGAGCCGCTCAGGAGTTGCGGGAGCAGCTCGTCGGAAGAGGAGATCTCCGCGTGGATCGCCAGCTCGGGTACCGCATCGCGCATCTGCGACAGCCACCCGCGCAGATAGATGCTCCACAGGCTGTCGACGGCGCCGACGGAGATCATGGCCTGGGCGTCGGCAGGGAGGATGACCTCCTGACAGCAGCGGTGCCATTCGGAGAGGATCTTCTCGGCGTGTTGTAGCAGGCGGCTGCCCGCCACGGTCACGGTGGCGCCGTGCTTGTTGCGATCGAACAGGGCCACCCCCATGCCCTCTTCGAGGAGGCGGATACGGGCGCTCACCGCGGACTGCGTGACGTAAAGCTTTGCCGCCGCGCCGCGGAAGCTCCCGGTCTGGGCGACCTGGATGAAGGTGTGGAGAAGATCTGTATCCATTGAATCTACGGCGCGACCGTCATGCGCACGGTGCATCATTGTGGAAAATCCCGGATCGCCAAGCGATCAAAAACGGTGGTCTCCGTGAACGATTTTTTTCGTTGCGGATGGTCTGAAAACCTGCCGTAGGTTGCACCAGAGTCACAGCCCATTTGCAACACCATCATAGGAGACAGGCGATGGGTAGGTCGCGTAAGCACATGGACGAAGAGTGGGACGACGAGCGCATGGAGAGCCGTTCCGGCTGGGATCGGCATCAGGCGGATTCGCTGGAAGATTGGGATCGGCTGCCCGGCACCGAGGATTGGGAGAACGAGGGGCAGGACGGCGACGATCTATTCGACTCATACTAAACAGATTGTGGTTCTGGTTGCCGCCGGCAACCGGAACACTGCTCGCACGCTGAGGCCGCTATGCGCTGGTTGGTAATTGTTCGCTCGCTCGTTTTGCTTGCCCTCGTGCCGGGTGGGGGGTTGCTCCAGGTGGCTTGGGCTCAGGACGAGACGCCCCACCAGGACTGGGAGGCAGCGCCGGGTGACTATCCGGACGACCCCTATGCCGATGAGGAGCCCGGTCAGTACGATCCGGACGGCCTGGCCCCGGAGGATCTCCCCGTGGATGACCCGGCCTTCGACGATGCGCCGCCCGACTGGGAGGACGAGGTGCCGCTGAAGGAAGAGTAGGCCGCGCCTCCACCGGAGACCATCGCCGCACGACGCAGCGGGCCCCGTCCGGGGCCCGCTTTTTTTCGTTCTGACCCCGGACCGCGCCACAGGTGATGGGTCGGAGGCCGCTGCCGCGATCCGCGGTATTGCCGACGGGGTGGGCCGTGCGATGATGACGCCTTCAACCAGGTTTTCCGCCACACCACGAAAGACCCCCCCGATGAGTGACGAGCCCAACAAGATCATCTACTCGATGATCGGTGTCAGTAAGTTCTACCACGACAAGCCGGTCCTGAAGGACATTCGCCTGTCCTACTTCTACGGCGCGAAGATCGGCGTCCTGGGGCTCAACGGCTCGGGCAAGAGCTCCCTGTTGCGCATCCTCGCCGGGGTGGACCACGAGTTCGACGGCGAGACCGTGCTCGCCCCGGGACACACCATCGGCTTCCTGGCGCAGGAGCCGCACCTGGACGACGCCAAGACCGTGCGCCAGGTGGTGGAGGAGGGCATGGCGGCGACCGTCGCCCTGATGGCCGAGTTCAACGACATCAGCGCGCGCTTCGCCGAGCCCATGAGCGACGACGAGATGACCCAGCTCATCGAGCGCCAGGGGGAGGTCCAGGAGCGGCTCGACGCCCGCAACGCCTGGGACCTGGACGCGCGGCTGGAGCAGGCGATGGACGCCCTGCGCTGCCCGCCCGGCGAGACGCCGGTGAAGATCCTATCCGGCGGCGAGCGACGCCGCGTCGCCCTGTGCCGCCTGCTCCTCCAGCGCCCCGACATCCTGCTGCTGGACGAGCCCACCAACCACCTCGACGCCGAGACCGTCGCCTGGCTGGAGCACCACCTCCAGGGCTACCCCGGTACCATCATCGCCGTCACCCACGACCGCTATTTCCTGGACAACGTGGCCGGCTGGATTCTGGAGCTGGACCGGGGGCGTGGCATCCCGTGGAAGGGCAACTACTCCTCGTGGCTGGAGCAGAAGCAGGTCCGCCTCCAACAGGAGGAGAAGCGCGAGACCGACCGCCAGCGCACCCTGGCACGCGAGCTGGAGTGGATCCGCATGTCGCCCAAGGGGCGCCACGCCAAGGCCAAGGCGCGCATCACCGCCTACGATGAGCTCCTCGGCTCGGCCGGCGAGCAGCGTACCAAGGACCTCGAGATCTACATCCCCCCGGGGCCGCGCTTGGGCGACGTGGTGATCGAGGCCAAGCAGGTGACGAAGGCGTTCGGTGACCGCCTGCTGGTGGACGGGATGACCTTCGCCCTGCCGCCGGGCGGGATCGTCGGGGTGATCGGTCCCAACGGCGCCGGCAAGACCACCCTGTTCCGCATGATCACCGGCCAGGAGCGGCCGGACGCCGGCACCATCCGCATCGGCGAGACCGTGAATCTCGCCTACGTGGAGCAGAGCCGCGACTCCCTGGAGCCGGACAAGACGATCTGGGAGGCGATCTCCGGCGGCAAGGACACCGTGACCCTCGGCCGGCGGGAGATCAACTCGCGGGCCTACGTCGGCCGGTTTAACTTCGGCGGCCAAGACCAGCAGCAGAGGGTCGGCACCCTCTCCGGGGGCCAGCGCAACCGCGTCCACCTGGCGCGGATGCTCAAGACCGGGGCGAACGTCATCCTCCTGGACGAGCCGACCAACGACCTGGACGTGAACACCATGCGCGCCCTGGAGGAGGGGCTGGAGGCCTTCGGCGGCTGTGCGGTGGTGATCAGCCACGACCGCTGGTTCCTGGACCGCATCGCCACCCACATCCTCGCCTTCGAGGGCGACAGCAAGGTGGTGTGGTTCGAGGGCAACTACTCGGAGTACGAGACCGATCGCAAGCGCCGCCTCGGCGCCGCCGCCGACCAGCCGCACCGAATCAAGTACCGGCAGCTCACGCGGGGGTAGCCACGGGCTGCGCTCCCTCCCCCTCCGGGGGAGGGCAGGGGTGGGGGCGGTGGGAAGGGGCATGGTGCAGGTCCCATACGCCCTCCCCCTGTCCCCCTCCCGGAGGGAGGGGGTCTCAGAGGGCTCCCCTTCGGGGAGGATTGGATGCTCAGCCCTCCCCCCAGCCCCCTCCCGGAGGGAGGGGAAATGCCGCGGTGTGGTAGGTCGGCTCAAGCGAAGCGGAGCCGACGGCGCCGGCTGTGGGATTCGCCGCTGCGCGGCTTGATCCGGCCTACGGTTGTCCCGCCTAATCCAGCGATGGCCGAGCCGCGCTACCTCATCACCGGCGGCGCCGGCTTCATCGGCAGCGCCCTGGTGCGGCAGCTCCTGGGAGGGAGCGAGGCAGTGGTCGGCAATCTCGACAAGCTCACCTACGCCGGCAACCTGGAGTCCCTGGCCGAGTTTCGCGAACACCCGCGGCAGCGCTTCGTCCACGGCGACATCTGCGACGCGGCCCTCGTTACCGACCTCCTCCGTGACCTGCGGCCCGCCGGCATCTTTCACCTCGCGGCGGAGTCCCACGTCGACCGGTCCATCGACGGCCCCGCGCCGTTCGTGGAGACCAACGTGGTGGGTACCTTCACCCTGCTGGAGGCGGCCCTCGCCTACTGGCGAGACCTGCCTGCGCCGGTCCGTGATCGTTTCCGTTTTCTCCATGTCTCCACCGACGAGGTGTACGGCTCCCTCGTGGGCAAGGGGGCGTTCACCGAGATGAGCGCCTACGCACCGAGCTCGCCGTACGCCGCGTCCAAGGCGGGATCGGACCACCTGGCACGCGCCTACCACCACACCTACGGCCTGCCGGTCCTGATCACCAACGGCTCCAACAACTACGGCCCGTACCAGTTCCCGGAAAAGCTCATCCCCCTGGTGATCCTCAACGCCCTGGAGGACAAGCCCCTGCCGATCTACGGTGACGGCGGCCAGGTCCGGGATTGGCTCTACGTGGACGACCACTGCCGCGCCCTGCGGCGGGTGATGGAGGCGGGGCGGCCCGGAGAGGTCTACCACGTGGCAGGCCACAGCGAACACACCAACCTCGATGTGGTGCGGGCGATGTGCCGCCACCTCGACCGGCTCGCCCCGCGCCGGGATGGCCGGCCTCACGAGGGAGCGATCACCTTCGTGGCCGACCGACCCGGTCACGACCGGCGCTATGCCCTCGATGCCGGCAAGATCGAACGCGATCTCGGGTGGCGGCCGGCGGAGAACTTCGCCACCGGCCTGGAGCGCACCGTGGCGTGGTATCTCGACCACCGTGACTGGTGCGAGGAGGTCGCCCGCGGCGTCGACTATCGTCAGCGTCTCGGCACCGGTGCGGGGCGTCTGCCGTGAAGCCGACGATCATCCACACGGGCGTCGGAACCCGCCTCCCCCTCCCCCTGTCCGCCTCCCACGAGGGGAGGGGGGACTCACTGCGAGCGGTCGGCGGAAGGCTCCCTTCCCCCTCGTCGGGGAGGGCCGCCTGCCTGCCGGCAGGCAGGGGGAGAGGGGGCGGAACAGTCGCCGCTGCTCGGTCAGCCCCGCTCCGCCCCGTCTTCGATCGGCTCCTCGTCGAGGTTCCACTCCATGTCGTCGTCCACCGCCTCTGCGCCGCCACGCTCCTTGCGCGCGTAGGCCCGCTCCACCGCGGCGATGTAGTCGCGAGTGAGCGGCGCGGCGTCGCGCCGGTGGGCGAGCTGCATCTGGAAGACCATCTGACTGCCGGTGCGGAACATCATCTCGCAGCTGATCAGGTAGAACTCCCACATGCGGCAGAACCGCTCGTCGTAGAGGGCGGCGATCTTGTCGCGGTTGGCCCGGAAGCGGCGCACCCACTCGCGGAGGGTATCGGCGTAGTGGACGCGGAGGATCTCCACGTCGGTGACCCACAGGCTGCTGAGCTCCACCGCGGGGAAGACCTCGGACAGGGCCGGGGAGTAGGCGCCGGGGAAGATGTACTTGCGCAGCCACGGCGAGGCGGTGCCCGGGGGGCTCATGTGGCCGATGGAGTGGAGCAGGGCCACACCGTCGTCGGCGAGCAGCGCCCGCACCTTGGCGAAGAACTCGTGGTAGCGGGTGACTCCCACGTGCTCGAACATCCCCACGGAGACGATGCGGTCGAACCGCTCGTCCAGGTCGCGGTAATCACGGAGCAGGTATCGCACCCGATCACTCAGCCCAAGGGCCGCGGCGCGTTGCGTGGCAATCGCGTGCTGCTCCCGCGACAGGGTCACGCCGGTGACCGCCACCTCCGCGATCTGCGCGAGGTAGAGCCCGAGGCCGCCCCAGCCGCAGCCGATGTCCAGGACCCGCTGGCCGGGTGCCAGGCAGAGCTTGGCCGCGAGATGGCGCCTCTTCTGCGTCTGGGCCTCCTCCAGGGTGTCGTCCGGGGAGCGAAAGTAGGCGCACGAGTATTGCCGATCGGCATCCAGGAACAGGTCGTAGAGCTCCCCCGACAGGTCGTAGTGGTGGGCGACGTGCGCCTGCGCCGTGCCGACCGGGTTGCGCTGCTGGAGCGCCCGCAGACCGCGGGAGATCCGGCGCAGCACCCTCTGGAGCGGGTACGAGCCGAGGGAGAGGCGGTTGATCGAGAAGAACCGCAGGAAGTCGTAGAGGTCGCACCCCTCGAGGGTGAAGGTGCCCTCCATGTACGCCTCGCCCACCGCCAGCTCCGGGTTGAAGAAGATCTTTCGCGGCAGAGCGGGATCGCTCAGACGGAAGGTGACTGTCGGCCCGGGTTGACCCTGGAAGGTGTGGATCTTGCCGTGCGCGTCGATCACCCGCAGGGTGCCGACCCGAACAAACCGTTTGAGCATGTGGGAGAGGGGAAACATCGCAGGCTCTCGGTGATGGAAGGGTGTAATTGTACCGCCTCACCCAGCATAGCCAACACGTCGGGGAGACCCTGCATGATGACCGTCTTGAGCTCCCCCTCCCGCCGGGAGGGGGTTGGGGGGAGGGCACTCGGTCCAGCAGCGCGCCGGGTGCACCTCCGGATCCTGTGCCGCCTCCCACCGCCCCCACCCCGGCCCTCCCCCGGTGGGGGAGGGGGGGCGAAGCAGCGGGAAGGGGCGGACGTAGCGCGGGAGGTGCGGGGGACCGCTTCCCGCGCCGGTTTACCTTTGAGTCATGCGATGTCGTCGGCGCGACGATCTGTGGGAGAATCCCGCCCTTCCTGAACGGCGAAGACGTGGAGCGGACACCATGACGATCTACCCGGTCATCCTTTCCGGCGGTGCCGGCAGCCGGCTCTGGCCCCTGTCGCGGGAGCACTACCCCAAGCCGTTGCTGCGTTTCGTGGGGGAGAAGACGCTGCTCGAGGACACCACCGCCCGTCTCGACGGCCTCGCCGGCCTCGGGCCGCCGCTGTTCGTGTGCAATGAGGAACACCGCTTCCTGGTGGCGGAGCAGGTCCACCAACTGGGCAAGGCACCGGAGACGATCATCCTGGAGCCGGAGGGACGCAACACGGCCCCGGCCCTTACCCTGGCCGCCCTGCGCCTCGCCGCCAGCGATCCGGCGGCCCTGATGGTGGTCATGCCGGCGGACCACGTGATCCCGGACCGGGCGACCTTCCAGGAGGCGATCCGCGCCGGCAGCGCCCTCGCCGAGCAAGGGAACTTGGTCACTTTCGGGGTCGTTCCGACCCACCCGGAGACCGGCTACGGCTACCTGCGCAAGGGCGAGTTGCTGGACGGCGGACCCGCATGCCGGGTCGCCGAGTTCGTCGAGAAGCCGGACGCCGCGACGGCGCACGGCTATCTCGCAGCCGGCGATTACCTCTGGAACGCCGGCATCTTCGTGATGCGCGCCGATCGTTGGCTGGCGGAGATTGCCCGCCATCGCCCCGACGTCTCGGCCGCATGCCGGGCGGCCTTCGACGCGGGCCGCGAGGATGCCGACTTCTTCCGCGTCGACAAGGCCGCGTTCCTCGCCTCGCCCAGCGACTCCATCGACTACGCGGTGATGGAGAAGACCGATCGCGTGGCGATGGTGCCGCTGGATGCCGGCTGGTCGGATGTCGGATCGTGGTCGTCGCTGTGGAAGCTCTGCCCGCATAACGGCGACGGCAACGTGATCGATGGCGACGTCATCACCCACGACACCCGCAATTCCCTGCTCGTGGCCGAGTCGCGCTGCGTCGCCACGGTCGGCGTCGAGGAGCTGATCGTGGTGGAGACCGCGGATGCGGTCCTGGTGGCGAGCAAGGCGCAGGCGCAGGAGGTGAAGGAGATCGTCTCCTGGCTGAAGAAGAACAAGCGCGACGAATACCGGTTCCACCGCAAGGTCTACCGGCCGTGGGGCACCTACGAGGGGGTCGATGCCGGCCCGCGCTTCCAGGTGAAGCGCCTCACGGTCAACCCCGGCGCGGTGCTCTCCCGCCAGATGCACCACCATCGGGCCGAGCACTGGGTGGTGGTGAAGGGCACGGCCAAGGTCACCCGCGGCGACGAGGAGATGCTCCTCACGGAGAACCAGTCGACCTACATCCCCCTGGGAACCACCCATCGCCTGGCCAACCCCGGCACCATCCCGCTGGAGATTATCGAGGTCCAGTCCGGCAGCTACCTAGGCGAGGACGACATCGTGCGCTTCGAAGACGCCTACGACCGGTGTCAGCCCTAGCCGCCTGTGGATCTTTTGGCCTTACGCGGCGGCGACCACTTTGATGGGAACGGCGGGCGGAAGCGATCGACGACGCGAGCGAAACGGGGGATGGCTGCGTTGGCGGCGGGCGATGAGGAGCATCGGGTGAATTCGAGGGTGCACCCACGTCGACCCGGCGCGCCGCAGGCGTTGGGCCCACCCGCGCGGGGTCCCATGGCCCCACCGGCTCCGCAGGACCAGCCCCAGGTTGGCGGCCGCCGCGCACAGCCGGTAGCGTTGGCTGACGTTCTCCCGTCCCCGCAGCCGGCGGCGTCGCGCCCCGCCGGTCTCACCGAGGTGCGCGAAGGTCCGTTCGAGCCGCGCTCCGCGTTTTCGCAGGAGGCGCTTGCCCTTGGCCCGCCCGACCCGGGCTCGGTTCTCGTAGAAGGCGGCCGCCGTGGCCTGGCCCCCTTCGTCGGTCCACCGGCGCCATCCCGCTTGGCGTCGCTCGGGGAGGTCGGTGCGATAGCCCTGCTCCTTGAGCTCCCGCAGCAACGTCGCCTTGGGGTAGCCCTTGTCGGCGACCACGGCCGGGGTGGGGTGCGGCATCCTCGCCGGCGGTGAGCATCGCCCGCGTCCGATTGCGCCACAACGCCCGCAGGGCCAGCCGCAGACCGTCAAGCCACGCCATCGCTGTCTATCCGTAAACCGTCGCCACGCCGAACATGGCCCACGATCCATCTAAGAAAGGCCGGAAGCAAGGAAGGCAGGAAGGGGGGGCGAAACCGAATGATTGAGCTGCCGTCGCTTCGCTCCCGGCACGTGTCGTTGCCCCGGAAGTGGATCAACGCGGGAACCCAGGAAACCAGGAGGGGACGCCGCATACGTCGTTTTCCTGGTTTCCTGGCTTCCCGCGTTCCCAAAGCCATCGGTGCGGAGGCGATCGATGACCCGTAACGCAGCGGATCCCGCGACGCAGGACATCCCCCCGCAACCTGTGCGATCCTCGCGGCCAGATCCCGCGTCGCCACCGGCGTGAGAGCGTCTCGATGCGGCGGGAGCGTCGCCGCTCGGGGGATTGTCTTTGGCTACAACGAGTCCGCCCAAGGTGTTCATCTCCTCCACCCTGGAGGATCTGGTGGGGTATCGCGAAGCCGCGCGGGATGCGATCCTGCGCATGGAGTGGCAGCCCATCAATTGCGGCTACTTCGAGGCTCAGGGTAATCCGCCGCTCCCGGTGTGCCTGAAGAAGGTAGACGACGCCCACGTGGTGGTGGTGATCGTCGCCCGCCGCCACGGCTGGACCCCGCCCGATCAGCCGGAGGTTGGGCACAAGAGCATCACCCGGTTGGAGTGCGAGCGGGCTTACCTTGAGCGGAAGATCGAGGTCCTCCCCTTCTTCCTGGACGAGGATGCCCCTTGGGACACCACGCTCACCGAGTCGCACCTCATCGAGAAGGCTTCGCCCGAGAAGATCGCAGAGGTGGCCGTGGAGGTCGCGCACAACATCACGGCGCTACAGGAGTTCAAGGCTTGGCTGGGTAACATCGCCTACCACAATACGTTCAGCAACGCCGACCAGCTCGGTCGCGAGGTCCTGCACGCCCTGATGAAATGGGGCGAACGCCGCGGTTTGAAGGATTCGACCGCCACCAACGCCTCAATCCGCACCGACTATCTCGCGTGGCTGCGCCGCACCTGTGAGAGCGTGGACCTCCTCGGGCTGGACGCGAAGGAGACCAGCAACGTCCGCCTCGGCCAGGTCTACGTGCCGGCCGTCACCATCAATAAGTCGAGCACGGTACCGCAGCCAGTCCCATTCCCTGTCGGGGAAAACAGCCACGACCTTCTCCTCCACCGCCTCGGCGAAGAGTCCCTCTACGTCCCGGGTGCACCCGGCGCCGGAAAGTCCACCTTCTGTCGCTGGCTCGCCCTCGCCGTGGCCAATCGCGGCATCCCGCCCCACCCGGTGGCGACCCCGGACGGCTTCGAGGAGGTATTGCCCGACGCCCTGCACGATCGCTTTCCTCTCCTCTGCCGCCTGCGCGAGCTGGCCGGCCACCCGGACTGCCTCGCCGGCAACGGCACCTGGACCCGCAAGCAATTGGAAGATGCGTTGACGTGCTGGCTGGCGGCCACCCGCCCCGGCGGGCTCACCCCGGAGGTGTTCCGCGAGGAGCTCTCCCACGGCCGCTGCCTCGTGATCCTGGATGGCGTGGACGAGGTGCCTGAGCGTCTCGACGGCCACCTGCCGCGACGCAACCTCCTCACCGGTCTGGCCGACGCCCTCCCCGACTGGATTACCGCCGGCAACCGGGTGCTGATCACCAGCCGCCCCTACGGCCTCGGGGAGGAGGATCGCCGCCGCCTCGCCCTGCCGGTCGCGGAGCTGGCGGAGCTCCCGGGCGCGCTCCAGGCCACCTTCGTCCGCCGCTGGTATGCCGCCGCCGATCCCCCCCACGCCGAGGCCAAGGCCACGGGCCTGATCGCCCACCTCGGCGACCGCCCCGACCTGGCCGAGCTGCGTGCCAACCCGATGCTCCTCACCGCCCTGTGCGTGAAGTACGACGAGGGCCAGCGCCTGCCCCAGGACTTCTACCGCCTCTACGACAGCGTGGTCAGCCAGGTCCTGTACAAGCGCTACGCCACCGAGGTCGAACGGGACCGCGCCCGCCTGCGCCTGGCCGCCGTGGCCCTCGGCATGCACCGGGGCGACGCCCAGCACCCGCGTCTCACCCCCGAGGCCGAGGTGACCACCGGCGAGGTCGACCGCCACCTCGCGGCCCTCAGCCGCAGCGATCCCACCAGCGAGACCGGCGCCGTCGACGCCGTCACCCGCCGCGAGGACCTCCTCTCCAACTCCGGGCTGCTGCTGCCCCGTGGCGAGGGCCGCTGCGGCTTCTACCACCTCTCCTTCCAGGAGTTCCTCGCCGCGCTGCGCCTGCGCGCCATCGACGAAAATCCTCACGATACCCTCACCCGCCACGCCACCACCCGCGCCTGGCACCGCACCCTCGCCTTCCTGTTCTGTGCCCTCGCCGACCAGGGCTCCCCCGAGGCCGCCGTCAACGGCTACGTTCCCCTCCTGGACCACCTGGCACCCGACCGGTTGGAGGCCGACCCGGTCCCGGCCCTGCTCCTCGCCGACTGCCTGGAGATCGCCCACGGCCGCGGCTGGAACCTGGCGCGGTTTGCCGACCCCCTGCACCGGGCGTGCCACCACGCCCTGGACCACCTCGCACCCCCGGAGCGCGCCCATCTCTGGCGCACCCTCGGCCACCTCGGCCTGGACGATCGCCCCGGCGTCGGCGTCATCGATGGCCTCCCAGACATCGATTGGTTGGAGGTGCCGGGCGGCGGCTCCATGTACGGTGAGAAGTGGGAACGGATCTTCCTCCAGCCCTTCCGCATCGCCCGTTACCCGGTTACGAATGCCCAGTTCCAGGCCTTCATCGATGACCGGGGCTACGACACCGACGCCTGGTGGGAGGGGCTGGCCGGACGCCCCGCTCCGGCGCGGCCGCACCGGAACTACCCCAACCACCCGCGGGAGACGGTTTCGTGGTACGAGGCGGTGGCCTTCGGCCGCTGGCTCACCGCCCGACTACGGGCTCGCGGCGAGGTGGCGGAGGGCTGGGAGATCCGTCTCCCCACCGAGCAGGAGTGGGAGCGGGCCGCCCGCGGCACCGATGGCCGCGAGTATCCCTGGGGTGAGTTCCAGAGCGGCCACGCCAACATCGACGAGACCTCCGGTAAGGCAGGCCCGCACTACCTCCAGCAGACCGCGGCCGTCGGCATCTATCCCTCGGGCGTCTCTCCCTGCGGAGCCCTGGACATGGCCGGCAACGTCTGGGAGTGGTGCCTGAACCAGTACGACCCGCCGGAGAACATCGCCGTGGGCGGCGACGACTCACGCGTGGTGCGCGGCGGCTCGTGGATCTTCCACCGCGACTGCGCGCGGTGCGCCTTCCGTTTCTTCAACGTCCCCGTCAATCGCGGCGACGGCTTCGAGTTTCGGTTGGTGCGTGTCTCCGCCATCCCGTGAACCCCTGATCACGGATCCTCTGATCACTGATCCTCTGAATTGCTGGTCTCTGTCCCGCCGCGCAGCGGCGTCGCGGGGCGCCCCCGACGGCAACCGGTCCGATCGCGGCAACCCGATGCCGCACCTGCACCGGTGGCTCGTGTGTCGCAGCCCGTCTACGGTAGGTTCCGCATGGGGCTTGACTTAGCTTTACGCCGCCTGCCTGTCGGCAATGTGGCGGTGCCTGTGCTTCCTCGCACACTTGCACGGTCGGATCTCATCACTCCGCGGCTTTGTACCGCCGACCCCCTCTGCCGGAAGTACCTTGTCAGCGAGTCGCTGCAGCGCGTCTCCCTGAGCTGGACACATGGCTCGTACGTGGGCGATCCGACCACGGACGGATCTAATCTCGTGGGCTGGTGGGTTCGGTCGATCTGCGAGGTCGATGATCTGCCCCCGGATCTCCGCTCGGTAGTCCCTCGGTTTCCCTACCTTACGGTTCACCGCCACGCCGGTGACGGACTGCGAGTTGCCTGACCTCATCACGTGCACCTTGCGCTGGCGTACCGCGTGATCGTGACGCTGTACCAACTGGATCACGGGCTCGATCGCGTCGTCCGCCGCGGGGCCCGAGATCGTGATGTCATCGACCCACAGCGAGAACCGAAGCCCGCTACCTTCCGCCAGCTCTTGGATGTCGTCGTAGAGTGGCAAGAGGGAGAGGTTCACCAGCGTCGCGCTGGTCGGCGCCCCCTGTGGGATGCGGTGCTGAAAGGTGGTCAGCCTCGTCAATAGAGACGTAACTTCCTGTGAGCAGCCGAAGTTTCGTTTGAGCACTGCGGCAACATCATGATGGCTCGTCCTCGGGAAACAGTCGCGAAGATCCAACGTGACAACCACTGGCTGTCTGATGTGAAGGAGGCCGTTCTTGCGGATCGACATTCCCGGTACCGCGCCTAACATCGCTGGCGGCAACGGCACGGTCGAAAGGATGCACCGGTTGATCCTCTTCTGAAGTAACTTCAGCCGGGCCTTCGGGTTGTCAATGTGGCGCCACTTTTTCTCTTTCTCGCCTCGTGTCTTGTTCTCTTCCTCCCCTCCTGCGCGACAAAGATCAAACGGCCTGTAATATCGACCGGCGGTGCTTGCCAGCGCTTCGAGGTCAGTCCGACTCATTCCAAGAAGTTGTTCCAGTCGTCTTAGCGACACGAGGGGATAGAGGGAAGATAGGTATGCAGCCATAGTGCTCAGCCCTGGATCTCAGAGGCATGAACCACGATCTCGAGGAGCTGCCTGCCAATCACGCCTGCCTGCTCCTCGCTGATCCCCTTAAGATCCTCTGTCTCGGAGGCAAGCAGGATGAGCAGATAGAGAGGCACGCCGAGGGCAACCGAGACCGCCTCAAGGGTGGCCACGCTCGGTTCCCTCACGCCGCGCTCGATCATCGAGATGTGGCTTTGGTCCAGGCTCGCGCGCTCCGCCAGCCCTTTCTGGGTCACGCCCCTAGCCGTTCTCACCACTCGGATTGCTTTGCCGTATTTCATTGCGCCAACCATGGCCGTTGATGTTTGAATCCTGTTCTCTGTCTTGAAGAGCCGATGCCGACGTTTCGGCACCTCAAGACAGAGAACAGTTCGTTGAGCATCGGAAGTTCAGCCCTTACGACCGTCAATCGTTCGTTGTTACCGGACGAAAATACGTACCAGTTTGGTGATCGCAGACTCCACACCCTTCATGTTTCCGGTGCGAAGTGCGTGCCGGAGCGATCTGGCGGCCTTCAGTGCGTTCTCCTTTTGCTCGGGCTGCAGTGCCGGATCCTCTAACATTAGGAGATCAACGAGGACCCTCAGACTCTTGTCAATTTCGCGCATGGCGAAGTCCTTTCCCGCGGCGAGTGCCCGACGACACCATTGCCATCGTGCGTTGCACGCGCGCCCTTGGTACGTGCACCCTCGTCACGGTGGCACTGCAGCCACAAACTGCCTCTGCTAAAGCGCCCCTTAAGTCTCCTTGTCCCGTGGCAACCGCCATGTAACCGTCACCAAGGGAAAGACCGTCAAGGCTTCTGCCGCCGAGTAGAACAGCCACACCGACTGCCCTCTTGGCGCGCAACAACGCAGGCCCTGTACATGGGCCTGCGGCGACACCGGTGGTGTCGCCGTCAGTGGTCGGTCCCGCTCTAAGCGAGCCGACCTGGACCCTCAGGGTCCATTCGGACGCACGTCCGGGTATGCGCGAATTTTCAAAGAGCCCCCGCCGCAACAGCGGGCAAGGGGAAGCTAACCAGCCACCTACAGCGAGTCAACAAGAAAATCACTCTCCGTCATTTTCTATGACTTTACGGTAACACGAACGTACCAGGATCTTGCGACACGGCTGGCATCGCTGCACAGCGCCGCCTCCTGGTCTCCTGGCTTCCCGCGTTCCCTCCCATACCGTCACGCCCACCTCCCTTCCTGCATTCCTGCCTCCCTTAGATGGATCACCGTCGCTGGGTGTATTCGCCTCGTCTAGGGTTGAGCAACCAGTCATGCGCTCAGCACCCCGTCGCACAGGGTAAGCTGGCGGTTAACGCGGACGGCTCCGAATGACTGCGGCGGCCCATTCAACGGGTCGCCAATTCAGGAGTGCGCCGCGTCGCGGAGCTAGCCGGAGAGAACCCGGCAAAGACGCTCAAGGCGAGGGTCTGCCTGAGAATGGGTAGGGTGTCGAGATCGAAACGACGGCGGTCGCTCCCGACAGGACGGCGACCATCCCGCGGCAGGCGGCTGAAGCCGAGTGAACCCTGGGGACGAGCGGACCCTGGCCTCGCAGGTTGGTTTTGTAGACCAGCGCCCCCAGGGGCTGGGGTGGACGTTACTTCTTCCTATGACCGCCGTGTTGCGTAGGATCTACAAGTCGAAACTGCTGGCCCGGCTGCAACGGAGGAGGAAACGGCTCGCCGGACGTGACCGTCCGCTCGATCCCGGTCGCGCCACCGCGTGGACCGACGATCTCGTATTGGCCAGATCGAGGGGCCCTCTCGCCGGGCTTGTAATTCTTGGACATGGCAATGTTCCTTTGCGAAGGCGGCGAGCTGAAGGCTCGCTGCCGGTAACGATGGCGAATGAAACGCGGCTGTGATCGGTGAACGGGGGACTTCTTGCGCGCGGGACCACGGGAACCTCCGTTGACTGGTTTACAAATACATGTAAACTGTAATTGTGTAAACCAACGGAGGCAAGATGTTTGGGAGCCGTCTCAAACTAGCGAGAAAAAAGGCGGGTTTATCCCTCCGCGGGCTTGCTGACGTGCTCGAAGGACGAGTGACCGCGCAGGCGCTCGGCAAGTACGAACGTGGCGAGATGATGCCCACCTCGGCGAACCTGATCGCGCTGTCGAAGGCGCTGGCAGTCCCCGTCGGGTACTTCATGAGCCCGATGGGGGCGGAGCTCAACGGCATGGACTTCCGTAAGAAGTCCGGGACGTCGGCCAGCGACCGTGCTCGTGTTGAGGCCGAGGTCCTTGAGCACGTGGAGCGCTACCTGATGGTCGAGGAGATCATCGGCCTGGACAGTGCCTGTTGGGATCGGCCGTTCGAGAAGGTACGTCTGGGAGAGCTTGGTGACGTGGACACGCTCGCACGCCGGCTTCGGAAAGCGTGGAGCCTTGGGAACGATCCGATCCCCGACATGACGGAGCTTCTGGAGGAGCACGGGGTCAAGGTGTTCCGACTCGGTCTACCGGAGAAGGTGTCCGGGCTCACGTGCCTGGTACGGCGGCCCGGGAGTGCCCACCACGTGCCGGTGATTGTCGTCAACCAAAACGACAACGTGGAGCGGCGACGCCTCACGCTTGGCCATGAGCTGATGCACCGACTGGTGGACGAGACTTCCCCCGTGGACCTTGAGAAGGCGGCAACCCGGTTCGCCGGGGCGTTTCTAATGGACGAGGAGCACCTTGGGCAAGAAATCGGGAAGCACCGGCACTCGTTCGGGTACCGCGAGTTGATCCAAGTGAAGCACCTCTATCGTGTCAGCGCGGCCGCCTTGGTTGTCCGCCTTGAGCAAATCGGGGTGATTAGCCACTCGAACATGGTTCATGCGTTCCAGACGGTTGCGCGAGGCTGGAGGCGGAACGAACCGGAGCCGCTTGAAGACTGTAACGTGGAAGAGCCGAGGCGGTTTGAACGCCTGTGCTATTGGGCACTTACCGAGGGCCTGGTGTCGCTACCGAAGGCTGCTGAGCTTCTTGGGAAACCCGTGGACGTGATTCGCGACGAGGTAAAAGGGCCGGCAGCCGATGACGGTGATCGTCTGTGACAGCTCCGTCCTGATCGATCTTGCCAAGGCGCGCCTCCTTGATGGCGCGTTTAGGCTACGCTGCGAGTTCCTCGTTCCCGACGTGATGTTTGCGGACGAATTGATCAGGCTCGGGGAGTACGGCCGGGAGGACCTGCTCGAAGCAGGCCTCAAGGTTGGCGGGTTGGACGAGAAATGGGTGGGTCGCGCTTTTGATTACCGCGCGAAATACCTACACCTCACCGACAACGATTGCTTTGCGTTGGCGCTTGCCGAGGCGAGGGAAGGGATTCTCCTCACTGGAGACCAGAAACTTCGGGAGGCGGCCGAGGCCGAAGGCGTGGAAGCGCACGGCCTATTGTGGTTGTGCGATCTGATGGATGAACAACAGACGGTCAATCGGCGCACCCTGCATAAGGGACTCATGACCTTGGCTCAGGATCCTTTTGTGCGGCTCCCGCGCGGGGAGTTGCGACGGCGGATCGAGCGCTTCGAGCGGAAAGGGTAGTGGCTGCACCATAAAAGCACGTGATGGTGCAGCCTCATGGAGGAGACCCTGGCGCGGATCGCCTCCCTTCCTGCCTTCCTTAGATGGAGTTCGCCGAGGCCGCGTGTAGGCGCCTCGTCTAGGGCTGAGCAATCGATCACGAAGGATACCCTTGGTGCCCTCTTCGTGCCCTTCGTGTCCTTCGTGGTTAACGTCTGCGCGGATCAGCCGGTCAGCACCCCGTCGCACAGGGTGAGCTGGCGGGTGGCACGGGCCGCGATGTCGGGCTCGTGGGTGATGAGGAGGATGGTCACCCCCTGGTCGCGGTTGAGGGCCGACAGGAGGTCGAGGATCTCCATGCTGGTGGCGGTGTCGAGGTTGCCGGTGGGCTCGTCGGCGAGGAGCAGGCTCGGCCGATTCACCAGGGCGCGGGCGATGGCCACGCGCTGTTGCTGGCCACCGGAGAGCTGGGTCGGCAGGTGGTGGGTGCGGTCGCCGAGGCCGAGGCGCTCCAGCAACTCGCGGGCGCGCCGGTGGCGCTCGCGGCGCTCGACGCCGGAGTAGACCAGGGGCGCCTCCACGTTCTCCAGGGCGCTGGTGCGCGGCAGGAGGTTGAAGCCCTGGAAGACGAAGCCCAGCTTGCGGTTGCGCAGATGGGCGAGGGCGGTAGCGTCAAGCCCCATGACGTCCTCGCCGTCGAGGCGGAACTCGCCGCTATCCGGCTGGTCGAGGCAGCCGATCACGTTCATCAGGGTCGACTTGCCCGAGCCCGACGGCCCGGTGATCGCGACGAACTCCCCTGGCGCGACCCTCAGGTCGATGCCGCGCAGGGCGTGGACCTCCACGTGGTCGAGGCGGTAGCGCTTGTGCACCGCGTGCATGTCGATGGCGGGGAGCATGGCCTATCTATCCTGGCCGGATCGCCGGTGCAACCGGCTCCTACCTTTTGTTGGGAAATTGCGGCGTGCTCCCGGAATCATGGTAGGAGCCGAATCCCTTCGGCGACCCAGGCCCGACAGGGCCTGCCGCGTCGCTGGCGCGGATCGCCGGTGCAACTCGCTCCTACCCTGGTCATCAGAACAGCCTCCCCGGCCGCCGTCTCTCGCGGCGCATGTCCTTCGGGGTGCCGGGGACGGCGACGGCCACGCCCTCGGCGATCGCCTCGCCGGACACCTCGGTCCACTCCTCCCCCACCAGGCCGGTGGTCACGATGACCGGGCGTAGGCGGTCCGCTCCGGCGAGCCACAGGATCGCCTGGTTGCGCCCGAGGCGGTCGCGCAGGGGCTCCACCTCGGGCGGCAACGGATCGGGGACGAAGCGCAGGGCGCCGTTCGGCACCTGGAGCACGCCTGCATGGCGGTTCACCTCGATCGCTACCGTGGCGGTCATGCCCGGCTTGAGGGCGTGGTCCGGGTTGTCGACGTGGATGATGCAGTTGTACTTCACCACCCCCGCCTCCACCGTCGGATTGAGGCGCACCTGGGCAAGCTGGCCGCGGAAGGTGCGCTCCGGATAGGCGAAGACGGTGAAGGTGACGGGTTGGCCCTCGGCGAGCTGGCCGATGAACGCCTCGTCCACCTCGGTCTCGATCTGCATGCGATCGAGGTCGCCGGCGATCACGAACAGAGTCGGGGTCTGGAGGCTCGCCGCCACCGTCTGGCCGACGTCCACGTCGCGGGAGACGACGACGCCGTCGATGGGGGCGTAGATGTGGGTGTGGGCGAGGTCGACCCGCGCCTGCTCCAGGGCTGCCTGGCGCTGGCCCACCGTGGCCTCCTGGACCCGCTCCTCGGCGCGCGCCGCCTCCAGGGCGAACTGGGCCGCGTCCAGGTCATTGTCCGAGACGATCTTCTCCTGCGAGAGCTTGCGCAGGCGCTCCAGCCGGCGCTGGGCGTCCTGGACCGCCACCGCCGCCTTTTCCCGGGCCGCGACCGCGCTCTTGGCGTTGGCCTCGGCCTGGGCCACCGCCGCCGCGATCAGCGACGGTTCGATCTCCGCGATGAGCTGGCCCGCGTGCACGGGGCTGTTGAAGTCGACGTGGATCCGGTGGAGGGTGCCCGACACCTGGCTCCCCACCTGCACCTCCACCCGGGGGCTCAGGGTGCCGGTGGCGGAGACCTCCGCCGCCAGGTCGCCGCGCCGCACCGCCACCGTCGCCGGCGTGAGACCCGGCGCCGCGCCGTCCCGCGGGTAGTACACCGCCGCGGCCACCGCGGCCACGATCAACACCGGCACGACGACGAGCAGCCAACGCCTCATGGGGGCGCACGCTACCACAGACCCGCATCGATTCTCAGGCAGCCGGGCAGACGACGGCGGTCGACGCCTGACAGTCGGGCGCGCCGGAGGGTGAACCAGCCGCGCCCCGAAGCGCGAGCCGCGGCGCGGGCTTACCCTTCGTGCCCGCGGGACCGCGGCGGCCATTCGCGGGGATGGAAGCGCTCGTCGACGATCCGGGCCTTCACCCCCGGCGGTAACACCTGGAGGGTCTTGAGGAACTCGATGATCGCGTCACGCTCGTCGTCGCGCAGGGCCTCGAACTCGGCCCGCGCGGCATCGGCCTCGCCGTAGTGGGCGAGGATCGCCTCGCGCAGGGTGGTGTACTTGCCGTGGTGGAAGAAGGGCCGCTCGTTGGCGGCGCCCCACAGCCGCTTGGTGAGGAAGCGGCTATTGCCCGCGTTGAACTCCACGGAACCGGGCGGGTAGTGCATGTTCAAGGGCTCGCGGTTGGGATCGGCCGGACCGTCGGTGATGTCGTGGAGCTTGAAGTCGGTGAAGATCGGCACCCAGGTGGTGCCGGTCCGCCGGTCGGCGCTCAGGCGGGGACCCGGCAGGCGAGGGTCGTTGAGGTCCACCGCCAGGTCGGGGGCCTCCCCGGGCTGCAGGTTGCCCGGTGGGTTGTAGGGGTCGGGCTCGACGAAGACGTGGCCGTCGCCGGCCAGCGGCAGGGAGGGGATGTGGCAGGAGCCGCAGCCGATCGCGACGAACGTCTGCTCGCCCACCGCGACGGCCGCCTCAATCTCCGGATCGCGCGGGATCACCCGCCCGGGGACCGGGAGCACCGCCTGGAAGACCGCGGCCGCGGTGATGTCGGCGCGGGTCAGCTCGTCGACGAAGCCGTCGCCGTCGGCATCGACGCCGAGCCCAAACCGCTCCTCGGGCTGCATGCCGTGGTGGTGGTTGTAGGCGTTGTTGGTGAACTGGCGCAGGGAGACCACGGCCCCCGCCTGGTGAAACGGCAGGATGACGAGGCTCGGCGGATCCGCCGGCCCGGTGGTGTGCAGGCTCGGCGCCGGCAGCCCTTCGACCCCGGAGGTATCCCACGCGCCGTCGGCGAAGCGGGCGAGGGTCCCGAAGGAGATCCCCTTGGACGCCAGCGGGCTGGATTCCCCGGGCGCGGTGGCGTCGCGGATCGCCTGCAGGTCGGCGGTGATCTGGCGCGCCAGCATCTCGTAATACCCGCTGCCGAACATGCCCAGCGTCGCCCGGCTGTTGGCGATGGTGTCGAGGGTGACGAGGTCCCCGTTCTCGTCCACCGCCCCCTTGGTGGGGATGGGGTCATCGGGGTCGAAGGTGGCGCAGTCGAAGCGCTGGGCGAGCACGAAGACGTTGCCGACGATGTCCCCGCCGCCGCCGGGAACCCCGAACGGCGCGTTATGGCAGCCGGCGCAGCCGTTCGCGTCGGGGGCCGAGACGCGGTTGAAGTTGCGGGGAAACACCAGCGGCTCGCTGCCGTCGGCCAGCGGCGTCCCAGTCCCCTTGGTCATCGGCCGGCCCCCGCCCTCCTCCGCCGTCCACAGCGCCGCGAACAGGTCCCGGCCATGCGCGATCAAATCCGGCAGCGGCACCGTGTATTCCTCGCCGTCCTGGAGGTGCTGGGGCACGGCGATCTCTCGGCCGATCTCCGCCGCGTCGGCGGTGGTGAGACCGAGCCCCAGGCCGACCACCGCAACGAGCAGGGTACATCGTCTCCAGAGGGTCTCTATCTGGATCGGGAAAGGGTGTTTCAATGCATTCATGGCTGCGCTCCGAAACAAGATTGGAATGCTAAACAACGTGCGATCAGGAAGATCCACGAGACATGGCGTCGAGTCTTAGCGGGTTGCTTCGCGGCCGGATCCTAGAAGGAGCCGTCTGTGACCGTGACGGTGTGGGTTTCTCCTCCCGCTAGTGAGAACCCCACCTGTGTTGTCGGGCCGGTACAATTATCCCCGCTCCGCGAGCGGCCGCTCACGATCTCGGCAACGTAACTCCCTGCCGGTACCCCGATGCCTTCGCAGGCCCCGGCGCGGGTCTCCGTGTCGAGGGGGATGTCATTGCCGTTCAACCGCAGGCTCCATTCGATCGCGTGACCGCTGCCGTTGTCCACCGCCACGAAGCTGGTCGAGCCGGGGACCGTCGCGAAGAAGTCGCAACTGGAATCCTCGGGCGGCAGCTCGTCGGTCCCGCCCGGGCTGTCCGGCGGTGCCGACGACGGAGTGCCGTCACGAAATACGAGATCATCGAGGGTCGCACTCCCGTGTTCATCTACCCGAAACTCGACGCTCACGAGTTCCGCGCCGTCGGGATCGAAGGCCGGGATTGCGAGGAAGTCTTCATAGAGATTCCGGCTGTAGGTCGCGGCATGGGGATCGAGGAAGATCTCCCGGTAGACGGACCCGATCTCCTGCGGGGAGGCGCCCGGCGCGCGTTGGAGCGCGTACGCCACGCGGGTGCCCCGTCGCTCGGAGACGAGCAAGGAAGTATGGTCCCCGCACGGCGGCAGGAGGCACCCGGCGGATCCCGTCTCGGGATTCACCAGGCTCCCGGTCTCGACGAACGAGATCTCGGTGGCCGACGAAATTGGGATGGAGACCCCCGGGTTGGACGGCCCCGGCTCGCCCACGGCGACCCACACGTTGTCGCCACTCGGCGGCGCATAGGTCCCGAGCGTGGCGCTCTGCCAACCTTCGTGGAAGAGCACGTCCCCGCCCGCCCCATCCTCGGGAGAGGTGGGCGCCGGCTCCGCCAGGGCCACCAGCGTCTCGCGCAGGTGGTCCTGGGCCTGCTCCTGCGACACTAGCGGACGCACGCCGGCCTCGGTGAGGGCGGTAAGGGCGGCCCACGGCCGCTGCGACGTCCGCATCCCCCTCGAAGGCCGCCTCGGTCTGGCCGAAGAGGATCGACCTCCCGGTCGCAGCCCCGCGCATCGCCTCCGGGAGGGTGATGCCGTTGTCCGGATCCCCGTCGTCATCCAGGGTCTGCAGCAGCCGCGCGATGTTGACGACGGTGGGGTGTGACTCGTTAGACGCTCCGGACACCAGATCCACAGGGGTCATGACGGCCTTGGCGGGCACCTCCCCGAGGACGATATCGCCGATCGCGAAGCGCACCGTGGCCCCTTCCTGATACCGGAAAGTCCCCTGGGCATCCGTCACGCCCGACTGGTCGCCAGAATGATAGGCGAGTCCCTTGACGGGACCATCCACGAACTGCCCTTCCTTCACTCCGTCGCCGCCTCCGCCGCCCCCACATGCGGCGAGAACCGCGCCACCGACGAAGAGCGAGATGTACGAAATCCAACGGTTCGACCTTCTTTTGGCTGCCATCTCTCGTCTCCCCCTCATAAAGTTTTCGATCCCCACCACAAGAACCGCCTTTCGATGCGGTTGTGTCCAGAATCTTTCGCGCTTTGGTTAGGGGGAAGTGGAGTTGCCCCGGTTTAGTGGACACCTGATCCTTTGGGAGAAAGGAGTCGCCGATGCCCAAGAGTCGTCCCCCGTACCCGCCGGAGTTTCGCCGGCAGATGGTCGAGTTGGTCCGTGCCGGTCGTTCGCCGGAGGAGCTGGCCCGCGAGTTTGAACCCACCGCCCAGGCGATCCGGA
>Ga0326597_10000709_pt1 | contig 57622 bp, 64 predicted proteins | sample RVTome_12_FD_203789 | JGI IMG/M metagenome (GOLD analysis project Ga0326597, IMG submission 203789) | Soil microbial communities from uranium-contaminated site in the Upper Colorado River Basin, Wyoming, United States - RVT100D185 | ecosystem: Environmental > Terrestrial > Soil > Contaminated >...
GCGAAGCGGCTTCGTTCAACCCCACGCTGGACCGGGCGCGGGCCACAACCCCTGTACCATGCTCTACGGCGCCGGCTTCGCACCTTTTTTTACGCGCTGCAAACGCGCCGTTCAGCTAAACGTTAGCGTCTGAATCGCTCCTTGACCGAGATGGCGCCCGTACGTAGAGTCAATGTAGAAACCCTTGCAGGGAGAGTGTCATGCTCGCGAAAGTCCAAAAGTGGGGCAACAGCCTTAGCCTCCGTATCCCGAAGGCGTTTGCGGCAGAGGCCGCTGTGGTAGAAGGTTCCACCGTCGACATCTCCGTTGGCGACGGGGAGATCATCGTGAGGCCCGTACGGGCACGGACGTTCCAACTTCAGGATCTGCTGTCGGAGGTCACCAAGGAGAACCTCCACGGCGAGATTGAGGTCGGGGTACCACAGGGGCGGGAGATCTGGTAGTGCCTCGCCGGTATGTTCCCAACCGGGGCGACGTTGTCTGGCTGCAATTCAACCCGCAGACAGGGCATGAACAAGCGGGTCATCGGCCAGCCCTCGTCGTGTCTCCAAAGGCCTACAACGCCAAAGTGGGTCTCGCGCTATTTTGCCCAATTACATCGCACATCAAGGGGTATCCTTTCGAGGTCCTGCTCCCTCCAGGGCTACGGGTTTCCGGTGCCGCCCTCGCCGATCAAATCAAGAGCCTCGACTGGCGCGCCAGGCAGGCGAAACACATGGGCAGTGTCCCCGCTGAGGTTCTTGAAGAGGTGCTGGCTAAGATCCAAACCCTGGTGGGTGACTTGTGACCACCGGCGTAAAACGCTAACCAGACGCTCCAGGCGACCCGGCCTCAGGTGTGCTCCAGCAGGTCGCACCATTTCCGGTCGGCCCACGTCGTTCAACATCCCGTCCTCGGCCGGGTCGCCTGAGCTTCATCGTTGAACAAAGCCGCTTCGCGGGGACGATAGTTTTAGGGATCCATACCGGTTGTATTGAGACGTCGGGTAACGTTTCTCCATGGCCTCCTCAGCGGTCACGCTGCAGTCGATCTTCCGGCAACACTTCGGTGCCTATGCCGCCACGCACCGGTTGCCGTTGCGCTTCCACAAGGCGGCCGCGGCGATCACGCGCTGCCGCACCGCGGCCCTGGGTGGCCATGTCCAGGCGTGCCCGGAGGGCCACGTGGAGCGGGTGGGGTACAACTCCTGCAAGCACCGCTCCTGCCCGCAATGCGCCTATGTGCAGGTGGAGCGCTGGCTGGCCGCGCAGCAGACGCGGCTGCTCTCCTGTGACCACGACCACGTGGTGTTCACGCTGCCCCGCGAGCTCCACGACCTGTGGCGGTTCAACCGGCGGCGGTTCGCCGACCTCTTGTTCCGCGCCGCCCGCGATACCCTGTTCACCCTCCTGGAGGATCCCCGGTATCTCGGGGCCACCCCGGGGGTGATCGCGGCGCTGCACACCTGGGGCCGGACCCTGTGCCTGCACCCCCATGTCCACGGCCTGGTGACCGGCGGAGGCGTCACCGCGGACGGCGACTGGAAGCCGGTCCGGGGTGGCTTCCTGCTGCCGGTACGAGTCGTGCAGGCGCTGTTCCGCGGCAAGCTCTTGGCCGCCCTGCGCGAAGGCCTCACGCACGGCACCCTGCGGCTGCCCGACGGCGTGCGTCCCCAGGCGATGGCCAATGCGCTGAACCGCCTAGGCCGGGTCCGCTGGAATGTCTATCTGAAGGAGCGCTACCCCCACGGCCGCGGGGTGGTCACCTACCTAGGCCGGTATCTTCGCGGCGGACCGATCGCCAACCCCCGGCTGCGGGCCGCCACCGACACGGCGGTCACCTTCGGCTACACCGACCATCGCGACGGGAAGCGCAAGGCGATGACCCTGCCCGCGGAGGCCTTCCTGGACCGGGTGCTGGAACACGTCCCCGAGCCGGGGACCCACGGGGTACGCGCCTACGGGCTGTACGCCGCCGGCAAGCGGGCGGTGCTCTCCCACTGCCGGGCGGTTCTGGGGCAGCCGCCGCCGGAACCGCCCCCCGTGCTGACCTGGCAAGACGCCTGGGTCGCGCGCGGCGACGAGGATCCCACGCGCTGCGCCGTGTGTGGGCGCCCCCTCGTCGGCACCCGCACGCTTCCCCGCCGTCCTTCCCCGCCTGTGGAGGTCGGCTATGCCCGCGCGGCCTGACTGGGACGGTGACCCGCTGGCGGTCCGGTGGCGGGATCTGCTGCGCGCACGGACGGGATCTCGGCCCCCTGGTCTCGTGCCGCGGCGTCCCGTTCCCGACGCTCCTGCTGCCTCACCCCCCGTCGCCGCGCCTCCCGGCCGAGAACCCGCTCCCGACGGTAGGCTCACCCCCACCCCCAGACGCCCCAATCTCCATAGACCGGCGGCCCGCGAAGCGGCTTCGTTCAACTCCACGCCGGACCGGGCGCGGGCCACAACCCCTGTACCATGCTCTACGGCGCCGGCTTCGCACCTTTTTTTACGCGCTGCAAACGCGCCGTTCAGCTAAACGTTAGCGCGCTCGAATCAACAGTGGTAGGCTAGCAATCATGAGTGATACCGACGTTGCCGAAATCCTTAAGCTTCCTGCTGAAGAGCGCCTGCGCCTCGTCGAAATCATTTGGGCGAGCCTCGTCACAGAACCATCGTCCGTGCCGTTGGGGGACGCCCATCGTGCGATGATTGACGAGCGCCTAGCCGAACACGAGCGCAATCCAGACGATGTCGTTTCTCGAGACGAGGTGCTCGACGAAGCTCGGCGAGGCTGATGGATCTGCCAGTTGTCTACCGTCGGAAGGTCGGACGGGACTTAGCCGGTGGTTACGCCTGGTACAACGGGCAACATCATGGCCTTGGTGAAGAGTTTCTTGCGGCCATCAACACCGCGTTCGACACCATAGAGCGTTTTCCTGACATCTTCGCGCGTGTCCACGGGGAGGTGCGTCGTGCAGTTGTCTCTCGGTTTCCCTACGCTGTCTTCTACCGCATCGAAACCAAGCGCGTTGTGGTACTCACAGTCTTACACACGGCCCGTGATCCGAAAGTCTGGCCCCAGCCACGAAAGATCGCGCGCTAACAAGCGCATCGAGACCGCCCTTCGCAAGCGGGCTTTGCCCACTTGCTCGGCGGCTCATGCGCGACGTTGAACAAAGCCGCTTCGCGGGGACAATCTTTTGAGCGATCCGTAGTTATGGTTATTCCGGCCATCGCTAACGTTTCGAATATGTCGTCTTCAACGGTCCCGATGCAGTCGATCTTTCGGCAGCATTTCGGTGCCTATGCCGCCACGCACCGGCTGCCGTTGCGCTTCCACAAGGCGGCCGCGGCGCTGATGGCCTGCCGCACCGCGGCCCTGGGGGGCCATGTGCAGGCCTGCCCCGAAGGCCACGAGCAGCGGGTGTGGTACAACTCCCGCAAGCACCGCGCCTGCCCGCAATGCGCGTACCTTCAGGTCGAGGGGTGGCTGGCCGCCCAGAAGGCGCGGCTGCTGGCCTGTGACAACGACCACGTGGTGTTCACGCTGCCCCGGGAACTCCACGACCTGTGGCGAGTCAACCGCCGGACCTTCGCCGACCTCCTGTTCCGAACCGCCCGCGACACCCTGTTCACCCTGCTGCAGGACCCCCGCTACCTGGGCGCCACGCCCGGGGTCATGGCCGCGCTGCACACCTGGGGCCGGACCCTGTGCCTCCATCCCCATGTCCACTGCCTGGTGACCGGCGGGGGGCTCACCGCGGACGGGGTGTGGAAGCCGGTACGCAATGGCTTCTTGCTCCCGGTACGAGTCGTGCAGGCGCTGTTCCGCGGCAAGCTCCTGGCGGCGCTGCGGGCGGGGCTGACGCGCGGTACCCTGCGCCTACCCGACGGCGTGCGGGTCCAGGCCATGGTCAACGAGCTCCATCGGCTGGGCCGGGTGCGCTGGAATGTCTACCTGAAGGAGCGCTACCCGCACGGCCGCGGGGTGATCCTCTACCTGGGCCGGTATCTTCGCGGCGGACCGATCGCCAGCCGCCGGTTGCTCGCGGCCGACGGCGAGGACGTCACCTTCGGCTACACCGACCATCGCGACGGGCGGCGCAAGGCGATGACCCTGCCGGCCGACGACTTCCTCCACCGGGTGCTGGAACACGTCCCCGAGCCGGGGACCCACGGGGTGCGGGCCTACGGGCTCTATGCCACCGGCAGGCGCGCGGTGCTCTCCTACTGCCGGGCGGTTCTGGGGCAGCCGCCGCCGGAACCGCCCCGGTCCTAGCGTGGCAGGACACCTGGATCGGCGGGGGGGATGGGGCCCGCTGCACCGTGTGTGGCCGGCCCCTGATCGGCACCCGGATGCTTCCCCGCCGCCGCCCCCCCCCTCGATGGAGACCCGCGATGCCCTGGCGGCCGGACCTGGACCGAGGCACCGGCACACCCGCGGTCCCCTGGCGGGGAGGCCTGGGCGGGGCGGCGGGCTCACCCCGACCGCGGCCCGGCGGAATCTCCATGAGAATCGGCAGCCCGCGAAGTGGCTTCGTTCAACTCCACGCCGGACCGGGCGTGGGCCACCCCCACCGCGCCTCTTTCCACCGTGCGGCTCCGCACTCTTTTTTTACGCGCTGCAAACGCGCCGTTCAGCTAAACGTTAGGTAGCTTACCGATAGGTTCCCGGTGGACCTTGTTGCGTGATGCGCACCAAGGTAGACTACCCCCGTGATCAAGTCTTTCAACCACAAGGGACTGAAGCGCTTCTATGAAACGGGTAGCACCTCCGGCATTCAGTCGGCACATCAAAAGAAGCTTCGCATGCGTCTAGCCGCACTCGACACCGCACAGACCATCGAAGATATGGATGTCCCTGGTTTTAGACTCCACCCATTGAAAGGGAACAGGAAAGGCCGTTGGGCCATCGATGTCAGTGGCAACTGGCGGATCACTTTTCGATTTGAGGAAGGCCACGTGTACGTGGTTGACTATGAGGACTAACACTAATGGGCATGCACAATCCTCCACATCCTGGTGAGTTTATCAAGGACGTCTATCTTGATCCTTTCAGCGTTAGCTACCGCAAGGTGGCGGAGATGCTGCGGGTATCACCGTCTACATTCAGTCGCCTAATTAAGGGCACGAGTGCTCTGACCCCCGAGATGGCCCTTAGACTGTCCAAGGCTCTGGGCAGGTCTCCGGAAAGCTGGCTCGCCATGCAGGACAACTACGATCTCTGGCACGCCAGGAAAAAAGTGAATCTAAAAGACGTGGAGACATTGCAGTTACCCGCTGCCTAACGAGGCGCTCCAGGCGACCCGGCAACAGGTGCGGCCCTTCGGGTAGGGGGTTTGTGTCTCTTTGCTCACGCGATCTCGCGTGGGTTGCCGGGTCGCCTGAGCTTGATCGTTAGACCGCGTGGCGAACGATGAGAAGGGAGGACTCATCCTCGCCCTCGAAGGCGCGGAGACGTGCTGCCTCCTCGCGGAGTAGGGATGCGATCGCGGTTGTGCCCGCGTTGCCCACCTGGAGCCACACGACCTTGGGTGGCGCTCCTTCGACGAAGCTCCGCTGTCGGAAGTCGTCGTCCTTTGACACGATCGCGTATCCGTGGTCGCGCGCATACTCCCAGATGAGGCTGTCAGCCACACCCTTGAGGCCGACATCGCGCACGTGGGTGCTCCCGGGGTACTCGCCGGCGAGGAGCCCTACAAGCCTCGGGCTCACGTTTTCATCAAATAGGAGCTTCACGCGGCGGGGCTAGAAAGACGCCGCTCGCGGGCCGCCGCGAATGCGAGACACGCCCGGACGTCGTCCGCCGTCAGATCGGGGAAATCCGCCAGGATCTCGCTCTCACTCATGCCGCCGGCCAGGTACTCCAAGACGTCGTACACCGTGATCCGGGTGCCCTTGATACAGGGTTTCCCGCTTCGCACTGTCGGATCGACCGAGATCCTTTCCTGCCAGTTCATTCTCATCGCCTCCAGCAGGCGCCCGGGCGCGCGGTCTAACAAGGCGCTGCAGATGACGGCCAACAGCGCGTTCCAATTGTGGTATGGTAACCTTCTCGGGTCAACCTCGGGGGCTCGAGCGGCCTCGGAGGCACTGTTTTGGCCGCAGCTGAGCGCCCGTCCGTTAGACAGCCAACGGAGACAGTATCTATGCAAGATGCAAACGTTGCAGATCACATTGCAGGAGCGCGGGCATACGAGAATCTACACGTGCCGGCCCTGTTCAAACAGTGGTGCCCTCGCGTTCTTGACGCTGCCGGAGTCAGCGTTGGAGATCGAGTCCTCGATGTCGCGTGCGGCACCGGCGTCTTAGCGAGAGAGGCAGCAGTTCGCGTCGGAGCCGGTGGATCTGTTGCAGGAGTTGACCCTGGGCGCGGAATGCTAGCCGTGGCCAAGGAGCTGGTGCCACACATCGAGTGGAGGGAGGGTACGGCTGAGTCCCTTCCATATCCTGATAGGCTCTTTGATGCAGTTTGCTGCCAGTTCGGTTTCATGTTCTTCACCGATCGTTCACTAGCCCTGAGAGAAATGATTCGGGTGCTGAAACCAGGCGGGAAACTGGCTGTCGCAGTCTGGGATAGCCTGGAGAACTCGGAGGCTTATCCGGTTGAAGTGGAGTTGCTTGAACGTCTTGCGGGCGTAGCAGCAGCTAACGCGTTGCGGGCTCCTTTTGTGCTTGGAAACAAAGACGCGTTGGCCGCTATTTTTGAAGAATCAGGAGTAGAGTCGGTGGCCGTGGCGACCCACAATGGAACGGCCCGCTTCCCAAGTATAAGGACGATGGTCGAGGCCGATCTCAGAGGCTGGTTGCCGGTTATGGGAGTCCTGCTGAAAGAGGAGCGAATACAAAAGATTCTTGAGGAGGCGGAGAACGCCCTTGCGGGTTACGTATCGGACGACGGCCAGGTCGTTTTCAATTCGCCTGCCCACATTGTCACCGGCGTAGCGCGCGCCGTCTAACAACCGCATGCAGCGGACGGCGCTGCGCGGCCGCCGCTGATCGCCAAGGCGTTCGATGACCCGACCCATAACGAGGCGCCCCGGGCAACGTGGCCTCAGGCGCGCCCCCGTGCGGCGCGGTACTTCCCGGCGACTCGCCGCGTTCAACATCCCGTCGTCGGCCGGGTCGCGTGCACTTGGTCGTTGGGCGCACAGATCGGTTGGGCCATCGATTTGCAGCGGTGCACCGGCTGCCACACGTGCACGGTCGCCTGCAAGTCGGGGAACAACACCCCGGCGGGGACCCACTACCGAGACGTCGTCATGCTCGACAGCGGTAGCTACCCCCCCTAATCACCCGCCTCTTCGTCACCATGGCGTGTAACCACTGCCAGGACCCGGGGTGTCTGACGTCGTGTCCGGTAAACGCCATCACCAAGGAGGCGACCTGCAGCATCGTCGTCATCGACCGGGGCAAGTGCATCGGCCTGCCCGGTGAAGGCGATCGTGGTGCGGCGCCCGGTCCCCCTGGCGTGGGCGCTCAAGGAAGCGGCGGTGGAGATGCTCCAGGTGGCGCCCCGCCCCTGCCGCGCCTGCGGTCAGCCCTACGCGGGGACCCCGGGGCGCTCTGTGATCGCGGCTTGACGAGGGGGCATCGCGGGCTCTCTCGGTGACCGTCACCGCCCCCCTCCTCGCCCATCTCGCCGCCATGGCCGGCCGCGCCCGCAGCGCGCAGGCGCCGGCCTGCCGGCAGGCAGGTGCCACCGGCTCCTACCCGGGGCCAGACAGGAGCTACGGCCGGTGCCACGCGCTTGCGACGATCCCTGATGAGAAATGCGGGGTATGCCCTCCGCCGGGCGCGTCCATGGCGCGCCCCACCCCGAAAAAGGGCGGCCGGGGCCGCCCTTTTGGGAGTCGCTGGCAACCGCAAGGATGGGTTGCCGTCCGTCCTCGGTGCGATGCTATGGCGTCGAGATGGTCGTCTTGCGGCCCCCGCGGGCGCGGTGGCGCTTCCAGCTCTCCATCCGGTTGAGGGCGTTCACGTAGGCGTTGGCCGAGGCAATGATGATGTCGGTGTTTGCCCCCTGACCGCTGATGACCCGCTCCGGCGCCTGGTCCGGCGGGTGGGGCTCGGCGATCTTCACCGTCACCTCGCCCTGGGCGTCGGTGCCGCCGGTGATCGCCTTCACCACGTACGCCTTGAGGACGGTGTCGGTGCCGGTGGCCTCCTTGATCGCCCGGAACGTGGCATCGACCGGCCCGTCCCCGTCGGCGACCACCTCGCGCTCCTCGCCGTCCACCCGCAGCCGCACCTTGGCGCGCGGCTGGAGCTCGGAGCCGGAGTGGGCCTCGACGAAGGTCAGGGTGTAGTAGTCCGACGGCCGGTGGACCACCTCGTTGACCACCGCCTCCAGGTCCTCATCGAAGATGTACTTCTTCTTGTCGCACAGCTTCTTGAAGCGACCGAAGGCCTCCTCCAGTTGCTCGCCTTGCAGGGCGTGGCCCAGCTCCGCCAGCTTGTCGGCGAAGGCGTGGCGCCCCGAGTGCTTGCCCAGGACCAGGTCGCTCTTGGGCAGGCCGATCGACTCGGGGGTCATGATCTCGTAGGTCGCCTGGTGCTTTAGGATCCCGTCCTGGTGGATGCCCGACTCGTGGGCGAAGGCGTTGGCACCGACGATCGCCTTGTTGGCCTGCACCACCATGCCGGAGGTCTCCGCCACCAGGCGCGAGGTGCGGTAGATCTCCTGGGTCTTGATCCCCGTGGTGAAGGGGAAGAAGTCGGCACGAGTACGCAGGGCCATCACCACCTCCTCCATGGAGGCGTTGCCGGCCCGCTCCCCGAGGCCGTTGACCGTGCACTCCACCTGCCGCGCCCCGGCCTGGACGGCCGCCAGGGAATTGGCCACCGCCAGCCCCAGGTCGTTGTGGCAGTGGACCGAGATCACCGCTCGCTCGATGTTCGGTACCTTCTCCTTCAGGGTGCGGATCAGACGGTAGAACTCCTCGGGCACCGTGTAGCCGACGGTATCCGGGATGTTGACCACCTTGGCCCCGGCAGCGATCACTGCCTCCACCACCTCGCACAGATACGCCACGTCGGTACGGGCCGCGTCCTCGGGGGAGAACTCGACGTTGTCCGTCAAGCTCGCCGCCAGTCCGACCATCTCCACCGCCTGGTGCAGGGCCTCCTCACGTGTCATGCGCAGCTTGTGCTGCAGATGCAGGTCGGAGGTGGCCAGGAAGGTGTGGATGCGCGGCCGCGGGTTGCCGGTCAGGGCCTCCCACGCACGGCGGATGTCCCCCTCGCGGGCCCGGGCCAGGCCGGCGATCTGCGGTCCCTCGATCTCGCCGGCGATGCGCTGCACCGCCTCGAAGTCGCCCTCCGAGGCGATGGGGAAGCCCGCCTCGATGATGTCCACCCCGAGCACGGCGAGCCGGCGGGCGACGCGCAGCTTCTGTTCGGTGTTCATGGAGGCCCCGGGGGACTGCTCTCCGTCCCGCAGGGTCGTGTCGAAGATGTCGATTTTCTCCGGTTTCGTCGTCATGGTCCTGACCTCTCACGAAGCTCTGGCGGGCAACGCCGCCTCCAGAAAAACCCCTCCGAGGAATCGGGGGCTCGGGGGAGGCAAACCGGCGGCTGCGCGCCGGCCGCCCCGCCCCCCCTCCTCAGAGGATCTCTTGCACGGGTGCGGAGAGGTCGAGCGAGGGTTGCACCGGCGCAGTCGCGACGCGGTGCGAGTCCTCCCGGGGTCTACTGGTGGTCATCCGTGATCTCGTAGCCATCCGGCCCTAAAGAACGGGGGCGCCGCCCCCGACCGGTGGCCCGGTCGGGAGGCGACGCCCCCGGCACTCGGCCACCGTATTGATCTATCTGGAAAGGAAGTCCCGATCTTCCACGTCCTCGATCTCCACCGCCTGCAGCTTGGACCGCGAGCGCGCCACCCCGATCACCCCGGACGCGGTATAGGCCGCCGCCATGGCGAACAGCGTAATCTCGTGGGCCGCGACAATCACGATGCCTCCCAGGACCAGGCTGAGCAATACCTTGAAGTGATAACGGGAACGCAGGTCGATCTCTTTGAAGCTGCGGTAGCGTATGTTACTGACCATCAAGAAGGCCACCCCGTAGGCGACCGCCACGAACCACACGGGCCGGCCGACCTCGAGGGGGTGGCCGAGGAGGCTCTGGACCTCGTGGTAGAAGAGGACCGTGGTGGCCAGCAGGCCGGCGGCGGCCGGGGTGGGCAGGCCACGGAAGTACCGTTTGTCCTCGGTACCGGTCTGAACGTTGAACCGCGCCAGACGCAGGGCCGCGCAGGCGACGTAGATGAACGACGCGACCCAGCCGATGCGGCCGAACTCGTGGAGACCCCAGAGGTAGACCAACAGGCCGGGGGCGAGACCGAAGGAGGTGAGATCGGAGAGGGAGTCGTACTGGATGCCGAAGGCGCTCGACGAGTGGGTCAGGCGGGCGATCTTGCCGTCCATGATGTCGAAGACACCCGCGAGGAGGACGGAATTGGCCGCCGCGATGAATTGCCCATTGATCGCCGCGACGATGGCGTAGAAGCCGCAGAACAGGCCGGCCGTGGTAAACAGGTTCGGCAGGAGGTAGATCCCGCGGATGCTCTCGCCGGGCCCCTTGACCTTGTCACCGGGCGGGGGTGGCGTCCCCTCGGGCCGGGGGGTGCGTAGATGGAGGGTCGTGGGGGCCATGGAAGTCTCGCAGCGAAACTGCAGCCAGGAACTACCTTATCGAGCAAGTGTCTCGCAGATACAGTACCACGAGCCGCCGAGATCCCTCGGCGATGCGGACGGATACCCCGTGCGGGCAAGGCCACGCGAATCTAACCACGAAGGACGCCGCCGCCGCCGATCCGAGGTCAGTTGCGCTGCAGCGCGACGCTGCCGGTGCGGACGATCTCCTTGATGCCGATCGGTCGCAGGAGGTTGATGATCGCCTCCACCTTGTCGCGGCTGCCGGTCACCTCGATCGAGTAGTGCTTCGGCGAGGAGTCGATCACCTTGGCGCGGAAGATATCGACGATGCGCAGGGCCTCGGCCCGCAGGTCCGCTGGGGCGTGGATCTTGATCAAGGCCATCTCCCGGTCGACGAAGTCCTTGTCATTCAGGTCGACCACCTTGATCACGTCGATCTGCTTGTTCAGTTGCTTGGTGATCTGCTCGATGATGTGGTCTTCGCCGGAGGTGACGATGGTCATGTGCGACACCCCGGGCTCCAGGGTCTCGGCCACATTGAGGCTCTCGATGTTGTAGCCGCGACCGGAGAACAGGCCGGCCACCCGGGCGAGCACCCCGAACCGGTTTTCGACGAGCACAGCAATCGTGTGGCGCATGTAGAGCCCTTAGCGGTTAGCCATTAGCGATTCGCCGCGAGGGTAGGTCTACGGACGGCCAAAAGCTAACAGCGGATCGCTACCGATGCACCACCGGGTCCGGTTGCGGGATGACGTCGACGTTCGCGGCACCGGCCGGGACCATCGGGTAGACGTCCTCATCGCGGTCGACGCGGAAGTCGATCAGGCACGGTCGCCGCCGGGCGATCGCCTCCTCGAGGGCGGGACGAACCTCCTCCTTCTTGGTGACCCGCATACCGATGCCGCCGTACGCCTCGGCGAGCTTCACGAAATCGGGGGTGCCGCCCATCAGGTCAACGGCGGACAGGTGGTTCTCGTAAAACATGGTCTGCCACTGGCGCACCATGCCGAGGTACTGGTTGTTGATGATGCAGGTGATCACCGGCAGGCCGTACTCCACCATGGTGGCCATCTCCTGGATGGTCATCTGAATGGAGCCGTCCCCGGCGATGTCGATCACCACCTTGTCCGGGTGGGCGATCTGCGCCCCCATGGCCGCGGGAAACCCGAAGCCCATGGTCCCGAGACCGCCGGAGGTGACCCAGCGCCGCGGCTGATCGAACAGGTAGTACTGGGCCGCCCACATCTGGTGCTGACCCACCTCGGTAGTGATGATGGCGTCGCCGCCCGTCACCTCGTAGATCTGCTGGATGACGTACTGCGGCTTGAGCTTGCCATCCTCGGCATAGCGCAGGGGCTGCTCGCGCTTCCACGCGGCGATCTGCTCGTTCCACTCGCGGTGCTTCTCCAGCCAGTCGATCTCGATCGCCTCGACCTGCAGGCGCTCGTTGAGCTCGACCAGCACCTCCCGGACGTCCCCCACGATCGGGATATCCACCCGGACGTTCTTGCGAATCGAGGTCGGGTCGATGTCGATGTGGATGATCTTGCAGTGGGGGGCGAATTGCTCGATCTTGCCGGTCACCCGGTCGTCGAAGCGCGCGCCGATGGCGATCAACAGATCGCAGTGGTGGACCGCCATGTTGGCGTACCAGGTGCCGTGCATCCCCAGCATGCCGAGGCTGAGGGGGTGGCTACCAGGGAAGCCGCCGATGCCCATCAGGGTCGGCGTGACCGGCGCGTTGGTGACCTCCGCCAGCTCCCGGACCTGTTCGTGGGCGTTGGACAGGACCACGCCACCGCCGATGTACATCACCGGCCGGTGGGCCCGCTTGATCGCGGTGATCGCCTTACGGATCTGGGTCACCGCGCCCTTCACCGTCGGCTTGTAGGAGCGGATGTTGACCTCTTCCGGGTAGTGGAAGGCGGCACGCGGGATCTCGCCCATCAGCACGTCCTTGGGGAGATCCACGACCACCGGGCCAGGCCGGCCGGTGGCGGCGATAAAAAACGCCTCCTTGATGATCCGCGCCAGGTCCCGGACATCCTTCACCAGGTAGCTGTGCTTGGTACACGGCCGGGTGATGCCGATGATGTCCGCCTCCTGAAAGGCGTCGTTGCCGATCAGGGCGGTGGGCACTTGGCCGGTGAAGACCAGGATCGGAATGGAATCCATGTAGGCGTTGGCGATGCCGGTCACCGCGTTGGTCGCCCCGGGACCGGAGGTCACCAGCGCCACGCCCACCTTGCCCGTGGTCCGGGCGTAGCCGTCTGCCGCGTGAACACCGCCCTGCTCGTGCTTGACCAGGACGTGGCGGATGTTGCGCTCGAAGTAGAGCTCGTCGTAGAGCTTCAACACGACGCCGCCGGGGTAGCCGAAGATGGTGTCGACCCCCTCGGCCTTGAGGCATTCGAGGAAGATCTGTGCGCCGCTGATCTTCTCCTTGGACTGGCTCATTGCAACCTCATCGATACGGCCAGAGAGGGCCGTCAGTCGCTGCGGTGATCGGCAATCCCTCTGGAAAAACAAACGGTTCCCGCTTGTCACGGAAAGGGGAGTCATAGTACCCCGGTTTTTTCACAGTGCAACGGCACCGCATGGGCCGCGCATGGGCCGGTCGCCACGGACGTCGGAAGCCTGCGCGACGCAGGCGCCTTGCTTTATAAGGAAGGCAGGAAGGGTACAGGAAGGCAGGAAGTCATCACCCTGACACGGGGTGGTGTCTTCCTGCCTTCCTTAGCGGGATTGCCGGCAGGCGAGGGGGCTGGAACAGCCGGCTCGCCGCCCTACTCGGCGACGGTCTCCGCCGGGACCGCAGCCTGGCGCTCGACGAACTCGATGATCGCCATGGGCGCGTTGTCACCGTGGCGGCTGCCGGTCTTCAACACCCGCGTGTATCCCCCCGGCCGGGTCGCGAAGCCCGGGGCGATCTCGGCAAACAGCTTGTGAACCCCATCCTTGGTGCGGACATAGCTCAAGGCGCGACGTCGCGCAGCGAGATCCCCCTGCTTGCCGAGGGTCACCATGCGGTCGGCGATGGTCCGCAGCTCCTTGGCACGAGCGACGGTGGTGGTCACCCGGCCGTGCTCGATCAGGGAGGTCACGAGATTGCGAAACATCGCCCGACGATGGGCAGAGGTCCGGTTCAGTTTGCGAAGGCGTTTACCGTGTCTCATAGCGAATCCCCCGAGCGCCGCGGGCTACGCGAGCTGGTTCTGCTCCTCGCCGGACGCGACGGACAGCTCTTCCACCAGACGCGGGTCGAGCTCCATCCCGAGCGAAAGCCCCATGGACTCCAATAGTTCCTTGATCTCGTTGAGCGACTTGCGGCCGAAGTTCTTGGTCTTCAGCATCTCCGACTCGCTCTTCTGGCAAAGCTCGTAGATGGTGCGGATCTCCGCCTTCTTCAGGCAGTTGTAGGCCCGCACCGAGAGCTCCAGCTCCTCCACGGAGCGTGCCAGGTTGCGACGCAGGGTATCGGCCTCGCTCTCCGCCGCCGGGGTCTCCGCGGTCTCTTCCTCGGTGCCGCCGGTGAAGACGGCCATGTGTTCGCGCAGGATGTTGGCGGCGTAGGCCACGGCCTCGTCCGGATCGACCGAGCCGTCCGTGGTGACGTCCACGATGAGCTTGTCGTAGTCGGTCTCCTGACCGACGCGGGCGTTTTCGACCTCCAGGTTCACCCGCACCACGGGTGAGAAGCTGCAATCGATCGGGATCATGTCGACCGGGTCATCCGGGTCCTGGTTCTCGGCCGCGGTGACGTAGCCACGGCCGAGGCTCACCTTCAGCTCGACGTCCAGGGCGGAGCCGCTGTCGAGGGTGGCGAGGTGGTGATCCGGGTTGACCAGCTCCAGGCGGCTGCCGGCGAGATCGAGCTGCGAGGCCCTGACCTCCCCGGCCTTCGACATCTTCAGATAGATGAGCTTCTCGTCGAAGCCCGGCGGGAACCGAAAACGCAGCCCCTTAAAGTTCAGGATCAGCTCGGTCACGTCTTCCAGCACCCCGGGCACGGTGGTGAACTCGTGCAGGACGCTCTGGATCCGGACGCCCGTGACGGCGGCGCCGGAGATCGAGCTCAGCAAGATGCGGCGCAAGGAGTTGCCGATGGTGGTGCCAAAACCGCGCTCGAAGGGCTGCGCCACGAACCGGCCGTGGGTCGGCGAGAGCTCGCCGACGACCTCCAGGCGGCGCGGAATGTGAAAACCACGTAGGATACGATTCATGCTACCCCCATGCCGCTGGCGCCATGGATGACAGAGCGACAGGCAAGGAAAAAGGAAAGTCGGCGGTGCTTAGCGCGAATAGAGCTCGACGATGAGCTGCTCTTGGACGTCGAGGTTGAGGTGCTCCCGCAGCGGCAGTGAGCGCACCGTACCCGAGATCTCCTTCTTGGATACGTCGAGCCACTCGGGCACGCCACGACGGTCGACCGCCGCAAAGTTCTCCACGACCCCGGGATGGGTCTTGCTGCGCTCCCGCAGGGTGATCTGATCGCCCGGCTTCACCAGATAGGACGGGATGTTGACCTTCTGTCCATTCACCCGCATGTGGCCGTGGCGGACGAGCTGCCGGGCCTCGGCCCGCGAGCCCGCGAAGCTCAGGCGGAACGCCACATTGTCCAGACGCCGCTCCAGCAAGGACAGGAGGTTCTCGCCGGTGACGCCGCGCATCCGCTCGGCCTTCTTGAAGTAGCCGCGGAACTGCTTCTCGAGAATGCCGTAGATGCGGCGCACCTTCTGCTTCTCGCGGAGTTGCAACGCGTAGTTGCTCATCTTCATGCGACGACGCTGACCGTGCTGACCCGGGGGGTAGCCACGGCGCTCGATCGCACACTTGTCCTTGAAGCAGCGTTCCCCCTTGAGGAACAGCTTCTCGCCTTCACGCCGGCAGAGCCGGCAAACAGAATCGGTGTAACGGGCCAAAGGAAGCCTCCGAGTGTCCTGAATGGGTTACTAGATGCGGCGCCGCTTCGACGGACGGCAGCCGTTGTGCGGGATCGGCGTGACGTCCTTGATCAACGTGACCTTGAGACCCGCCGCGCCGATCGCCCGGATCGCCGCCTCGCGCCCCACTCCGGGTCCCTTGACCAGCACCTCGACGCTGTGCATGCCCATCTCCCGCGCCTTGCGGACCGCCTCACGGACGGCCGTCTGCGCGGCGAACGGCGTGCTCTTGCGAGAGCCACGGAACCCCTGACCACCGGAAGAGGCCCAGGAGACCACATCGCCGGTCAGGTCGGTGATCGTGACGATGGTGTTGTTGAAGGTGGCCTTGATGTGCACCATCCCCATCGGCACGCTCTTCTTCTCTTTTTTCTTCTTTACCTTGGTCGGACCAGCCATCAGAGCTCCAAGAACGGCAGTTGTGAACGCTTACGTGTCTACTTGCGGATCCCGCGGCGCGGGCCCTTGCGGGTACGGGCGTTGGTCTTGGTCCGCTGGCCATGGACGGGAAGCCCGCGCCGGTGACGCAACCCCCGGTAGTTGCCCAAGTCCATCAGACGCTTGATGTCCATCTGGACGTTCTTCCGCAGCTCGCCTTCGACGGTATACGACTGGTCGATGAGCTGACGAATCTTCGCCAGATCCTCCTCGGCCATGTCCTTGACCCGGATGCCGGGGTTGATCCCCGTCGCGGCCAGGATCTTCTGCGACGTAGTGCGGCCGATCCCGTAGATGTACGTCAGGGCGATCTCCACCGGCTTATCCGAAGGAACTTCTACTCCAGCAATACGAGCCACTTCGTTCTCCCTTTAATCCTTACGGTGTTCGCCGGGTCGTCCCATCAACCCTGGCGCTGCTTGTGGCGGGGGTTCTCGCAGATCACGCGAATCACGCCCTTACGCTTCACCACCTTGCACTTCTCACAAATTGGCGTCACTGATGCTCTGACTTTCATGGCTGCTCGCTCCGCCGCCCACCTCAACGGTGGCGGTAGGTAATACGCCCGCGGGTGAGGTCATAAGGGGAGAGCTCGATCCGCACCCGGTCACCGGGCAGGATCTTGATGTAGTGCATGCGCATCTTCCCGGAGATGTGGGCCAGCACCCGGTGGCCGTTGTCGAGCTCGACGGAGAACATGGCGTTGGGCAGCGGCTCCAACACCTTCCCTTCGACCTGGAGTGTCTTCTCTTTGGCCATGACTATGCCGCGATCTGGGTCAACACACGCGGGCCATTATCGGTGATGGCGATGCTGTGCTCGTAGTGGGCCGAGAGGGAGTGGTCACAGGTGACCGCAGTCCAGTTGTCTTCCAACACCCGCACCGCCTCGCCACCGATGTTGACCATCGGCTCGACGGCCAGCACCATTCCGGGCTTCAGCCGGAGGCCACGATTCGGTTTTCCCCAGTTGGGGACCTGCGGCTCCTCGTGCAGGGCGCGGCCGATTCCGTGGCCGACGAAGTCCTTCACCACGCTGTAGCCCTTGGACTCGGCCAGGGTCTGCACGGCGTAGCCGATATCCTGCAGGCGATGGCCCGCGCGCATCTGGGCAATGGCCTCGCGCAGACACCGCTCGGTGGTCTCGAGAAGGGCGTCGGCCTGGGCGGACACCTTGCCCACCCGATGGGTCTCGGCGGCGTCACTGTAGTACCCGTCGACGATCGCGCCGCAGTCGATGGAGACCACGTCGCCATCCGCGAGGCGCCGTTCGGAAGGGAAGCCGTGCACCACCTGCTCGTTGATGGAGATACACAGGGTGTAGGGGAAGCCCTGATACCCCTTGAAGGCCGGCGTCGCTCCCGCCTTGCGGATCCGCTCTTCCGCCATGCGATCAAGATCGATGGTCGGCACACCCGGCCGTACCTCCTCCGCCAGCACGGCGAGGGTCTCGGCGACGATTTGCCCGGCCCGATACATAATCTCGATCTCAGCCTTTGTCTTGAGAGTAATCACCCAAGTCACCTCCGCCGGCGGGACTCCCACCCCGGACGAGTACCCCACCGGCCGGAGGGCGAACCTGCGAAGGTATGATGCGGTAAGGGCTCTACGCCAGGGCGGCCTGGAGCCGCTGGTAAACTTGTTCCATGGTACCGACCCCGACCACCGATCGGAAGCCGTCCCGCTGTTTGTAGTAATCGAGGAGCGGTGCCGTCTGGCCGTGATAGGTGGTCAACCGCTGGCGTGCGGTCGCCTCCGAGTCGTCGGCACGCTGGACCAGCTCCCCGCCGCACTTGTCGCACACCCCCTCCTTGGCCGGGGGGGCGAACATGACGTGACAACCCCAGCCGCAGGCCGAGCAGGTGCGCCGACCCGTGAGGCGCGCGATCAGCTCGTCATCGGCCACCGCCAGGTCGATCACCCGGTCGAGGCCGTTACCCAGCTTGGCGAGCAGGCCGTCGAGGGCCTCGGCCTGGGCCACCGTGCGCGGGAAGCCATCGAGCAGATAACCCTTTGCCGCATCACCCTCTTGGATCCGGTCACGGATGATACCGATGACCACCTCGTCCGGCACGAGCCCCCCAGCCTCCATATGCCTCTTCGCCTCCAGCCCCATCGCGGTGCCATTCTTGACGGCCGCGCGCAAGATGTCCCCGGTGGAGACCTGGGGAATCCCCAGCTCCTCGCAAATCCGCCGTGCCTGCGTACCTTTGCCTGCCCCGGGGGGGCCCATGAAAACCAAACGCATCATCGTCTCCCGCGGATAGCGCCCTTCTTGAGGAAGCCATCGTAGTTGTGCTGCAGCAGGTGGGACTCCACCTGCTGCACCGTGTCCAGCCCCACACCCACTACGATGAGGAGTGCGGTGCCACCGAAAAAGAATGGAACGTTCAACGTGTTGATCAGCAGGGTCGGCAATACGCAGACCGCCGCCAGGTAGAGGGCCCCCGCGAAGGTGATCCGAGTCAGCACGAAGTCGACAAATTCCGCGGTCTTCGCCCCCGGGCGGATGCCGGGGATGAAACCACCGTGCTTCTTCATGTTGTCCGCCAAATCGGCCGGGTTGAAGGTGATGGCGGTGTAGAAGAAGGCAAAGAACAAGATCAGGCCGACGTACACCGCGTTATAGAGCACACCGCCGGGATTCAGCGAATCGAGGGCAGACTGCAACCACGGCAGGTCCGAGGTATTGACGAACTGGGCGATTGTCGTGGGGAAGAGCATGATGGAGCTGGCGAAGATCGGCGGGATCACCCCGGAGGTGTTGATCTTCAACGGGATGTGGGTCGATTGCCCGCCATAGGTCCGTGACCCCACGTTGCGTTTGGCGTAGTGCACGGGGATCTTGCGGAAGGAGGTCTCGAGGAAGATCACCAGCCCGATCACCACGGTCATCAGCACAGCCACCGCCGCGGCCACGAAGATGCTGATGGCGCCCGACTGGAGCAGCCGGCTCGAATTGATGGCCGCCGGGATGAGGTTGGCGACAATGCCCGCGAAGATGATCAGGGAGATGCCGTTGCCCACGCCGTGCTCGGTGATCTGCTCGCCGAGCCACATGATGAAGGCGGTCCCGGCGACGAGGGTGACCATCACCAGCAGCCGGAACGGCCAACCCGGGTGGGGGATGACCAGGGCACCGGTCGGGCTGGTCATCGACTCGAGGCCGAACGCGATCCCCATGCCCTGGATGCCCGCCAGGACCACGGTGCCGTAGCGGGTGTACTGGGTGATCTTGCGCTGTCCGGCTCCGCCCTGCTTCTTGAGCTGTTCCAGATACGGCACGACCGCCGTCATCAATTGCAAGATGATCGACGCAGAAATGTACGGCATGATCCCCAGGGAAAAGACGGTCATGCGCTGCAACGCGCCGCCGGAGAACATGTCGAAGAAGTCCAGGATCGAACCCTTCTGCGCCTCGAAGAAGCCGGCCAGGGCCTGGGCGTCGATCCCCGGCGTTGGCACGTGGCCGCCGACCCGGTAGACCGCCAGCATCATGGCGGTGAACAGGATACGCCGGCGAAGCTCCGGGATCCGGAACAGATTGGCGAGTTGCTCGAACAACTAGATGACCTCGGCGGTGCCGCCGGCGGCGCGGATCTTCTCCGCGGCCTGGGCGCTGAACTTGTGGGCGCGGACCGTGACGCTCCGGTCCATGGTGCCCTCCGCCAGGACCTTGATACCGTCACACGGCCCCTTCAGCAGGCCGAGGGTTGCGAACACCTCTGGTGTGAACTCGGTGATGTCGGGAAACCGCGCCAGGTCGCGCAGGTTGACCACAATGTATTGCTTCTTGAAGAGATTGGTGAAGCCACGCTTCGGCAACCGCCGGTAGAGGGGCATCTGGCCACCTTCGAAGTGGCTCCCCTTGGGGCTGCCAGAACGCGCCTTCTGGCCCTTGTGGCCCTTGCCGGAGGTCTTGCCGTGGCCGGACGAGTCTCCGCGCCCGACACGCTTGCGCCGGTGGGTCGCGCCGCTCGGCGGCCGAATTTCGTGTAACTGCATAGCAACCTCCAGCCGCGATTAACCTTGTTCCACCCGCAGCAGGTGACCGATCTTGCGCACCATGCCGCGGATCTCGGGGGTGTCCGGGCGCTCCACGGTCTGGTGCATCCGCCGCAGTCCGAGGTTGCGCAGGGTGTCACGCTGGGTGCGCGGCCGACCGATGCCGCTGCGCACCTGGGTAATGAGCAACTTCGCCATCGTCCTCTCCGATCACGGGTACTGCTCAGTCGCGGATCTCGGCCGCTTCCCGGCCGCGCAGGCCGGCGACCATCTCCGCCGAGCGCAGGTTGCGCAGGCCATCGATCGTCGCCCGGGCCGAGTTGTGTGGGTTCCTGGAACCGATCGACTTGGTGAGCACGTCGTGGATCCCGACGGCCTCGAGGACCGCCCGCACCGCCCCGCCGGCGATGACGCCGGTGCCGGGGCCAGCCGGCCGCATGAACACGCGCCCCGCGCCGTGATGGCCGAGGATCGCGTGCGGGATGGTGGTCGCATCCAGGGGCACGTTCACCAGGTTGCGCTTCGCCTCCTCGACCGCCTTGCGCACCGACTCCGGGACCTCCTTGGCCTTCCCTTTGCCCAGCCCGACCCGACCGTGACCGTCGCCGACCACCACCAGGGCCGAGAAGCTGAAACGCCGGCCGCCCTTTACCACCTTCGCGCAGCGATTGATGGAGATGACCGTCTCGGCCAGCTCTCCCTCCTTCACTCCGCGTTCGCTCTCTCTTGCCACCACGACTCCTTTGCCTGCGCGAGGTCAGTTACGACGTTGAATGCGAATCTCTCCAGCGGGGCGTCACAGCAGCGGATCAGAATTGCAACCCGGCCTCGCGTGCGGCCTCGGCGAGCGATGCCACCCGGCCGCAATAGCGGTAGCCACCGCGATCGAAGACCACGGCCGAGATGCCCTTCTCCAGGGCACGCCGCGCCACCAGCAGGCCGACGGCGGCCGCGGCGTCCTTGTTGCCCGTGGCGCCAGTCACCTCGATCTGCGGATCGACGGTGGACGCGGCCACCAGGGTACGCCCCGCCACGTCGTCCACGACCTGGGCATAGATGTGCTTATTACTGCGATAGATCGACAGGCGCGGCCGCTCCGGACGTCCCGTAATCTTCTTGCGAACCCGCGCGGCGCGCCGCGCACGTCCAATCAGTTTCTTCATCTCATACCTCTCGCGAGCCTACGCCTTGCCGCTCTTGCCGGCCTTACGGCGGACATGCTCCGTGGCATAGCGGATGCCCTTGCCCTTGTACGGCTCCGGCGGCCGCAACGAACGGATGTCCGCGGCCACCTGACCGAGTGCCTGCTTGTCCACGCTGGACAGGGTCAACTTGGTCTGTCCCTCCACCTGCGCGTCCACCCCCTCGGGCAGGGCGAACTCCACCGGGTGGGAGAAGCCGAGGCTGAACTCCAGGGTGCGACCCTTCACCGCGACGCGGTAGCCGACCCCGACGAGCTCGAGCTGCTTGCTGAACCCGGTGTGGACGCCCTCAATGAGATTCGCCACCAGCGCCCGGGTGAGCCCGCGGACGGCCCCTCCCTGCCGGCTCTCATCCGCGGTGTTGACGGTCAATATGCCGTCGTTGATCTGGGCGGAAACCGTCGCGGGCAGGGAGACGGATAACTCCCCCTTCGGACCCTTGGCGGTCACCGCACCGGCGGCGACCGTCGCGGTCACCCCGGACGGGATGGGGATGGGTGAGCGGCCGATCCTGGACATGAAAATTACCTTCGATTAGACGATTGCGCGGGAGGGATGAAGCCTACCAGACGTTGCAGAGGACCTCACCGCCAAGATGGGCCCGGCGCGCCTCGCGATCGGTCATCAGCCCCTTGGGGGTCGAGATGATGGCGACCCCCAGGCCGTCCAGCACCCGTGGCACATCGGCCGCGCTGGCATAGACCCTGCGGCCGGGGGTGCTAACCCGCTTCAACCCGCGCACGGCGCTCCCCCCCCCGCCGCGCTTCAAGTGCACCTCGAGCGTCGCCTTGTTGCCCTCGCGGGAGACGTCGAAGCCGGAGATATACCCCTCCCGTTCCAGGATCTGGAGGACTCGCTCCTTCAGGCTCGAGTGGGGCACGATGGCCGTGGCGTGCTCCGCTTGAATCGCGTTGCGGATGCGCGTCAGAAGATCGGCGATGGGATCGGTCATGACCATGGAAACGAGTCCTATTCAGCGAGACGCGACGCAGCGCGCGTACTACCAGCTCGACTTGGTGACGCCCTGGACCTCGCCGCACAAGGCGAGATCGCGGAAGCAGATACGGCATAGGGCAAAATACCGCATGTAAGCCCGCGCACGTCCGCAACGGGGGCACCGGTTGTAATTCCTCACCTTGTATTTCGCGGGACGCGAAGCCCGCACACGCAATCCTGTTCTGGCCACCAGATTACTCCTCAGTCGTATTCAGTTACGGAATGGCATCCCGAAATGCCGTAGCAACGCACGGGCCTCCTCGTCGGTCTTCGCCGTGGAGACGATGCACACATCCATGCCGTGGACGTTGCTCACTTTGTCGTACTCGATCTCTGGGAAGAGGATCTGCTCCTTCAGCCCAAGAGTGTAGTTACCCCGCCCGTCGAAGGCCTTCGGCGACACGCCGCGGAAGTCACGGATACGCGGCAGGGACGCGTTCACCAGGCGGTCGAGGAACTCGTACATACGCGCGCCGCGCAGGGTGACCCGACAGCCCACCGGCATCCCCTGGCGGAGGCGGAAATTGGCGATCGACTTGCGGGCGCGGGTGATCACCGGCCGCTGGCCGGTGATGGCGGCCAGCTCCGCCGCCGCCGCGTCCAGCAACTCGGGGGTGCGTGATCCCTCGCCCAGGCCGACGTTGACCACGATCTTTTCCAGGCGTGGCACCTCGAGGATGTTCCGGTACCCGAACTCCTCGCGCAACGCCGGCAGGATCTCTTCGCGATATTTGGACAGCAACCGAGCCATGGTCTTACACCTTGTCGAGGGGCTCACCGCACTTGCTGCAGGCGCGCACCTTCTTATTTCCAACCTGCTGGCGACGAATCCGGCCGGCATGGCCGCACTTGCCGCAGATGGGCACAACATTCGAGAGATGGAGGGCCGCCTCGCGTTCAATGATGCCGCCATCCGGCCGGTCCTGGGTCGGCCGCAAGTGACGTTTCACAAGGTTGACCCGCTCGACGACGACCCGATCACGGTCCGCGTCGACGCGCATGACCCGGCCGGTCGCGCCCTTGTCCTTGCCGGCGATCACACGCACCGTATCATCTCGTTTTATCCGCGCTAACACTGATCTTGCCTCCGCTAAATCACAGGACTTCGGGCGCCAAAGAGACGATGCGCATGAAACGCTTCCAGCGCAGCTCGCGAGCAATCGGCCCGAAGATACGCGTGCCCATCGGCTCCTTTTGCTTGTTGATCAGCACCGCGGCGTTGTCGTCGAAGCGAATCGCGGAGCCGTCCTCGCGCTGAATGGCGTCCTTGGTCCGCACCACCACGGCATCCATCACGCTACCCTTTTTCACGGCGCCTCCCGCGGACGCCTGTTTGACGGAGACCTTGATGATGTCGCCGACGCTGGCGTAGCGCGCGGTGCCGCCCTTCAGCACCCGTATGCACATCACCTTCTTGGCGCCGGAGTTGTCGGCCACCGTAAGGACAGTTTGTGGTTGGATCATCTTGCCAAGCTCCCCTACACGGCGCGTTCAACCACTTCGGCGACGCGAAACTTCTTGTCTTTGCTGATCGGACGGCATTCCACGATGCGTACGGTATCGCCGACGTTGCAGGTCTGCTCGGGATCGTGCGCCTTGTAGCGCTTCGAGGTTCGAATGGCCTTGCGGTACAGGGGGTGGGTGGTGACGCGTTGCACCTGCACCACCACCGTCTTTTCCATCTTGTCGCTCACCACCCGACCGACGAGGGAGCGCTTGTGAAGCTTCGTAGCCATCGACCTAACCCTTTCGACCCTTCTCGTTGGCGACCGTCCTCATCCGCGCGATGTCGGTACGGAGACGGCGCAGCTCCGCGGTATTGACCAGGCGGCCACTGACGGTCTGAAACCGTAGATCCATGAGCTCACGCTTGGCATCACGCACCCGCTTGTCGAGCTCGTCCATAGAAAGCTTACGCAACTCGGCGGCCGTCATGGCATCACCTCCGAGGTCTTGGAGATGAACCGGGTCTTGAAGGGCAGCTTGAAGGCCGCGAGCCGGAACGCCTCGCGCGCGGTCTCCTCGTCAATCCCCTGCAGCTCATAGAGGATGCGCCCCGGATGAATGACCGAAACCCAGAACTCCGGCGCGCCCTTGCCCTTGCCCATGCGGGTTTCCGCCGGCTTCTGGGTGATAGGCTTGTCGGGGAAGACCCGGATCCACATCTTGCCGCCGCGCTTGATGTGGCGAGTGATGGCGACGCGCGCGGCCTCGATCTGCCGTGCGGTGAGCCAGCCATTCTCCACGGCCTGGAGTCCGTAGGCGCCGAAGCTGAGCTCCGTGCCGGACGTCGCGGTCGTGCGAAGGTTAACTCCCTTTTGCACCTTGCGGTGCTTGACTTTTTTGGGTGACAGCATGGTGAATCCTTGAAATCACGCCCCGGAATCAGGCATTGAGCGGTGATTCTGCCTCCTCGCTGGTGAGCACCTCACCTTTGAACAGCCACACCTTCACACCGATGACGCCGTATGTGGTGAGGGCCTTGGCGAAGCCGTAATCGATATCCGCGCGGATCGTCTGCAGAGGAACGCGTCCCTCCCGGTACCACTCGCGGCGAGCCATCTCCGCCCCGCCGAGACGGCCGGCGACGTGGATCTTGATGCCCTGGGCGCCGAACCGCATGGTGTTGGTGACCGTCTTCTTCATGGCGCGCCGGAAGGCGACGCGGCGTTCGAGCTGCTGTGCCACGCTCTCCGCGACGAGCTGTGCGTCGAGCTCCGGGCGTTTGATCTCCCGGATGTTGATGTACACATCCTTGCCGGTGAGCTTGGTCAGCTCCTTCTTCAGCGCCTCGATGTCGGCGCCCTTCTTGCCGATGATGATCCCCGGCCGGGCCGTGAACACGTGCACCCGGATGCGTTTCGCGGCACGCTCGATCTCCACCCGGGAAATGCCCGTGTGGTAGAACTTGCCCTTGATGTACTGGCGGATCCGCAGGTCCTCGTGCAGGAGCTTGGCGTATTCACCCTTGGGTGCGTACCAGCGCGACTGCCAGCCGCGTATCGCCTTGAGCCGGAATCCGATTGGATGAATTTTCTGTCCCACGAATTGCTCCCTAGGGCTCGAACTGCGAAACGGCGGCCGGTCTCGCGAATTAAACGTCCAGCACCACGGTCAGATGAGCCGTGGGCTTGTGCAGGATGCCGGCGCGACCCATCGCGCGAGGGCGCATCCGGCGCAGGGTAGGACCGCCATCCACGAAGATCAGCGCGACCCGGAGCTGTTCGACAGCCTCGTGCTCCTGGTCCTCGGCATTGGCCACGGCCGAGCGGATCGAGCGCTCGACGATGCGCGCCCCCTTCTGCGGCAACTGGCTCAGGTCCGCCAATACCTCGTCGACGCGCCGGCCCCGGACCAGGTCGGCGAACAGCCGCAGCTTCTGCGGCGAGATACGATTGAATCGGGAGACCGCGCGAATTTCCATGACCGACACCGCTCAGCGAACCCTCGTAACCTTGCTGCTGCCCTTGTGGCCGCGGAAGGTCCGAGTGGGTGAGAACTCCCCGAGCTTATGCCCGACCATGTTCTCGGAGATGAACACCGGGATGAACTTCTGGCCGTTATAAACGGCGATGGTGTGGCCAATCATCTGCGGCACGATCATCGACGAACGGGACCACGCCTTGACCATTTGCTTGGAGCCACTCTCGTTCATCCGCTCGACCTGCTTCATCAGGCTCGGGTGAACGTAGGGGCCTTTCTTCAATGAACGGGGCATCTCTCACCTCTCCAGGTACCTATTTCCGCCGCCGTGTGACGCGGAATTGCTCGGTGCGACGACTATTGCGCGTCCGGTAGCCGCGGGTCGGGATACCCCAGGGGGTGACCGGATGGCGGCCGCCGGACGAACGCCCCTCGCCACCGCCGTGGGGGTGGTCGACCGGATTCATGGCCACACCACGCACCTCGGGGCGACGGCGCAGCCAGCGCGACCGGCCCGCCTTGCCCAGGTTGATGTTGGCATGCTCACCGAAGCCGACCTCGCCGATCGTCGCGCAGCACTCCACGTGGACCAGCCGCACCTCGGTGGACGGCAGGCGAATGTGGGCGTAGTTCCCCTCCTTCGCGAGGAGCTGGGCCGAGCCGCCGGCACTACGTACAAGCTGCCCGCCCTTGCCCGGCCGCAGCTCGATGTTGTGGACCACGGTACCGAGCGGGATGTCGGCGAGCTTCAGGCTACACCCCGGCGTGATCTCCGCGCCTGGCCCGGACACCACACGCGCCCCGACATCCAACCCCTTGGGGGCCAGGATGTAGCGCCGCTCGCCATCGGCGTAGACCAAGAGGGCGATCCGCGCGGACCGGTTGGGATCGTATTCGATGGACTCCACCCGCGCCGGCACTCCCAGCTTGTTGCGCTTGAAGTCGATGATCCGGTAGCGGCGCTTGTGGCCGCCGCCGCGGCGCCGCGAGGTGATGCTGCCCTGATTGTTCCGCCCGGCCCTCTTCTTGAGGGGCGCAAGCAGGCTCTTTTCCGGACGGCTACGCGTGATCTCCGCGAAGTCCGAGATGGCAAGCGCGCGCCTGCCCGGCGACGTTGGTTTGAAGTTACGAATGGCCATGACCGTTCACCCAGCGGTAACGCGAATTATTCCTCGCCCTCCGGGACCCCCTCGAAGACGTCGAGGGAGTACCCCTCGGCGAGATGGACGAGCGCCTTCTTCCAGTCCTTGCGACGCCCCATGCGCGCGCCGAAGCGCTTGGCCTTGCCGCGCATGTTGATCACCCGGACATCCGTCACCTTGACGTCGAACAGACGCTCGACGGCGTGGCGGATGAGAATCTTGTTGGCCGCCGGGTGGACCTCGAAGGAGACCTGATTGAGGGCCTCGGCGTGGCCCATGCTCTTTTCCGTGAGCAGGGGCCGCAGAATGACGTCGGCGAGCTCTAGCTTCATTGGCCGCGGGCCTCCTGAAGGGCAACCATGGCTGCCTCCGTCGCCACCACGCTATTTGCCCACAAGAGGTCGTAGACGTTGATCTGAGAGACGTGGATCACGTTCACGTGGGGTAGGTTGCGCAGGGCGAGGTAGAGGTTGCGATCCTCCTGCTCGGCCACGACCAACACCTTGCCGGTGGCGCCGACGCTGTTCAGCAGGGCGACGCCGGCCTTGGTCTTGGGGGCCTCCACGGCAAGGCCGTCGACCACCAGCAGCTTTCCCGCCGCCAGCTTGTCGGTGAGCACCGCGCCCAGGGCGCGGGCACGCACCTTCTTGGGCACCTTGTAGGAGTAGTCCCGCGGTTTGGGGCCGAACACGATGCCGCCGCCGCGCCATAGAGGCGACCGGGAGGAGCCGGCCCGCGCCCGGCCAGTTCCCTTCTGCCGCCACGGCTTCTTGCCACCACCGCTGACCTCGTCGCGCACCTTGGTCGACGCGGTCCCGGCGCGGCGGCCGGCACGTTGCGCACGCACGGTGTCGTATACGCAGCCGTCGCTCCACTCGACCGCGAAGAGCCGGTCGGCGAGCTCGAGATCGCGCACCGGTGTTCCGTTCCGATCGATTACCGAAACCTTGGCCATGTTCTACCCCTATGCCCCGGTAATGCGAAGCAGTCCGTTGACCGCCCCGGGCACCCCGCCGCGGATCAGCAGCAGGTTTTCCTCCGGGAGCACCTCAACGACTCGCAGGTTCTTGGTGGTGACCCGACGGTCGCCCATGTGGCCGGGCAGCTTGGTGCCCTTGCGCACGTGGGATGGATCGGCGGACGCTCCGAGGGAACCGGGCGCCCGGTGAAAGTGGGAGCCGTGGGTCATGCGCCCGCCGTGGAACCCGTGGCGCCGAACGACCCCCTGGAACCCCCGCCCAATGGTGCGGCCGGTCACCTTCACCACGTCGCCGGCGGAGAACGCCGCGACCGTGATCTGATCCCCGACGGCGAGATCGCTCGGCTCCGTCAACCGGATCTCCTCCAGGACCCGCAGCGGCGCGACGCCGGCGGCCTTACAATGGCCGATCTGGGCGCGGCTAAGGTGTTTCTCCTTAGCCGTCTCGAATCCGACCTGAAGGGCGTCGTAGCCGTCGCGCTGCTTGCTCTTCTTCTGTACGACGGTACACGGGCCGGCCTGCACCACCGTCACCGGGATGGCGCGTCCCTCGTCGTCGAAGACCTGGGTCATGCCCAGCTTTCTGCCCACGATCACATTCATGATGACAACCGTCCTACAGCTTGATTTCCACGTCGACGCCGGCCGATAGGTCGAGCTTCATCAACGCGTCGATGGTCTGTGCGGTGGGCTCCAGAATCTTGATGAGCCGCTTGTGGGTACGCATCTCGAATTGATCGCGCGACTTCTTGTCCACGTGTGGCGAACGCAACACCGTGAACTTGCGGATCTCCGTCGGCAGCGGGATGGGGCCCGCCACGGTCGCGCCGGTGCGCTGCGCCGTGTCCACGATCTCTCCCACTGACCGGTCGAGATGCCGGTGGTCGAAAGAGCGCAGCTTGATACTGATAGTGGACGAGACCATTTCCATGGATGGAACCCTTCTCCCTTGGGATGTCGCCGAGCGGGCCGGCCCTACTCGATCACCTCGGAGATGACGCCGGCGCCGACGGTGCGGCCGCCTTCACGGATCGCGAAGCGCAGCTCCTTCTCCATGGCGATCGGCGTGATCAGCGTCACCTCCATCGCGCAGTTGTCCCCCGGCATCACCATCTCGGTCCCCGCCGGCAACGACACCACCCCCGTCACGTCCGTCGTCCGGAAGTAAAACTGCGGCCGGTACCCATTGAAAAACGGCGTGTGGCGACCCCCCTCCTCCTTCGCCAAAATGTACGCCTCCGCCTTGAACTTCGTGTGCGGCGTGATGCTCCCCGGCTTGGCCAGCACCTGACCCCGCTCGATCTCGTCCCGCTTGATCCCGCGCAACAGCACCCCGATGTTGTCGCCCGCCTGCCCCTGGTCCAGGAGCTTGCGGAACATCTCCACCCCGGTCACCACCGTCTTCGCCGTGTCCTTGATCCCGACAATCTCCACTTCCTCCCCCACCTTGATCACCCCGCGCTCCACACGACCCGTCGCCACCGTCCCCCGGCCCGAGATCGAGAACACGTCCTCCACCGGCATCAAAAACGGCTTGTCGATCGCCCGCTCCGGCACCGGAATGTAGCTGTCCACCGCCGCAATCAGCTCCTTGATCTTCGCCGTGTACTCGTTCTCCCCCTCCGACTCCAGCGCCTTCAAGGCCGAGCCCGCAATCACTGGAATGTCGTCGCCGGGGAAGTCGTACTTGCTCAACAGCTCCCGGACCTCCAGCTCCACCAGCTCCAAAAGCTCCGGGTCGTCCACCATGTCCGCCTTGTTCAAAAACACCACGATGTACGGCACCCCCACCTGCCGCGCCAGCAGGATGTGCTCCCGGGTCTGTGGCATCGGACCGTCCGCGGCACTCACCACCAGGATCGCCCCGTCCATCTGCGCCGCCCCGGTGATCATGTTCTTCACGTAGTCCGCATGCCCCGGACAGTCCACGTGCGCGTAGTGCCGCGCGTCACTCTGGTATTCCACATGCGCCGTCGCAATCGTGATGCCCCGCTCCCGCTCCTCCGGCGCCTTGTCAATCTGGTCAAACGGCACAAAGTCCCCCGCCTGCCGGCTCATCACCTTCGTGATCGCCGCCGTCAGCGTCGTCTTCCCATGGTCCACGTGACCAATCGTCCCCACATTCACGTGCGGCTTCGTCCGCTCAAACTTCGCTTTGGCCATGGCCTCGTCTCCTTGCGGGCGGACTTGCAATCAAGCCGTACCCCCAACTCTCTCCCTTGAAACGGTTAACGACGGTACTCCCCTACGCCTTCACCTTCGCCACGATGTCGTCGGCAACGGAACGGGGCACCTGGGCGTAGTGGTCGAATTGCATGGTGTAGGTCGCCCGCCCCTGGGTTAGGGAGCGCAACGACGTGGCATAGCCAAACATCTCCGACAGGGGCACGAAGGCCGCCACGACCTGGACGTTGCCGCGGCTCTCCATACGCTGGATCTGCCCGCGCTTGGAGTTGAGATCGCCGATGGCGTCCCCCATGAACTCCTCCGGCACCAACACCTCGACCCCCATGATGGGCTCCAGCAACACTGGCGACGCCTTGGCGGCGGCGCTCTTGAAGCCGATGGAGCCGGCAGTCTTGAAGGCCATCTCCGAGGAGTCGACCTCGTGATAGCTGCCGTCGATCAATGTCACCTTGATGTCGACCAGAGGGTAGCCGGCCAGGACGCCGCCCTCGAGGGCCTCCTTGACCCCGTGGCCCACGGCGGGGATGTACTCGCGCGGCACGACGCCACCCTTGATCGCGTCCACGAACTCGAAGCCCGCCCCCTGCTCGTTCGGTTCGACCCGCAGCAGCACGTCGCCGTACTGACCGCGACCACCGGTCTGCCGGACGAACTTGCCGCGCTCCACTACCGCCTTGGTGATGGTCTCGCGGTAGGCGACCTGCGGCTTGCCGACCGTCGCCTCCACGCGGAACTCACGCTTCATGCGGTCGACGATGATCTCCAGATGCAGCTCGCCCATCCCGCTGATGATGGTCTGGCCGCTCTCCTCATCGGTGTGCACGCGGAACGACGGGTCCTCCTGGGCGAGGCGGCTGAGGGCGACACCCATGCGCTCCTGGTCGTCCTTGGTCTTGGGTTCGATCGCGACCGAGATGACCGGCTCGGGAAAATCCAGGGACTCGAGCACGATCTCGCGGCCCGGCGCACACAGGCTGTCGCCGGTGGTCACCGCCTTGAGCCCCACCGCCGCGACGATGTCGCCGGTCGCCACGTGGTCGATCTCCTTGCGGGAGTTGGCGTGCATCTGCAGCAGACGGCCGATGCGCTCCTTCTTGCCGGTACGCGTGTTGACGATCTGATCGCCGGAGTTGGCCTCGCCCGAATAGACTCGGAAGAAGGCGAGCTGGCCGACGTACGGGTCGGTCATGATCTTGAAGGCGAGGGCGCAAAACGGCTCCTGGTCGTCCGCCCGGCGCACCAGTTCCTTGTCCGTCCCCGGTTCGACGCCGGATACCGGCGGCACATCCGTCGGCGCCGGCAGATAATCGACCACCGCGTCGAGCAGCGACTGGACCCCCTTGTTCTTGAAGGCCGTGCCGCACAACACCGGGCAGATCCGGAGGGACAAGGTGGCGGTGCGCAGCACGGCGCGGATCTTCGCCTCCTCGATCTCCCCACCCTCGAGAAACCGCTCCATCAGCTCGTCGTCGTACTCGGCGATGGCATCGATCAACTTCTCGCGTGCCTGCTCGGCGGCGGGCCGTAGCTCGGCGGGGATCTCGTCCTCCAGAACCTGGATCCCCATGTTCCCCTCGGACCACCGCACCGCCTTCATCTTGACCAGATCGACGACCCCCGCGAAGTGCTCTTCTTTGCCGAGCGGGATCTGCAGGGGAACCGGATTGGCGCCGAGCCGGTCGCGGATCATGCGCACGCCGCGGTCGAAGTCCGCCCCGACCCGATCCATCTTGTTGATGAACGCGATGCGCGGCACGCCGTACTTGTCGGCCTGACGCCACACCGTCTCCGACTGCGGCTCCACCCCGCCAACCGAGCAGAACACCGCCACGGCGCCGTCCAGCACGCGCAACGAGCGCTCGACCTCGATGGTGAAGTCGACGTGACCCGGGGTATCGATGATGTTGATCCGGTGATCACGCCACCGGCAGGTCGTGGCGGCGGAGGTGATGGTGATCCCGCGCTCCTGCTCCTGCGCCATCCAGTCCATCACCGCAGCACCGTCGTGGACCTCACCGATCTTGTGAGAGATCCCGGTGTAGAACAGGATGCGCTCGGTCGTCGTCGTCTTGCCGGCATCGATGTGCGCCATGATGCCGATGTTCCGGACGCGGTCGAGGGGGTCCTTGCGTGCCACGTGTATGCCCTAACTCACAAGAAAGATCGTGTACCTGAAGCCGCGACGCCTACCAGCGGTAGTGGGAAAACGCCTTGTTGGCCTCGGCCATGCGGTGGGTCTCATCGCGCCGGCGGATCGTTGCCCCGGTCTTGTTTGCGGCATCCATGAGCTCCTTGGCGAGGCGCTCATCCATGCTCCTGTCCGGGCGCTGGCGCGCGAAGGTGATCAGCCAGCGGCGTGCCAGGGCGGCACGGCGATTCGGCCGCACCTCGATCGGCACCTGATAGGTGGAGCCGCCGACGCGTCGCGACTTCACCTCGACGGTGGGCTGGGCATTGCGCAGCGCCTGACGGAAGATCTCGACCGGATCCTCCCCGAGCTTCTCCTGGATGATGTCCATGGCGCGGTAGAAGATGCCCTCGGCGACGCTCCGCTTGCCGCCCTTCATCATGCAGTTGATGAACTTGGTCACGCCCGCATCCCCGAACTTGGGGTCGAGGGCCACGTCACGCTTTACCGCCACTCGACGTCGAGCCATTGCTTCGCTTTCCTTCACTAGGACGGCGGCATTCGCTGCCGCCGCTGCCAGGTCTTCTCAGTTATTTCTTGGGCCGCTTGACGCCGTACTTGGAGCGGCTTTGATTGCGATTCGCCACGCCGAGGGCGTCCTGCGTGCCACGCACCACGTGGTAACGCACGCCGGGGAGATCCTTCACACGTCCCCCGCGAATCAGGACAATCGAGTGCTCTTGCAGATTGTGGCCCACGCCGGGAATGTAGGTCGTGACCTCGATCCCGGTCGTGAGACGCACGCGCGCCACCTTGCGCAGCGCGGAGTTCGGCTTCTTCGGTGTGGTGGTATAGACGCGGGTACAGACGCCGCGTCGTTGTGGGCAGTCCTGCAACGCCGGCGAGTCCGAACGACTCCGCAACGTTTTCCGACCCTTCCGGACGAGTTGACTGATGGTAGGCACAAACTTCCCCTAGGTGGCCCAACGAGGGGCGGCGAAATATTTGAAAGCAAAGGGGTCGCCTTACGCGACCGGTTCGCCAAAGGGGGCGGATTATAGCCGCCGACCTTGGTGAGTCAAGCACCCATTCCCAGCCCGCATGCTCCCCACGAATCGTCGCAAGGCCGCGCAAACACGCGTAGATTCTGGCCGGCCTGCACGCCGGAGCCCGCAGGCTTGCGGCCTGTCGAGGGCTCGGAGACGACACGGCGAGGCGATACGGGCGATTGCATGGTGTTAGCCGATTCGCGGTGAGCCATGCGGGCTAAGCCTCGACTCCCTCATCCCCGACCACCTCGTGAATCGCCTCGACGAGTCCTACCGGCTCGGGGGTGTCGACCTTGAGCTTCACTTCACGGTAGGCCGCGAACCCTGTGCCGGCCGGGATGAGCCGGCCCATGATGACGTTCTCCTTGAGGCCGACGAACTCGTCCAGCTTGCCCGCGATCGAGGCCTCGGTGAGGACCCGAGTGGTCTCCTGGAAGGAGGCGGCGGAGATGAAGCTGTCGGTATTCAGAGAGGCCTTGGTGATGCCGAGGAGTAGCGGCTCGCCCTCGGCCGGCTGGAGGCCCGCGGCCATGGCCTCCTCGTTGGCCTGAGCGAAGCGGAACCGGTCGACCTGCTCGCCCTGCAGAAGGTCGGTGTCGCCCGGATCTTCCACCAGGACGCGACGCATCATCTGGCGCACGATCACCTCGATGTGCTTGTCGTGAATCGACACACCCTGGAGCTGATAGACCTTCTGGACCTCATCCACCAGGTAGTTCTGCAGAGCGCGGGGCCCGAGAACCCGCAGGATATCGTGCGGATTGAGCGCCCCGTCCATGAGTGGCTCGCCGACCCGCACGTAGTCGCCCTCCTGGACGTTGACGTGCTTGCCGCGCGGGATGATGTACTCGAGCTCGGTCCCATCGTCGCCCACCACGATCATCCGGCGATTTCCGCGGATGTAGCCGCCGTCGCGCACCACGCCATTAATCTCGCTGATGACGGCGTGCTCCTTGGGTTTGCGCGCCTCGAACAACTCGGCGACACGCGGCAGACCACCGGTGATGTCCTGGGTCTTGGTGGTCTCGCGCGGGATCTTGCCCAGAATGTCGCCGGGGGTGACCTCTTCGCCCTCCTCCATCTGGATGGAGGCCCCGAACGGCACCAGGTAGGAGGCGACCTCGTGGCCCTTGCCATCCTTGATCACGATCCGCGGCCGCAGGGTGGCGTCGGAGGAATCGATGATGACCCGGCGCGACAGGCCGGTCACCTCGTCCACCTCTTCACGCATGGTGCGCCCCTCGATGATGTCGCTGAAGGCGACCTTCCCGGCCCGCTCGCTGAGGATGACGATGCTGAAGGGGTCCCATTCGACGAGCACCGTCTTGGGCTCCACCCGCGCGCCGTCCTTGATCAGGAGGGTCGCGCCGTAGACCACGTCGTAGGTCTCCCGCGGGTGGCCCTTGTCGTCCTCGATGACGATCTGCCCGCCGCGGTTCATGACCACCGTCCTGCCTTCGCGGTTCGATAGGCTGTCGATGTTCTTGTAGCGGATGATGCCGCCGACCTTGGTGTCCTGGGTCGTCTGCTCCATCTTCGAGGAGGCGGCACCACCGATGTGAAAGGTCCGCATGGTGAGCTGCGTCCCCGGTTCGCCGATGGACTGGGCGGCGATCACGCCGACCGCCGTACCGAGCACGACCAACCGACCACGGGCCAGATCCCGGCCATAGCACATTTGACACATGCCGCGGGGCGCGTCGCAGGTCAGCGGTGAACGCACCCGCGTCGTTGTCAAGCCCGCGCCGACGATCTTGTCGGCTTCCTCCTCGCCGATCTCCTGGTCGGCCTCCACCAGCGTTTCGTTGGTGTAGGGATCGACGATGTCCTCCGTGGCGACCCGCCCGAGGATACGATCATACAGGGGCTCGATGATCTCTCCGCCCTCGGTGAGGGCGCTGATATCGATACCCTCGAGGGTGCCACAGTCGTCCTCGACGATGATCGAGTCCTGGGCGACGTCCACGAGGCGACGGGTCAGGTAACCGGAGTTGGCGGTCTTCAACGCGGTGTCCGCCAACCCCTTGCGCGCACCGTGGGTGGAGATGAAGTACTGCAGCACGGTCAACCCCTCGCGGAAGTTGGCGGTGATCGGATTCTCGATGATCTCGCCCGACGGCTTCGCCATCAGGCCGCGCATCCCGGCGAGCTGGCGGATCTGCTGGGTGGAGCCGCGGGCCCCGGAACTCGACATCATATAGATCGAATTGAATTGCCGTGTGGCCTGCGGCCGCCACTCGGTCGGCGCGCCCAGCTCGCTCATCATCTCGACGGTCACCTGGTCGTTCACGCGCGACCAGATGTCGATGACCTTGTTGTAGCGCTCGCCATCGGTGATGAGGCCGGCGTTGTACTGCTCGGTCACCTCCTTCACCTCGTCGAAGGCGCCCTTGAGCAGCTCTTCCTTGGCCTTGGGGATGTTCATGTCGTCGATACAGATCGACACCCCGGCGCGGGTCGCGCTCTCGAAGCCCAGCTCCTTGATCCGGTCGAGCATCGCCACCGTGGCCGCCTGCCCGGAGGTGCGGAAGATCTGGCCGATCATCCCACCCAGGACCTTCTTGGTGAGGACCTGATTGGCCAGCTCGAAATCGACACCCTCCGGCAGGCACTCGGAGAACAGGGCACGACCGACGGTCGTGTCGCGCAGCCTGCCCTGGATACGCACCTTGATGGTCGCGTGGATCTCGGCGTAACCCGCATCGTGGGCGCGGCGCACCTCGTCCACGTCGGCGAACACCATGCCTTCGCCCTTCGCCCCCTCCTTGGCGACCGTCATGTAGTAGAGGCCGAGGACCATGTCCTGGGTCGGTACGGTGATCGGCCGGCCGTTGGACGGGGCGAGGATGTTGTTCACCGACAGCATCAGCACCCGTGCCTCGACCTGCGCCTCGACCGAGAGCGGCACATGGACCGCCATCTGGTCGCCGTCGAAGTCGGCGTTGAAGGCGGTGCACACCAGCGGGTGTAGCTGAATTGCACGACCCTCGACGAGCACCGGGTCGAAGGCCTGGATACCGAGGCGGTGGAGAGTCGGCGCCCGGTTGAGCAACACCGGGTGCTCGGTGATCACCTCTTCCAGGGCATCCCACACCTCACGCCGGCCGGACTCCACCATCTTCTTCGCCGCCTTGATGGAGGTCACTAGGCCGCGCGCCTCCAGACGGTTGAAGATGAACGGCTTGAACAGCTCCAACGCCATCTTCTTGGGCAGGCCGCACTGGTTCATCTTGAGGTGCGGACCGACGACGATCACGGAGCGGCCGGAGTAGTCGACGCGCTTGCCGAGGAGGTTCTGGCGGAAGCGGCCCTGCTTGCCCTTGAGCATGTCGGACAGGGACTTGAGAGGGCGGCGGTTGGCCCCGCGGATCACCCGGCCACGGCGGCCGTTATCGAACAGGGCGTCAACCGCCTCCTGCAGCATGCGCTTCTCGTTCTTGACGATCACCTCTGGCGCGCGCAGCTCAAGGAGCCGTTTGAGACGGTTGTTGCGATTGATCACCCGACGGTAGAGGTCGTTGAGGTCAGAGGTGGCAAACCGCCCGCCGTCGAGGGGCACCAGCGGCCGCAGCTCCGGCGGCAATACGGGTAGCACGTCGAGGATCATCCACTCCGGCTGATTGTTCGACTTGCGGAACGCCTCGACGATCTTCCAGCGCTTGATGAGCTTCGCCTTGGTCGCCTTGGAGCGCGTGGTGCGCAGCCCCTCGCGGATCTCGTCCGAGAGGTCGTGCAGGTCGATCTCCTCCAGCAGTCGCTTGATCGCCTCGGCACCCATCTGCGCGTCGAACGAGCCCGCGCCATAGTCCTCCACCGCCTGGCGGTACTCCTCCTCCGTGAGCAAGGAGTGGGCCTTGAGCGGCGTGTCCTCGGGATTGATGACCACGTAGCTCTCGAAGTACAGGACCTTCTCCAGATCCTTCAGGGTCATGTCCAGGAGGTGGCCGATGCGGCTCGGCAGGGCCTTGAGGAACCAGACGTGCGAGACCGGGCTGGCCAGCTCGATGTGTCCGAGCCGGTCACGCCGTACCTTCGACTGGATCACCTCGACGCCGCACTTGTCGCACACGATGCCGCGGTACTTCATGCGCTTGTACTTGCCGCAATTGCACTCCCAGTCCTTGATGGGGCCGAAGATACGCGCGCAGAACAGGCCGTCGCGTTCCGGCTTGAAGGTGCGATAGTTGATGGTCTCCGGCTTCTTCACCTCGCCGTAGGACCAGGAGCGGATCTTCTCCGGCGAGGCGATGCCGATACGCACCTTGCCGAAGTTCATGGTGAGCTTGGGGCGATCAAAAAACCGATGTAGATCTTCCACGAATAACCTCCGACCGAACGGCGCGGGCTGCGCGCCGAGAAGAATCGTCCTACGGCTAGATACCGAGACCGGGGAGAATCGCCGGGGCTGCGGCCGTCTCCCCGTCTTCCGGGATGAGCTCCACGTCGAGACACAGGCTCTGCAGCTCCTTGACGAGGACGCTGAACGACTCCGGCAGGCCCGACACCAGGGCGTACTCGCCCTTGACGATCGACTCGTAGATGCGGGTGCGGCCCGGCACGTCGTCCGACTTGACCGTGAGGAACTCCTGCAGGGTGTAGGCGGCGCCGTACGCCTCCATGGCCCACACCTCCATCTCCCCGAGGCGCTGGCCACCGAACTGCGCCTTGCCACCGAGGGGCTGCTGGGTGACCAGGGAGTACGGTCCGATGGAACGCGCGTGGAGCTTGTCGTCGACCAGGTGGTGGAGCTTCAAGATGTACATGCAGCCCACGGTCACCTGCTGGTCGAATGGCTCGCCGGTACGGCCGTCACGCAGGGTGACCTGGCCGCTCTTGGGCAGGCCGGCCTCGCCGAGGAGATCGCGGATCTCCTCCTCTCGCGCGCCGTTGAACACCGGTGTGGCGATGTGCAGGCCGAGGGCCCGGGCGGCCCAGCCGAGGTGGGTCTCCAGGACCTGGCCGACGTTCATACGCGACGGGACGCCCAGCGGGTTGAGGACGATGTCCACCGGTGTGCCATCGGGCAGGAAGGGCATGTCCTCCTGGGGCAGGATCATGGACACGACGCCCTTGTTGCCATGGCGGCCGGCCATCTTGTCCCCGACCGAGAGCTGGTGCTTGATGGCGACGTACACCTTCACCTGCTTGATCACGCCCGGCGGCAGCTCGTCGCCGCGGCGCACGCGGCTGATCTTGTCGCCGTAGAAGTTCTCCAGCTCGTCGACCTGGCGGTCGTAACGATAGAGGATCTCGTCGATGCGCGCGGCGCGATCCTCGATGCCGGTAACCGCCAGCTCCTCCAGGTCCCGGCCCGGCATCTTCTTGAGCATCGCCGAGGTGAGGGTTTCGCCGCGATTGGCCACCACCTCGCCCGCCTCGTCCGTGAGGTTCTTGGCCGCGGTCGCGCCCTTGTGGACCGCGCGCATGGCGTTGTCGCGCTGCTCGATCACCGCGTTGAGCTCGACCTGATACTCCTCGTTGATGGCGTCGACCTCGTCGTCCTCGATCTCCTGGGCGCGGGCGTCCTTGTCGACCCCCTGGCGGGAGAAGACCTTGACGCCGACCACCGTGCCCTCGACGCCGGGGGAGACGCGCAGGGAGGTGTCACGCACGTCGCCCGCCTTCTCCCCGAAGATGGCGATGAGCAGCTTTTCCTCCGGGGAGCGCTGGGTCTCCCCCTTGGGGGTGACCTTGCCTACCAGGATGTCGGCCGGCGACACCAGGGCGCCGATGCGCACGATCCCCGACTCGTCCAGATCCGCGAGGGCCTCGTCGCCCACGTTGGGAATGTCGCGGGTAATCTCCTCCGGGCCGAGCTTGGTATCCCGCGCCTCGACCGTGAACTCCTCGATGTGGATCGAGGTGTAGCGATCGTCCTTGACGATGTTCTCGCTCACCAGGATCGCGTCCTCGAAGTTGTAGCCACGCCACGGCATGAAGGCGACCATGACGTTCTGGCCGAGGGCGAGCTCGCCGTGGTCGGTGCTCGCACCATCCGCGATGATCTGGCTGGCCTTCACCTTGTCGCCCCTGAGGACCAGGGGGCGCTGGTTGATCGAGGTATTTTGGTTGGAACGCTGGTACTTGAGCAGGGGGTAGATGTCGAGACCGGAGTCCAAGGCCCCCGAGGTCTCCCGGGCCGCCGCCTGCACCAGGATGCGCGAGGCGTCCACGCCCACCACCACGCCGTCGCGCCGGGCAACCACGACCGTGCCGGAATCGCGCGCCGCCACCGCCTCCATGCCGGTGCCCACCAGCGGCGCCTCGGGCTTGAGCAGCGGCACCGCCTGGCGCTGCATGTTGGAGCCCATCAGGGCGCGGTTGGCGTCGTCGTTCTCCAGGAACGGGATCAGGGCCGCCGCCACCGACACCATCTGCATCGGCGCCACGTCCATGTACTCCACCTCGTCCGGCAGCGCCATGACGAACTCGCCGAGGTGCCGGCAGGAGACCAGCTCGGCGGTGATGCGGCCGTGGTCGTCGAGGGGGGTGTTGGCCTGCGCGATGTGGTAGCGCTCCCCCTGGCTGGCGGTGAGGTAGTGAATCTCGCCGGTCGCCCGCCCCTCCGCCACGCGCCGGAACGGGCTCTCGATGAAACCGTAGTCGTTGACCCGGGCATACGTGGCCAGGGAGGTGATGAGGCCGATGTTCGGACCTTCCGGAGTCTCGATCGGGCAGATGCGGCCGTAGTGAGTCGGGTGCACGTCGCGCACCTCGAAGCCCGCCCGCTCGCGGGTGAGGCCACCCGGCCCAAGGGCCGAGAGGCGCCGCTTGTGGGTGATCTCGGACAGCGGATTGGTCTGGTCCATGAACTGCGAGAGCTGGCTGGAGCCGAAGAACTCCTTGATCGACGCCGAAACCGGCCGCGCGTTGATGATGTCCTTGGGCATCACCTCCTCCAGATCCTGGAGGTTCATCTTCTCGCGGACCGCCTTCTCCATCCGCACCAGACCGACGCGCAGCTGGTTCTCCAACAGCTCGCCCACGGAGCGCACCCGGCGGTTGCCGAGGTGGTCGATGTCATCCACCCGGCCGACGCCGTTACGCAGGTCGATCAGGTGGCGCACCACGTGGAGGATGTCCTCCCGTACCAGCGTACGTTGCGAGAGGGGCAGATCGAGGCCCAGGATCTCGTTCATCTTCATGCGCCCGACCTCCGAGAGGTCGTAACGCCGGGGATCGAAGAACAGCCCCTCGAAGAAGTCGATGGCGGTCTTTCTGTTGGGCAACTCACCCGGCCGCAGGCGGCGGTAGATAGCGCTCACCGCGTCGTCGTGGTCCTCGACCTTGTCCAGCAGCAGGGTGTCACGCAGGGCCGGGGTCGCGGCGATCTCATCGATGTAGAGCAGCTCGAAGCTCTCCACACCGGCCTGGATCAGGGCCTGGACCTTGCCCTCGGTGAGCTCGGTGTTGTGGTCGACCAGGATCTCGCCGGTGGTCGGATCGACGAGATCGTCGACCACGATCCGGCCCACCAAATCCTCCGCCTCCAGGGGCAGCTCCCGCACCTCGGCCTCGGCCATGCGCTTGAGGGCGACCTTGGTGATCTTCTGGCCGGCCTTCACCAGCACGGCGCGCCCCGCCTTGATCTCCCGCGAGGTCTTGCTGCCCTTGAGGACTTTCTCGTTGACCTCCTTGGCGATCTTGCCGTCATTGGTGAGGTGGATGATCTCGGTGTCGTAGTAGTACTTGAGCAGCTCCTTGCTGCTATAGCCGAGGGCCTTGAGGAGGATGGTCGCCGGCATCTTTCGGCGGCGGTCGATCCGGGCGTAGAGGATGTCCTTGGTGTCGAACTCGAAGTCCAGCCACGAGCCGCGATAGGGAATCACCCGCCCCGAGTAGATCACCTTGCCGGAGACGTGGGTCTTGCCCTTGTCCGAGCTGAAGTAGGAACCGGGGCTGCGGTGAAGCTGGGAGACTACTACCCGCTCCGTACCGTTGATGACGAAGGTGCCGTTGTCGGTCATCAGGGGGATCTCCCCCATGTAGACCTCTTGCTCCCGAACCTCCTTGATCCGCTTGACCCCGGTCTCCGGGTCGGATTCCAGGAGGTTCATGCGCACTTTGAGCTTGATCGGCGAGGCGTAGTCGACACCCCGCGAGGCGCACTCGCGCAGATCGTACTTGGGCGGCGTGAGGGAGTACTCGAGGAACTCCAGGGTCACCGACTCGGAGAAGTCGGTGATCGGAAAGACCGACATGAAGGCGGCCTGCAGCCCGCGCTCCACACGGTCACCACCAGGCGTGTCCTTTTGCAGGAAGCGCTCGTAGGAGGATTTCTGGATATGAATGAGATCCTCCACGCCCATGATCGAGGCGATCTTCGAGTAGTCGCGGCGGACGCGTTGCTGATTGCGTTGGGTGGTGGTCATGTCGCGTTCCTTACACCAGTAGTGGAACCGTGGGACGACGCACGGCGGTCAGACGCGCATCCGGTCCGATCGGCCGGCACGATGCCGGCGCGCCGGCGGAGCAGTCTCCCGGACCAAGACGGCCCTTCCCCGGCCGCCCCGTCCCGAGGGACAGGCCGGCTGGAGGGAAAGGGGTCGGAGAATAGACGAAGGACAGAATTGGGGACCCGCTGTCGCGGCTGGGACATGTGAACGGAATTCAGACGGAAAGGGCAGGGCGCCCGGTGACTCCGGCACACCCCGCCCTACCGTGATCCCGGGGATCTACTTGACCGAGACGCTCGCGCCGACCGCCTCGAGCTTGGCCTTGATGGCGGCGGCCTCCTCCTTGGTGATCCCCTCCTTGACCGTCGCCGGGGCCCCGTCGACCAGCTCCTTGGCCTCCTTCAGGCCGAGACCGGAGACCACCGCACGGATCTCCTTGATCACCTGGATCTTCTTTTCGCCGGCCGCGTCGAGGACCACGGTGAACTCGGTCTGCTCTTCCGCCGCGGTCGCAGCGCCGGCGTCGCCACCACCGCCGGCAGCCATCATCGCCACCGGCGCGGCCGCCGACACCCCGAGTTCCTCTTCGAGCTCCTTCACCAGGTCGGCAGCCTCCATCAGGGACATGTTCTTGATGAAGTCCTTCACTTCGTCTTTGGTCACAGCCATGGGATTCTCCAATCATGGCGCCGGCCCTCGCAGAGCGGCGCAATCGGTCAATGGGTTCTTGGAAGTCGTGGGATGAGGGCTACTCTTTGGTCTTGCGGACCGCGTCGAGCAGCCGCACCACCTGGGCGCCCGGCGCGTTGAGCATCTGCAGCAACTGGGTGGCCGGTGCGTTGATCAGGGCCAGGAGCTTGGCCAGGAGCTCGTCCTTGGACGGCAGGTCTGCCAGGGCGTGAATCTCGGCCAGGTCGACCCGGCGATTCTCCACCATGCCACAACGCAGGATGACGGTGGGCAGGGAGCCGATCTCCTTCTTCAGCACCTTGGCCGGCGCGGCCGGGTCCTTCGCGGCGATGGCGATCGCCGTCGGTCCCGTGAAGTCCTCCGCCAGGCATGCCACCCCGGTGCCCTCCGCGGCGATCCGCGCCAGGGTGTTCTTCACCACCAGGTACTCCGCGTCGGCGGCGGCGAGCTTGCGTCGCAGGCTCATCATCTGCCCGGCGGTGGAGCCGCGGTAGTCGGTGATGTAGACCGCCGCGGCGGCCTCGAACCGGCTCTTCAGGTCGGCCACGACCGTTCGTTTGGTTGTCTGATCCAAGGGTTCTCCTCTTCTTGGGCTCTCCCCCTCTCGCGGTGGGCACCGACGGAGAGCGTACGGCGGGAGACCGTCCCGCGCGGGATCGGGGGCCGGTGCGACTGCTGAAGCCTCGACCCGCCCGGACGCCCGCGACTCACGGCACCCCGGCCGGGGCACGCAAGAAGGTGTCACAAGGAGCTGAGGTCTCGGCAGGTGCTGCGCGGCATTGAGCCGGTGAGGGCACCGGCGCCTGCGGTCTCCGACCTGTGTCTTCGTAGGGTTATCGTATTTCGCGTATCTCCAGGGGATGTCTGCGATCAGGCCAGCGACCCGTGGGATCAGGTGAACTGCTGGGTGACCTCCTGACAGTCGACCCGCACCCCGGGGCCCATGGTGGGGCTCAGGGCCATGCTGCGCAGATAACGGCCCTTGGCGGCAGAGGGCTTGAGCTTAAAGACCCGCTCCAGTAGGGCGCTTACGTTCTCCTGGAGCTGTTCGGCGCTCATCGAGGCACGGCCTACCGTGGAGTGGACGATGCCGGTCTTCTCCGCGCGGAAGTCGACCTTACCGCCCTTGATGTCCCTCACCGCCTTCCCGACCTCGAACGTGACGGTGCCGAGCTTCGGGTTGGGCATCAGGCCACGGGGGCCGAGAACCCGGCCGAGGCGGCCGACCAGCCCCATCATTTCCGGGGTCGCGACCACGCGGTCGAACTCCAACCAGCCCTCCTGGACCTTTGCGACGAGATCGTCCGCGCCCACCACGTCGGCGCCCGCCTCCTGCGCCTCCTTGGCGTGGTCGCCCTTGGCGAACACCGCCACCCGCACCGTCTTGCCCGTCCCGTGGGGGAGAACCACCGTGCCGCGCACCATCTGGTCGGCGTGACGAGGATCGATCCCCAGGCGCAGGGCCGCGTCGATGGACTCGTCGTACTTGGCGGTGGCGAGCTTCTTCACCTGCACCACGGCGTCCTTCACCCCCAGGGCCTGGGACTGGTCGTAGCTGTCGGCGAGCTCTCGGTAACGGCGGCTTCGTTTCATGGGGTTTCTCTGTGGAACGGTTAGCTGTGAGCGGTTAGCTGTGAGCGGTTAGCTAGATCTGAAAAACTTTTTTCCGTTGAGCTAATCGCTAAGTGCTAATCACTAATCGCTATTTAACCTCGATGCCCATGCTGCGGGCGGTGCCGGAGATGATGCTCATGGCGGCGTCGACATCGTTGGCGTTCAGGTCGGGCATCTTCAGCTCGGCGATCTCCCGGACCTGGCTCTGGGTGACGCTCGCCACCTTCACAAGGTGGGGCACTGGCGACCCTTTGTCGATCTTAGCGGCCTTCTTGAGCAGGACGGCGGCCGGCGGCGTCTTGGTGATGAAGGTGAAGCTCTTGTCCTTGTAGACGGTGATCACCACCGGGATGATCATCCCAGCCTGGCTCTCGGTCTGGGCGTTAAACGCCTTGCAGAACTCCATGATGTTGACGCCGTGCTGCCCCAGGGCCGGCCCAATGGGCGGCGACGGGTTGGCCTTGCCGGCGCTACATTGCAGCTTGATATATCCAGTGATCTCTTTGGCCACGGGTTACCTCCAGGGGCCGGTGGCCAGGGGCCAGGGGCCAGACAACCGCTCGCCGCGCCGCGGCCAAGCGAATTCGTTGGTGAACGTTCTCATCTTTGATCCTGACCCCTGGCCCCTGGCCCCTAGCCGCTGACCTTCTCCACCTGCAGGAAATCGAGCTCCACCGGGGTCTGGCGGCCGAAGATCGAGATCATCACCTTGACCTTGCCGTGCTCGAAGTCGAGCTCGTCGACGTTGGCGTTGAAGCCGACGAACGGGCCATCGTTGATCTTCACCATGTCCCCCACCGCGTAGGAGACCTTGGGCCGGGCCGGCGCGTGCTCACCCTCCTCCACCTGATGGAGGATCTCCTTGAGCTCCGACTCGGAGAGCGGCGTGGGCACCTTGCCCCCCAGAAAGCCGGTCACCTTGGGGATGTCGTTGACCACGTGCCAGGTCTCGTCGTCGACCTCCATCTCCACCAGGATGTAGCCGGGATAGAACTTGCGAGTGGCAACGCGCTTCTTGCCCTGCTGCATCTCCACCACCTCTTCCGTGGGGATCAACACCTGGCGGATGCGCTCATCCAGAGCCAGGACGCGCACCTTCTCTTGCAGCGATTTCTGCACCCGTCCCTCATACCCCGAGTAGGTCTGAACCACGTACCAGTGAACGGCCATGATGTGCTCTTTAACCCACGAGGATGCCAACGACCTTGGACAGCCCCAGATCGAGGACCCCGAGAAAGATGCCGATGATGAACACCGCGATCAGCACCACGACGGTGGAGCCGATGGTCGCCTCACGGGTCGGCCAGCTCACGCTGCCGAGCTCGCGTCGTACTTCAGTGAGGAAGGTCATCCACCGCTTGAACATGGGCTTTCTCGCGTAGAACTCGAAGGCTTGGCAGGCCAGGAGGGACTCGAACCCCCAACACCCGGATTTGGAGTCCGGTGCTCTACCATTTCGAGCTACTGGCCTCCGCTCGCGCCAGACAGCACCGCCAAACACCACACCTCATTTCTTGCCTTCTTTGTGGAGAATGTGGCTGCGGCAGAAGGGGCAGAACTTCTTCAGCTCCAGCTTGCCGGTCATGGTGCGCTTGTTCTTGGTCGTCGTGTAGTTGCGTCGCTTACACTCACTACACGCCAGGACGATGATGTCTCTCATTCGATCACCTCGGAGATGACGCCGGCGCCGACGGTGCGGCCGCCTTCACGGATCGCGAAGCGCAGCTCCTTCTCCATGGCGATCGGCGTGATCAGCGTCACCTCCATCGCGCAGTTGTCCCCCGGCATCACCATCTCGGTCCCCGCCGGCAACGACACCACCCCCGTCACGTCCGTCGTCCGGAAGTAAAACTGCGGCCGGTACCCATTGAAAAACGGCGTGTGGCGACCCCCCTCCTCCTTCGCCAAAATGTACGCCTCCGCCTTGAACTTCGTGTGCGGCGTGATGCTCCCCGGCTTGGCCAGCACCTGACCCCGCTCGATCTCGTCCCGCTTGATCCCGCGCAACAGCACCCCGATGTTGTCGCCCGCCTGCCCCTGGTCCAGGAGCTTGCGGAACATCTCCACCCCGGTCACCACCGTCTTCGCCGTGTCCTTGATCCCGACAATCTCCACTTCCTCCCCCACCTTGATCACCCCGCGCTCCACACGACCCGTCGCCACCGTCCCCCGGCCCGAGATCGAGAACACGTCCTCCACCGGCATCAAAAACGGCTTGTCGATCGCCCGCTCCGGCACCGGAATGTAGCTGTCCACCGCCGCAATCAGCTCCTTGATCTTCGCCGTGTACTCGTTCTCCCCCTCCGACTCCAGCGCCTTCAAGGCCGAGCCCGCAATCACTGGAATGTCGTCGCCGGGGAAGTCGTACTTGCTCAACAGCTCCCGGACCTCCAGCTCCACCAGCTCCAAAAGCTCCGGGTCGTCCACCATGTCCGCCTTGTTCAAAAACACCACGATGTACGGCACCCCCACCTGCCGCGCCAGCAGGATGTGCTCCCGGGTCTGTGGCATCGGACCGTCCGCGGCACTCACCACCAGGATCGCCCCGTCCATCTGCGCCGCCCCGGTGATCATGTTCTTCACGTAGTCCGCATGCCCCGGACAGTCCACGTGCGCGTAGTGCCGCGCGTCACTCTGGTATTCCACATGCGCCGTCGCAATCGTGATGCCCCGCTCCCGCTCCTCCGGCGCCTTGTCAATCTGGTCAAACGGCACAAAGTCCCCCGCCTGCCGGCTCATCACCTTCGTGATCGCCGCCGTCAGCGTCGTCTTCCCATGGTCCACGTGACCAATCGTCCCCACATTCACGTGCGGCTTCGTCCGCTCAAACTTCGCTTTGGCCATGGCCTCGTCTCCCGAGTGAGGGGTGTTTCGTCTGTCGAATCGATGCTGAAAATATGGAGCCCGCGACCGGGTTCGAACCGGTGAACCTCTTCCTTACCAAGGAAGCGCTCTGCCTGCTGAGCTACGCGGGCGAACCGTGTCGCGAGTTCGCAATGATCTGTGTCCGTCGCAGGTCGACTGCTGGAGCGGGAGACGGGGGTCGAACCCGCGACCACTAGCTTGGAAGGCTAGAGCTCTACCACTGAGCTACTCCCGCCATGGGCCTCTGGGCCTCCTCTCGACCCGCCAGATATCAACAATCGTGCCGTATCTCTCCGCGTGAAAGGCGTTGCGTTAGATGAAGAGCGGATGGTGGGGAGGGGAGGATTCGAACCTCCGAAGGCTGAGCCGACAGATTTACAGTCTGTTCCCTTTGGCCGCTCGGGAACCTCCCCGGATGGAGCCGACGACAGGAGTCGAACCTGCGACCTGCTGATTACAAGTCAGCTGCTCTACCGGCTGAGCTACGTCGGCAAGTACGCATGTGAGCCGCCGACCCAATTCCATTGCCCGCCTCAGCTCCCCTCCGCGCCGCCCCATCGATTAGCGATCAATGGAGCGCCATCCGGCACCCCGAGGCAGCGGCGCTCGCCTGTCAAATTTCCTGAAGTTTCAATGCATTGAGGCTCATCGCGGGGCAATCTGCCAGACCCATGAGCCGAAGAGCGCGGGAGTGTACATGCGGGGTTAGGGGAGGTCAACGCCCCTGGCCCACAATCTGCATTGGGGACAAGGCCCGTCGATCGGCGTATGTGAATCGCGGGTGACCCGCTTTCAGGGGTGACCTTTGTCTGGTGTCTGCGGGCCCTATCCGAGTCGCTCTCCCCGCGGTTCGCCGAGGGCCGATCGCCGAGAGCCCTCACGCTGGCGGCTGACCTCGTAGAGCAGGATCGCCCCGGCCGTGGCGACGTTCAGGGTGGCCAGGGAGCCGCCCCGGGCGAGGCACACCAGCCCGTCGCAGGCGCGCACCACATTGGTGCGCAGGCCCGGCCCCTCGCCGCCCAGGACCAGGCCGAGGGGACCGGTGAGATCGGTCTCGGCGGCGGTCTGGCCCGCCCCCTCATCCGCGGCAAACAGCCATAGCCCCGCCGCCTTGCACCCGGCCACCGCCTCCAACAGGCTATTGCTGGCCACCACCGGGACGTGCTCGGCCGCGCCGCTCGCGACCTTCACCGCCGCGGGGGTCAGGGCCACGGAGCGGTGGTGGGAGGTAACGATGCCGGTCACTCCGAAGCACGCGGCGGTGCGCAACAGGTTCCCGAGGTTGCGCGGGTCCTGGACCCGGTCGAGGAACAGGACCAGGGCGTCGTCCTGCCCGCGCAGGGCCTCGATGAACCGCCGCGGATCGACCGCCGGCAAGGGTTCCGCGAGCAGGACGAACCCCTGATCGCCCCCCTGGGGTGCCCAGCGTTGCAGCTCTTCCACCGTCGCGCGCCGCACCCGCACGCCGCGCTCGGCGGCCAGGGCCGCCAGCCGATCCCCCACCGCCCCCTCCTTGCGCGCCACCCACAGCTCCCGTCCCTGCCGCCGCCCGGCGGTCAGGGCCGCCTCCACGGCGTGGAGGCCGTAGACCGGGACGAGGTCTTTAGAGGATCGGCGCAGCACGACGAGCGGGACTCACCACAGAGGCACAGAGATCACAGAGGATCAGCCGGAAGAATAAAGATACGGGGCTCGTCTCCCGTGGGCATTTCGCCAACCCGTAGGGCCGGTTTCAACCGGCCGACCCGAGAGTCTCAACGAGATTCGGCGTCCGGCGGGCTGAAGCCCGCCCTACGCGCGAAGCCGTTTCCGGCCCCCGATCGCTGGGTGTCGCCGCTCCTTCAACAAGTCTAGCAACGGAGAGATGTCCAAATTCAAGCGCCACAACTGTGGCGACCGTGCGCCCTTAGATCGGTATTCACCGCGGGCCCGCTCTGTCCCCTCTGTGTCTCTGTGGTGAAATTCAGTTTTCCTGGCCTGACAGGCCCCTCACTTACCCTCTCTTCCACGTCGTTCCACCCGGGCCGTCCTCCAGCACCACCCCGGCGGCGGCCAGCTCGTCGCGGATGGCGTCGGCCCGACCCCAATCCTTGCTCTGACGCGCGGCGAGGCGCTCGGCGATGCGGGCCTCGATCGCCGCCGCGTCCAGCTCCCCGGCGCCGCCCTGGAACCAGGCGATCGGATCGGCCCGGAAGAGGCCCAGGACCACGGCGAGACGCCGCAGCTCCGCGGCCCCTGCCTTGACCGCCGCCCGCTCCGCCGGACCGGCGCCCTCGTCCCCCAGCACCCGGTTGAACAGGCGCACCCGCTCGAACAGGTGGCCCAGGGCCGCCGCGGTGTTCACGTCGTCGTCCATGGCCGCGACGAAGTCCGCCTCGCACCCCGCCACCGCCGACACCAGGCTCGCTTCGGCCTGGCGCCAGTCGGCCGCGGCCGCCACCTCGGCGCCGTCCGCCCCCTTAAGAAAGGTATAGACCCGGTCCACCGCGGCACGGGCGTCCTTCAGGGCCGCGTCGGAGAAGTCCACCGGCGAGCGGTAGTGGGTGAGGAGCAGGAAGGCGCGCACCACCTCGGCGGGGAACTTCGCCAACACCTCGCGGATGGTGAAGAAGTTGCCCAGGGACTTGGACATCTTCTCGTTGTCGATGTTCACGAAGCCGTTGTGTACCCAGCAATGGGCGAAGCCCGCGCCGGCGCCGCGGCTCTGGGCGATCTCGTTCTCGTGGTGGGGGAAGAGGAGGTCGCGGCCGCCGCCGTGGATGTCGAACTCGCGGCCGAGGATCTTCATGGACATAGCGGAGCACTCGATGTGCCAGCCCGGTCGCCCCGGCCCCCAGGGCGAGTCCCACGCCGGCTCGCCGGCCTTGCTCCCCTTCCATAGGGCGAAGTCCAGTGCGTCCTCCTTGGCCTCGTTCACCTCCACCCGGGCACCCGCCTCCAACTCGTCGATGTTCTTGCCCGACAGGCGGCCGTAGTCCGGGAAGCGCCGCACCCGGTAGAAGACGTCGCCCCCCGAGGCGTAGGCCAGGCCGCGGGCCTCCAGTTCCTGCACCAAGGCGATGATCTCCGCGATGTGCTCCGTGGCCAGGGGCTCGATGGTGGCCGGTTGCACGCCGAGGGCCCCCATGTCGCGCTGGTGTGCGGCGATGTAGCGGCTGGCGATCTCCTCGCACGAGACCCCCTCCTCGTTCGCCCGCCGGATGATCTTGTCGTCGATGTCCGTGAAGTTGCGGACGTAGGTCACCGCCAGCCCGCGAAACTCCAGGTAGCGGCGCAGGACGTCGAAGAACACCGCCCCGCGCGCGTGGCCGATGTGCGAGTCGTCGTAGACCGTCACCCCGCAGGCGTAGATCCCCACCCTGCCCGGCTCCCGCGGGACCAGCTTTTCCTTCTGCCGGGTAAGGGAATTGTAGAGGCGCATGGGCATGCCAAGACCGCGGAGTCTAGCCCGCCTCTCCCGCCGGTTCTACCGTGGCCCACCCCTCCGCGCACCCCCGTGCGAGGGAGATATGGTTCCTCTCGAAAACCGCCAAGATCGCAAAGCTGGCGAGCGGGTGGGCCAACGACCCTTGGCGTGCTTCGCGTCTTGGCGAGAGGAAAAGCGATCGCCCCCCATCTTTAGCAAGCCGCGGTAGCCGGAAAGCCCACGAAAAGCCGGTCCCACCTCTTTCTTCGTGTCCTTCGCGTCCTTCGTGGTGAGACAAGGAAACCCGAAGGGGCGGGGCCTGCAGGAACTTTCGTGTTTCCCAAATTTCGTGTCTTCGTGTTCCCATTTGCGCGTCGCTGCTCGAGCGTTTCTGACCTGATGGGACAGCGAGTCTGCAAAGGCGTGCATCGGCCATCCTGACCAACGATATCGTGAGCGACGCACGCCCGACCCTCACTGCCTTGTTCTGCGCCTTCCTGCGCCTCGGGCTGACCGCCTTCGGGGGGCCGGCGATGGTGGCGTATATCCGCCAAATGGTGGTGCGGAAGAAGGGGTGGGTGACGGAGGCGTCGTTCGCCGACGGGGTGGCCCTGTGTCAGACCCTGCCCGGGGCCACGGCGCTCCAGGCGGCGGCCTACGCGGGGCTGCGCGCCGCGGGTCCGGCCGGGGCCGTGGTCGCCTTTGTCGCCTTCGCCCTGCCGGCCTTCGTGCTGATGGTGGCGCTCGCCGCCGTCTACCAGCGCGCGCAGGCCCTGCCCGTCGCCGTCGCCGCCTTCCGCGGCCTGCAAGGCATCGTCGTCGCCCTAGTCGCCAATGCCGCGGTGGACTTCGGCCGCCGCACCCTCACCACCTGGCCGGATGCCGCCCTCGCCCTGGTGGCCGCGGCCCTGCTCATAGCGCGGGTCAGCCCGATCCTGGTGATCTGCGGCGCGGCCGTCGCGGGCCTGGCCCTGCGGCGGTCACCCGACGCCCGGGCTCTCCCGACGCCCCGCGCGCAGCGCGATGCCTCCGGCCGTGTCGCGGCGGCCCTCGCCGCGGGTGCGGTCGCCGCCCTTGGCCTCCTTTTTCTGTTTCGCCGGCCCCTGGGCGAGCTCGGACTCCTGATGGTCAAGGTGGACCTATTCGCCTTCGGCGGCGGCTACGCGTCGTTGCCGGTCATGCTCCACGAGGTGGTGGAGGTACGCGGGTGGCTCGACGCCCGTACCTTCATGGACGGCATCGCCCTGGGGCAGGTCACCCCCGGCCCGATCGTCATCACGGCCACCTTCGTCGGCTACCAGGTCGCCGGGATCGCGGGCGCGATCGTCGCTACCCTTGCCATCTTCGCCCCCTCCCTGACCCTGCTCATCGCCGCGGTGCCCCACTTCGACCGGCTCCAGTCGAGCGCCGTGGTGCAACGCGCGGTGCACGGCATCCTCGCCTCGTTCGTCGGCCTCCTGGTCGCCGTGGCCCTGCGCTTCGCCCTCGCCACCGCCTGGACCCCGTCCCTGGGCGCGATCACCGCCGCCGCGTTCGCCGCCCTGCGCCTAAAGGTCGACATCCTGTGGGTGGTCCTGGCCGGCGGCGGGCTTGCGGCATTGCTGTTGTGAAGGGGGGCGGGGCATGAGGGGTGGGGGTAAGGTTGGCCGCACCGCGGCCAATGTTGGGGATTAGGGGCTAGGGATTAGGGTCTAGGCGTGGTGCCGGCCTGACGGCGGCGACGATTACTTCGTCAAGCGACCCCTCGGCATCTCGTCCGGCCCGCAGGGCCGACCGTCCCCCCATCCCCCACTCCCCATCCCGCAGATGGACTGCCCGAGAATGCCTTGCCTTGACGACTTACCGAGGCGGTCAGGGCCGCGCCTGCGCTACTTCACCGTGTAGTCCCGGCCTTCGAGGCAGGCGGTCATGGCACGGACGTAGTCCGCCTGCTTGGCGCTCACGTCGTCCTCGTGGCGCGGGTCGAATCCGGTCTCGGACGTGGCCCACTCCTCACACTCTTGCCGGTCCTGCTCCTGAAGCTCCGTGCTCTGGCCGGCCTTCGGGTAGATGAACACCGTCGGCGCGACCGTGGGCGGCGGTGCCTCTGCCGCGCCCGCCGGGGGCGGCACAACCACATAGCCCGTGCGGCCGCCATCCCAGAGGTAGTGCGCGCCGTTCCCGTAGTAGTAGCGGGTACCACCCACGTAGACCACCGAGCAGCCAGGCGGCGGAATCCGCACATAGGCACCGATGGGCGCTGCTACCGTTACGTAGCCGGTGCCCCATGACCGGTAGAAGGCCCCCTCGAGGTAGTAGTAAGAGAGCCCGCCGATCACAAACGTCGCCTCCCAGCGCGGTGTCCACCACAGGCGGTGGCCGATCGGCCAATGGCGGTGATGGATGATGACCCGGTCGCGAACCACGGGGTGCCCATGGCGCGGGTAGCGATGGTGCACGCGGTGCCTGTCACGCGAATCCCGATGATCCACCACGTGACGCTCCCCGGCGCGGGGCTCGATGCGCTGCCGGTCACCGCGATGGTGGTCCCGGGTCCACGCCTCGCCGGGGACATGGCTCCCCGTCACCACCAGGGCGGCCGTCAGCGCGACCCATAAAACCTTCTTCCACCGGTTTGAGCTGCTGGCCATGGTGTCACATCCAGGCCTTCTTAACAGTGTATCCGGCCGAGCCGGCACTATGCCGATGCTCGCGGCCACGTGTTGCGCTTACCCCTTTAGACGCGCCGCGCCGCCGGCCGGGTTACACCGATCGGTTGCAAGGGTGCGCGAGTGGCCGCAGCGCCTGCTCGGCCCGCGGGTAGGGGCCGAATCCTTTCGGCGACCCACGCCGGCCAGGCGTGCCGCCCGCGGGTCGCGGGTCGCCGGTACAACCGGCCCCTACCGGTGTCGCGGACGAGGAGACGCCGATGGAATACGCGTTATGGAGCGGCGGCGTTCACCGGGCTCGCGCTGGCGACGGTGAGGGCGAAGTTCAGGTTGGCGATGGCCGAGCCGGCCACCTCGATCACCGCCGGCTCGTTGAGCACCGGGTAGGCGCCGCACAGGTCGTCCGCCTCGCATAGCCGGCCGTCTCCATCGTCGTCCGTACCGGCGACGATCGTATAGCGGCCCGCGGCCACGTCGGTGAAGCTATAGGCGTAGCCCGCATCCTGGCCGGTCTCGACCTCCGCCACCACCGCGCCGTCCGCGGCGGCCTCCAGCCGGACGACCACCGTCCCCACATCCGGCAAGACGCTGGCGAACGCCACGTCCATGCTCACCTCCACCACCGCCGAGCCGCCGGTGGAGGTGATGGTCACCCGGCCCGCGTAGCGCCCGGCTGGCAGGCCGTCACGATCCACGGTCACCACCACCGGGGTGATGGTCCCCGGCGTGGGGGCCGCGGCCAGCCACGGGTGGCCATCGTTGGTGGCGACCGTGGGCGGGTCGACCGCGATCTCCCCGACACCGGTGTTGGTGATGGCCACCTCCAGCCGGGTCTGGCCGGTCCCGAAGTTGAGGATCGCCGGTGCCACCTCCAGGGCCGGGCTGACGGCCGCGCCGGCCGCCTGGCGCACCGCCTCGGCGGCATTCACCAGGCCGTGGCCGTACTGGTCGTCCAGCCCCGGGGTACCGAGGTCGGTGGCCGTGGTGAAGAGGAGGTTCTCGAGCTGGCCGACGGTCAGGCCGGGGCTCGCCGCCAGGGCGAGGGCGGCCACCCCGACCACGTGCGGGACGCCCATGGAGGTCCCCTCGTAGAACCCGTAGGCATAGGCGCCGGTCTGGGCGTCGCGCAGGGTGCTCAGCACCCCGTCCGGGTGGCCGTCGCCGTTGACGTCCTGGCCCGAGTCGCCCCCTGGCGCGGCGATGTCGATGGTGGGACCGACGTTCGAGTAGACGGCAACCTTGCGCGCGCCGTCCACCGCGCTCACCGACACCACCCCCGCCGCGGCCGCCGGAAAGGCGGGCCGCCGGGAGGCCTCGTTGCCCGCCGCCGCCACGAGCAGGACCCCAGCGGCGCGCGCCTGATCGTACACCTCCCGCTCGATGGCGCTCGCCGTGTCCCCCGGGTAGAAGCTGGCGAGGCTGAGATTGATGACATCCGCCCGCTGCGCCGGCACGGTGCCCGAGGCGTTGGGCAGGGCGGCGGCGAACCGGATCGCCTCCAGGACGTCGGACAGGGCGCCACCGCCCCGTCCCAGCACCCGCAGGGGCATGATCTGGCAGCGCCAGTCCACACCCGCGACGCCGATGCTGTTGTCGGTCGCGGCGCCGAGGGTCCCGGCCACATGGGTGCCGTGCCAGGAGCTGGGGATCGACCCGCGGCCGTCTCCGGGATCGGTCGGGTCGGCGTCGATGCCGTCGCCGTCGCCCGCCGCGGCGGGATCGCGGATGAAGTCGAAGCCCGCCACGACCCGTCCCGCCAGATCCGGGTGGGCGATGATCCCCGTGTCCACCACCGCGACGACCACGTCCGGGCTGCCGGTCGTGACCTCCCACGCCTCGGGGAGACCGATCAGCGGGAAGTGCCATTGCAGGGGGTAACGGGGATCGTTGGGGATGGCTGCGGGCTGGACGAGGTAGTTCGGGATCGCCTCCGCCACCCGCGGATCGGCGCGCAGGCGCAGGACGCGCCCCACGGTGCGGCGGAGCTGCGCCGCCCGCTCGTCCGGCGAGAGGGCGCTGGGCGCGACCGCCGCCTCGTCACACAGCAGGGTCGCGACCCCGGTCACGCCGCCGCAGGGGGTGAGGGAGCCCCACTCGTCCGCGGCGCCGTCGAGGGTGGCGGCGACCGCCCCGGGCGCGTGCCGGATCAGGACCTGGCCGGGCACCGCCGCCACGCCGGCGACGTCCCACACCGCCTCCATCGCCGGTGCCGGACGGCCGGCCCCGGCCACCGACACCAGGCGGCGTCCGGTGCCCGTCGCCGTCGCGGAGGCGGTAGCCGCCGGGGCCGCCGCCTCGATCCTGAGCTCGTAGTCGCCGCCCCCGGAGAACCACACCACGGCGATCGCCGTGACGTACTCGCCGCGGATCGGGGGCGGCGTCTCGTAGATCACCTGGTCCGGGCTGGTCGCGTTCCGGCTGGCGCCGATCGGGGTGATGCGGCCCTGCGGGTCGACGTCGTAGACGGCGATGTCGAAGTCGGCCTCCGGCCCGTGGGAGAGGGTCACGGTGACGGTCTGGGCCGCGGGCTCCACCAGCCAGAAGAAGTCCCGCACGTCCGGGTCCGGCTCGGGCGGGATCGCGCCGAGCACCCGGTAGCTCAGGCCGGGGGTGAGAGGGCCGAGGGCGTTGGCCGTGAGCGGGTCGTCGTTGGGCTCCGCCTCGCCCACCACCGTCTCCCCCGCCTGACCCACGGTGGAGACCTGCAAGGTGCCGGCCACGGTGGCGGCAGGTGTATCGCCACTACCACCCCCGCCGCCACCCCCGCAGGCGGCCAGGAGGAGGCCAAGACATAGCCCGGCGCCCCATCGGAGGCGAGCCGGGGGGCACCGGGCCGGGTCGATCGAGAGCGGCAGCCGCGGTGGCTCCATGGGCCGGACTATGGGCTACCGCGGTCCTTTACCGAAAGGCCCGCCGTGGCGCTTCCACGGTCCATGTTCGCGGCGCAACTCCTTGAGCTTGTCGCGCTGCTCCAGGGTGAGGAGGGCGCGGATCTTGAGCATGGTGGCGAGGCGATGCTTGTGGAGCGCGGTCATGGCGTCACCGACGACATCGGCCTCGGCCATCACCGCCGCCTCGTCCGGGGTCGCCTGGTCGAGGAGGTCGTGCATGGCGCGGCGCTCGCTGCGCACGCGGTCGTGGAGGGTATGGCCATCGGTGCGCGCGGCATCGAGGATGGCGCGGATCTGGTCGAGGGTCGCCTGATCGATCCCCAGCTCCTGGGCGTGCTCCGCGAAGAACCGGTCCGGCGGTCCGAGCGGCGGGCCCGGCCCGTCGTCGAGGAATTCCTCCGGCGGACCCGGGGGCGGGCCGGGCTGCGCCCGGCCGGGGAAAGGCGCCGCGAGCAGGACCACGATCGCGGCCAGGATAAAGAGGGAAGGGAGCGTACGTCTCATGGGGTGACTCCTTGTAGTGGTCGAGTGGGCCGCGGACGTCGCCGCGGGGGGCGCCAAGGGGTTCGTGGGTCGAGCCAAGTTATCTTCTCGCGCAGAGGCGCCAAGGCGCGGCGGGACAATCCACGTGGATGACTGGGGGTTTTGCTCGGCGCCTCCGCGTCTCTGCGCGAGTCCTCCAAACGGATCACAGGAAGAACTCGGAGATGGCCTGGTAGTCCTCCGGGAGGGCATCGCCCTCCCCCAGGTCCGCGGCGTCGGGCGTCGTGCTGGAGGTGAACCAGTCGTAGGCGGCGAAGACCGCCGCCTCCCCCTGCGATGGCTCACCGGTGGCGGTGACCACCTGCTCCGGTACGCCCCCGGGGGACGAGGTCGGGCCGGTCGACCACGGCACCGCAAGCCACACCAGGGCGGCGGCGGCCACCGCGGCCATCGCCGGCACCACCACGCGCCACGGCGAGCGCCGCACCAGGCGGCCGGCGAGGCGCCGGTCGAAGGCGGCGCGGCGCGCCGGGGTCATGGCCGGCGGCGCATAGTGGTCGGCGAGCCGCGCCACGAAGGCCTGCTCTTCCGGATTGAGATCCATTCGCTGTCGTTCGTTCATGTTCGATTCCCTCCGGTCAGCTCCCGCAGGTCGGCGAGCTCGGCGCGCAGGGCCTTGAGCGCCCGGTGCAGGTGGCTCTTCACCGTGCCGGCGGCCTTGCCCAGGAGGGTCGCGCTCTCCTCCACCGTGAACCCCTCCATGTGCACCAGCACGAAGGCACGGCGCTGCCCGGCCGGGAGCCGGCCCAGGGCCGCGGCAATGCGTCGCTGCACCACCGGATCGGCCGGGCCTGCGGGGGCGGGGTCGACGGGCTCGTCCTCGGACTCCGCGGTCCGCAACGCACGCACCGCGCGCCAGCGGCGATGGCTCTCCGCCTGGCGCACCAGGATCCGGTAGAACCAGGTATCGAGCCGCGCCTCGTCGCGAAACCGCGCCAGCCCACGGTACGCCCTGAGAAAGGCATCCTGCGCCACATCCTCCGCCGCGGCGCGGTCACCACCGAGCAACCGCCACGCCAGGCGCACGGCCCGCTCCCGGTGGCTCTCCACCAGGGCCCGAAACCGCTCCTCCCGGTCTGTCGCCCCCGCGGCCATGTCCAATGAGATCACCCCTACGTCGATCATCGCCGTTCGTCCCCGTTGTACCCCTTTAGACGCCCAACCGCACCCGGCGGGTTACACGGGCTCACCGACATAGCCCGTCGAAGGGCGCCTTTCCGCGGAACTACTTAACGCGGAGACGCAGAGGGGGAACCGCGCATGGACGCGAATGGCACCCGTCTTCGCCGACCGTCATACTGCCCTCGATCGCGAGGCAAATAATGCAATAGCCCAGGCCTGAACATCCCGCTGGGATTTTCAAGCGGCAAGGCTGCGATTCTGAGCATGGGCGGGGGCCTCTTCGGGTAGCTGGGCAGGGGTCCGGACTTCGTAGTCGCGGCGGTGTTGGACCATGGCCC